>Ga0256841_1000730_pt1 | contig 31892 bp, 22 predicted proteins | sample 356308metaG_FD_185971 | JGI IMG/M metagenome (GOLD analysis project Ga0256841, IMG submission 185971) | Hydrothermal vent microbial communities from Mid Atlantic Ridge, Atlantic Ocean - 356-308 | ecosystem: Environmental > Aquatic > Marine > Hydrothermal vents | place: Atlantic Ocean: Mid... | reverse complement strand
GCAGGCGACGCGCTGGCCGACCTCCCGGACTCGTATGAACTCGACCAGAACTACCCCAACCCCTTCAATCCGGAGACGACCATCGGCTTCAGCCTGCCCGAAGCCGGTCCCGTCCGCCTCACGGTCTTCGACCTGCTCGGTCGCCGCGTGGCCGTGCTCGCCGACGGCTGGTTCGAGGCGGGTCGCCACGCCCTTCCCTTCGACGCCCGCCACCTCGCCGGTGGCGCCTATCTCTATCGCCTCCGGACGCCGGAGCGCACCCTCACCCGAACCATGATCCTCATGAAATGAGCGAGACGTTATGGCGTTTGCGCGTTAAAACGTTTTAACGTTCCAACGTACAAACGCCCCAACGTTCAAACACCCCCGACCTTCAGCCCGTGGAGGAGCACCGTCGGCATGCCGACCGAGACGGGGACGCTTTGCCCGTCCTTCTCGCACACGCCGCGCGCGGTGTCGAGGCGGAAGTCGTTCCCGACGGCGGCGATGCCCGCGAGCGCGTCCGTCGCGGCCCCTTCGATCCGCACGCCGGCGACGGGATGGGTGAGCCGTCCCCGCTCGATGCGCCGGCCTTCGAGCACCTCGAACGAGAAGCGGTCCTCGGCGGGCCGCACGACGCCGCTGCCGGCGGTCCGCACGTACAGTCCTTCCCGGATTTCGGCGATGAGTTCCTCGGGCGAAGCCTCGCCGGGAGCCAGCGTCAGGTTCGTCATGCGGGGCGCGGGGGCGTGGCGGTAATCCTGCCGGCGGGCGTTGCCCGTGCGCGGAAGGCCGAGGCGCTCCGCGTGTCGGCGGTCGGTGAGAAAGCTCCGGAGCACGCCCGCTTCGACGAGCGTCGTCCGCGCCGTGGGGGCGCCCTCGTCGTCGAAGGGTGCGGAGCCGCGCCCGCCCGGGAGCGTGGGGTCGTCGGCGAGCGTGACGCACGGAGCCGCCACGACCTCGCCGCGCCGCCCGCCCCACGGCGAAGCGCCCGCCGCCACGAGGTCGGCTTCGAGGAGATGCCCGGCGGCTTCGTGGAGCCAGACGCCTCCCCATCCGCCCGCCAGCGCCACCGGCATCGCGCCGTGCGCGAGGGGCCGCGCATCGAGGAGCCTCCGCGCCCGCTCGACGGCCGCGCGCGCCGCCTCCTCCGCCGGATGCGCAAAGAAATGCCCGAAGCCGCACGCGCCGCCGGTCACGGCGAAGGCCGTCCCGCTTCGTCCCGCGCCCGCCAGCGTCACCTCCACCCGAAGGCCGAGGAGCATCGTGGCCGTCGCCGAGGCATGGCCTTCCGAAGTGAGGACGACCGTGCGCCGCGTCCGGTCGTGGTATTCCGCCGAGACGCGCGCCACACGGTCATCGAGGGCGAAAGCGGCTTCGACGGCGGCTTCGAGGAGGGCGGTTTTCTCCGAGACGGCGACGACGTCGGGTGCGTCGGGCGGCAGATCCGGCAGATCCGGCATCTCGCACGGGACGCATTCCGCACGCGCCGCTCCCGGCTTCAGGCGCGCGGCGGCGTCCTCGGCCATGGCGAGCCACGCCGCCGGCTCGCCCGCCGCCGTCGCCGCATACCCGAACGCCGCTCCCCGCGCCACGCGCAGCCCCGTCCCGGCCACGAGATCCGCCGCGACGACCGGCTTCCCGAAACGCACGCGCCCGCCCGAGGCTTTTCCCCGCATCGAAAGGCGATGATGCGCGGTGCGCTCGGCGAAGAGGTCCGCCCACGCGCCGCCGGTGCGCAGGGCGCGGCGAAAGAGCGCGGGCGCGACTTCGAGCAGCCGCGCGGCTTCGGCCCGGAAAAGGGCGTCAGTATCCGTAGATGGAGAAATCATCGCGCCGCATGTGAAGCGTCAGGGCGATGGCAAACATGGCCGTGTTCGCCAGCAGCGCGGAGCCGCCGTACGAGAGGAAAGGCAGCGGGATGCCGATCACCGGGAGCAAGCCCGTCGCCATCCCGACGTTGATGAAGATGTGGATGAGATAGATGCCGACCGCCCCCGAGGCCACCATCACCCCGAAAGGATGCTTGATCTGCGCGCCGAGCACGACGAGGCGGATGAGAAACAGCGCGAAGAGGGTCAGCACCACCATGGCGCCGATGAAGCCCCACTCCTCCCCGATGACGCTGAAGATGAAGTCGGTCGATTGCTCCGGCACGTACGCGCCCTGCGTCTGCGTGCCCTCCATGAACCCCTTGCCCAGCAGCCCGCCCGACCCGATGGCAGCCTTCGACTGCACGAGGTGAAAGCCGACGTTGTCCCGGAATTCCTTCGCTTCCGGGTTCGTGAACGAGAGGATGCGCGCCACCTGATAGGGTTGCAAAACCTTCGTCAGCGCCAGCGTCACGGCGGCGACCGTCCCGCCGGTGAACAGCCCCGCGAGCGCCGTCACGTACCGCTCGCGCATCTGCCAGTGCATGCCCAGGGTGAAGAGCACCGCGAAGGCGACGGCGGCGGGCCAGTAAACGATGGCGAGATAGGCCGCGAGCGCCGGCGAGGTCATGAGCACGAGCGTGTGAAGCGGCAGCCCACTCCAGTACAGCAGGATCGGCATGAGGCCGAAAAAGACGAGCGCCGTCCCCATGTCGTTCTGAAGCACGATGAGCGCGGCGGGCAACGCCACGAGCGCCACCGCAAACACGGCGTACCGCACGTTGTGCGTCTGCGTCCGCCGCGACGAGAGCAGTTGCGCCACGGCCAGCACCGTCCCCACCTTCGCCAGCTCCGAGACTTGAAGCCCGATCGGCCCGAGGTAGAGCCAGGACTTCGCCCCGTTGACCTCGCGCCCGGCCACGAGCGCCGCCACCAGCAAGAGCATCGTCAGCGCATAGATCGGATAGGCGGCTTTCTGATAGAAGGGGACGGGCAACAAAAGCGCCACGACGATGCCGAAAAGGCTGATCCCGGCCCACACCATCTGACGCTCGAAGTTTTTCTGCACGCTTTCGAGCAAAAACTCCGAGGCCGGGCCGTGCGTGGTGCTGTAGATCGCCGTCAGCCCGACCGCGACGAGGGCCATCCAGAGAAAAAGCGCGACGTAATCCAGATTCCGGTACCAGGTGCGCATGCAACGCCCGAGCGATGTGTGGGGGGTCCCCTGTCCGAGACACGAGCCGGGGCGAACGACCCATACAGCGACCAAGCCCCGACGCCGCTTCTAACGCGGACGCCGGGGCTTGTTCCATTTTTCAGCGATTTCCGGGGCGGAAAGCCCGGCGTCTCACCGGAGCAGCACCATCTGCCGGGTCACACTCGCGCCGCCAACCGTGAGGCGATAGAAATACACGCCGGTGGCCACGGCCTGGCCGTTCTGGTCGCGGCCCTGCCACGTCACCGTGTATGCGCCCGCCGGACGCGCACCCTGCGCGAGGTCCGCCACCTTCTGCCCGAGCACGTTGTACACGCTCAGCGAGACGATGCCCGGCTCCCGAAGCTCGAACGGGATGACCGTCTCGGGATTGAAGGGGTTGGGATAATTCTGCCGAAGCGCGAACCGATCCGGCAGGGTTTCCGCCCCCGCCTCTTCGATGCCGGTGACGACCGCCGTGACGGTGACGCGGATGACGGCGTCCGTGGGAGGATACGTGAAGCCGTCATCGACCAGGCGCACGACGCCCCCCTCGTCCTCGCCCGTGTTCGGCCCGGACTGGCGCGGCGCCTGATTCGCGCCTTCGCCCGGCTCCTCGTTCACCTCCGTGCCCGCATCCCACAGCATGAACCGGTCCGTCATGTCGCCGTCGACGGGGTTGCCCGCCTCATCCCACAGCGGGATGCCCGTTTCGGCGGGCGCGTAGAAGAGGTCGTTCGACTGCACGAACATCGTCGCGAGCGAGAGGCTTGTGCCGGGAGCGGCGTCGAAGGTGAACTCGTACGCGCCGCCGGGTCCGATGGCCGCCGGGTCGTTCATGCCCACGGGCGTCGTGAAGGCCCCGCTCTCATAGCCCGCCTTACCCGCGAGCCAGCCCGCGAGCGCGCCGGGGTCGCCGTCCTCGGCCACGGCTTCGAGCCCGTCGCCGCGATCCGCCTCGCCGTCGGTGAAGAGCGGCGCATTGCCGGCGTGCACCACCCACGGCCCCGGCGCGAGCGGCACGGCGAGCATCTGCCCCGTCGAGGTGACGAGCGTGCCTTCTTCGGACACGTTCTCGACGCGCACCGTGAACGGCATCGTCGGCAAGGGTGTGACGGTGATGCGGATGACCTCGCTCACGTCCGGATACGTGAAGCCGTCGTCGACCAGGCGCACGACGCCGCCCTCGTCCTCGCCCGTGTTCGGCCCGGACTGGCGCGGCGCCTGGTCCCTGCCAAAGCCGGGTTTCTCATTGACTTCCGTGCCCGCATCCCACAGCATGAATTGATCGGTCACGTCGCCGTCGATGGGGTTGCCCGCCTCGTCCCACAGCGGGATGCCGTTTTCGTCGGGGGCGACGAAGAGGTCGTTCGACTGCACGAACATCGTCGCGAGCGAGAGGCTCGATCCGGGCATGGCGGCGACGGTGAAGGTATACGCGCCGCCGGGGGTGAGCGGTCCGGGGGCTTCGGCGCCGTCGGGCACGAGGAAAGCGGCGCCGGTCGCCGCGGGGTCGAGGGCCAGCGCGTGCGCCAGCGCGCCGGGGTCGCCGTCCTCGGCCAGCGCTTCGAGACCCGCGCCACTGTCCGGCGCACCGTCGGCAAAGAGCGGCGCCGGCTCCATGTGCGCGGCCCACACGCCGGGCGCGAAGATGTGGGTGATGCCCGTGTCTTCGGCCAGCGCCGCCGCCAGCGCGCCGGGGTCGCCGTCCTCGGCCAGCGCTTCGAGACCCGCGCCACTGTCCGGCGCACCGTCGGTGAAGAGCGGCGCCGGGGTCGTGTGCACCACCCACACGCCGGGCGCGAGCGGCACGGCGAGCATCTGCCCCGTCGAGGTGGTGATGGTGCCTTCCATCGACACGTTCTCGATGCGGGCCATGAACTGCGTGTCGCCGAGATAGGTCAGGGTGAGCTGAATGACCTCGTTCGCGGCGGGATAGGTGAAGCCGTCATCGACCAGGCGCACGACGCCGCCCTCGTCCTCGCCCGTGTTCGGCCCGGACTGGCGCGGCGCCTGATTCGCGCCTTCGCCCGGCTCCTCGTTCACCTCCGTGCCCGCATCCCACAGCATGAGCTGGTCCGTCACGTCGCCTTCGACGGGGTTGCCCGCCTCATCCCACAGCGCGATGCCGTTTTCGTCGGGCGCATAGAAGAGGTCGTTCGACTGCACGAACATCGTCGCGAGCGAGAGGCTCATGCCGGGGCCGGCGTCGAAGGTGAACTCATACGCGCCGCCGGGTCCGATGGCCGCCGGGTCGGTCATGCCCACGGGCGTCGTGAAGGCTCCGCTGCCGGGGAAAGCAAACCCCTGCGCCACGTTCTCGACGCGCACCTGAAAGAAGCCCGTCTGCGCGCTCGCGGCCGTGATGCCCATGAAGAAGAAGAGGCCCGTGAGCCGTAAGATGCGTTTCATATCGTGTCTCCCGGATGGTGAAAGCTGGTCCTGTTTGACGATCGAGGACAAGAAACGGGAGCGGGGTGCTCAAAGCCTCACGGAAGATCACGAAACGATCACGCAATGCTCATGATTGCATAAAGGATGGGAACGGACTCGCGCCGGGGAGACACGCGCGTTCGCCGTCAGCGGGGAAGGACGCGCGACCGTCTCAGGCCGGGACGGCGGCTTTGCGCGGCGTGCGCGGGCGGCCGTTGCCGGCGGCGAGGTCGAACGAGACCGTCGTGCCCACGTTGACGGCGCTCTCGATGACGAGCGCGCTGTCGTGCAGACGGAGGATTTTTTGCGCGATGGCCAGGCCGAGGCCGGCCCCGCCCGAGGTCCGCGCCCGGCTCTTCTCCACCCGGTAGAACCGCTCACACAGGAAGGGAATTTCCTCCTCGGGGATGCCGTAGCCCGTGTCCGAGACGAACACGCGGACGTGTCCGTTTTCGCGGCGAAGGCCCACGTGCACCGTTCCCCGTTCGGGCGTGTACTGAAGCGCGTTCTCGATCAGGTTCGAGAGCACCCGCTCCATCATCCCGATGTCGGCGCGGACCATCGGCAGTTGCGGCGGCAGCATCGCCTTCAGCTCCACCGCCATCTGCTCGGCGCGCGGTTTGAACTTCATCACCACGTCTTGCGTCAGTTCGGCGAGCGAACACGGTTCCGGCTTCGGCTGAATCTGAAGGGCGTCGAGCTTCGAAAGTTCGAAAAGCTCATTGACGAGTTTGCTCAGGCCGGTGGTCGTGTCGTGGATGATGTCGAGGAAGCGGGTGCGCTCCTCCGGCGTGAGCGCGGCATCCTTCATCAGGATCGTCTCGACGTAGCCCTGAATGGAGGCCAGCGGGCTGCGGAGGTCGTGCGACACGTTGGCGATGAGTTCGCGCCGGAGGGTATCCGTGCTCTTGAGTTCCTCCATGTTGGCTTCGAGCGTATCCGCCATCTGATTGAAGGCCCGCGCGAGTTGCCCGATCTCATCTTCGGAGGTGACCGGGATGCGCCGGGCGAGGTCGCCCGCCTCGAAGCGCCGCACGCCCTCGGTCATGACCCGGAAGCGCCGGGTGAGGAAGAAGAAGAGCACCAGCCCGACCAGCGCCGTGAAAACCAGGATCACGATGACGCCGACGAAGGTGATGCGGGCGATGGCGCTCTCGCGCACCATGCTCATGGCCGAGTCATACGCCTCGCCGCCGAGGATCACGTAGAGGTAGCCCTGCTGACCGTCGCCGTACGTGATGGGCGCGACGGAAAACGGCTTGACCCGGTCGAGGCTGCGCGGGTCGTCTCCGAGGAGCATTTTGTCGTTCGCGCCCGCGAGGAAGCGCTCGACGGGACCGAGCCGCACCTGCCGCCGCACCACCTTTTCCTGATCGGCGAAGAACGCCAACACCCGCCCGTCGCGGTCGAGGAGATAGATCTCCACGCGCGGATTCATCACCATGAGGTAATGCATCGTGTTGCCCACGGCGTCATAGTCGACGCTGTCCTTGAGGTAGGGACTGAACTCCTGCGCCAGGTTTTGCGCGAGCGTACGATTGAGCTTCTGATCGACTTCCTGCGTGAAGCGCATGTATGAGCGCCCCGTCACCGCGATGAGGATGACGCCGAGCACGAGGAGCAGGACCAGGTAAACGAGCGAGATTTTGCCGTACAGGCTGCCGAAGAAGTTTTTCATGATCACGTCGCGCGTGGAAGCGGAAGTTCGGGCACGGGGCCGGGTGCGGTGGGTTTCGAGCCTCGCGGCGTTGCCGCGCTACAGCTCCTCCGGTTCCGCGAAACGATAGCCCACCCCCCAGACCGTTTTCACGAACCGGGGCTCCGAAGGGTTCTTCTCGATCTTGCTCCTCAGCCGGTTGATGTGGGAATTGACGGTGTGCTCGTAGCCGTCGAACTGATACCCCCAGACGAGGTCGAGCAGTTCGCGGCGGCTGTACGTGCGCCCCGGGTTCGCCGCGAAGAGCGCCAGCAGATCGTACTCCTTCGCCGTCAGTTCCAGCGCCTTCCCGTCGAGCATCACCTTTCGTTTCTCCGGATACAAGGTCAGTTCTCCGTAGACGAGCTGTTTCGGCGACTGCGCGCGGGCCGCTTTCCGTTCGTCCGCCTCCATGCGCCGGAAGATCGCCTTGATGCGGGCCAGCAATTCACGGATGCTGAACGGCTTCGTGAGATAGTCGTCCGCGCCGAGTTCGAGGCCGAGCACCTTGTCCAGCTCCTCCGACTTGGCCGTGAGCATGAGGATGGGGGTGTAGGTGTTCTCCGCCCGGATGCGCTTGCACACCTCGAAGCCGTCGAGGCGAGGCAGCATCAGATCGAGGATGATCAGGTCGTACGCGCCGTGACGCGCCTTCTCCAGCCCCGCCGGGCCGTCGGGCGCATGGTCGAGGCCATAGCCCATGTCCTTCAGGTGGATATCGACCAGGTCGGCGATATTCGGATCGTCCTCGATGATCAATACGTTTTTCGTCCCTGTCATTGGCGCCGCCGCGAACGTATGAATAATAAAGGATCGGAAGTTGGAAGATGCGGCTCTCCGCCCCCGGCATTCATCCCGAATCTATAACGAAAGGGTAAAACCGTGTGCCCTGTGGCGGCGCGCTCACTCCGGGAGCGGCTCGCTCTCCATCTTCATCACGTAGGGGATCAGCCACCGGCGCTGCGGGCCGACGTCGCCGGTGAGGTATTGCTCGACCATGAGGCTGGCGATGGGCGCGGCCTGCGTGGCTCCGAAGCCCCCGTTCTCGACGACGACGGCCACGGCGATCTGCGGGTCGTCCACGGGCGCGAAGAGGACGAAGAGCGAGTGGTCCTTCCGCCCGCCGGAGGCCTGCGCCGTGCCGGTCTTGCCGCCGCTCGAGATGCCGGGGATCTGCACGTACTGCCCGGTGCCGGCCTCCATGACGAGGCGCATGCCGTCGCGCACGACCTCGAAGAAGCCGGGATCGACGGGCAGGTGTTCCGGCGCCGGCAGCTCGGGCCGCACCACCTCGCCCGTCTCCGGATGTTCGAGCCGGTCGACGAGGTGCGGCGGATAGAGCGTCCCGCCGTTGGCGACGGCGGCGGTATAACGCGCCAACTGCATGGGCGTCACCACCATGTCTCCCTGCCCGATGCCGAGGTTGATCGTATAGCCCGCCGTCCACCCGCGGGGATAGACGCGGTCGTAATACGACGAGTCGGGGATCAGGCCGGGGCTTTGCTCGGCGAGGTCCATGGGGATGCGCCGCCCGAAGCCGAAGCGTTTGGCCCACCGGCTCCACGTGTTGACGTCCGTCCGCATCATCACGGTGAAGAAGAACGTGTTGCACGAGTGCTGAATGGCCTGCCGCACGTTGATCGGCCCGTGGGCGTGCCCGCCGTGGTCGTGGAAGACGCGGCGTCCGAGCGTATACCCGCCCCGGCACGTGATGATCGTATGCTCGTCGATGACGCCTTCCTGCAGGGCCATCAGCGCCATGAAGGGCTTCCACGTGGAGCCGGGCGGCAGGCCGCTCATCGTGGCGCGGTTGAACATGGGCTTCTCGGGACTCTGCGTCAGGTATTGCCAGGTCTCGCGCGGAATGGATTTCGAGAAGAGGCGGGGATCGAAGTCGGGTTCGCTGACGAGAGCGAGGATGCCGCCGGTCCTCGGGTCGAGGGCGACCGCCGCGCCGCGCTTGTGCACGAAGAGCGACTCGGCCAGCGCCTGCAGCTTGCTGTCGATGGTCAGGCGCAGGTCGTACCCGTTGACGGGCGGCACGTCCTCGGCGCCGTCCCGGTACGGTTTCACCACCAGGCCGTGCACGTTCACCTGTTTGTATTCGATGCCGGGCCGCCCCCGCAGTTCGGTCTCATAGTGCTTCTCCAGCCCCGCCTGCCCGATCAGGTCGCCGGCGCGATAGCCGTCGGCGCGGCGTTTTTCGAGCTCCGCCGGAGTGATCTCGCGCACGTATCCGAAGGCGTGGGCGGCGCGCGCCTCGGTCAGATACCGCCGCTTCGGAGCCACCAGATATTCCACGCCCGGCAACTCGGCGCGATGTTCGAGGATGCGGCTGAGCACGTCGAAAGGCACCTCGCGGAAAGAGGGGCTGGCCTTGAAGGCGCTCCATTGCCAGGCCTCCTCCAGCTTGCGCGTCACCACCGAGTCCGGCACGCCGAGCAGTTCGGCCAGCAGCCCGACCCGCGACCGGTTGAAGTATCGCGGGGTCAGCGTGACGGTGTACGTCGGCTCGTTGTCCACCAGCAGCACGTCGTTGCGGTCGTAGAAGACGCCCCGCGCCGGCAGCACCCGCACCTCGCGGATGGCGTTGCTCCGCGACTCGCCCGAGTACGCCGAGGCATCGACGATCTGCAGCTTCACCAGACGCAGGCCCAGCACGCTCAAAACGACGAGGATCAGCCCGATGAATATTTTTACGCGAATGCGATAGTCTTCCATGAGATGGTCATCAACGTCCGGTGAGGGACTGTAAAGCGACGGCCTGCGTACTGGAAGCCGGGTTTGCCGCGCGAAGTTCCGCCGGCTTCGGGCTTTTTGACGTCCGGGGCTCCCGTGCGCACTCGGCCAAGCCGAGCGGAACGTCGTCCGCCCCCGTATATTGCCGAATCTCCACCCTTATCCCCGTTCCCAATGCCTCTCCGCTTTCTTCTCGCCTGCTGCTGCGCCCTGCTCATTGGGGCCGGAACCGACGCCCGGGCCCAGGCCTGGCCGCAGCCCCGGGGCGGCCTCTACCTCAAGCTCTCCCACAGCCGAAGCGTCGCTTCCGAACAGTGGGATTTCAACGGCGTGGTCAAACCCTATGCCGAGGGTATGACGGGCAATGCCTTCTTCGACCGGAGCTTTTACCTCTACGGCGAATACGGGCTGACGGACAACCTCACCTTCGTGGCGTTGCTGCCCTTCAAGCGTCTTCGCGTGCACGACGGCGCGTTCGAGTTTGAGACGGAGGGTCTCGGCTCGGTGATGCTCGGCCTCCGGGTGGGGCTCAAACGCCTGTTCAACGTGCGTTCGGACCGCTCGGCGCTGGCGCTCAACGTCACGGCGACCCTGCCGGCAGGATACACGCGCAACCTCTCGCCCGCGCTCGGTCCCGGACAGGCCGACCTCCAGGCCGTCGTCAGCTACGGCCTCAGCCTGTACCCCGCGCCCGTCTACGCGCAGGCGGGGTTCGGCTTTCGGCTTCGCTCCGCGATCTACGGCCTCTCCCGCGCCGAAGCCTGCCCGCCGGACGCCGTCCCCCGCACCTGCGTCGACGACGCGCGCCCCGAATACGCCGACGAGTGGCTCTTCTCCGGCGAGGTCGGCCTCACGCTCGGCCGATGGGCGCTTCTCCAGGCGCTCGGCTTCGGCGTGTGGTCGAACCTGCCGCCGGAGACCGGCTTCGATCCTCTCAACCCCCTCCCCACCCGCACGCGGTACGTGAAGGCAGGAGCCGGCCTGACCGTCTACCCCCGCCGGCGCGTCGGCCTCAGCGTGCAGTATTTCGGCACCCTCTATGGCCGAAACACCATCCGCTCGACGGACTGGTTCTTCGGCCTTGAATACCGCCTGCCCTGATGCGAACCGTTTGGGTGGAGGGGGGTCTGGGTGTGTGACCTTGACGACGACCGCAGGGCGTCCAATGACGGCGAACCGACCGGCGGTATCCCCTGACGCGAGCTCGAAAAAATCATCGCGGGCGATTGGTCATCGGGCACGGCTTTGGTACTTCTTTGTTTGAACAACCGTGAGACGCCGTTCCGAGACGGCGCGTGCAGACGTTTTTCTGCAAGCCGTGTTTCTTTCGCGTGCGTTTTTGCCGATACCCCTCGCATCCCGAGGCAGGCCCTGCCCGTACGGCAACGTCACGACTGATGCCGCCGCGCGCCAAACAGGCTCCCCCGAACCGTACGACTTCCCTGACGCCGAACGGTTACCCGGACCTGCACGGGTTATCCGCCGGGGTTATTCGAAACGTCAAACGAAGGACCGCCATGAGCAACCGCTATCACGTCGCGCTTTTCAGCCTGGCCGTATTGTTTCTCGGGTTCGCGCCCGAGGCCGCGCACAGCCAGAACCAGGTCGAACTCACGCCGGTCAAAGACAACACGCTCTTCGAAAGCACCGGCGGCGATTTAAGCAACGGTGCAGGCCCGCACCTGTATACGGGCAAGACCAACGGCGGCCAGATCCGGCGCGCGCTCATCGCCTTCGACGTTGCCGGGGCCCTGCCGGCGGACGCGCAGATCGAAAGCGTGACGCTGACGATGCACGCCTCCAACGCCAACCCCACCTCCGGCGCGCGGTCCACCTCGTTGCACAAGGTGCTCGCCGACTGGGGCGAGGCCGCCTCCAACGCCGGAAGCCCGGGCGGGCGCGGCGCCGTCGCCCAGACCGGAGACGCCACGTGGCTCCACCGCCTCTTCAGCTCCGAACCGTGGGACGCCCCCGGCGGCGACTTCGACGACAACCCCAGCGCCGCCGCCACCGTCAACGCCATCGGCGACTATACGTGGTCCACCGCGGACATGGCCGACGACGTCCGCGACTGGCTCGAACGACCCGACGAAAACTTCGGGTGGATCATCCTCGGCGACGAGGGCGACAACGGAACCGCGAAACGATTCGACAGCCGGGAGAGCAGCACCGGTCCCGTGCTCGCGATCACCTTCTCGACGGCCACGGCCACTGAAGAAGAGGCATTGCCCGCCGATTTTCGCCTGGCACAGAACTACCCCAACCCGTTCAACCCGACGACCACCATCGCCTACGCGCTGCCCGCCGCCCGGCACGTGCGGCTGCGCGTCTTCGACATGCTCGGGCGCGAGGTGGCCATCCTCACCGACGCCTTCCGCGCTCCCGGCGCGCATGAGGTCGTCTTCGACGCCGAAGGCTTGCCCGGCGGCATCTACCTCTACCGCCTCGAAGCCGGCGATTTCTCGCAAACGCGCACCCTGACGCTCCTGAAGTGATCATACCCCGGCGAGGGCCCGGTCGAGGTCGGCGATGAGGTCTTCCACCGACTCGACGCCGACCGAGAGGCGGATCAGCGAATCGCTCAGCCCGGCCTTGAGCCGCTCCTCGCGAGGGATGGAGGCGTGCGTCATCGTGGCGGGGTGGTTGATCAGGCTCTCGACACCGCCGAGGCTCTCGGCCAGCGCAAACACCGTCGTGTTCGAGAGCACGTGGAGCGCCTTTTCGAGCGTCTCGTCCCTGAGCACGAACGACACCATCCCGCCGAAATCGCGCATCTGACGGCGGGCGACGTCATGGCCGGGATCGTCGGGAAGCCCGGGATAATAGACCCGCCCCACCTTCGGGTGCGCCGCGAGATGCTCGGCGATGCGAGCGGCGTTTTCGCAGTGCCGCTGCATGCGAAGGTGAAGCGTCTTCGTGCCGCGCAAGGTGAGGAAGCAATCCATCGGCCCCGGCGCAGCCCCGGCGCTCTTGATGAGGAACCGCAGCTTCTCTTCCCAGTCGTCGCGGTTGGTGCAGACGACCCCGCCGATGACGTCCGAATGCCCGCCGAGATACTTCGTGGTCGAGTGCACGACGAGGTCCGCCCCGAGGGCGAGGGGCTGCTGGAGATACGGCGTGGCGAAGGTGTTGTCCACGGCCACGTCGATGCCGCGCGCGCGGGCCTTATCGCACAGCGCCCGAACGTCGACGACGCGGAGGAGCGGGTTCGTCGGCGTCTCGATCCACAGCAGTTTCGTCTCCGGCGTGAGGGCGCCTTCGACGGCGTCGGGATCGGTCATGTCGATGAAAGAGGAGCGGATGCCGAACGGCCCGAAGACCTGCCGGAAGAGGCGGTGCGTGCCGCCGTAGAGGTCGTTCGAGGCGACGATGTGGTCGCCGGGGCGGAGACACTTGATGAGGGCGTCGGTGGCGGCCACACCCGAGGCGAAAGCAACGGCGTGGCGCGCGCCTTCGAGCGCGGCCAGGTTGCCTTCGAGCGCCGTACGCGTCGGGTTGCTCACGCGGGCATATTCATAGCCGAAATGCTCGCCCGGCGCTTTCTGCACGTACGTCGAGGTCTGGTAGATCGGCGGCATGATGGCGCCGGTCGAAGGGTCGGGTTCCTGCCCGGCATGGACGGCCAGCGTGCCGAACCCTGGACGCCGGTCGCGATCGGGTGTGTGCATGCGAGTGAGGGAATGGATGGAAGGTCAGGGATGAGATACCGGAGGACAGGATACGCTTCTCCGCGAAAAAAAAGAACCCGGGCCTCGCGGTGAGACCCGGGTTCGAAAAGATCGAAGGTCCACGGTCGGTTTAATCGTCGAAACCGGCGCATTCCTGAACGGCTTCGGCCTTCTCGGTCTGATTCGTCTGCACGTACGACTGGAAGAGCACGCGGCAGATGTCCTGCGGGTCCTGGCCTTCCTGCTCGAAGAGTTCCTTGGCGCGTTCCAGCGGGGGGATGGCCTGTTCGAAGAGCTTCCGGCGCTCCTCGGCGAGGCGGTCGATCTCCTCCTCCTTTGCCTTGATCTCCTCCTCGCTCATGTTGTCCCGGTTCTCCCGGATCTCGTCGTCGAGTTCGCTGATGCGCTTGTTGAGATCGACGGCCTTGTTGACGTACGCCGCGCCGAGGTTGTATTGCGCGTTGGCATACGCGTCGTCGAGCGCGACGGCCTTCTTCAGATGCTCGATGGCCTCGTCATAACGTTCCTGTTCGAGCAACAGGGAGCCGTAATTGTATTGATAGACCTTGTTGTTGGGGTCCTTCTCTACGGCTTCCCGGTATCTTTCCAGGGCCTGGTCCATCATGCCGGCCAGCGTATAGGCATTGAGCAACTGCGCTTCGAGTTCGGCATTGTCCGGATATTTCTGTGTGGCTTCCTCGAGCAGAGCCACCGCGTCGGCGGCCCGGTCGTTCATCAGGTAGAGGTTGGCGAGGAAGGTATAGGTATCCGGGTCCGTGTCGCCCTTTTCGAGCGCTTTCTCGAACGGTTCGATGGCGTCGGCCTCGCGTCCGGCGTTCATGAGCGCGAAGGCCTCGTTCACGTACGGCCCCGTGGAGTCCGGCGCGATGACGGAAGCGACCTTGAAGTAGAGCGCGGCGTTGTTGAACTCGGCGTCGTTGTCGCGGCCCCGGTTGAAGGCCTGCACGCCGCGCTGAAACTCGTTGACGTAGGCGAGGGTCAGATCACGCTTGACGGCCTCGGCCAGCGTCGAGTCGATGCCGACGGCCTGATTGTACGCCGCCACGGCCTCTTCCATCAACTTGGCATGTTCTTCGGGGTCGTTGACTTCGAAAGCCTTCGACTGCAGGACGCGGCCCTTGAGTTCGAGCGCTTCGGCGTTCTGCGGGTTTTTCTCCAGCGCCGTCGCCAGGTTTTCGAGGGCGCGGTCGTAATCCTTGTTTCGAAGGTCGAGCTTGGCTCCTTCGACGTTAGGATCGCTGGAACACCCGTCGGCGCCCATGAGCAAGAACCCGCCCAGGATCAGAGCCAGAAAAATGGGGAATCGTTTCATGTTGTATGCCTTCCTGTGTGTGGTACGAAGATTTGGTGCGACGCTGGTGGGGCGTCTATCTGAGAGACGATCCGGTTCGATCCTTCCGGACCGGCGCCGGGCAGCCTCCGAGCGTCACGCCCGATCCACGGGCAGACTCGCAGCATGGGGCAGCGCCGGAAAGTAATATTAATGCTGAGTTCATACAAGTTGTTAATCAAGAGTTCTTACAATCAGGGAAACGTGAGGGTCCTTCGCCGCCCGGAAGGAAGGCGCCTTTCCGGGCCTGTTTCGCACATTTCGCAGATGCCCTGCCGCTTCGCAGCCATGACCACCCCTGCCTCTACGTCGCCACGGACCACCGAGAGCGTGCGCGCGCTGCTGTCCGGAATCATCGACTACGCGGGCCTCTTCCCGCCGGCGCGTCTTTCGCTCGACGAGGCGATCCGCAACTTCGCCCGGCACCGCCGCGCGCCCGAAGCGTGGATGCTCGCCCGCTTCGTCCTCCCCACGACCCGGCTCGCGGACCTCGCGCCGCACGCCTCCCTTTTCGCCGACGCGCCGCCCTTCCGGTTCGCCGTCCTCGGCACGGGCGGCTCCGACGCCCCGTCCTTCCTCGACGCTCTCGACGCCGACCTCGACGCCCTCGCAGCCTTCCACGCGCGCCATGAGGGGCGGGCCGTTGCCGACGTGATGGAGGTGCGCCTGCCGGCGGCGCTCCCCGGCTCCGACGCCCGCGCCTTCCTCGACGCCGTCGCCGCGCGCATCGAGGCGCATTCGCCGCGCGGGCCGGCCCTTTTCCTCGAAACGCCCCTCGGCGAGGCGCGCCGCACACTTCCGCCCCTGCTCGAGGCCCTGGCCGCGCACAACGACGCCCGCCCGCCCGCGAACGAGGCGGCGCTCAAGTTCCGCACCGGCGGCCTCGAACCGGCGGCTTTCCCCTCGCCCGAGTCCCTCGCCTTCGCCGTCACCGCCTGCCGGGACGCGGGCGTACGCTTCAAGGCGACGGCGGGCCTGCACCACCCCCTCCGCCAGTATCGCGACGAGGTGGGCGCGAAGATGCACGGCTTCCTCAACCTCTTCGGCGCCGCCGCGCTCGCCCACGCGCATGCGCTCGATGAAACCGCCGTGCTCGCCATCCTCCGCGACGAGGACCCGGCGCACTTCCGTTTCACCGACGAAGCCTTCGCCTGGCGCGAGCTCGCCGCTTCGCCCGAAGCCGTCCGCCGCGCCCGCGCCGCGCTCGCCGTCTCCTTCGGCTCGTGCAGCTTCGACGAACCGCGCGACGACCTCCGCACCCTCGGCCTCCTCCCCGCAAACAACCCGCCGCGATGAGATGGTGCGGCGGGGCGCGGGCGCGGCGTTGAGACGTTGGAACGCGCTAAGAATCAACGAAATACTAAAAACCCATGGATACCGATATGTTCGACGCCACCACCGATCCCGGCCTCAAATCCTTCATCGACGTCGCTCCGGACGCGCACTTCCCCATCCAGAACCTGCCCTACGGCGTCTTCACCCCGCGCCCGCGCGCCGTGCCCCGCGTGGGCGTGGCCATCGGCGACTTCGTGCTCGACCTCTCGGCGCTCGAAGAACGGGGGCTCTTCGACCATCCGGCGATCCGGTCGCACCGCCCCTTCTCGAACCCCTCGCTGAACGAGTTCATGGGGATGGGAAAGGAGGTGTGGAAGGCCGCCCGCGCGCGCATCAGCCGCCTCCTCCGCGCCGACGCGCCGACCCTCCGCGACGACGCCGACCTCCGCGAACAGGCGCTGCTCCCCATGGCGTCCGTCGAGATGATGCTCCCCGCGGAGATCGGCGATTACACCGACTTCTACTCTTCGAAAGAGCACGCCACGAACGTGGGCGCCATGTTTCGCGGGAAGGAGAACGCCCTCATGCCGAACTGGCTGCACCTGCCCGTCGGTTATCACGGGCGGGCCAGTTCCGTCATCGTCAGCGGCGTGGACGTGCGCCGCCCGTGCGGGCAGACGAAGCCCGACGACGGCCCGCCCCGCTTCGGCCCCACCCGCCTGCTCGACTTCGAGCTCGAGATGGGCTTCTTCGTCGGCCCCGGCAACCGGCTCGGCGAGTCCATCGACGTCAGGCGCGCCGCCGACCACATCTTCGGCTTCGTGCTCGTCAACGACTGGAGCGCCCGCGACATTCAGAAATGGGAGTACGTGCCGCTCGGCCCGTTCCTCGGCAAGAACTTCGCCACCACCGTCTCGCCGTGGGTCGTCACGCTCGAAGCGCTCGAGCCTTTCCGCACCGACGGGCCGGAGCAGGACCCGGCGCCGCTGCCGTACCTCCGCTCCGAACCCCGGCGCGCCTATGACGTGCGCCTCGAAGCGGCGCTTCAGTCCGAGGCGATGGAGGCCCCGCACACGCTCTGCCGCTCGAACTTCCGGTATATGTACTGGAACGTCTGCCAGCAGCTCGCGCACCATACCGTCAACGGGTGCAATGCCCGCCCCGGCGACCTCATGGCCTCGGGCACCATCAGCGGCCCGACCGAAGACAGCTACGGCAGCCTGCTCGAGCTGACGTGGCGCGGGACGAAGCCGATCCCCCTCCCCGACGGCGCGACGCGCACCTTCATCGCCGACGGCGACCGCATCGTCATGACCGGGTGGGCGCAGGGCCGGGGCTATCGCGTCGGCTTCGGGGAGGCCGCCGCCCGCGTGCTCCCCGCCACGTGCCGGGCGTGAACCTCGCTTTGCCTGCCGAATCTACAGCCTCGACGTGACAGGATGAACACCGGAGACCCGCCCCGGCGGCCCGGCTCTTGTCACTTTTGCCCTCCTCCTCCGCCACATTTGCCGGATTCCTTGACGATGTGTCCGAATCCGGACCCTGGCATACCGATTGATAAAGCGACCGGGCGCACACGGACTGAAAAGCCAAACGATTTTTCAGCATCCCTCACGATCCTACATCATCGATCAATCGATCACGGAGGTACGACTGTTATGACTAAGATTGCCCGCTTTACGCCCAACGACGAACTGCGCCGCATGCAGCGCGACTTCGACCGCCTCTTCAACGCTTTCTTCACGCCCGCGCGCACCGAGAGCGGCGCCGACGTCGAGACCGCCGTCTGGATGCCCCGCGTGGACCTCGAAGAGACCGCCGACGCCTACCTCATCCACATGGACCTTCCGGGCCTCTCGAAGAAAGATTTGAACATCAGCTTCCACGACGGCGTCCTGACCGTCAGCGGAGACCGGAAGATGGAGACGAAGGAAGAGAAGAGCAACTACGTGCACGTCGAGCGCCAGTTCGGTCGCTTCTACCGCTCGTTCACGCTGCCCAAAGCGGTGGATGAGTCGAAGATCGAAGCTTCGTACAAAGACGGCGTGCTCCTGATTCGCGTTCCGAAGGTAGAGGCCGTTCGGCCGCGTCAGATCGAAGTGAAGTAAACGCAAGCACGGACGAAAACCCTCCGAGGGTTCATAGTCCCCTTCCCGGTCGGCTCCCGTCGGCCGGGATTTTTTTATCTCACCGGACGCTGCCGGCGTTTTCGCGAGGTTGTGCGGCCTCCGGCCCCGGGAGCAGAGGGTCCTCGTCTCCGGGCGCCGACAGCGGCAGGCACAGGCGGAAGGTGCTGCCGCGGCCGGGTGTACTCTCGGCGAAGAGGTCGCCGCCGTGGGCGCGGGCGATGGCGCGACTGATGGGCAGGCCCAGGCCGGTGCCGCGTGTGCCGCGCGTGCGGGCGTCCGTGCCCCGGTAATACCGCTCGAAGATGTTCGCGAGCACCTCGGGGGGCATGCCGTCTCCGGTGTCCGCCACCTCGATGCAGATGCGGTCCGCTTCGACGGCGGCGCTCAACGTGACGGCCCCGCCCGCCGGGGTGTGGCGGCGCGCGTTCGAGAGGAGGTTGTCCATCACCCGGAAAAGGCGCACCCCGTCCCCTTCGATGATGGGCAACGCTTCCGGGAGCGACACGCGGAAGTCGATGTCCGCGGCGGCAAAGGCGGCACGGTGCCCGCCGGCGGCGTCACGGAGGAGTTCACCGAGCGGGATCGGCTCGCGGCGCAGCGGGGGCACGGCGCTGTCGAGCAGGCTGAGTTCGAAAAGGTCCGCCACGAGCCGGCTCAGGTAGCGCCCCTGCCGGACGGCCGTTTCGAGGGCGGCGTGCGCCTCGGCCCGGCGTCCGGCGTCCATGTGGCGCTCGGCTTCCTCCACGTAGCCCATCATGGCCGCCAGCGGCGTGCGCAGGTCGTGCCCGATGTTGGCGACGAGTTCCCGGCGGAGCCGGTCGGTGGCCCGCAGCGCCTCGATGCTGGCCTGAACCTCCGCCGCCATCCGGTTGATCGAAGCGGCCAACCGCCCGAACTCGTCGTCGCTCTCGACGTCGATGCGCACCGAGTAGTCGCCCGCGCCGATGCTCTCCACGCGCCGGGTGATCCGGCGGAGGGGCCGCACGAGCCGCCACGTGAAAAACGCCCCCATCATCAGCGCGATGAGCACCGAGCCGGCCGAGACCACCCAGAGCGCCCGCACGAAAGCCGCGCGCGTCTCGGAGAGCTCCCGGTCAATGGAACGGGTGAGCGGGTAGACGAGCAGCCCGCCCGCCAGAAAACCGTCGGCGTCATAAACGGGCGTGAGCGCCCACGTGCCGCCCGGGGCGTCGGCATCCAACTGCACGATCACCTCCCCGCGCCGGAGTTCCGCACCGGCTTCGATCGGAAAGGCGAGCGTATCGAGCGGCGTGCCGCCGGGACGCGCGAGCGTGTCCGAACCGGGATAGAAGGCCAGCACCGGCGCGCCGACGGCGTCGAGAAGGTAGATGGGGTCGGGGAAGCGGTAGTGGAGATCCTGCCGGAGCGTCAGCGGCAGCGTGGCGACGCCCTCATCGAGCGGGAAGCCGCGCCGTTCGACTTCCTCGGCGAGCGCGTCGAGACGAAGGCGAAGGCTCTTCTCGGCGAGATCGAGGCTGCGATCGTAGGCAAAGTAGGCGCTCAGCGCGACGGCCATCAGCCCCGTGGCCACCTGCACCCCGACGAGGATGCCGGCCACCTTCCAGAATACCGAACGCCGCCAGCCGAACCGACGCGGCGAAGGGTCCGGCGGCGTCTCCTGCGGCCGAGTGTCCATCACGGGCCCGGTTCCGACTGGAACTTGTACCCCACGCCCCACACCGTGCGGATGAAACGCGGGTTGCCGGGATCCTTCTCGATCTTGGCGCGCAGGCGCTGCACGTGCGAGTCGACCGTGCGGTCGTAGCCTTCGTACTGAATGTCCCAGACCTTATCGAGCAATTGCATGCGCGTGAAGGGCCGGTCCGGGTGACGCGCCAGAAAGAGCAAGAGATCGAACTCGCGGACGGTCAGGTGCATCAGTGCGCCGTCGAGCCGCACCTCACGGCGCACCGGGTCCATGGAGAGGTTGCCGTATTCGACCGGCTGTTCGTCGTCCTCTCCGGCGGCGGCGGCGCGTTCCTCGGTGAGCCGGATGCGCCGAAGCGCCGCGCGCACACGGGCGACGAGCTCCTGCAGGCTGAAGGGCTTCGTGACGTAATCGTCCGCGCCCACCTCGAGGCCCACCACGCGGTCCATCTCGTCGGCGCGCGCCGTGAGCATGATGATGTAGAGCAGTGGATGCCGGGCCCGGAGCCGACGACACACCTCCAGCCCGTCGAGCTCGGGAAGCATCACGTCGAGCAGAACCAGGTCCGGCACGCGCTCTTCGACGCGCGCCAGAGCCGCCGTGCCCGTGGCCGCCGTCGCCACCTCATAGCCCGACTCCCGAAGCCGGCCGGCCACGAGGTCGTTCAACTGGGCGTCGTCTTCCACCAACAAGATGTGAGGCGTGTTCATGGCATCGTTCCCGCGGCTTGTTCTCTTCGCTCTGACGAATCCCCGGCGACCCGCCTCTCCAGGAATCTCCGGACACCTTTCCGAGAGGCGAGCAATATAATCGCCCGGCGACGCCCCGTCCTACGTTTCTTCGCAAAAACTGATTCTTCCCCCGTAAAAACTCATAGATCCACCACATTTTCGTGACATCCCCGGCCCGTCTTTGCCCATACAATTGCGTGCCCGTCGGATTTTCCCCTGACCTCATGTTCAGACACCTGTTTTTGCTTGCGAGTCTGACGCTTACCCTCGGCATACGCGCGGTTTCGGCGCAGATGCCGCCGGAGCCGGAAGCACTCGTGTTTGCCTGGATCGACGGGCAGGCGGAGCATGCCCGAAACCTCACCGGCGTCACGTTTCTGGAACGATCCCTCCGCACGTCGGACAGCCCCGTGGGCACGCGCACGATGCGCGTCGAAGCCGAGGTCACGGGTATGCCGGGAACCGACACGTGGAACCGGAAGATCCTGAGCGTCACGCTCAACGGGCGGCCCGCACCGGAGAAACGGCTCCGAAACATGGAGTTCTCCTGGCACGCACCGAACCAGCCCGAGTTCACTCGCCTGACGCAAGCCGTCATGCTGCCGCGCCGGCTCCTGCGCCGCCTCGACTTCGTGAACGAAGCCGCCGATGATTCTCTCGACGGCACGCCGTGCTGGCGCTTCGACGCCCTGCCCCCCACCAACGCCGGCCCCATCGATCGTATCACGTTCTGGTTTGCGCAAGACGACGGACGCCTCGTGCGCACCCGGGTCATCCTCAGCCACGACGAAAAGAAGCGGGGGCAGATCCTCCACACGCACATCGAAAGCGTGTACGACTTCGAGCGCGTCGAGGGCTTCGACGTGCCCCGCCGCCGCCGCTTCGAAGGCACCCGACAGTACCTCCGGCGCGGACGCGTCTTCACCGACGTCGTCTCCCTGGACGCGACGTACAGCGATTTTCGCTTCTCTTTTCAATGAGCCGCGTCGGCCGCTCCTTGCTCCCGGAACATCCGGATTCGCCGGACGCATAAGCGACGGATGACCGCCGCCTCGTTCGACGAACATATCGCCCGTCTGCGCGCGCGCCTGGCCGGCAGGCTGCCCGGCACGGCGGCGCAGTTCACGATGGCGCCCGTGTACCGGCAGGATGCCCGGTCGGCCGACGTTCGGGACAAGCGCTGCCGCGAAGCCGGGGTGCTGGCGCTCCTCTTCCCCCTCGACGACGAGCCCGCGGTCCTGCTCACCGTCCGACGCGCCCACCTCAACGATCACGCCGGGCAGATCTCTTTCCCCGGCGGGCGGCGCGAGCCCGGCGAGGACCTTCGCGACACGGCCCTCCGGGAAGCGCACGAGGAGCTCGGCCTCGCGCCGACGTCTGTGGAGATGCTCGGCGCGCTCACGCCTCTGTACATCCCGCCCTCGAACTTTTGCGTCTACCCCTTCGTCGGCGTGACGAGGCGCGCGCCGGACCTGCGTCCGCACGACGAGGAGGTGGCCGAGGTGCTGCCCGTCCCGCTCGCCCGGCTGACGGCCCCCGGCGCGCGCCGGCGCGAGCCGTGGACCCTGCGCGGGCGCACCGTCGAAGTGCCGTTCTTCGACCTCGACGGGCACAAGGTGTGGGGCGCGACGGCCATGATGCTCGCCGAACTGCTCGCGCTCATGCCGGGCGCCGGAGAAGCGCCGTCGCCCGACCGGGGGAATGCGGGCGCGTGATCGTTCGTCCATTAAAAAAGCCGAAGCGCGCCGCCGCACACCAACGCCGTTTTTCCATAGTTCCGTGACAACCTCGGATGCAAGGCTCCGTTTCGAATCCTACGCCGTCCCTCCTCGCTCTTCCCGTCCGCGATGGTCATGAACGTCCGCTTCCTCGCTCCCCTTTTGCTGATCCTGATCGGCTGCCTGCCCGCCGCCACCCTCGAGCGCCGCGACGACGACCGGATGCCGTACGCCGCCGCCGGACTGACCGAGCGCGAGGCCGCCGCGCACCTGCTCGGCCGTTTCACCTTCGGCCCCCGTCCCGGCGAGGTGGACCGCGTCGTGGCGATGGGGCCGGAAGCGTGGTTCGAAGCGCAGCTTCGCGCCGACGCGCCCGAGGACGCCCTCGAAGCGCGCCTCGCCCGGCTCCCCGCCCTCGCCCTTTCAGACTCGGCCCTTTTGCGCCTCTACCCACGCCCGGTCGCCGTCCGCAACCGCGCCATCCGTGAAGGTTATCTCACCCGCGCCGACCTCGAAGCGCTCCCCCGCCCGGCGCTCGAAGACACCCTCCGCGCGTACATGGACGCGCACGGCTACCGGCCTTTCCGCGAACTTCAAGGACAGCTTTTCGCGCAGAAGCTGCTTCGCGCCCGCTATGCGGAGAACCAGCTTGTCGAGGTGCTGACCGACTTCTGGTTCAACCACTTCAACGTCGCTTTTCAGGACGGGCAGGCCCGGCCGCACCTGCTCAGCTATGAGCGAAGCGCCATCCGCCCGCACGCGCTCGATCGCTTCCGCACGCTCCTCGGCGCCACGGCCAGGCATCCGGCCATGCTCCTTTATCTCGACAACGCCCGCTCCTCGGCGGCGGAGGACGCGATGACGACGCTCGATGTGCACATGAGCCGCGTGGAGGCATCCGGCGGCCCGGCCGTGCGTCGCCGCATCGAGGCGGCGCGGCGGCGGGCGGCGGCCCGGCAGACGCGCACCGCCAACGCCCCCGAACGACCCGCCCCGCGACGCGGCGTCAACGAAAACTACGCCCGCGAGTTGATGGAGCTGCACACGCTCGGCGTCGACGGCGGCTATACGCAGGCGGACGTCGAGGAGGTGGCGCGCGCCTTCACGGGATGGACCGTGCTCCCGCCCCCGCCCGAGGGCGACGCCGTCCGCGCCCGCCTCGAACGCCGGCGGAACGCCGGTTTCATCATCGAAGGCGCCTTCCTCTTCCGCCCCAACTTCCACGATGCCGGAGCGAAGGAGATCCTCGGTGAAGCGTTCCCCGAAGGCGGCGGCCTCGACGAAGGCGAGCGGGTGCTCGACCTCCTCGCCGCGCATCCGTCCACGGCCCGGCATCTGGCCCGCAAGCTCGCCGTCCGCTTCGTCTCCGACGACCCGCCCGAGGCCCTCGTCGACGACCTCGCGGCGGTCTACCTCGACACCGGAGGCGACCTCCGGGCCGTCGTGCGGGCCATCGCCTATTCCCCGTATTTCTGGGAGCCTTCGGCGCTTCGGGCGAAGGTCAAGTCGCCGCTCGAGCTGTCCGTGAGCGCCCTCCGCGCCCTCGACGCCGACCTCGACGACCCGCGCGGGATGCTCAACTGGCTCCGCAAGATGGGGCAACCGCTTTATGCGTATCAGGCGCCGACGGGCTACCCGGACCGCGCCGAGGCATGGATCAACGCCGGCACGCTGCTCAACCGGATGAACTTCGCCATGCGGCTGGCCTCGGGCCGCATCCGGGGCGTCACGGTGGACCTCCCGGCGCTCAACCGGCGCCGCGAGCCCGCCTCGGTGGAAGCGGCCTTGACCACGTACGCCCGCCTCCTTTTGCCCGAGCGCGACGTGACGGCGACCGTCGCTCAGCTTTTGCCGCCGGCCGCCGACCCCGGCTTTGCGCGCCGCCTCGACGCCTCCGCCCGCCGCGCCGCGCCGCCGCCCGAGGACGGCGCCGAAGCCCCCGCCGAGGCCGCACCGAACCCGGCGACGCTCGCCCGCGTCGTCGGCGTCATCCTCGGCTCGCCCGACTTCCAGCGGCGATGATCGCCCCCGCCCTTTCCTCTCACCAAGCGCCTTCCCGATCATGTGGACCCGGAGAGCTTTCCTCAAATCGAGCGGCCTTGCCGTCTTCGCCGCCGGTCTCGGCGGATGCCCGACTTTTCTCAACCGCGCCGCGCTCGCCGCACGCGCACCCGGCCCCTTCGGTCGCCGCAAGGTGCTCGTGACGATTTTCCAGCGCGGCGCCATGGACGGCCTGATGGCGGTGACCCCTTTCCGCGACCCCCATCTCGCCGCCCTCCGCCCGCGCCTGGCCCTGCCCGCCGCGGGCGAAGGCGCCCTCCTCGACCTCGACGGCGCGTTCGCGTTTCATCCGGCTTTCGCCCCGCTCCTCCCCCACTACCGGGAGGGCCGCCTCGCCGTCGTGCACGGCGTCGGCTCTCCGAACCCGACCCGCTCGCACTTCGACGCACAGGACTACATGGAGACCGGCATGCCCGGCGTGAAGAGCGCCTCTTCGGGGTGGCTGAACCGGGCCGTCGGGTTGATGGGACACGACGCCACGCCGTTCCGGGCCGTCGCCCTCACCCCTTCGCTCCCGCGCGCGCTCTCCGGCGATGCCCCGGCCCTCGCCGTGGCCAACCTCCGGGACTTCGCGCTTAACGTGCCCGGCCCCGAGCGCCTCCGGGCCGCCGCCGGTCAGAGCCTCGAAAGCCTGTATGCGCAAACCACCGGCGACCTCCTCGGAGCCACCGGTCGCGAGGGCTTCGAGGCCGCTCACATGCTCGAGAGCATCCGCACGAGCGACTACCGCCCGGCCCGCGGCGCCGCGTATCCGGCCTCCCCGCTCGGCAACGCCCTCCGGCAGATCGCGCAGCTCATCAAAGCCGACGTGGGCCTCGAAGTGGCCTTCGCCGAGTCGTCCGGGTGGGACACGCACGTGGCGCAAGGCACGGCGAACGGCGCCTTCGCCCGTCGCGCCGAGGACCTTGCCGCCGCGCTCGCCGCCTTCTGGACCGACCTCGAAGCCTACCACGACGACGTGACGGTGATGACCATGACCGAGTTCGGCCGAACCGTCCGCGAGAACGGCTCCGGCGGCACCGACCACGGGCGCGCCTCGTGCCTGTTCGTCCTCGGCAACGCCGTCGAGGGCGGGCGCATCCACGGCGTCGTCCCCGAACTCGACCCCGACGCCCTCGAAGACCGCCGCGACCTGCCCGTGACCACGGACTTCCGCGCCGTCTTTGCCGAAGTGGCCGGCAAGCACCTCGGCCTCACCGACGACGAAGCCCTCTTCCCCGGATGGCGCGGCGCGCGCCTGCCGCTCTTCCGGTCGTGAAAGCCCCCGGCTCCCGACGGCGTTGCCGCCTTCACGGCGTCTCCGGAGGGCGGGCGACAAACATGCTGAGCTCGACGCGCGCGTAGCTGCCGAAGACGCCGTGCCCGCCGGCGACGTGTTCGAGCACGTTCGGGATCTCGCCCGGCGAGAGCGTCGAGCCGCGCTGTTGGACGGTCTGCGAGCGGATGAAGTCGTACAGGTTGTCATCGATGGCGCTCACCGAGATGCGCGTCGGGCCGAAGAACGCCACCGCCAGCCACGGCAGCCGCACCGTCAGCGTGCCGTCCGGGTTGAAGTCATAATTGCCCTCATTGATGATGTTCGACTCGTTCACGACGAACTCGGCGAGGTCGTCTTCCACGTCGCTGCCGGTCGTATCGACGAGGTCGCTGTAGAAGGGCGTCAGCTGGGTCGGTCGCGGGTCGAGCGCCTCGATGGAGAAGATGTAGAAGCTTTGCCGCCCCGGATAGCGGCTCGGCGTCACCTGCACCTCATACTGTTCCGGGCTTTGATAGACCACCGTGTCGGCCCCGGCGGCGACCACCTCTAAGGCGCCCGGGACCAGCGTCTGCGCCGTCAGTTGCGCGCCCGTGGCGGCGTCGGTGATCTCCAGCCGGTACGTGCGCAGCGGCTCGACGCGGTGCCCGAAACGGGACACGTAGATGCCGCGCACGCCCGGCGCCTCGCGGTAGGGAAACGCGCTCTCGATCTCACCCGCCTCATCGAGCAGAAACACGCGCACCTGCGCCCCGGAGACCCCGACCGCCGAGGCGTCGAACGTCGCGTTCACGGACACGGTCCGCGTCAGTCGCACCGGCTGCAGCAATTCGCCCGCCACCTGATACGACTCCACGACCAGCTCGGGCGTATGCTCCGGCGTCACCGTCCCGTCGCAGGCGGCCAGGAAGACGAGTCCGATCGTGAGCGCGCGCGCCCATCCGCCCCGGACGCGGGCCGCCCGACCTTTCGCTCGCTCGTAGACGCCGTTTCGGTTCATCTGCTCATAACCGGTCTTTTTTTTTAAAATCGAAGCGTGAAGGCAAGGTTCGGGATCGGCACCGGGATCTGTGGAATCTCCCTTCGCTCGACATTGCCTTCGGCTTTGAACTCGAAAAAGTAGAACCACACGTTCCGGCGGGCATAAGCGTTGATCACTTGCACCTGCAGTTCGTACTCCGCGAAGCCGAAGAAGCGCCCGCGGCGGCTCGCGCCCACGTCGAGGCGATGATAGGCGGGCAGGCGCGCCTGGTTGAAGGGACTCACGAGCACGTCGCGGCGTCGGGAGCCGAAGGGGTTGTCGATGAGGCGATACTGGGAAGCGGGCTCGGTGTACGCCTGCCCCGTCGCATACGTGAGCACGCCCGTGAGCCGCCATGCCCGCGACAGGTCGTAGTTGACGACGAGGTTCAGTTCGTGCGTGCGGTCGTACTTCGGCGGGAAGAACTCGAAGTCGTTCAGGTCGGGGAAGCGCCGCCGCGTCACCCCGAAGGTATAGCCGAGGAAGCCGTTGAAGCGCCCGCGCGTCTTTTCGAGAAAAAGCTCACCGCCGTAGGCGAAACCCTCGCCGAAGTGAAACAGGTCGGCATAGTCGAACCCCGCCGCATCGGGCAGGAACGGGTCGAGTTCGAAAAGGTCCTCCATGTTCCGGTAATAGACCTCCACGTCGACGTTGATGCCGCGCCCGGCGCTCGTCTTCACGCCGGCGACGAACTGATCGCCATAGGCGGGCGGCACGCCGTTGTCCGTCGTCAGCCAGATGTCGAAGCCGGTGAAGACCTCGCTCGTGATGAGCGTCAGAAACTGATAGTACCGCCCGTATCCGAATTGCAGACGCACGGCGTCGCTCGGGCGGTGCTCCACGGAGAAGCGCGGCTCCAGCCGGAAATATTGCCCTTCCCCGAAATAGTTGGCCCGCAGGCCGCCCTGAAGGGTCCATGCCGGGGACGGGCGATAGGTCTCTTGCACGTAATAGGAGCCGTACGCGGTGTGCGTGCGCTCATCGAGGGTCACCGCGCCGTCGAAGCGGTTGCGCAGGCGAAAGGTGAACAGCCCCGCCCAGAAGCCCCCCTCCACGGTGTGTCGCTCGTTCGGGATGTACTCGAAATCCCCTTTGGCCGAGACGTCGTACACCGTGTTCTCCCGCTCGATGGGCGTGCCTCCGATGTCGAACGAAGGCTCGCTGAGATAGCGGGAAGCCGTAAAGGTGAAGTTCGAGAAGAGCCGCTGCGAGAAGATGTGCGTCCAGTTCAGGCTCCCGGTGCGGTTGCCGTATCCGAGTCTGAGGCGCGCGTCGGCGAAGAGGGGCAGGTTGAGGCGGTCGCGCCCGGCGTAGAAGGCGAGCGAGAGGCGGTCGTCCACGGAGGCGTCGAAGGTGACCTTTCCGTTGACGTCGATGAAGTGGAACGCATCGGGGATGCCGTCGATGTCTTGTCCGCGCAGGACGGCCAGGAGCGGTTCGAGCGTCGAGCGGCGGACGGCGAGCATCCACGAGCCCTTCGCATACGGTCCCTCGGCGATGGCGCGCGAGGCCAGCAGCCCAAGGCTCACCCCGCCCTGCGTCCGGCGGCGGTTGCCGTCCTTGTTGTAGATGTCCACCACGGCGCCGAGCCGCCCGCCGTACTCGGCCGGATAGCCTCCCTTGTACAACCGCACGTCTTTGATGGCGTCCGGGTTGAACGTGGAGAAAAAACCGAAGAAGTGGCTCGGGTTGTAGACCGTGGTGCGGTCGAGGAGGATGAGCGTCTGATCCGGGCTGCCGCCCCGGATGTAGAGGCCGCTCGAATAGTCGGAGGCCGCCTTCACGCCGGGCAACAGCTGGAGCGAACGGAACACGTCCGGCTCCAGCACGGCCGGCACATGCGTGACGACGTCGGTCTCCAGGCGCGCCGCCCCGAGGCGCCGGACTTCCTCTTCGGACTCCCGCTCGGCCGTCACCTCGATCTCTTCGAAGACCAGCCCCTCCGGCATGAGCGCGACGTCGAGGCGGCGGCGCTCCCCCGGCGCAAGCGTGATCGCGGCGCGGTGCTCCTCATAGCCGATGTACGAGACGACGAGCGTGTACGCGCCCGGCGCGACGTTCGTCAGCGTGTAATAGCCCGCTTCGTTCGTGGCCGTCCCGTACGGCGTGCCCGCGAGCGCCACGTTCGCCAGAAGAAGCGTCTCGCCGGACGTCGCGTCGGTGACGAAGCCGCTCACGGAGGCGTTCTGTCCCCATGCCGGCGCCGCCCAGACCGCCAGCATCGCCATCCACCCGATCACCTTTCGCATGCCTGTCCAGCCGATTCATGGAGACGGTACGAGGAGACAGAGACACGGAAGCCCGAGCGCCCGTTCCCCACGTTCCGACGTTTTGCCCCGCGTCCCTCGCCTCATTCGTCCCTCGCCTCATTCGTCCCTCGCCTCATTCGTCAAGCAAAAAGCGCGCGCGGTCCGGGTAGTCGGTAATGATTCCCTCGACGCCGAGGGCCTTGAGGCGGCGCATCAGTTCGACGTCGTTGACCGTCCACGGGATGACGCGCATGCCGCGGGCGTGGGCCGCCTCGAGCAGCGCGGCGTCTACGAGGTGGTAGTCGGGGCTGTAGACGTCGGGCGTGAAGCCGAGCCGTTCGAGGTTGGCCGTGAGGCCCGCGTCCTCCTCCTGCCCGATGAGCAGCGCCGTCCGCAGGCCGAGGTCGTGCGCGCGGGCGTACTGGAGGGTGCGCACGTCGAACGACTGAAGGATGACCCGGTCGGTGATGCCGGCCTCGTCGAGCGCCTCATAGAGCAGGCGCGTGAACACGTCGGGCGGCGGATGATAGACGCCGTCGCCTTCGGGCGAGGATTTCGTCTCGATGTTGTACCACACCGGCGGCCGATCGTGCGTGCGGGTGTAGGCTTCGGCAGCGGCGATCACGTCGCGAAGCAGCGGCTTGGCGACCTTCATCTTCTGCTGGTCGGGAAAGCGCGGGTGGCCCCGGCTGCCGCAATCGAAGCGCGCAATCTCGTCGTACGTCAGGTCATAGAGCCGGTACGAGCGTTCCTTTTCGAGCGGCACCGGTTCGCCCGAGGGCAGCGAGCAGAACGTGCCCGAGAACCACGGATCGTGCGAGACGACGACCTGCGAGTCGGCGGAGATCACCACGTCCATCTCGAGCGTGGTCACGCCGAGTTCGAGGGCGCGGCGGAAGGCGGGAAGGGTGTTTTCGGGCATCAGGCCGCGCGCGCCGCGGTGCCCCTCGACGTCGAATTTCGGCCACGGGACGGCAGGATTCGAATGCATAGCCGGGAGGAAAAGCGCCGCGCCGAAGACGAGCGCCGCCAGGAAACGCCCGCGCCTTCGGGCCCTGCGCGCCCGGACGCCGGCGCGTCGATGGTTAAGAGTTCGGTGCATGGGACGATAACCTTCACGATAGTCAACCGACCAACCCGAAGATAGGCCTGCCGGTTCGAAGGTGCATAATACGACCTTCACCCCGTCGATGTCGCGCGCTTCGCATCCCGTAGCGCAGAGGGCGCTTTTGCGCTGCGAGATGCGCCACACGCACGATTCTCCCTCATTCGCAGGGTTGTTCACAATCTTCACCCTTGCACCGACGCAGGCGCTCCGAACGTGCCGGAGGGCGCCGAAACGATGGGAAAAAGTCCCAGACCGCAAAGGGAAGTTTTCCCCTGTTTCACGTTGAGCCCGTCGCCTACCTTAGAGGTCCCTTCCGGTGTGGTCGTAGTGGTTGAGACATGCTTGGCACAGGACGTAAAAAAAGAATCCCGCGCCTTGCCGCCGATGCTTCGGCGCAAGATCCGGCCCCGATCCACATCCTGTACGTGGACGCATCGAAGCAAGACCGGGATCAGGTGCGGAGGGCGCTCGAAAGGGAGCACGGAGGATTTCGCATCACCGAGGCCGACTCGCGGGAAGCGTTCGAGGCGCGGCTCTCCGAACACTCGTACGACCTCGTCCTGACCAATTTCAACGTCCCCGGCTTCGAGGGCTTTCAGATGCTCGAAGCCCTTCAGACGCACGACCCGAGCCTGCCCGTCGTCGTCATGACGGGAACCGGCTCCGAAGCGGCGGCCGTCGAAGCGATGAGGCGGGGCGTGACGGACTACGTCATCAAGGCCCCGCAGCACCTTCAGCGCTTGCCGTACACGCTTCGCTCCGCCATCGAGCAGAAGCGGGTGCACCGGGCGCGGATGCGGGCCGAGGGCAAGCTGAGGGCGCACATCCACCGGCAGGCGGTCGTCGTCGAACTCGGCCAGCGCGCCCTCTCCGGCGCGCCCCTCGACGCGCTCCTTCAGGAAGCCTGCATCCTCGTGGCGCAGACACTCGACCTCGAGCTCTGCCACGTGATGGAGCAGGTCGAAAACCGGCAAACGCTCTTTCTCCGCGCCGGACTGGGGTGGGAGGACGGCCTCGTCGGCCACACCACGCTCCACCTGGGCTCGGACGCCCACCAGTGCTTCCCCGAGAACACCGAGCCGATCATCATCGAGAACCTGAACCGGAGGGGTTGTTCGTGCACGCCGCCGCTGTTGCAAAACCACGGCGTCGTCAGCGGCATGAACGTGCGCATCCCCGGCGAGGAGCGCCCCTTCGGTTATCTCGGCGCGTATACCCGACGACGCGAGCGTTTCTCGCTCGAGGACCTGCATTTCCTTCAGGCCATCGCCAACGTGCTGGCCGCCGCCATCGACCGGAAGCGTTCGGAATCCCGTCTGAGCCGGAGTGAGGAGCGGTATCGCCGCCTCGTCGAGAGCGCCCGCGACGTGATCTATACGATCTCGAAAGACGGGCGGCTCACCTCGCTCAACCCCGCCTTCGAAACGCTCACCGGCCACCGCATCGACGACTGGCTCGGCAAACCCTTCGAAGACCTCCTCCACCCCGAGGACGTCCCGACGGCGCGCAAGGCCTTCGCGCGCATCCGCGACGGGGAGCGCCCCCCGCCCTACGAACTGCGCATCCTGACGGCAAACGGCGGCTGCCTCGTGGCCGAGCTCACCTCGCAGCCCAACATCGAGCACGGCGTCTTCCTCGGCGTCTTCGGCATCGCCCGCGACATCAGCGACCGCAAGCGCTTCGAGCAAGAACTCATTGCCGCGCGCGACGAGGCCGAGGAGATGAGCCGCCTGAAGACGGCGTT
>Ga0256841_1000729_pt1 | contig 31900 bp, 35 predicted proteins | sample 356308metaG_FD_185971 | JGI IMG/M metagenome (GOLD analysis project Ga0256841, IMG submission 185971) | Hydrothermal vent microbial communities from Mid Atlantic Ridge, Atlantic Ocean - 356-308 | ecosystem: Environmental > Aquatic > Marine > Hydrothermal vents | place: Atlantic Ocean: Mid... | reverse complement strand
CCTGTTCACCCCCGGCCGCCGCTGGTAACAAGCCCCTCCTGTAGGAGCGGCCTTGGCCGCGATGGGTACGGCGGCCCCCGACCGTTCACCCCGGCTGCGCCGGGATCGCGGGCAAGCCCGCTCCTACAGGAGACCACCCGCATTCGCAGCACCGCTGTGTAGGAGCGGCCTCCGGCCGCGATGGGCCCGGCGGCCGCCGACCCGTCGCCCCGGCTGCGCCGGGATCGCGGGCAAGCCCGCTCCTACAGGAGACCACCCGCATTCGCAGCACCGCTGTGTAGGAGCGGCCTCCGGCCGCGATGGGTGCGGCGGCCCCCGACCGCTCGCCCCGGCTGCGCCGGGATCGCGGGCAAGCCCGCTCCTACAGGAGACCACCCGCATTCGCAGCACCGCTGTGTAGGAGCGGCCTCCGGCCGCGATGGGCCCGGCGGCCACCGACCCGTCGCCCCGGCTGCGCCGGGATCGCGGGCAAGCCCGCTCCTACAAGAGACCACCCGCGTTCGCAGCACCGCTGTGTAGGAGCGGCCTCCGGCCGCGATGGGTCCGGCGGCCGTCAATCTCCCACGTCGCAGTGCTTGTGGCTGGCGTCGCAAAAAGGCTTGTTGGACGATTCGCCGCAACGGCACAGGGCGGCGCTGTTGCGGGTGGTGGTGCAACGGCCGTCGGCGCTGCTGATGGTCATCGGCCCTTTCGCCAGCAGCATGGCGCGGGGCCGGACCGTGACGCGCAGCGGGCCTTCTCCCTGTGGAGGCTCGGCGCGCCCGTCCTCGAAGCAGCCGTCGTGGCGAAAGCCCGTTTCCCGGTGGCTGCCGTCGCAGAACGGCTTGTTGCCGGAGCGGCCGCAGCGGCACAGGGCGACGTCGTCGGACTTCTCCAGCAGGGTGCCGTCGGCGGCGCGGACCTCGATATCGCCGGTCATCAGCAGCGGGCCGTCCTTGCGCACCTTGATGTAATTCACAACCGGTTCTCCGTACAGCCGAAGGGTGTGGCGGCACCTGCTTTGCTATAGTGGGTGCCGGACCCAATGTAGCCGCTGCCATGACCGACATCAACCACAGCCCGCCCGACACCCTGCTGCTGCTGGCCCCCGGCTGCCCGCACTGCCCGGTGGTGCTGGAAGGCCTGTCCGGCCTGCTCAAGGAAGGCGTCATCGGCCGCCTGGAGGCCGTCAACATCGCCAGCCACCCCGAGGTCGCGCAGCAGCTCGGCGTGCGCAGCGTGCCCTGGACCCGCATCGGCGAGTTCGTGCTTCAGGGGCTGCATTCGCCGGCGGAGCTGCGCCAGTGGGCGCAGCGCGCCGGCAGCGAATCGGGGCGGGCGGCCTACTACGCCGACCTGCTCTCGCAGGGCAGACTGCAGGAGGTGCTGGAGGCGGTGCGCGAAGAGCCCGGGCGGCTGAAGGCGCTGCTGGAACTGGCCGCCGACCCGGACACCGAACTGACGGTGCGTATCGGCGTCAGCGCCGTGGTCGAGGATCTGGCCGGCAGCGAAGCGCTGCTGCAACATTTCGATACGCTCGCCGACATGGCGCACAGCGCGGACCCCCGCGTACGCGCCGACGCGGCCCACTTCCTGGGCCAGACCCGCAGCCGGCAGGCGGAGCAGGTGCTGGAGACATTGACCGGGGATCCCGACCCGACGGTGCGGGACGTGGCCGAAGAAGCCCTGCAGGACATCCGTACCGACACCGGTGGCCGGTGACCGCGTCCCCCGAGCCGCCCGCAACCACCCTGTAGGAGCGGGCTTGCCCGCGATCCCGGCGCAGCCGGGACGACCGGGCGGGGCCGCCGGGCCCATCGCGGCCGGAGGCCGCTCCTACAGGGCGGTGCTGCGAACAGGGGTGGTCTCCTGTAGGAGCGGGCTTGCCCGCGATCCCGGCGCAGCCGGGACGACCGGGCGGCGGCCGCCGGACCCATCGCGGCCGGAGGCCGCTCCTACAGGGCGGTGCTGCGAACAGGGATGGTTTTTTGTAGGAGCGGGCTTGCCCGCGATCCCGGCGCAGCCGGGGTGACCGGTCGGGGGCCACCGGACCCATCGCGGCCGGAGGCCGCTCCTACAGGGGAGGGGTGGAAGGGTGGTGGGGGGCGGTGTGGGCGCGGACCTGTTTGTGCAGTTCCATCACCACCAGCACGCTGAACGCCAGGCCCAGGAGCTGCGCCCAGTGCTGCAGTGACACCGGCTGGATATGCAGGACGTCGCTGATCCCCGGCACGTACATGGCGCCGATGTGCACGAGCTGGGCGGCGGCGGTGCCGAACAGCAGCAGCGGGTTGCGCAGCGGGCTGTGGCGGAACAGCGAGCGCGTCTCGGAGCGGCAGTTGAACACGTGCACGTTCTCGAACAGCACCATCAGCAGCAGGGTGCCGTTGCGCGCCTCGTCCAGGTTGTAGCCACTGTCCAGCAGCCACTGGAACAGGACGAAGGCGAGCGTGCCCATGACCAGCGCCGACAGCAGCACGCGCTCGAGCATGAGGCGGTTGAAGATGGGTTCTTCCGGCGGCCGCGGCGGCTGGCGCAGCTCGTCGCCCTCGCCCGGCTCGAAGGCCAGCGCCACGTCCTGCACGCCGTTGGTGACCAGGTTCAGCCACAACAGTTGCACCGCGAGCAGCGGCAGCGGCAACGCCGTCAGCAGAGCCAGCATGAACAGCACCAGCTCCGCCGCGCCGGTGGAGATGAGCAGGAAGATCACCTTGCGCACGTTGGCGTAGGCGATGCGCCCTTCCTCGACACCGCCCACCATGGAGGCGAAGTTGTCGTCGGTGAGAATGAGGTCGGCGGCCTCGCGCGCCACGTCGGTGCCGCCCTTGCCCATGGCCACGCCGACCTGGGCGGCGCGCAGCGCCGGCGCATCGTTGGCGCCGTCGCCGCTGACGGCGACGAAGTGGCCGCTGCGCTGCAGCGACTGGACGATGTCCAGCTTCTGGTGCGGCTCCACGCGCGCGAACACCCGCGCGCCGCGCACCAGGCGGTCGAACTCGGCCGCCTGCCCGGCGCCCTCGAGCCGGGGGCCGGTGACCACCTGGGCCGGGTCGTCCACCAGCTCCAGCTCGCGCGCGATGGCGAATGCCGTGACGGGGTGATCGCCCGTCACCATGCCGACCTCGATGCCGGCATCGCGACAGGCAGCCACCGCCGACCGCGCCTCGGGGCGCAAGGGGTCGATCAGGCCCACCAGCCCGATCAGCGTCAGCTCGGCGAGGTGCTCTTCGGAGAACCGTTCCGGCTCGGCCAGGCTCACCTCACCCTCGGCCATGGCGATGACCCGGTAGCCCTGGCTGGCGAGCTCTTCCGCCTGCCGCTCCAGCAGCGCCGCGTCCAGGGAGGTGTCGCCGCCCGGCGTGGCCATCCTGGTGCACATGGGCAGCAGGCGTTCCAGCGCCCCCTTGACGAAGGCCCGGCTGCCACCGCCCACCCGGTTGAGGCTGGCGGCGAACTGGCGCTCTGGCTCGAAGGGAATGGTGGCCAGCTCGGGATAGGCGTCCAGCATCTCGGCCTGGATGACGCCGGCCTTGTGCGCCATCACCAGCAGCGCCACGTCGACGGCGTCGCCGTGCTGGACCCAGGCGTGGTTGCGGTGTGCCAGGACACCCTCGTTGGCCAGCACCGCTGCCCGGCACAGCCGCGTCAACAGGGCCTGTTCCTCCGGCGAGGGTGCGCCGCGCGGCGTGACGATGGCGCCCTCCGGCTGCAGACTCTCGCCGGTGACCTCCCAGGCGTGAGCGCCCGGGAACAGCACGCGCCGCGCCGTGAGCCGGTTCTCGGTCAGGGTGCCGGTCTTGTCGGTGGCGATGTAGGTGCAGGAACCCAGCGCCTCGACGGCGACCAGCCGGCGCACGATGACGTTGCGCTTCGCCAGCCGCTGCATGCCGATGGCCAGCGCCACGGTCAACGCCACCGGCAGGCCCTCGGGGATGACCGACACCGCCAGCGCCACCGCCAGCAGGAACACCTCGTCCAGCGCCATGCCGCGCACCAGCGCCACCGCCGCCATCAGCAGCGCCGCCAGCCCCACCAGCAAGGCCACCCGCCGGGTGAACTGCTCCATGCGCACCAGCAGCGGCACCTTCTCGGCCTCGCCGCCCAGCACGTCGGCGGCGATCCGGCCGAGTTGGGTCTCCAGGCCGGTGGCCACGACCACGCCGCGGCCACGGCCGCGGCTCACCAGGGTACCGGCCCAGGCCATGTTGACCCGGTCGCCCAGCGCGCTGTCCGCGGCCAGCACCCGGCCGGGATCCTTCAGCACCGCCAGGGACTCACCGGTCAGCAGCGACTCGTCCACCTCCAGGCCGTGGCCGGCCAGCAGGCGCAGGTCGGCCGGCACCCGGTCGCCCGACTCCAGCAGCACGATGTCGCCCGGCACCAGGTCTTCGGCGTCGATCTCGTAGACGTCGCCCTCGCGCAGCACCCGGGCGCGGATGCGCACCAGCCGCCGCAGCGCCTCCGCCGTCTGTTGCGCCGAATATTCCTGGAAGGCGCCGATGACGGCATTGACCAGCAGCACCGCACCGATGAAGCCGGCGTCGGCGTATTCTCCGATCGCCAGCGACACCAGCGCGGCCGCCAGCAGCACATAGATGAGCGGGCTGGTGAACTGGCGCAGGAACACCCGCAGCACGCCGGGCGGGGTCGGCCGCGGCAGTGCGTTGGGCCCGTACTGTGCGAGGCGCGTCGCCGCGGCCTCCTGGCTGAGGCCGTGGCGCGAGGCCTGCAGGGCGGCCAGGGCAGCGTCGCCGGATTCCGTGTGGGGCGCGGCCGGCGGCATGGCGCGCTCAGTCGCCGAACAGGTCGAACTGCCGCCCGTCGCGCGGCGGGTGGAAGCGGCTACAGTCGAATTCGGGCAGTCCGGGGAAGGCCAGCCGCTTGCACGCGCGGCGGAAACGCTGTTCGATGAGCTCGGCGAACGGGCCGCTGCCGCGCATGCGCCGCCCGAATCTGCTGTCGTTGTCGCGGCCGCCGCGCAGGTCGCGCACGCGGGCCATGACGTGCTCGGCCTGCAGCGGGCGGTGGCGCTGCAGCCAGTCGCGGAACAGGTCCCTGACCTCGTGCGGCAGACGCAGCATGACATAGCCTGCGGTCAGGGCGCCGGCCTCCCGAACCCGTTCCAGGATCCGCTCCATTTCCGGGTCGTTGAGCACCGGGATGAGCGGCGCCACCAGCACGCCGACCGGGATGCCGGCTGCAGCCAGGCTGCGAATGGTTTGCAGGCGGCGGTGCGGCGCCGCCGCGCGCGGCTCCAGGCTGCGCGCCAGCCCGGCGTCCAGGGTGGTCACCGAGATCATGACGTGTACCAGCCGCCGCCGCGCCAGCTCCGCCAGCAGGTCGACGTCGCGCTCCACCAGCGCCGACTTGGTGACGATGCCGACCGGGTGGCGGCAGGCCAACAGCAGCTCGAGGACGGCGCGGGTGATGCGCAGGCGCCGCTCGGCCGGCTGGTAGGCGTCGGTATTCACGCCCAGGGCGATGGGCTGGCAGTCGTAGCCCCGCTTCGACAGTTCCTGCCCCAGCAGTTCCGCCGCGCGCGGCTTGTAGAAGATGCGGGTCTCGAAGTCCAGGCCCGGCGAACAGTCGAGGTAGGCATGGGTCGGCCGCGCGAAGCAGTACACGCAGCCGTGTTCGCAGCCGCGGTAGGGGTTGATGGAGCGGTCGAAGGGCACGTCGGGCGAACGGTTGTAGCTGATCACCGAGCGGCTGTCGTCGCGCAGCAGTTCGGTCGGCAGCGGCGCCGGCCCGCCTTCCAGCGAACCCCAGCCGTCGTCGAACGCCTCGGCGTGCCGCTCCTGGAAGCGGTTGGCGGGATTGTGCGCCGCACCGCGGCCCTTGATGCTGGCGTCCGGGTCTGCCATGCGGCAAGCATACTCCATGTGCACGGGCGGCGCCCGCTGGCGTATGTTCGTCCCTGCCGGGTGGCCGTGCCGCGCGCCGGCGGGGTACGCGACGGGCGGGTTCGGCTCCGAACTCCCTGCCCTTTCGGCCAACCCCGGGAAGCCGCCGCAGGGACCCCCGGATGGCTTCTTCCGGATACTCGAAATCCTCCGGTTCACCGTTGAAGTGGCCGTGGCCGGGCAGGTTGAAGAACAGGGTCTTCGGCTCGCCCGTCTCCTTGCAGTGCAGCGCCTCGTCGATGCAGGCGCGGATGCGGTGCGGCGGAACCTCAGCCAACGGCCGGGTGGCGCCCGTTCTCCACCCGCACGGTGCTGGCCTGCGGGCCAAGCGCGCCCTGCTCTTCGGCGAAGCGCACCGGGACACCGACGTCGAGCTGGTCGAAATCCGCGTCGACGACGCTGTTGCGGTGGAAATAGATCAAGCGGCCGTCGGGCGTCTCGATGCGGCCGAAGTCGCCCTCCGGGTGCAGTTCCACGATGCGCCCCTGGGGCGGCGGCTCGTGGTGCTTGACGTGGCCGCGGCGGCGGCGCACATAGTCCTCCAGCTGGCGCCGGATGGCATCGAAGGCGTCGCGGATGGCGACATAGACGTCCTCGTAGGCGTGGTTCTTGTACGGCTGGCGGTTGGCCACCAGCTCGGCGCCCGGCACCGTCAGGTCGATGCGGACGTGGTACAGGTTACCCTTGTGGTGGTGCTTGTGGTCGGTTTCGATGACCACGCGGCAGGACATGATATCCTGATGAAATCTTTCCAGCTTCTCGGCGCGTTCGCGCACTCTGGCTTCTATGGCTTCGGATGGTTCAAGGTTGCGGAAAACGATCTCCAGCGGCAGCTTCATATGGCATTCCTCCTGCTTACCCGCTTTCAAGTATGGTGCAGACGGGCGGTTTTGCCATGACTTCGGTCAAGTGACGCCGGTCCCGGCCGGCGCCGCAAGCCGCCCGGCGCCACCCCGGGCGGGGCTCTGAACACCGTGGCGACGCACGCCGCCGACCTCATCCGGGGACCACTGGCGCGGGACCGGCGGGTACTGCTGCTGGGTCCGCCGGGCAGCGGCAAATCCACCCTGGCCGGCGCCCTGGGCGCCGCCCTCGAGGAGGCCGGGCGCGGTTGCCTGTGCCTGGGGGCCGATCCCGGTACGCCCGGCTTCGGCCCGCCCGGTGCCGTCTGCCTGGGCCGCTGGGAGCACGGCGACTGGCGGCTCGAGGCGCTGGAGGCCCTGTGCAGCCTGGACGCCGGACGCTTCCGGCTGCCGCTGGTGGACGCCGTACGGCGCCTGCTGCGCCCGCCCCTGGCCGGCACGCTGCTGATCGATGCACCCGGCGTGGTGCGCGGCGTCGCCGGTGCCGAGCTGCTCTGCGCCCTGCTGGAGGCGGCCGGCGCCGACCTGGTGCTGGGCCTGGTGCGCAGCGGCGGCCGGGCGCCGCTGCGGGAAGAGCTGGCCGCGGCCGGCGTCGAGGTGCTGTGGATGACCACCGCCGACGGCGCGCGCCGGCCGGGAAAACACCAGCGGCAGCGCGCCCGCACCCGCCGCTGGGACGCCTGGCTGGGCGATGCCGGCGTACGGCTGCTCGACCTGAGCGGCCTGGCCCTGCTCGGTACGCCGCCGCCGCGCGACGTCGCCCACGCCTGGCGCGGGCGCCAGATCGCCCTGCTGGAAGGCGGCCGCACCCTGACCCTGGGCGAGGCGCTGGCGCTTGGCGACGACGGGCTGCAGCTGCGCGCGCCGGCCTGGCAGGGGCGGCCGGACGCCCTGCTGGTGCGCGACGCCCGGCGCGGAGCGGACGGAGAGCTGGGCAGCGCCCGGCCCTTCGCGGCCGACACCCTGGCCTGGCTGCCGCCGCCGGACGTGCGCACCCACCCCGCCCGGAAGCAGGACACCGGCCCGCGGCCGGTGGCGCGCGTCGGCCAGGCCGACGCCGCCCTGATCAACGGCGTGTTCGGCGACCCCCTGCTGCACCTGCGGCTGCGCCACCAGCGCCGCAGCCTGCTGTTCGATCTCGGCATGCCGGAGCGACTGGCCGCGCGCATCGCCCACCAGGTCAGCGACGTCTTTCTCAGCCACGCCCACCTGGACCACATCGGCGGCTTCCTGTGGCTGCTGCGTTCGCGCATGGGCGACTTCCCGCCCTGCCGGCTGTACGGCCCGCCCGGCCTGGCGCGGCATGTCCAGGGTCTGCTGGAGGGAGTGGCCTGGGACCGCATCGGCGACCAGGGGCCGTGCTTCGAAGTGGCAGAGCTGCACGACGGGCAGCTGCGGCGGTTTCGCCTGCAGGCGGGCCGCACCCGCCCGACGCCGTTGCCGGGACGCCCGGCGCCGGCGGGCGTGCTGCTGGAGGAACCGGCCTTCCGGGTGCGCGCCGCGACCCTGGACCACGGCATCCCGGTGCTGGCCTACGCCTTCGAACCGCCGGTCGAGATCGCCATTCGCAAGGAACGGCTGGCGTCGCACGGCTGGCCGCCCGGTCGCTGGCTGGGTGAACTCAAGCGACGGTTGCTGGAGGACGACCGCGGCGCGGTCATTGCGCTGCCGGACGGGGAACGCCGCAAGGCCGGCGAACTGGCCGAAGACATCGCCCTGATCCGGCCCGGCCGCAAGTTGACCTACGCCACCGATCTGGCCGACACCGCAGACAACCGCCGCCGGCTGGTGGCGCTGGCGCGCGGCAGCCACACCTTCTTCTGCGAGGCCACCTTCCGCGAGGCCGACGCCGACCGCGCGCGCCGCACCGGCCACCTCACCACCCGCGCCTGCGGCGAGATCGCCACCGCCGCCGACGTCGGCCAGCTGGTTCCGTTCCACTTCTCGCGGCGCTACGGCGCCGACCCCGCGCCGCTCTATGCCGAGATCGCTGCCGTCTGCTCGCGCCTGGCCCCGCCTCCGAAGGCCCCGGGCCAGTCCCTGTAGGAGCGGCTATTCCGGATGCACGAAGTCGCGGATGATGAAGCCGCCCGACTTCTCGTCGTAGTCGAGCTTGAGCAGCTTGCGCGACTGCGCCTCTTCCAGCAGTTCGCCGAAGTTGCGAAAGCCGTAGTAGCTCTCGCTGAAGCCGGGCTTGCGGCGCTTCAAGGCCTGTTTGACCATGGAGCCCCACAGCTTGTCCTCGTCGCCGCGTTCCTCGAACAGGTCCTCGACCGTCTCCATGACCAGTTCGATGGCTTCCTGTCTCTTCTTTTCCTCGCCCTGGCTGGCGGCCCGGGTCGTGGTCTTCTTGCTGGTCGTCTTGCGCTTGGCGCCCTTCTTCTTCTCGCCCCGCACCAGGTCGTCGTAGTAGATGAACTCGTCGCAGTTGGAGGTCAGCAGGTCGGAAGTGGACTGCTTGACGCCGACGCCGATGACCAGCTTGTTGTTCTCGCGCAGCTTGCTGACCAGCGGCGAGAAGTCGGAGTCGCCGCTGACGATGACGAAGGTGTCGACGTGCGACTTGGTGTAACACAGGTCCAGGGCGTCCACCACCAGGCGGATGTCGGCCGAGTTCTTGCCGGACTGGCGCACGTGCGGGATCTCGATGAGTTCGAAGGCCGCCTCGTGCATACCGGCCTTGAAGTCCTTGTAGCGCTCCCAGTCGCAGTAGGCCTTCTTGACCACGATGTTGCCCTTGACCAGCAGGCGTTCCAGCACCTTCTGGATGTCGAAGGCCGCGTACTTGGCGTCGCGCACACCCAGTGCCACGTTCTCGAAGTCGCAGAACACGGCCATGTTGCGGGTCTGGTTCCTGGTGGTCATGTCGGTCCCTGCTGTCGGTTTCGCGCAATGTCGCGGCTGTCCGGATGATAGAGGGTTGCGGCAGCCCGCGCCAACCGCCGTGCCGGGCCTCAGAAAACCAGGCGCAGCCGCAGCTGCCCGTCCTGCTCCGGTTCCACCGCCGCCCCGAACCTCCGGCTCTCGCGGTCCAGCACCCCGCTCAGCCAGCGCGCATCCGCGGGCGTGGCGAGGTTCAGCCGGAAGCGGCGCATCTGCATGGGCACCATCTCCAGCCCCAGCAGCCGGCCGCTGCCGGCCGAAAGCTCCGCCAGGTACAGCAGCGACAGGTCGCCGCGGAAGGCCTCGTGGCCGCCGATGCCCTCGTAGTCGTTGATGAGGTCGCCGCAGCCGTACAGGATGAGCCGGCCGCCGTACACCTCGATGCCGCGGGGATGGTGCGAGGAATGGCCGTGCACGAGATCGACGCCGGCCTCGTCGACGAGGGCATGGGCGAAGGCCCGGTGGACGGCGGCCACGTCATAGCCCCAGTTGCCGCCCCAGTGCAGCGACACCAGCACGAGGTCGCCGGGCCGCTTCAACGCCCGGACGCGCCCCGCCAGCTGCCGCACCTCGGCCGCCGACCAGTCCGGCAGCAGGTCGACGCCGGACCGGCCGGGCGCGGCCGCCCAGTCCGGCGGCACGCCGCTGTCGGGGTGGCCGAGTGAGAACACCAGCACGCGCCCGCGCGCACCCAGGTCGAACACCGCCGGCGCGCTGGCCCGCTCCGCATCGGCGCCGGCGCCGGGAGATCCGATATTCAGCAGCCGCAGGCTCTCCAGGGTGTCGAGCAAGCCCGCCCGGCCCCAGTCGAGCACGTGGTTGTTGGCCAGCACGCAGCAGTCGATGGCGGCCGCCGACAGGCAGGGAGCGTTGGCGGGGTTCATGCGGTAGTGGATGCCCTTGCCCGGCCAGGGCCGGCCGCGGCGCGTGACGGCCGTCTCCAGGTTGACGATGCGCAGGTCCGGCGCGGCCTGCTCGAGGTCGTGCAGGGCATCGCCCCAGATGTAGTCGAAGTCCACCGGCTTCGGGATCGGGCCGTTGGCCTGCTCGGCCAGCTCGACGTAGGTCAGGGCCGAACTCACCCAGGGTTCGTGGATGCGCGGGTCGCCCGGATGCGGCAGCACCTGGTCGATGCCGCGCCCGGTCATGACGTCGCCGCCGAGGAACAGGCGGATGCGGCCGGGGTCAGGGGCGGACATGCCGGACCGGCGCAGCCGCCCCGCCGCCGCGCCCGCTGTCAGGAATCCCCGGCATCGGGGTCCCGCGCATGCAGCCGGTTGGCCGCCGACTCGATCAGCCGCCACTTGTCCTCGCGCTGCAGCTGCTTTATGGCGGCCTCGCGGCGGCTGGCGCTGCTGCGGTCGTGGCCACCCTCGAGGTACACCAGCCGCTCGGGGTCGCGGCCGCGGAAGTAGCGGGCGCCGCGGCCGGCGCCGTGCTGCGCCAGGCGCCGTTCGACGTCGGTGGTGATGCCGGTGTACAACGAACCGTCCGAGCAGTGGATGATGTATACCTGCCAGCCGGCCTCGCCAGGCGGCCCATTCAGTCCAGCCATCGCACCAGGTAGTACAGCTGCTGGCTCTCCGAGGACGTGGACGGCCCTGCCACCACCGCCGCGTGGCGGTGGCGTTCGGGGTCGGCGCCGGCGCGCGCGGCCTGTTCCGAGTCCACCACCTCGACGCAGTTGGCGGACAGGCGTTTCTTCTTCTTGCGGGCATAGACGACGGCATAGCGCTCCTGCACCACGCCGCCGCGGTCCAGCATCAGGCCGGGGATGGAAACACCCACTAGTCGAGCCCGCACACCCCGCCGCCGCAGCAGCCGCCGGCCGCGCAGGGCGGCGCGCCGTCGCCGAGGCTGGAACTGCTCACCACCTGGCCGCCGGTGGCCAGCCGCTGCACCGGCGCGTCGGCTGGGGTGTCGCCGCAATCGACGCCGGCCCGCTCGCACAGCTCGCCCCAGGTGGACAGGGTCTCGCTCATGCGGTGCTTGACCTCGACGACGCGGCCGTTGGCTTCACAGACATAGTCATAGGTAGGCATGAAAAAACACTCCCGATACAGCAATGGATACGACGACTTTCCATTATGGGGACAGCCGCGGACGGGTTCCAGCACGGCTTTCGCGCCGCTGGCCGACACGCCGGAATGTCAAGTTTTCCGACCACATCAGAGAAGCGTTATACACAGAAAACAGCGATGCGCGAAAAATGGCTTATGAAACCAATATGACTTCTTTAACGACTCAAGATTATCTACATAACCTATTGTTTTTACAAAATTAACCGAAACTGGTCAAAAATTGTTCGATCTGATGCCGGATCCGTGGTTTTCGGGGGAAAGACCGATTACCCGCAGCTCTTCCACAGAGTTATCCACAGAAAATGTGGATAACTCGCCATTCAGGCGCCGCTGTCCCCCGGCGCTCCGGCGGGCGCCAGATCGATGCGCCCTTCGTAGCGGAACGGCACCCGCAGCGGGCTGCCGCTCAGCGCCAGCCGCCCGCTGATGCGGTACTCGAGGGCGCGGCTCTCGCCGCGCCCCAGCGACTGCAACTGCCGCACCAGGTCGAACAGGCTGGAACTGACCTCGACGTCGAGGCGCGCCTCCCCGAACGCCGGCACTTCGACGTGACGGTTGCTGACGCCTTCGGCAAAGCGCTGGCCGTTGAGATCGATGCGAAAATCGATGCCGCGCACCCGCAGCGGGAAATCGTTGGGGTTCTGGATGCGCAGCCCGACGCGGTAACGCTGCTCCAGCAATTCGACGGCCAGCGGCTCCAGCCCCACCAGCCTGACGCGCGGCGATTCCGGCCGCAGCGGCGTGCCGGCGCAGGCGCCCAGCAGGGCCAGCACGACGGCCGCCAGCAGCCAGTGATTCACTCTCCCGGTCTCTCGCACGGCCTGTCTCCCTGTTGCGCCTTGCCTCATTGTAGCGGATGCAGGCGGCCGCCGGCGCGGGTCACCGGACGGGCCGTATGTGATAGCGCAGCCGGCCGCCGGCCAGCGCCGCGGCGATTTCCGGATCGCGGCGCAGGCGACGGCGCAGATCGCCGCTGCCGGCCCTGAAACGCAGGAATACGCCCACGGCGTTCTCGTTCTGCGCCGTCTTGAGCGAGAACACGGATCCCGGTCGACCACGCAACCCCGGCCCGGCGGCCAGGGCGCTGCCGGCGAGTTCGCGTGTGGAGACGCAGTTGGCCACCAGCACGCCGCGCGGCGCCAGCCGGCGCAGCAGGAGGCGCGACCAGGCCTCGTCCAGGGCGATGGCGCGCCGTGGCTCGCCGTCCACATCGCCGAACAGGTCGTCGATGATCATGTCGAAGCGCGGCCCGCGGTACGCCGCCAGCCAGGCTCGCGCATCCGCCCGTATCAGCCCGACACCGTCGCCGGTCACGCCGAAGAAGCGGCGCGCCACCGCCAGGTGCACCGGGTCCTTGTCGACACCGACGATGCGTTCCGGCGCCACGAAGTGCTGCAACTGGCGAATCACGGCGCCACCCCCCACGCCCAGCACCAGCACGCGCCGGATGCGGCCCGGCGGCAGAAAGAAGGCCGGCAGCATCAGCAAGTCCCACAGGTTGCCGGTCAGCGGCCGGCGCGGATTGTACTGGCTGTGCAGGACGCCGTTGGCGTACAGGCGCCGGGTGTGCCCGGCCGAGCGCACCTCGTAGCGGGTGCCGCCCTGCTCGCGTTGCCAGAGCACCGCCATCAGCAGTCCCTGCGCCCGGCAAGGCGACGCAGCCAGCGCCGCAGGCGGCTCCCGCCCCCACTGCCGTCGGGCAGCACCACGCCGGTGAAATCTTCCGGCCCGTGCGCCCGGTCCTCGCCCAGCAGCTCGGCCGCGAACGCCTGTTCGTCGATGCCCGAACCGAGGTGGGCGGCGATGGCGCGCATGTCGATCTCGGCGTTCTCCAGGCACGAGGTGCCGCCGGGCGACGGGGTCATGTTGAAAATGGCGCCATCGCCGGTATCGATCTTGGCCTCTCCCATCAGCAGGCGCTGCTGCGTCTTGTCGATGAGCTGCGGACGGATGCCGCCCACGCCGCGGGCGAACTCCAGGTCACGCAGGCGCAGTCCCGGCACGATCTTGCGCACGTCGCGCAGGAACAGCGCCTTGCGCAGCAGCGGCACCTCGAACAGCATGTTCTTGAGCATGTAGTGACGGATATCGCGCACCCGGAACAGGTCCCACAGCACCTTCGCCACCCGGCGGTCGAAACGGAACACCTGCAGGAAGTCCGGCAGGGTCCGGTAATTGTAGCGCTCCAGGATGGGCAGGATGAGGGCGGTGGGGCCGAAGCGCGTCTTGCCCGGCACCAGCACGTCGGGGTCACCATGGATGGCGGCGAACGGCAGGGCGTCGTTCTGCACCGTATAGACCTTGCCGTTCAGCACCTGGGGCGTGAAATAGTAGCTGCCGGCCACCGGCAGGCAGGAATAGTGGAGGCCGTGACCGAGGTCGTGCGCCAGCTTCAGACTGTGGCCGCCGGCGCACACCACCAGGCTGCGCGCCCGGTAGCAGGTGTGGCCGGTGTCGAGCACGAAACCGTCGTCCACCACGCGGATGTGGCGCACCGCCTGGTTGTAATGGATATCGACGTGGGTATCCGGCTGCGCCTGGGCCTGGCGCACGAAGGAACGTGCCACGGCCCCGAAATCGACCGCCGTGTACTCGTCGGTGGAGCCCAGCGCGACCAGTTGCCCGCGGCGCAGGCGGCCGTCACGGCCGGTGGCAACGGCCGGTTCGATGCGGGCAATGTCCTTGAGTTCGAGCAGCCTGAGTTCCGGGTAGTGGGGAGCGAACACCTCGAAGCGTTCCCGCAGCAGCCGGCATTCGCGCTCGCCGACGCCGAGCACCATCTTCGGATACCGGAAGATGAGGTGATCGCGGTCCGGCTGGCGCAGGCAGTAGTTGGCCAGCATGCGCGCTGCGCGCTGCACCTTGAGCGCCTTGTCCAGCGTGTAGTTGGTCTCGATGTCGCCGCAGTGCAGGGTCTGGCTGTTGTTGGACGACAGCGAATTGACCCGCGCCGGCGCGGCGTATTTCTCGATCAGCCCGATGTTGCCGATGTCGGTATAGCGCGCAGCCAGGTACAGCAGCGCCGTCCCGGAGATACCGCCGCCGACGATGAGCAGGTCGTATCGGTGATCCATGCCGTCTGTCTTCCCCGCTGTCTTCGCATCGTGCCGGCACAGCCGACAAGAGCGTGCAGGCCCGCGCCTACAGGTGGAGCAGTTTCAGTACCGGTTCGTTCTTTTCCGGATCGTCGTTGAAGCCGGACACCAGCAGGATGTCGTGGCCCGGCTTGCCCAGCTTGCACTGCTCGGAGATCTGCAGACAGATGCGCCGCCAGTTGCGGCGCTCGGTGCGGCGGATCTGCACCGGCACGATGCCCCAGTGCAGCGCCATGCGGCGGCAAATGCGTTCGTCGGCGCAGGCGCCCACCGAGGGCGCCAGCGGCCGGTGTGCCGACACGATGCGCGCGGTGGTTCCGGTGTGGGTGGGCACGACGACGGCTTCCAGCTCCAGGTCGCGCGCCAGCTGCACGGCGGCATGGGCCATGGACTCGCGGATGAAGTGCAGCTTGGCGCCCCGGTCGGTGATGGCCTCGCCGGCGAAGCAACCTTCCTTCCACTGGTGCTCCTCGACCTCGCGCAGGATGCGGTCCATGGTCTCGACCGCCTGCAGCGGATAGTCGCCGGCGGCGGTCTCGCCCGACAGCATGGCCGCGTCGGCGCTGAGCAGCGCGGCGCCGGCCACGTCGGTCACCTCGGCGCGGGTCGGGCGGGCGCTGTGGATCATGGATTCCAGCATCTGGGTCGCGACGATCACCGGGATGCCCTTCTGGCGCGCCCGCGCCGTGAGGTCGCGCTGGATCAGCGGCACCTTCTCGGCCGGCAGCTCGATGCCGAGATCGCCGCGCGCGATCATGATGCCGTAGGTCACGTCCATGATGGCGTCGATGTGCTCGACCGCCTCGGGGCGCTCGATCTTGCTGATCACCGGAATATCGGCGTCCAGCCGCCGCAGGTAGCGCTGCAATCGCTGCACGTCCGCCGCGGAACGCACGAAGCTCAACGCCAGGAAGTCCACTCCCAGCTCCACGCCCAGGCGCACGTCGCGGCGGTCCTTGTCGGTCAGGGCCGCCGTGGAAAGACGCGAGGCGGGCAGGTTCATGCCCTTGTTGTCGGACAGCACGCCGCCCTCGATCACCCGGCACTGCACCTCGGTGCCGCGCACCCGTTCGACGCGCAACTCCAGCTTGCCGTCGTCGAGCAGGATGCGCTCGCCGGCCCTGACGTCGAGGTGCAGGCGCCGGTACTGGGACGGGATCAGGCCGGGCCTGCCGCTGACGCGGCGGGTGGTGATGGTGACGCGTTCGCCGGTCTGCAGCTCGATGCGGCCGCCCTCGAAACGCCCGACGCGGATCTTGGGGCCGGACAGGTCCATGAGAATGGCGACGTGGCGACCGGCCTGCCTGGCCGCCCGCCGCACCCGCCGCACGGTGCGGCGGTGGGTGTCGGCGTCGCCGTGCGACATGTTGAGCCGCACCAGGTCGACGCCGGCGGCGATGAGCCGCTCGATCATGTCCCGCGAATCCGAGGCCGGCCCCAGGGTGACGATGATCTTGGTACGGCGCCAGTGCAGCGCAACGGATTTCCGGTCGTGGGTCTTGCGCGCCATGTCTTCCATCCCTGCCCGCCCGGCTGACCGGGGCTGAATGATTCCCCTATAATGCCCGTTCGGACGTCCAACGGGCAATGCAGGGCAGAGACGAGGTGACGAAAGCCATCCAGACGACCCGCATCGGCAGGGCCGGCGTGCTGCGGAAAGAACAGGCGGCGCGCGCCCGGCAAGCGATCGGCCACGGCCGCGGCAGGCCGGTGCGGGTGTCCTGAATGGAGCTGGTCGATACCCACTGTCACCTGGACGACGCCGCCTTCGACGCCGACCGCGACCAGGTGCTGGCGCGCTGCCGCGACTACGGCGTCACCCGCATCGTGGTGCCGGCCGTGGCGACCGCCGGCTGGGAAGGGCTGCTGGCGCTGTGCCGCAGCCGGCCTGGCCTGTACCCGGCGCTGGGCCTGCATCCCGTCCGTCTGGATACCCACGTCGACGCCGACCTCGAGGCGCTGGCGGCGCGCATCGAACTGGAACGCCCGGTGGCGGTGGGTGAAATCGGCCTCGACTTCTACCTGCACGGGCTGGACCGCGACCGCCAGCAGGCACTGTTCGAGGCGCAGCTGGCCATCGCCCGCGACGCCGGCCTGCCGGTGCTGCTGCACGTGCGCAAGGCGCACGATGCGGTGCTGGCCACGCTCCGGCGGCTGCGCGTGAAGGGCGGCATCGCCCACGCCTTCAACGGCAGCCTGCAGCAGGCCCGGCAATACCTGGAGCTGGGTTTCCGGCTCGGCTTCGGCGGCACCCTCACCTATGCCGGCTCGACGCGCATCCGCCGCCTGGCCGCCGAACTGCCGGGCGAGGCGCTGGTTCTGGAGACCGACGCGCCGGACATGGTGGTGGCCAGCCACCGCGGCGAACGCAACAGCCCCGAATACCTGCCACAATGCCTGCAGGCGCTGGCCGGGGTGCGCGGCGAAGAGCCAGCTGCGCTGGCCGCACTCACCACCCGCAACGCCATCGACGTGCTGGGGCTCGACTGAACCATGCCCCGGCGGCGCAGGGATTCCCGCTTCGACGGTATCGAGCGCCTCTACGGCAAGGGCGCACTGGCGGTGTTCAGCCGCCTGCACGTGTGCGTGGTGGGGCTCGGCGGGGTGGGCTCCTGGGCGGTGGAGGCGCTGGCGCGCAGCGGTGTGGGCGCGCTGACACTGATCGACCACGACACCGTCTGCGCCAGCAACATCAACCGCCAGCTGCACGCGCTGGACGCCAGCATCGGGCGCAAGAAGGCCGAAGTCCTGGCCGAACGCGTGGCGGGCATCGCCCCGGCCTGCCGCTGCGACATCGTCGACGACTACGTCACCGCCGCCAACGTGCGCGACCACCTGTCACCCGAACGCGGCTACGGCTACGTCGTCGACGCCATCGACAGCATCAAGTTCAAGGCCGCCATCATCCACCAGTGCCGCCGCAACAAGATCCCCGTCGTCACCACCGGCGGTGCCGGCGGCCTGACCGACCCCACCCAGGTGCAGATCAAGGACCTGAGCCGCACCTACAACGACCCGCTGGCCGCCCGGGTGCGGGCGAAACTGCGCGACGCCCATGGTTTTCCGCGCAACCCGAAACGTTACTTCGGCGTGGAATGCGTGTTCTCCGGTCAGCACCCCCTCTATCCCACCCCCGACGGCGGCGTCAGCCACCGCAAGCCCGGCATCCACGGCATCAACCTCGACTGCCGCATGGGCTACGGCGCGGCCAGCTTCGTCACCGCCACCTTCGGCTTCGTGGCCGTAGCAAGGGTCCTGAAGAAAACCCTGGACCGCCAGGCCCGCGCACCAACGAACCCGTAGAGACCACCCGCGGTCGCAGCACCGCTGTGTAGGAGCGGCCTTGGCCGCGATGGGTCCGGCGGCCGCCGACCGTTCATCCCGGCTGCGCCGGGATCGCGGGCAAGCCCGCTCCTACAGGAGACCACCCCTGTTCGCAGCACCGCCCTGTAGGAGCGGCCTCCGGCCGCGATGGGTCCGGCGGCCGCCGACCGTTCATCCCGGCTGCGCCGGGATCGCGGGCAAGCCCGCTCCTACAGGAGACCACCCCTGTTCGCAGCACCGCCCTGTAGGAGCGGCCTCCGGCCGCGATGGGTCCGGCGGCCGCCGACCGTTCATCCCGGCTGCGCCGGGATCGCGGGCAAGCCCGCTCCTACAGGAGACCACCCGTATTCGCAGCACCGCTCTGTAGGAGCGGCCTCCGGCCGCGATGGGTCCGGCGGCCACCGACCGTTCACCCCGGCTGCGCCAGCATCGCCGGACCGGCGTCGTGGTGGGCTGATCACGGTGATCGGGGCAGCAGGGCGGCGATCACCTGGCGCAAGGCGGCGTCGGCCTGTCGGCGCCCCGGCACACCGAGCCGCTGCGCCACCTCCCGCCAGCTGCGCTTCTGCAGCAGCCTCGCCACCAGCAGCACGCGGTCCCGTTCTTCCGTCACGCGGCCGGCGGCCAGGGCGGCGAGGGCCAGGTCGGCCAGTGGTGCCAGGCAGTCCTCGCAGCGGCGGCGGCCGTGGGCATAGGCCCGCAGGTCGCGCCGGTCCGCTTCATCGAGCCCGCCGGGCGCCGGGATGCCGTGCAGCAGGTCCGCCACCAGCGCCGGCTCCACGTCGCGCAGGGCGTCGCCGAGCTGGGCCGGGAACTGGCGGCCGAAGCGGGACCGGAGCTGGTCTGCCAGCGCCTCACCCGGCGCCGACAGGCCGCGCAGCACCACCAGTGAATGTTCGCCGCTGGCGGCCCCGCGCCGGATGCCGAGCCGCACCGGCTCGAAGCCGCCGCGCCGCCAGAAGCGAAGCAACCCGCGGGTGGCGCCGAAACTGCTGCCGATGAAGTCCAGGCCCTGACCGCCGGCCCTCGCGACGATGAACGCCAGCAGCTGCGCACCCAGCCCGCGCCCCTGCACCGCCGGGTGCACGGCGATGCGGACGATGCGCGCGCAGCGCAGCCGCGCGGCATCCGGCGGGCCCAGGTGGGCGGCCAGCAGTTCCGGCAGCAGGTGGCCGTGCGGACGCCGTTCACCGGCGGCGATGGCGTCGGCCGTGGCGGCGTCGAAGCCGCCCTCGCGGGCCACCAGGGCGGTGGCCGCCACGTGGCCGCGGTGGCGCAGCACCAGGATATCGAGGTTGATGCCGTCCAGCATGTGGCGCAGATCGAAGGGCCGGGTACGGTAGTGCGCCAGTACCAGCAGGCCGAACAGTTCCCTCAGCGTGGCCTCGTCCCCGACCAGGCGGTCGCGGTCCAGCACGCCCGGTGTGCAGGTCTGCGGCGTGGCGTCGCGCAGCACCGCATCGTCGGCGGCGCCGGCATCGAGCAGCAGCAGCCGCGACACCAGCCGCTCCAGCGGGTCGCCGGCGGCCCAGCGGATGGGCGTCTCCAGCCGCAGCGCCTTCCAGCCGCGCGTGTCGCGGTCCAGCACCTGGCTGAAACGCACCGCGAAACCGCGCCCGGTGCCCTCGTAGCCGTGCACGGTGGTGGCAAAGGCGATGCGCGGGTAGCGCCGCAGCAGGCCGGCCAGCAGCGGCGCCGGGATGGCGGCCGCCTCGTCCACCAGAAGGAGGTCGGCCGGGTGGTCGTCGTGCAGCAGCGCGTCCGGCGCCACGAAGCGGATGTCGGCGTCCTGCCAGTGCAGGTGACCGCGGCCGCCGCGCGGCACGCCGAGTTCACGCGCGGCGTGCTCGAACAGCGCATCGACGGCATCGATGCGCGGCGCAGTGACCAGCACCCGCCGGTGGCCGGCGCGCAGCAGGCCGGCGGCCGCCATGCCGAAGGCGGCCGACTTGCCGCGCCCGCGGTCGGCGATCAGCACCAGCGGCCGGCGCCGGTGTCCGCTGGCCACCCGCAGCAGCGCCTCGACGGCGCGCTGCTGGTCGGGGCTGCGCCAGCCGGGCGGACGCGGCGAGCGGGCGGCCGGCACCACCACCGGCAGCGCTTCGCCCTGCTGCACCCGGAAGACGTCGGGATCCGTCTGCAGCACCCGCGCGGCGCGGGCCAGGAAACGGCTGGGAACCGCGGAGGCTTCCTGCAGCGCCACGGCGAGGCGGCGCCGCTGCGGGTCGTCGAAGGCAGGCCAATGCGCCAGCGGCGGCGTCAGCAGTACCAGCAGCCCGCCGCCGCGCAGCGTACCGCAGGCCAGGCCGAAGGCGTCGGGGTCGAAACCGGCGTGGGCATCCACCACCAGGGCGCCGGTCTCGGTGCCCAGCAGCCGCCGACCGCCGGCCTCCAGCCAGACGGCGGGCTGCAGGGCCGGATCGGCGACCAGGCCGGACGCCGCCCGGCGACACCAGTCGGCGTCACCGGTCAACAGCAGGCAGCGGCGGTTGCGCGGAGACAGCGTCAGTTCAGGCATGGCGGCAACCATACGCAGGAAGCGGATGGGGCGTCCAGCGCGCGGCGCGGCCGGTCGCCTACACCTGGACGCCGTCTTGCTGTATATTGAAAGGCTTTCCCACGCTTTCCGCGGCAGCGGACCCCCCAGAGGACGTTTTCCCATGCAGATCGAACCCAACAAGGTCGTCACCCTCAACTACACCCTGAAGGACGACGCCGGCCACATCATCGACGAATCCAGCGACGGCAGCTTCATCTACCTGCACGGCGCCGGCAACATCATCCCCGGCCTGGAGAACGCCCTCACCGGCAAGTCCGCCGGCGAAGAGATCTCGGTCAGCGTGCCGCCGGAACAGGCCTACGGCCCGCGCGACGACTCGCGCATCGAGGCGGTGCCGCGCAAGATGTTCCCGGACGACATCGAGATCCAGCCGGGCATGGAGTTCCACGCCCAGGGCCCCGAGGGCCAGGTCATCACCATCGTGGTGGTGTCGGTGGAAGGCGACACGGTCAATGTCGACGGCAACCACCCGCTGGCCGGCGTGGCGCTGAACTTCGACGTCAAGGTCATCGACGTGCGTGACGCCACCGCCGAAGAGATAGAGCACGGCCACGTGCACGGCGCCGGTGGCCACGCCCACGAATAGGCAGCCACCGGTGGGGCGCGCGTGCCTGGCCCTGCTCTGGCTGCTGCTGCCGCTCGCGGCCGCCGCGGAGCGGGGCCCGGCGCTGCCCGACTACCCGGTCGAGCGCGTCGCAGACAGCGTGTACGTGATCCACGGACCGCTGGAACTGCCCAACCCCGGCAACCAGGGGTTCATGAACAACCCCGGCTTCGTGATCACATCCCGGGGCGTGGTGGTCATCGACCCGGGCAGCAGCGTGCAGACCGGCGAGATGGTGCTGCGCGCCGTCCGCAGGCACACCGACCGTCCCGTGATTGCGGTGTTCAACACCCACATCCACGGGGATCACTGGCTCGGCAACCAGGCTGTTCGCGAAGCCTGGCCGCAGGCGGTCATCCACGGCCATCCGAACATGCTGGCGCTGATCGAGGCCGGTGAGGGTCGGGCTTGGGTGGAACGCATCGAGCGCATGAGCGACGGCGCCTCGCGCGGCACCCGGGTGGTGGCGCCGGATCATGCCGTCCGCCACGGCGACAGCTTCCGCTACGGCGACCACAGCTTCCGCATCCATCACTACGGCAAGGCGCACACCACGTCCGACATCATGGTGGAGGTCGTCGAGGCATCGACCCTGTTCCTGGGCGACAACGTGCTGAACCGGCGCATTCCCCGCCTGGACGACGCCGACGTGCAGGGCAACATCGAGGCCTGTACCCGGATCCTCGCCACCGGCGCCCGGGTGCACGTGCCCGGCCACGGCCCGACCGGGGGGCCGGAGGTGACGCGGCGTTTCCGCACCTACCTGCAGACGCTGTACGACACCGTCGAGCGCCTCTACGACGAAGGTCTCGGCGATTTCGAGATGAAGCCGCAGGTGGCGGCGGCCCTCAAGGACTACGCCGACTGGTCCGGCTTCGACGAGCAGCTTGGCAGGCACATCGGCATCACCTGGCTGCAGGTCGAGGCGGCCGGATTCTGAGTCAGCGGGTTCCGGGTCAGGGGTGCTTGCGGCGCGTGATGTGCAGGCGCTCCGAGGCACGGGGATAGCGGTCGCAGAACGTCTGCGACACTTGCTCGAAGCGGCCGCGCAGTCCTTTCAGGGCCGCACCGACCGCCTGTACGTGCCCGGGCTCCGTCTTCTTCTCCCTGGCATAGTCGTCGAACAGCTCATCCAGCCTGTCCAGTTTCCTGCCCAGAGCGAGAATGCGGCGGCCGACATCCAGCGGGCGCTCCTTCGGATTGTGGATCCCGGTCAGTTGCTCGACGTCGAACAGGCTGAAGAAGCGGCTGCGCAACCGCGCGCCGGCGACGCTGCGCTGGTCCACGGAGGTGATGGCGCCGATCTCGCGCTCCAGGTAGCGGTACCGGTCCAGGTGGTGCTCCACGTAGGCCCGGTAGACATCGGCCCGGGCCTGCAGCTGCCCGACGATATCGCGGGCAGCCTGCACGGCGTCGACGCCGTAGTCGCGCCGATACCAGGCCAGGGTCGCGCCGATTGCGTCCAGCACCTCGCCGGCGTGACCGAGGGTGCGGAACCTGACAACCGCCGTGTCGCCCTCCGACTCGACGTAGGCAATCAGATAATGCTGCAGTCGCCGGAAGCCGCTGGCCAGATCGTAGTAGACGTTGCCGCCGCGCGGGTCCGTCCGCTCCAGCAGCGTGATGCGGAAACGGATGTCGTTGTACTCGTCCTGCAGCTTGCTGCGGTCATAGTCGCGTATCCGGGTCCGCGCACCCGAAGAGAGGGTGGCCAGCTCCGCGGTATGGAGTGCTTCAACTGCGGCAGGCTCGTCCGCGACCGCGGTGGCCGCCAGCAGGAACAGGACGACAGGGAATACCACGACCAGCATCCGCTGTTTCGGGCCGGCCTGGAAGAGTGGCAAAGACGATTCCGGCCGAATCACTCGCACGCACCTCCTTGGCGTTACGGCAAGAGAGATTCTAGACTATGCACGACTCCATTGCACTGACAGCCACATGGCCACAGCACGTTTCCGCTTCTACGAGGAACTGAACGCGTTCCTCGCCCCCGACCGGCGCAAGCAGGAGTTTATGCACCACTTCGAGCGGCGCGCCTCCGTCAAGGACATGATCGAGTCGTTCGGCGTCCCCCATACCGAGGTCGATCTGATCCTGGTCGACGGCCGGTCGGTCGATTTTTCCTGGATCGTGCAGGACGGCGACCGCGTCAGCGTATACCCGGTGTTCGAACGCCTGGATATCACGCCGCTGGCGAAGCTGCGGCCGCGGCCGCTGCGCGAGCCGCGTTTCGTCGTCGACTGCAACCTGGGCCGACTGGCCCGCTATCTGCGCCTGCTGGGCCTGGACTGCCTGTACGACAACAGCTACAGCGACGACGAAGTGGCCCGCATCGGTCAGCAGCAGCAGCGCATCGTTCTGACCCGCGACCGCCGCCTGCTGCAGCGCCGCATCGTCACCCACGGCTGCTTCGTACACGCGGTGGAGCCGAAACAGCAGGTCCGCGAGGTGCTGCAGCGCCTGGACCTGTACCGCCGCCTGCGGCCGTTCAGCCGCTGCACCCGCTGCAACGGACCCCTGGAGACGGTCGACAAGCAGGCCATCAGCGACCGCCTGCAGCCCCTGACGCGCCGCTACTACCACGCGTTCCGGCGCTGCACCCGATGCGGCCACCTGTACTGGAAGGGCAGCCACCACGCGCGGGCGACCGAACTGGTGCGGGATCTCGGCGGGGAGGCAGAAAAACGAACGGCGGTTGAATAACCGCCGTTCTTGCCCGGAATCACGCCGGCCTCAGCCACCCATGGCCGAGAAACTGCGGATGAAGGGACCGGCCATGCGCGGGTCCTTGATCATGGCCGTGTAGTCACCCACGTTGAACTTGAGCTTGCGCGAGGTATAGGCCATGCCCAGGCCCATCATGCCCGGCGGCTTCTTCAGCCATTTCTGCCAGTTGTCGGGAGAGGCGCGCAGATCCCAGTTGAGCGACTGCCCGCCGTAGCTGCCCGCGTCGACCACGTGGCCGTTCTCCACCCGGATGTAACCGCGCGGATTGTCCTCTCCGTCGAAACCGTACCCGATGGTGGAGTTGAAGCCGATCTTCTCCAGGGCACCCGCCAGCTCGCTGTCGGCGTTCCAGCGCTCCTTGAAACCCTGCATCCACTCTTCCGAAAACAATTCAGCCATTTGTATGCTCTCCTGTCGATTTATCGCTGAGTAATCCCCCCCTTCAGTGTCTAAATATAGCAGCCCGCGTCCGCCCTACACATTGATCCCGGTCAACGGCCTTTCCGGCGACGCCGCAAGTTACGCCGCGGCATGCCGTTAAACGGACTGCAACCGCAACCGTCCGGGCCTTCACCCGGGGTCGCGCTGGACAGAGTAAAGCACTGAAGATCAGATAGATGACAACCAAACCTGTGGAACAGCTCGAAACACTCACGCTGGCCGTGACCCGCAACCGTGTCGTCACGCTGGGCTTTCGCATCACCGACCTGGCCACCGACAGGCTGCTCCAGTCCGGCGACGATCTGGTCTACCTGCACGGCGGCTATGGCGGCGCCTTCCCCAAGGTCGAGGCGGCGCTCGAGGGTTGTGTGGCGGGCGACCGGGTCGAACTGACGCTGTCGCCCGAGGAGGGTTACGGGCAGCACGATCCCGCCCTGCTGGTGGCCGTGCCCCTGGAGGCCTTCGGCGACACGCCGCCCCACCCCGGCGAGGCCTTCGAGGGCGAGCTGCCCACCGGCCGCAGCGGCTGGCTGACCGTGATCGGCGTCGACGGCGACCGCGTCATCCTGGACGGCAATCACCCCTACGCCGGCAAGACGCTGGGGCTGCGTTTCGAGGTGCTGGGCGTGCGCGAGTCCGAGCAGGCCGAGCGCGCCGCCGGCTTCGCCTTCGACGGCCTGCTGGGCTGAGCCGCCGTCCCGCCCCGGCTTGACGGGGGTCAAAACCCGGCCCGCGTCCGGGCTGCTATACTGCACGCCTCCGGATTCGATACAGGCAGGGCTGACCGCCATGACCATCTTGCATCGCTTCTTCGCTCTACTGCTGCTCTCGCTGCCGGCCTGGCAGCCGGCCTCGGCCGACATGCTGGTGCTCGTTCACGGCTATGCCTCCGACGCCGGCACCTGGGAAGCGTCCGGCGTCAACGCCATGCTGGAGAGCCGCGGCTGGCGGCGCGCTGGCATCCTGTCCGCCGCGCCGGCCGGCGACCTGTTCGTCCCCGCGGCCGGGGAAGGCAGCGCCAGGCGCAGCTACAGCGTCAACCTGCCTGCCGAAGCCCCGCTGCTGGTGCAGGCCGGCCTGCTGAACCGGATGCTGGACAACCTGCGCCGGCATCACCCGCAGGAGCGGCTGATCCTGATCGGCCATTCCGCCGGCGGCGTGGTGGCGCGCCTGGCGCTGCTGGGCGGCAACCCCTTCGACGTCGACACCCTGGTCACCATCGCCGCCCCGCACCTCGGCACCTGGCGCGCCGCCCAGGGCCTGGACGTGGTGGATTCGAAACCCTTCTTCTGTCCGGGTCCGGGCATCGACTTCCTCAAGACGGTGATCGGCGGCAACGGCTATGAATACCTGAAACACTCGCGCGGCGTGCTGATCGACCTGCTGCCGGCCACGCCCGGCACCCTGCTCTACCAGGCCAACCTGCAACCGCACCCCGACATCCACTATTACTCCATCGTGCGCGAGGCGCCGTTCCGGCTCGGCGACGAACTGGTGCCCGCCTTCAGCCAGGACATGAACAACGTGCCCGCCCTGCGCGGCCGCGTCACCACCCGGGTGACCGGCGCCGGCCACAGCCTGGTGCCGGCCGACGGTGCCTTGCTCGCCGACCTCCTCGGCCCGCAGCCCCTCTGAGGCGGCACGGCCGGCAGCGGAACTGCACGGCATGGTCGCCCGGTTCGGGGTGTAACGATCCGGCTCGGGGTGGCGCTGGCCGCCGTCGCGGACAGCGGGCAGAATAGGCCCATGCCTGCTCTTTCCCGCCTGCCGCTCCATCCCTGAATCCATGGGCCGTACCGATCAGCCCGCCCGCGGCGCGCTGCTGGTGACCCTGGCGGCGCTGATGTTCGCCAGCATGGGCGTGCTGATCCGGCTGGCCTCCGCGCAACTGCCCAACGAACTGGTGGTCTTCTTCCGCAACCTGTTCGGCCTGCTGATCCTGCTGCCGGTGATCCTGCAGCGCGGCGACCGCCTGTCGCTGGCCACCCGCCACCCCTGGCTGCACCTGGCGCGCAGCCTGTTCGGCCTGGCGGCGATGTACTGCTTCTTCTTCGCCCTGTCGGAACTGCCGCTGGCGGACGCCGTGCTGCTCAACTTCACGGCGCCGCTGTTCATCCCCTTCGTTGCCGTGCTCTGGCTGCGCGAGCGGCTGACGCCGCGCATCGCCCTGGCCATCCTGATCGGTTTTGCCGGCGTGCTGTTCATCCTCAAGCCGGGCAGCGGCCTGTATTCGCGCGCAGCGCTGATCGGCCTGGCCTCGGGCGCCTTCGCCGGCGTCGCCATGGTGGTGCTGCGACGCCTGTCGGCGACCGAACCGGCGCTGCGGGTGGTGCTCTACTACGGCCTCATCTGCACCTCGGTATCGGCCGTGCCGCTGGCCTGGAGCTGGCAGCCGCCGGCGTTGACGCCGCTGGCCTGCCTGGCCGCCGCCGGCCTGTTCGCGACCGCCGGCCAGTATCTGCTGTCGTGGGGCTACGGCTACGCGCCGGCGGCGCAGATCGGCCCCTTCACCTATGCCGCGGTGGTGTTCGCGGCGGGCTACGGCTGGCTGTTCTGGGGCGAGCAGCCCGACCTGCTGTCGGCGGCGGGTACGGTGCTGGTGGTGATGGCGGGGGTGTTGGCGATGCGGCGGTGACAGGTAGCGCCGCAAGCGACCCGGAGGGGGTGTCTGCGAGCGCAGCGAACCCCACCGCGACGCCGCTTCAGCGGAACAGCCGCTCCCGGTAATACTGCAGTTCCCGGATCGAGTCCTTCACGTCGTCCAGGGCCAGATGGGTGGACTGCTTCTGGAAGCCGGTGGCCACCGGCGGGTACCAGCGCCTGGCCAGCTCCTTGAGGGTGCTGACGTCCAGGTTGCGGTAATGGAAGAAGGCCTCCAGCTCCGGCATGCAACGGGCCAGGAAGCGGCGGTCCTGGCAGATGGAATTGCCGCACATGGGCGACGCCTTGGGCTCCACGTAGTGCGCCAGGAACTCCAGCGTCTTCGACTCGGCGGCGCGCTCGTCCACATCGCTTTTGCGCACCCGCTCGACCAGGCCGGATTCGCCGTGCTGGCGGCTGTTCCATTCGTCCATCGCCTCCAGTACGGCGTCGGGCTGGTGGATGGCCAGTACCGGGCCCTCGGCGATCACCTCCAGCTGCGCGTCGGTGACGATGGTGGCGATTTCGATGATGCGGTCGCGCTGCGTGTCCAGGCCGGTCATTTCCAGATCGATCCAGATGAGATTGCTTGTCTTGTCCACCGTCGCGCCTCTATCCCGATGCAAAGTAAGGTTGTGTTGCATTGTACCAGAGGCTACCCTGACACGACCCGTCCGGATACGGAATTTCATGAACGAATTCAGCTTCGTGTTCCTGGCAGCGCTGCTGCTGTCGGTGGTGGTCAAACTGTGGCTGGCGCAGCGCCAGATGCAGCACGTGGCCGCCAACCGCGAGCGCGTGCCGGCCGCCTTCGCCGACCGCATTTCCCTCGAAGACCACCGCAAGGCCGCCGACTACACGCTCGCCAACGTGCGCCTGGGCCGCGTCGAGACCGTCTACGGCGCCCTGCTGCTGGTCGGCTGGACGCTGGGCGGCTGGCTGCAGTGGCTGGACGACGCGGTGCGCGCGACAGGCTGGGACAGCATCCCCACCGGCGTGGCCGTCATGCTGGCCGCCTTCCTGGTCATGACCCTGCTGGACCTGCCGGTGTCGCTCTATCACACCTTCGTCATCGAGGAGCGCTTCGGCTTCAACCGCACCACGGCGCTGACCTTCGTCGGCGACCTGCTCAAGCAGGCGCTGCTGATCGTGCTGCTGGGCGGGCCGCTGGCCTGGGCGGCGCTGTGGCTGATGGAGCGCTCCGGCGACTACTGGTGGGTGTGGCTGTGGCTGTTGTGGTCGGCCTTCAGCCTGCTGATGATGTGGGCCTACCCGACCTTCATCGCCCCGCTGTTCAACCGCTTCCAGCCACTGGACGACGAGTCGCTGCGCCAGCGCATCCAGGCGCTGCTGGAGAAGTGCGGCTTCCACAGCCAGGGCATCTACGTCATGGACGGCTCGCGCCGCTCCGGGCACGGCAACGCCTATTTCACGGGACTGGGCCGCAACAAGCGCATCGTGTTCTTCGACACCCTGCTGAAGAGCCTGGACGGCGACGAGATCGAGGCCGTGCTGGCGCACGAACTGGGGCACTTCAAGCGCCGCCACGTGCAAAAGCGCATCCTCACCACCCTGCTCATGAGCCTGGCCGGCCTGGCCCTGCTGGGCTGGCTGGCCGACCAGCCCTGGTTCTACCGGGGTCTGGGCGTGAGCAGCCCGTCCAATCACATGGCGCTGCTGCTGTTCATGCTGGTGATCCCCGTGTTCACCTTCTTCGTGCAGCCGCTGATGTCCTGGTTCTCGCGCCGCCACGAGTTCGAGGCCGACGCCTTCGCCGCCCGCCAGGCCAGCGCCGACGACCTGGTGCGGGCGCTGGTCAAGCTGTACAAGGAGAACGCCAGCACGCTGACGCCCGACCCGCTGTACTCGGCGTTCTACGACTCCCACCCGCCGGCCTCCGTGCGCATCGCGCACCTGTCCCGGCAACTGCAAGGACAAGCGACATGAAGACTCTTTTGCTCCTGATCCCGCTGCTGCTGGTCACCGCCAGCGCCGCCGCCGACGCCCGGCGTGGCAAGCAGCTTCACGACAGCCATTGCATGAAATGCCACGACACCGGCGTCTACAGCCGCAGCAACCGCTTCGTGCGCTCGCCGGACGCCCTGCGGGCGCAGGTCGACCGTTGCGGCCTCAACGCCGGCGCCAGGTGGTCCGACACCGACATCCAGGACGTGGTCGACTACCTGGACCAGGCGTTCTACCACTTCGGCTCGGGGCAGGCTGCGCCATGACCTCGCCGACCCTCGCCGAACGCCACTGCCGGCGCGACGCCCGCCTGCTGGAGGCGGACGAGATCACCACCCTGGCCGGCGCCCTGCACGAAGACTGGGCGGTGGACACCGAAGCCCGGCAACTGCGCCGCAGCTTCCGCTTCCGCGACTACTACCAGACCATCGCCTTCGTCAACGCCCTGGCCTGGGTGGCGCACCGCGAGGACCACCACCCCGACCTGGAGGTCGGCTACAACCGCTGCACGGTGCGCTACAGCACCCATTCGGTCGGCGGCCTCTCGGAGAACGACTTCATCTGCGCGGTGCGCATCGACCTCCTCGCCACCGGCCTCTGAGCGTCTGCTCCAGCCCGTGGCAAGACGCCGGTCGCCATCTCCCCCGAAGAAACGGAAAGACGCCGCGCCGGCGACCGGCGAACCCGGGCTGGTGCTGGCCCACCACGGCCAGACCAGCCTGGTGGAGAACGAACAGGGGGAGGTGCTGCGCTGCGCCACCCGCCGCAACCTGCCGCGCACGGTGTGCGGCGACCGCGTGCTCTACCAGCCGACCAGCCCGCGCGAGGGCGTCGTCACCCGGGTGCTGGAACGCAGCACCACCCTGGTCCGGCCCGACCGCAACGGCCGCATCCGACCGGTGGCGGCCAACCTCGACCGGATCGTGGTGGTCATCGCCAGCCGGCCCAGCTTCGAGTACGACATGCTGGACCGCTACCTGGCCGCCGCCGAGATCATCGGCGCCCGGCCCGCCATCGTGGTGAACAAGGTCGACCTGCTGGACACGGAGAGCCGCGAGCGCCTCGTCAACCGCCTCAACGGCTACGCCCGCCTGGGCTACCCGCTGCTGTTCACCAGCACCCTGAGCACCGACGGCCTGCGCGACCTGCACGCCTGCCTGCGCGACCACACCAGCGTCCTGGTGGGCCAGTCGGGGGTCGGCAAATCCTCGCTGGTGCAGGCGCTGCTGCCCGACCAGGAGGTGCGCACCGGAGCCCTGTCGAAAGTGACCGGCCTGGGCCGCCACACCACCACCGTCGCCATGCTCTACCACCTGCCCGACGGCGGCCACCTGATCGACTCGCCCGGCGTGCGTGACTTCACCCTGTGGCCGGTAACACCCGCCGAGCTGGCCCGGGGCTTCGCCGAGTTCCGGCCCTGGATCGGCCAGTGCCGCTTCCACGACTGCCGCCACAACGGCGAGCCAGGCTGCGCCGTGGCCGAGGCGGCACGACGCGGCGACATCGACCCGCGGCGGCTGGAGAGCTACCGAGCCATCCTGGCCCGGCAGACCTGAGGCGACGGCGTTGACACCCGTCAACGACGACACGGCCCGGGGCTGCTATCTTGAAACCACACAACGAGAGCAAGGAGCGAACCCATGGCCGACGTCACCCTGCACATCGACGAGAACACCACCCACACGGACCGCGAGGAGCTGCGCGACCGCCTGCTGTCCATGGACGGCGTGGAGGCCGCCGCCTACCACGACGACAAGCCACACCTGATCATCATTGAATACGAACCGGAACGCGTGGAACCCGCCGCCTTCCTGAACGCCGCACATGACCTCGGCCTGCACGCCGAACTCGTCGGCCTGTAGGAGCGGGCTCGCCCGCGATGGGGGGATGGCACAGCAACCTTACGTGGCCGCCGCCATCGCGGCCAAAGGCCGCTCCTACAACACCGCAGCCGCCCCTGTAGGAGCGGGCTCGCCCGCGATCGGCGGCGGCCGCAGCAACCCCACGTGACCACCGCCATCGCGGCCGAAGGCCGCTCCTACAACACCGCAGCCGCCCCTGTAGGAGCGGGCTCGCCCGCGATCGGCGGCGGCCGCAACGACCCTCCCTGACCGCCCCATCGCGGCCAAGGCCGCTCCTACAGGGTTACCATCGGGCTTGTTCGTGATCCTGGCGTTCGCTACCCTCACCCTGGAAAGCCGCCCGATGCCAGCCCCGGCGTCGGCGCTGCCCTTTCAGGACACCAGGGAAGGTGCCATGGAAAAACCTCACGGACGTGATCTGCGCAAAGGCCGCGTGTCGCAACCCGGTCGGGCCTATCTGGTGACGACCGTCGTCCGCGGCCGCCGTCCCCTGTTTCACGACTGGCGCGTCGGCCGGCTGCTGGTATCGGAGCTGCGCGCCGCGGCAGACGGCGTTCGCGCCGAAAGCCTGGCCTGGGTGATCATGCCCGATCACCTGCACTGGCTGCTGGTGCCACACTCGGAAAACCTCGATGCCCTGGTACGCCGCGTCAAGTCGCGCAGCGCCCGCCTCATCAACCGCAGCAACGGCCGCGCCGGAGCGGTCTGGCAGAAGGGATACCACGATCACGCCCTGCGTCACGACGAAGAGCTGCGCGCGGCGGCACGCTATATCATCGCCAACCCGCTGCGCGCCGGCCTGGTGACACGGGTCGGCGACTACCCTCTGTGGGACTGCGTCTATCTGCCCCTGTAGGAGCGGGCTCGCCCGCGATGGTGGCGGCCGTGGCCGTCACACCCACCGCCGGGCGACCAGCCCCTGAAGGACAGCGAAACCGCTAGCCCGGGGGCCAGCCCAGGCGGCGGCCGCCGA
>Ga0256841_1000728_pt1 | contig 31911 bp, 27 predicted proteins | sample 356308metaG_FD_185971 | JGI IMG/M metagenome (GOLD analysis project Ga0256841, IMG submission 185971) | Hydrothermal vent microbial communities from Mid Atlantic Ridge, Atlantic Ocean - 356-308 | ecosystem: Environmental > Aquatic > Marine > Hydrothermal vents | place: Atlantic Ocean: Mid... | reverse complement strand
GATAAATTTGAATATCAAAGCAATAATGATTCAATAATAATTTATAACTTTTATGAAGAACAAAATTTGGTGCTGAAAAAATTTGAATTCAAAGATTTTAATATAGAACTCGTTTAAACTTTTTCAATTAGCTAAAAAATTGTCCTTTTGCACCCTATTTTTGTCTTTTTTTCCTTCCATAGCCCTGCTATGCAACTCAAAAAAGCCTTCAATAGGATAAAAAACTCCTAATTTTCGCTTCAATCCAAAAAGTTTAAACGAGTTCATTGTCGATTTGATAGGGTCAGAGTGGAAAGTTCCTCAAAAAAAACAAAAACGATAGTGTCAAATTTTTTTTCTAGGTTTCACGATAGTAAAACCATATACAATTTTTCGAAAACAGATAAATATATATGGGCTCATACGATGCTTTCCGACTATCAAACAGGAATTTTTTTTAATAAATTTTATGTTTTTTCATCGGCAGGTGCACCATATATAATAGCAAGTTATAGTGAAGATGAAATATTATATTTAGTTTTAGATCAAAAGAATAGATTTAATGAAGTTAGGTTAAAATACGTTCCATACAAAAATATCGATTCTACTATTTTAGGGAAATGGATAAAAACAAATGATACTCTTAACGTATTGATATGACTTACTTTTCTTATTTAAATGGTTTAACTGGAATTACTCAGAGAAGCCTTGATTCTATTAAAAGAGAATATGGTTATGATAATATAGAATTTACGAAAGACAATTACTTTATTAATTATAGTAAGACAAAAAATAAAGTAAAAAAAATAGAATCAAATTAGATTATGACCCACAAACTAATTTAATCTTTTTAGAGGGAGTTAACTATGAAAATGACTTTTTGAAAATGGAGCTCTTATCTAAGGATACTATAAGAATTCATTTTCCCGAGCCTGATTTGTTATTTACTTATAGAAGGTATAAGTAAGTCTGCATTGCTGCACACACCTTTTTCGTGTAAATACGAAAGAAATCATATAATTAGAAAGTAAATAATAGCTCTTAGTGTTGATATCTATGTGGCAACTGAAATTGTAAATTTAGGAAAAACTAATAGTGAGAGGCGTTGAGTATGTAGGAACCTTACAGTAACCTATTTCTCATTCTTCACCCCAATCACCTGTGCCGCAATACTAATTGCAATTTCTTTCGGAGTTTGACTGTGTATCGGCAAGCCTATCGGAGCCCGTACCCGCTCAAGTGCTGTCATTGAAAATCCTTCTTTTTGCAATACTTCAAAAAGTAGTTCGAGTTTTGCCTTGCTGCCCAAAACGCCGATATATTTAAAATTTTTGCCGAGTAACTTACTCAATACCAGTTTGTCATCGGTATATTTATGGGTCATAATAGCAACGTAAGCAGTATCGCTTTCAGTGATGTAATTAGCTACTTCGGCATAGTCAATCAGCAATTTTTTATCGGCAAAAGTATTGTCATCAAAAGTATTGAGATGGTTTCTGTTGTCAAAAAGGGTTACATAAAACCCTAATAATTTGAATACCTGCGAAGTTGCCAGCCCAACATGGCCCCCGCCAATAATGTACAGAAAATTTTTAGTATTGAGATTTTCTTTAAATGACCAATTACTTTCATCAGTATGCGTGTATGTATAATGGGTATCTATGATTTCACTTGCCGAAAAAGAAAACTGCGCCGGAGAGATTGACAGTACTCCGTTGTTGTTCGTGGCAAAAGCATTTACTATTTCTTCAATGATAGAAAACTGCGTTACACTTAAAGGATAAAAAATAACGGTTTGTTCCCCCGAACATATCATTCCCGATTTATCATCTTTGATAGTTCCTTTATGTACCTGATGTTTTATTAGCGGCCTGTAATCTTTCTGCTGCAGTAGTGCTTTACAGGTTTCTACCAAATGATATTCCATGACACCACCGCCGATAGAACCGAAAATTTCGCCGTCATCAGCAACAACCATTTTAAAACCTTGCCTTCCGGGAGAACTGCCTTTGTGTTGTATTACCGCCAATAGGTATACAACAGTATTTTGCCGGAGTTTGTTGTGAATGAATTTCCAAAGTTTCATGTTGCTATCTGTTATTTCAAATTATCTGCCACAAAGTTGCTAAAGCCTTGTCAATTTTAATTTTTTATTCTATTGGTAATTAGAGTTTTTATAAATAAATTTCACTTCATAAATGAATCCTATTTTTTTGGCACTTGTCATTCCTGCGAAAGCAAGAATCTAAATAAGATTTTTATAAATTTCTCAGCCCTTACACTAATTCATAGGAATTGCAATATATTCTATTTCTTTAAATTTGCCCTTCTGCCTTTTAAAATTTTAGCAAAAGACCGCGTTCTAATTTCATCTAAGGTCAAACCTGTTGCCAGTACTTCGTCAATGGTAATGGCACCGCTATTTAATGCTTTTAAAAAATAATTCAACAAGCCTTGTCCGGTAGCGGCATCATCAAAAACATCGCCTATTAAGGTGGCGCGTGCCGCTTTTTCTACAAAGGTTTTTAGCCTGAGTACCGCATCGTCATAACTCTCTAAAAAGAAAGCATACACCGCCGTATACCGCATGGGTAGCTGAGCGGGATTCAAATCCCAGCCTTGATATAACCCTTTGTATAACGAATGCCTGATATGGTCATACCCTTTGCGCCATGCTTTGTGCACCACCATTTTATTTTCTTCGGCTTGTTGCGGTGTCAATTCACCCCTATGCGGGCCGATAGGCATGGTATTGGTAGCTCCGTCAGAAAGCCAAACACCGGTATGTGCCAAAGCAGCTTTGGTCATATAATGCGCAAAATCACAAACATCATGATCCATTTCTTGATATTTAGCCGTAATATTATTCGATGCCGTATAATCATAGGTGCCGAAATGGGTGGCAATACATCGCCCGTTGCTAGCCATGATAAACTTTCGTAACGGATTGGTGCCGTGCTCATCAATAATAGATTGTGTGGTTTCTACCATGATTTCCATTAGGAGTGAATTTTCAGGAAGCTGAAAGGCTTTTTCAATAAGTTCAAAAAAGGAAATTAAGGCGGTAATTTGTTCAGGAATAGTTACTTTGGGCAACATGACTACAAAGTTATCGGGCAATGTACCATTCGTTTCACTGAGTAAGGTACTTAGAAAAATATCCAAGGTACGCAAACCACGTTCTTTGTGTTCTTCGGTAAAAGGTTTGATTCTGATACCGATAAATGGCGGTAGTGAATGTTCGCGCATGCCTTTGGCTACTTCTTTGGCGGCATTTTCGGCAGTTTCATCTTCCTCTTGGTCAGAGCGGTTTCCGAAACCATCTTCAAAATCAATTCTAAAATCTTCAACGGCTTCCCGTTGTAATTTGGCAATTACTTTGTTATAGATACTGTATGAAAATCCGGCAGGATGTTCTTTTAAGGCTTCAGGTGTTAATTTGTCAAGTTGGCCAATCAATTGCTCTTGGGCATTGGTGTCATTAGAAAGTAAGTCATGGCCTCGTAACCCGAATGCTTTTCCGAATTCAATACAATTGGGGGCATAGGTAAGTAGTGATTTTAGGGCTACTTTTCCTAATGCTTCTGCCGTAGTAGATGTAAAGAGGTTGGCACCGCCATAAACCGTATGAATGGGTTGCCGGTCTTCCCTATCGCCTTTGTAAATGGCGTTAAAAGCCTGATTGGCAACTTTTAAATCACCAAAAATACTTGCTTTTTTATTTTCTGATATTGTTAATTTCATTGTGATAATTGCTGTTTTGTTAATAAAGGATGCGTAAAATACATATAGATTTTACATCCACCTTTCTCCATACATTGATTTTTTTAATTGTTTTTTTACTTGCTTTAGCCTAACCATAGCATCTTTATTTTCTTTCCATGTTTGATGATATGGTGAGGATGATTTTTTAGTTGTGTGTATTTTTTCTTGTTCAGACCAGTACTGCTGTTTGTCTTTGATTTGTTTTAATAAATTGGTATTTGAATCTGAAATATGGGTTTTTATAATTTCTATTGATTTTTCGGAAACTAATTGAACCTTATCATTAATAAATTCAGATGCAATTTTGAAGGGAACATGCTGATTTGATATTTCTTTTATTTCGCTAAGCAGGAATAGGCGAATTTTATAATTCCCTTTTTTCGAAGCATAGGCCACCTTATCAAATTTTTTTGACTTAATCCAACGTTTTATTTTTTTATTGGTAAACGTTAGAATCTTTAATTGGTACGCTATTTTTTCTATATTATTCAATTCAACTATTTTAAGTTATGCAAAACAAAAAACTCTTAATTCACCTAACTTCCGCGGTAGGTGGTATAGCCATAAGGGTTTAATAGCAGCGGCACATGGTAATGGTTGTGGCTTGTGATGTTAAACTGAATGGCCACTTCAGGATAAAACCCTTTTTGTTGCCGGCTGCTATAATAGGCCTCGGTATTAAAAATCAGCTGGTATTTACCGGCTGTTAACTTTTTTCCGGGAGGTAATAAGTCCGTTATCCTACCGTCATCATCGGTCACTCCAACCGTAATGGGTTTCCAAACTCCATTAGCATTTTCATATAGGGTAATGGGTATGCCTGTTCCCGGTATTCCGGTAGTAGTATCCAATACATGGGTAGTGATATAACTCCGTAAATCGGCAGTATCGATGAGTTCATCAATAAGTTTCACCAATCTGATGACGGTTATTTTATGTTGTTCGCCCATCGCCACTTGCAATTCATCATCGGTAGTATTATGCAAACGAGCAGTAATAATAGCCAACATTTCTTTAGCCGATTTACCACTGGCACTGACAATAAAAATATATCCGAACTTTTTTGAATATGCTTCATTAGCATCTGCCAAGGCTTTGAGGACAGCCTCATCAGCTTCGGCAACATTGGCTTGTTCTTGATTTGCCCAATTTTTGGTTTGGGAAAATTTTTCTTTTAGGCTGTTAATATCGCCAATTTTCGGGTGCCCTTCAAAAGCCGCTTGCCAATCTAATGATTGACACTGTTCATACCATATAAAAGCCGCTTTCTCAATGAGTTCATCTCCTGAAACGAAAGGCCTGTCTTCAATGATATGATTTATCCAACATTTTGACACACAACATTTTTCTAGTGCGGTTGTGGCTTCTTGTTTTGATAAGTTGTTAAATTCTTGTAAGGTCATATTTTATTGGTTTTAATCCTTTTTTGTATGCTGTTTTGGCAGACAAGAAGTTATGGTTGTTAACTTCTGTCACCCTAACCTCCTGCTTTCGTTTTCCGGCATCCGGTACCCCAAACTCACTCTATCGCTTGTTGCTGTACCCAGCAAGCAATCACATCACGTTCTTCTTGTGTCATACCGGTTTGATTGGCAAAAGGCATATTTTTACTTACGACCACGCGTTGATAAATTTTATCTTTTAAACTGAAAATTTGTTCTTTAGTGTCATATTTTACGCCATTGGGTGCTACTTTCCATACGGCATCGGCAGGTGTTGCCGAGTGGCATACAATACACCTTTTTTGAATAATGGCATTAACTTGTTCAAAAGTGACTTCCTCGGCACATTTTTCTGTCGATATTTTTGGGGCGGTTACAAGGGCAACTGCCAATATCAGTAATATAGAAATTGGCAATACCCACACCGAAAGCTCTTCTTTTTCCCTGAGATTTAAGTAATGTTTGATACCGGCACTTCCTAAAGTAATACCAATCAATACCAACCACTGATACGTATTGCCAAAAGTACTCGGAAAATGATTGCTTATCATCACAAACAAGACCGGTAACGTAAAATAATTGTTAGAATACGACCGAATAAAAGCTGCTTTGCCGTCTTCAGGATTTGGAGGCAGTCCTTTTTTCGCTGCTGCTACCATTCGCTTTTGTCCGGGAATGATAACAAAAAATACATTGGCAGCCATTAAGGTTCCTAATAAGGCACCGAAATGTAAATAGGCAGCCCTTCCGCTAAAAACATGGGCATAAAACCATGCAAAAAAGATAAGAAATAGCGTCATTGCAATGATAAATACCCATTTGTTACTGATTAGTTTCTTACACATTACATCATAAATTATCCAACCAATAATCAATGAGCCGATACTAATACCGATAGCTGTTATTGGTTGCATAGACAATACTTCAGGGTCTATCAAATAGGAAGTTGCGTTAAAATAATAAACTACTATGAGTAACGAAAATCCGGTAAGCCAAGTAAAATAGGCTTCGTATTTAAACCAGTGGAGGTTTTTGGGGATTTCTTTCGGGGCAATTTTGTATTTTTCGAGATAGTAAAACCCACCGCCGTGTACTGCCCAAAGATTGCCTGCGAGTTCATCACGCACGTTTTGTCGATTCAACGCATTTTCTAAAAAAACAAAATAAAAAGAGGCGCCAATCCACGCAATGCCAAAAGTAATATGCATCCAACGGATAATGAGGTTTAGCCATTCAAAAAAATGGCCTTCATAAACGGTATTTCTGACAAAGAAATAATAAATTATACCGGCACCCAATATACTCAGGCCTACAATAAGCGTATAGGTAATGTTTTGTTGTTTGGCTACTTTTTGTTGTAATTTTTCATCGTCATTGGCAATGGCTTTTTCTTTTCGGTGGTAAAGTGTATAGGTATATTTACCGGTAATTAACAAGGCAACAAGCCAACAAATGAGTGTAATAATTCCTGTCATCATAACTATTTTATAGAACCGAAAACCCGTAACCTGCTGATACCGCCGTCGGGATAAATTTTTAGTTTTATGTGGGTTACAGGCTCGTGTTTTTCTATGGTATCGATTTCAAAAATGTGCTCTTGATGTGCCCCTAGTTGGTGCCGTTGCAATAGGGGTTTCCACTGTACTTTGCCGTTCATCACTTTTTCGTCATCGTTACAGTTGCAGGCATCAATGGCACAGCTATCAGGATAATTTCCTTTAAAGTGATGTGTATCTACGATTATTTTTTTGATGATTCCCCGATGTCCTAATCGGATAATAACCCAATCTTCATTATTGGGGGTTCTGTTGCGTTTGGTTTCCCAGCCATCGCCCATATTTTTTCCTTTTGAAGGGCTAATCAGATTATCCATTGCACTAAAAAACATATCGTTACAAGACAATGCTTTTCCGCAATTGGTGGCCAATGCCAAATCTATCAAGGCATCATTATCAACAGCATTCCAATCTTTATAGGCTTCGCCATAAACGCGAAAACGGGCGACACCACCGTCAGGATAAATATGTAATCGTACATGGGTGTAAATATTGTCAGCATCAATTTCAAAAAAATGTTGGCTTCCGGGATGTAAGGGCGATTTTTCTAAAACTTCTTCCCAAGCCAGTTCATCCGCTTTACTCCAATCGCTAATTTCAGGGTCTAAGTAAATGGCTTCTACCGATGCAAAAGGCGGGTGGTTGCCCAAAAAATGATTGGTGTCTATATCAAAACCTTTGATGGTACCGGCAACGCCCAGTTGTATAATAACCCAGTCATGGCCGGGAGTACGTTTTCTTCGCGATTCCCATCCATCCATCCATTTACCACGATTGGTATATTTATCGGGGATAAAAACGCCTCTTCCTTCTTTGATTAGGTTTTCTTTTTCGGCAAAAAAATCGTCAGTGGCAAAAAGTACTTTTCCACCTATTTTCTCAGCGGCGAGATCAATATATTTTACTAAGTTATTTTCCAATAGCCTGTTCATTTTATGAGAATACTGTTGGTAAGATTTCGATAGCAAAAAAATTACAAAAAACCGATACTATCAGCATTGTCAATATTTTATTTTTTTAGTAATAAATTACCGGCATGTAATACCTTCAACACACCGTTTTCAACCACATGGGCACCTTCGACAAAGGTATGAATTATTTTGCCTTTTAACCGGTGGTTCAGATAAGGCGTGGCTTTGTGTTTATGGGCAATATTATTTTCGGTTACGTTAAATTCTTCGTTTTCATTCCATACCGTAATATCAGCGTCAAACCCCTTTTGTAATTTTCCTTTTTGATGTGTTAAGCCTAAGAATTTAGCGGGGTTTTCGGTCAATAGCGGAATGAGTTTTTCGAGTGTCAATCCTTTTTTTATTCCTGCTGTCCAAAGTACCGGAAGTGTAAATTGCAATCCGGCAATTCCGCCCCAAGCGTCAAATAAATTTCCTTCTTCAAGTTTTTTAAGTTCGGGTGGGGCAGGAGAGTGGTCAGAGGCTAAAAAATTAAATTCGCCATTCAGTACTCCTTGCCAAAGGGCATCGTTATTTTTTTGCTCTCGAATGGGTGGGGCACATTTATAAATAGGGGAAGCGTCGGGGATGTTTTCGGCATTGAAAAATAGGTAGTGCGGACAGGTTTCTACCGTTAATTTTTCGGTTTGTTTTTTACGATAATTTATTGATTGTAAGCCTTTTGCTGATGAAAGGTGTACGATATGTGTTTTGATGTTATACTTTTCTTGAATATCTAGCGTTATCTTAAGTGCATTTAATTCCCATTCCGTGGGTCTTGATGCTAAATATGCTCTATAGCTTTTTGGTTTATTTTGTATCTGCGGAATGTTTTTTCTCTCCCCCACTTCGCAATGTAATAATAAAGGTACGTTTTTTTTAGCTAAAATCGGAGCAATTTTTTCTAAATCGTCTTTTGTTACATTGGGAAACTCATCAATGCCCGAATGGGTTAAAAACCCTTTGATGCCGAAGACCCCTGCATTAATCAACGGTTCTATGTCTTTTTCATTTCCGGGAACGACCCCTCCGTAAAATCCACAATGTACGTGTAGTTTATTTTTGGCGGCTTGTTTTTTTAGTTCAAAAGCACTTACATTGGTAGTAACCGGATTGGCATTTAAAGGCATTTCAATGAGGGTAGTAACACCTCCTAAGGCTGCTGCTTTGGTAGCAGAATCAAAACCTTCCCAATGCGTTCTTCCGGGTTCATTAATATGTACATGGGCATCGATAATACCAGACATGACTATCGCATTTTGAAAATCAAAAAAGTCAATACCGTCAACGCGATATTTTGTGTGATAAATGTTGTTTATTTTACCATTGCCGATATGTAGGGTTGCTTCTGTCAACAATCCGTCAATCCAACAGCGTTTGCTATATAGTAAAAATTCTTTCATTTTAATACCTCGTATGTTTGTGTTAAGGTAGTTTATTTTTCATACAAACCCATCAGCACTTTTTCGGGTGTCATAGGGGCATGAAATTTGGGTTTATAATTTGGGTTATAGGCTTTGATGGCATTTTGCAATGCGAAATAAGCACCGATTCCGTACATCAACGGTGGTTCGCCAACGGCTTTCGATTTTAAAATGGCCATTTCATTTCCCTCGGTTTTTAACGGTAGCACTTCGATATTTTGGGCAACTGAAAAAATATCGGGTACTTTATAGGTTGACAGGGCATTTGAGAGCAATCTACCGTTTTTATCATACGAAATTTCCTCCATTGTCATCCAGCCAATCCCTTGTGCTAAAGCGCCTTCTACTTGGCCTAAATCAATACCTTTACTCATGCTTTTACCATAATCGTGTACAATTTTAATGGCATCAAAAATATAGGTACCCCTTGTACAGTCAACCGTAGTAGTGATAATGGCAGTTCCGTAAACGTGATAGGCAAACGGATGCCCTTTTTCTATTTTTTTATCAAAGTGTATCAGCGGTGTTGCATAATGGGCTTTTTCTGATAGTGAAATCCTTGCCAACATAGCTGTAGCGATTAACGCTTTCCACGAAAGTGAAGATTTTTTTGCATTGATATATATATATTCTTCCTGTAAAGAAATTTCTTCTTCGTTTACTTTTAATTCTTGTGCGGCAATGGTTTTTAGGCGTTGTAATATGGCTAAGCAGGCTTTTAGCAATGCTTTTCCGTTAAGGTCGGCAGTAGCACTGGCAGCGCTGGGTGAGGTATTGGCCACGCGGGTAGTATTGGTACTTTCTATTTTTATTTTATCGTTACTTATAGCAAAGGTTTGTGCGGCGATTTGTAACATTTTGGTATTGACGCCTTGTCCCATTTCTACGGCACCGGTACTGATACCTACGGTTCCGTCTTGGTATACGTGCACCAATACCCTTGCATGGTTCATGGGTGTATTGGTAAATGAGATACCGAAACATATTGGCATCACAGCTACCCCTTTTTTGAAATCTTTATGTTGGGTATTGTAGCGGTTGATATCTCGGGTTAGTTTTTTATAGTTGAATGTTTGCATGGCAGTTTGCCAAGAATGCGTTGCTTCTACTTGTGTCATGATTTGCCCGTAAGGAAGCTCATCATTTTCTTGTATCAAATTTACCGCTTGAATTTCGGCTGCCGAGACGCCAATTTCATCTGCCGCTTTAGCAATAGCAGCTTCTATCACAAACATTCCTTGGGGGCCGCCGAAACCACGAAAAGCCGTATTTGGCGGAAGGTTGGTTCTGCAGCAATACACCGTAGTTTTTACATTTTTAATACAATAGCTATTGGTAGCGTGAAATAAGGTTCTTTCGGCTACAGCCGGAGAGAGGTCGGCAGCAGCACCCGCATTTTGGTAAAAATCGGCTTCAAAAGCGATAATTTTCAATTCTTTAGATAAGCCTATTTTAAAATTACTTTCATAAGGATGCCGCTTGCCGGTCATTCGTAAATCGTCATGGCGGCTCAGAATGAGTTTTACCGGTTTTTTTAGTTGATGTGTTGCCAATGCAGCGAGGGTTGCCCAAGGGGTGGCTTGGTCTTCTTTACCGCCGAAACCGCCACCAAGGCGAATGACATCTATTTCAATTTGATGCATGCCGATTCCCAATACCTTGGCAATGGCTTTTTGAACTTGTGTGGGTCCTTGGGTGGAGGAGGTAACTTTGATGCTGCCGTTTTCCATGGGAACGGCATAGGCACCTTGTGTTTCTAAATACAAATGTTCTTGACCGTTGGTAAAGACAGCATCTTCAAAAACATATTCACAATTGCTAAAGGCTTCACTAGTATTTCCTAATGAAAAAGTCCTAGGCGGATAGATAAGCTGATTTTTTTTTGCCGCTTCTTTAGCACCGGTAATTATCGGAAGTTCGTCAATTTCGATACGTATCAACCCACGGGCTTTTTTGGCAACACTGTCAGAAATAGCAATAATTAACGCTATGGGTTGCCCGATATAATGCACTTCTCTTTCGGCAAGTAAAGGCTCGTCTGGAAAAATACCGCCGATTTGATTTTCGCCGGGAATGTCTTGATAGGTAAAAATATTAACTACGCCTTCTAAGGATGTAGCTTCGGCAATATCTAATTTTTTGACTATGCCGTGTGCTTTTGGAGCGTCAAATACCAAGCCGTACAATGTATTTTGTTGTATTGACAGGTCGTCTACAAAGAGCGATTCGCCTCGTACATGGCCGAAAGAATCTATATTTTTTGTATTGTTCATTAGGCGACTAATTCGGTTAATGTTATTTTTTTGGGAAACAATTTGGTAAAATGTGCAAAGAACAGTTGTCTGGCTAACAAGCGTTTATAATCACTCGAACCACGAACATCGCTAATGGGTGAAATTTCATCTTGTAATACTTTGCCGGCTTCCCTAAGCACTTCTTTGGATAGTTCTTTATTGGCTAAAAAGGCAGCTGTTTGGTGTAGGTATTTCGGAATAGGAGCCACTCCGCCTACTGCCAAATGCACCTTTTCTATGGTGTTGCCATCGGTTTTTATGGTGATGGCCGAATTTACACTGGCAATATCTAAATGGGTACGCTTGCTCACTTTTTCAAAATTAAAGTGATGGGAGGTATCGGGTACTTTAAAAGTAATATTTACAATGAGTTCTCCTTTTTGTAAATCGAATATTTTATAAGATTTATAGAAATCTTTTAAGGCGATGGTTCTCAATTTACCATCCTTATTTTTGAGGGTTATACTACTGTCTAATGCTAAAAATAAGATGGTCATGTCTCCTATGGGTGAGGCGTTCACAAAATTTCCGGCAAGAGTGGCCATGTTTCTGATTTGTTCTGAGGATACTAATTTTAAATAGGATTGAATTTCAGGAAAATAGACTTGCATGGCATTGTTATTCATCAAATCTGTAACGGTAGTGGATGCACCAATGACACAATTATCTTTGTAAAATGAAATGCCTCTCAGCTCATTATTTACGGTAAGCAGCTGTATGTCTTTTTCGGATAAGGCATCGGCATGCCTTACATAAAGGTCGGTGCCTCCTGCAACAAAATTGGAAGTGCTATTTATTGGGCTTGTTTTATGAATCTGTGCTAACCGTTCGGGTATTTCGGTAAAATACTTAGGAATAAACCGATGGTCAATTAACCATTGCACACCATTTTCGGTATCTTTTTTTTCGAGTACGCTAACAATTTGTTGCGTGGCTTTTTCTATAGATTTATAACCGGTACACCTACAGATATTTCCACTAATGGCATTGAGTCCGTCTTGATACGAATGTATATTATTTTTTAGGGCCAATCCGGTAAGTGAAACGACAAATCCCGGGGTACAAAATCCGCATTGAGTGGCGTAGTTATCGGCCATTTTTTGTTGTACCAAAGTTAGGGTATCTGCTAAATTTGTACCGTCTACAGTGACGATGTGCTTGCCATGGGCATTTCCTAAAGGTGAAATACATGAAGTAATACTCTGGTAATCAATAGTTTTATTGCTTTGAAGGGTGCCTACCAAGACGGTGCAAGCTCCGCAATCACCTTCGCGGCAACCAATTTTGGTACCTTTTAATTGTTGATGTTCCCTAATAAAATCTAATAAGGTGATGCCTGTGTTTGCATCGGTTTTAATATGTTTATTATTTAGGATAAATTCTATCATAGTAGAAAGAAGTTATAAAAAATTAAATTTTAATTTATATCTCCTCTAGCTGTTAAAACAGAAGTCATTTTGTTTTTAAAAACGTATGCGAAAAAGAGACCCATAGGCATGCGTTACAGCTTTATTCTTTTTATGAGAAAGAATAGGTGGGCAAGATACAAATTTTTATTAATTTCTTAGCCTTGTTACTTTCTCCATAAAGCGGGCAACTTTATCGTGGTCTAAACTATTTGCCCAATATCCGTCTTTTTTAAAATGCGAACCCACAATAAGGGCGTCGCTAATGGGCAAGTATTGTGCTACATTGTCCAGGGTTATTCCTGAGCCTACTATCACCGGAATTTCACATTCTTTTTTGATGGCTTTTATTTCTTCTAAATCGGCAGATATACCCGTACTTGTACCGGTAACGATGATACCGTCGCTTAAAAAAAAAGCAGCTGCTTTTACTGTTTCAACAATGTTGACATCATTGGTAATGGCATGTGAACTATGCTTCTTTTTGATATCTGTAAAAACAGCGATGTGTCCGGCATCAATAGATTTTCGGTATCGTAGCAATGCCCCTGCATTGGCGTCTATATATCCTTCATCGGCAACATGGCCAAAAACGAAACCTTCGGCTCTGATAAAATCCAGTCCGGCATTATTGGCAATGGCAACCGCCGCTTTATTTGCCGAAGATAATACTTGTATTCCGCAGGGCAAGCCGCTTATTTTTTTAATTTCATAGCCAATAATGCTCATTAACGAACTGATTTCGTGACCAACATCATCTTTTAAATACGGAACATCGTGCATATTTTCTATAGTCAATGCATCAATTCCGGCTTTTATATAGATTTCGGCTTCAGCTACAGCGGTATCAATAATTTTTTGAATACTCGTGTTGAATTTTGGTGTTCCGGGCAAGGCTTTTAAGTGAATCATGCCCACTATTGGTTTGTCAATTTTAAATACAGATTGAAATTTTTGCATAAGTTTGTTGCTTTATCTTGTAAATTTACTTTAAATTTAAGAAAGTTTTTTAATCAATTTCTATTACCATGGCTGATATTCCGAAAATAACTGTACTAGGTGCCTCCATCATTGATTTGATTGGTTTTTCAAAAGAAAAATTAATTTTCGAAGATTCTAATACCGGCACCATTGAAACCATATTGGGAGGTGTAGGTAGAAATATTGCTGAAAATTTGAAGCGGTTGAATTTTGATGTTGAATTTTTAAGCGTTTTTGCAACGGATGAATTTTCAAAAACACTCATCGATTCTTGTAAAGAGTTGAATATTTCTACTGCCCATTCATTAATCGTAAAAGAGAGTGTTTCACCGTTATATGTGGCTATAATGGATCGTTTTAATGATTTGGCATTGGGCTTGTCTTCTATGGAAATTTACGATGACATTCCAGATTCTTATATTTTAAACAACTTAGAGGTAATTGCCCAAACTGACTATTGTGTATTGGAAACCAATTTGCCTGCATCTATTTTAACATTGGTTACCGAAAAGTTACCTAATACGCGTTTCGCGTTAGAAACGGTTACTTCAAAAAAGGCATTAAGGGCGAAACCTATTTTAGACCGATTACATATTTTAAAATGCAATGCTTTGGAAGCCGAATTGTTGAGTGATATGAAAGTTGAATATGAAAGTGATTACGAAAAGATGGTAGAACATTTTTTAAATTTGGGTGTAAAGAAAGTATTTATAACCTTAGGAAGCGATGGGGTTGCTTATGGTGACGAGGATGAAATATATATATCAAAAAACAATATTATTACGCCGGTAAATACCAATGGGGCAGGCGATGCCTTTATGGCCGGGATACTTTATGGAGAACTCAAAAAATTAGATATGTACGATATGGTAAAATTTGGGGCGGCTTGTGCACAAATTACCATTCAACATAAAAATGCCGTACACCCAGACCTTTGTGAGCAAATGGTTTTAGATGCAATAGTATGATGTCAAAATACCTTGAAATAAATCCTATTGTTGCCAATGGGTTGAAAAATAACACTCCGGTAGTGGCTTTAGAATCTACTATTATTTCACATGGGATGCCTTATCCTCAAAATATGGAGACAGCACTGAAAGTTGAAGAAATTGTACGGAAAAACAGGGCTATTCCGGCTACTATTGCTATCCTTGACGGAAAATTTAAAGTGGGTTTGTCGGCTGATGAAATTGAACATTTAGGAAAATCAGGACAGCAAATTGTAAAAGCGAGCCGACGCGATATTCCGTATTTGATTTCTCAACAAATAGACGGGGCAACAACGGTTGCTTCTACCATGATAGCTGCTAATTTGGCGGGTATTAAAGTATTTGCAACCGGTGGTATTGGCGGGGTGCACAGAGGTGCCAGTACTACTTTTGATATATCGGCTGATTTACAAGAGTTGGCTTCAACCGATGTAGCCGTAGTCTGTGCCGGTTTTAAGTCGATTTTAGATTTAGGATTGACATTAGAATACCTTGAAACTCATGGGGTTTCTGTATTGGGTTACCAAACCAAAGAACTGCCTGCCTTTTATACCCGAAAAAGCGGATTTGGGGTTGATTATCAATTGGATACGCCTGCTGAAGTAGCTGGTTTTTTACATACAAAATGGGAGATGCAACTACATGGCGGGGTGGTAATTGCCAATCCGATTCCTGAAAAATATCAATTGGATTATGACGTGATTACCAAAACGATTAACGATGCTATTATCGATGCAGAAATCAATAAAATTAAGGGGAAAGAAAGCACTCCGTTTTTATTGGCAAAAGTAAAAGAGCTAACGGGTGGTAAAAGTTTAGACGCCAATATTCAGTTAGTTTATAACAACGCTGCCTTGGCTGCGAGAATTGCCGTGGCTTATGCCGGAGGATAGTTTTTGAGTGGTTTGTAGTTGCTTATTTGACTGCGAAAATAACCTTATAGTTATAAGTTATTTCATTATAAGGTAGCATGTGATAGCGTGCCACCTCATTTTTAAATTTAGAAATTCCGATGTCTTCTTCTGAGAAACCTCTTTTTAGCAGGGCTTCTAAGCCACCTTGGCTTAACGCAATACCGACAAATTGTTCTTTATCGAAGGTTTCGGTTTTATGGTAATAGCTTTCTTTGAGAAAATTAAAATACCCACTGTTTTTAATTGTTGAAAAATGGCCTTGTTTGTTCCAATTATGTGCAATGGTTTCTTTTAATTGATGGGTTAAACGGCTTACATTTTCAAACAAAAGGGTATAAGATTTTTCAAGTTCTATATTGACAGAAGGCGGCCAAATTACATCGTAAATTACCAAGACGCCATTGTTTTTTAGAATTCTATCTATTTCATTGAGTGTGCTTTGCGGTTCCATCCAATGGAAAGATTGCGAACAGGTAACGATATCGACAGATGCAGAAGGCAACGGAATGGCATGTGCATAGCCTACTTTATAGCTGCAATTATCAGGCTGTTTTTTGTTGGCCAATGCAATCATTTCTTCACTGGGTTCTATACCGATGGCTTGTTTAGAAAAACGGCTCCAAATTTCGGTTGAAATTCCGGTACCACACCCCAAATCTACAAGAGTGTCGGCATGTGAAATGTTGGCATAATTCAATGTTTGATGAATAATTTCTAGGGGTGGCGATGGCCTGAAAGTATCATAGAGGTTTACATAAGCAGTACCGGTAAACCTATCGGCATTGCGTTGTAAATTTCTATGTTCATTTTTTTTCATCGGTTTTTTCATTAACAACAATGGCCATTTTATCGCCTAAGGGGCTAACGGCTATTCTTGTAATTCCGTTTAATCCATATTCTTTCAGAGAGGCAAATTGTACCCATTTTTTATCAACTCCCGGCTTTAATTTATAAAGTTTGTTTTCCTTTCCCATAATCATGGTTCCATCAGGTGTCCAAGCCATATCTTGTGATCCTTCTAAGGCATCGGCAATATATTTCTTTTCACTATTAATTGGGTTAATTGAATATATTTCAGGTTCATTTTCCTCATGGCTTATATAGCTTATTAATTCGGTATTTGGAATTTTATAGATAGACCTTCCTATATTTTTATCAATAGGGTATTTAATTTTGTATTTTAAATTTGAAACTTCTAGAGTAGCGGGGTCGCCCAAGACAAAGGAAACGATAATCTTTTTATTGAACCAGGCATGATAACCTACTTTTAGATTTTCTATTATTATTTTGGGTTTTTTCCGGTTAAACGGATATCGCCAAAGTAATTGTGTGCCGTCTTTCTCTAGGCGTATGGCAGTAAAATATTTTTTATTGGGTGTTTGTATGGGCGAGTATTCACTCCCCAACGTATTGGTTAGCCATGCTTTGGTTTCATTTTCGATATTGTACAAAACAATATCTGTTTGGCCTAATCGGGTGGAGGCGAATAAGACGCCTGAGCCATCTAATAAAAATGAAGGCTGGTTATCATATCCGATATTGTCAGAAATATTCACAGGGTTTTTAACGGTAAAGACACTATCATTCTGAATAAAATCAAGAAGATAAACCTCGGTTGCGGGTTGGCTAAAAGTAATACCCGTCACAAATAAAATTAGGGTAAAGAGTACAATTTTTCTTTTCATCTATTCATTTTTCTTTTTTAACAACGTTGCCCATTTTTTGAATTGGGCCGGCATGCCCTGCCAATCAGTTGAAGTTTGTCATTACTCATAATGATGGCTTTATTTAATATTTTGCCGATGTTCCTTCTCGGGGAATTGTCTTTTTAATAAATTCTCTAAGGTGTTCACTGGCCATTTTTAAATCTTCGTGGCGTAAATACATCATGTGTCCGCTTCTATATCCGTGAAAACTCAACCGGTCTTTTAATTTACCGCTAGGGTCAATCTGCCACATGGTATACTTTGCACCGAAATAAGTGGTAGCACCGTCATAATATCCTGATTGAAACATAACGTGTAAATACGGGTTTTGTGCCATGGCTTGACGTAAGTTATCTCTAGTGTTGTCACGGCTGTTATCCCATGGGTGTACATCGCCAAACATATTGTATTTGACGGCTGTTTTATAATTTAGCTGTTCTCTAATATAATAATTAATAGCGGGTGTAAAAGCGTGTAGCCAAGAGGTAAGTTCGGCATTGTAATCGGGCTGCGAGCCGGCATCTTTTCTGTCAATACCCAAATAACGAGAGTCTAACCTGCCTATGGTAAAACCTTTGTTGCGTTTTAATTCTTTCCAAAAAAAGGAAGTAGGCACACTGAGGTTGTTTTGTAAGATTGCTTTTTCTGAAAGCCCTGAATAATAAGCCATTTTAGCAGCGACTTCTTTCTTTTTGGCCTTATCTAAAAAGCCTCCTTTTGCCATGGCAGGAATCACTTCATTGAGGGTATAATTTTCTACTTCGGGTAGAATTTCTAACAAATCTTTTTGTTGCAGCTTGGCAGGAAGCATTTTTTGATACCAAGCAGCGGCGGTAAAATAGGGTAATTTTAATGCTGATGAAACCGGCCCGCCTACTCTAAGTACCTTGTAATCTGCCGGCGATACCAAGATAACACCATTTAAATACATCCACTGCCTATTTTGCAGTTCTAAAGCTAATCCCGAAACCCGAGTACCTCCATAACTTTCGCCGATTAAATATTTAGGAGACCTCCATCGGTTATTTTTAGTAACAAAAGTATTTACCCATTCGGCTAAATATTTAATATCTGCATTGATGCCGAAAAATTGTTTACGATCTACTTTTTTATCTTTATCAGTATTGATAATTCTAGAATATCCAGTATTTACCGGATTGATATAAACAATATCAGCAACGTCAAGAATAGAATAGTGGTTTTCTCTAACGCCGTAAGGCTGTACCGGATAGCCTTCATCGTCAATTTTTAAAATGCGGGGGCCGGTATAGGCAATATGCATCCAAACAGAAGCAGATCCGGGGCCTCCATTGAAAGAAATTAGCAGAGGCCTTTTAGTATCATTTTTTATATCAGAGCGTTTGTAATACGTATAAAATAATGAGGCAATTACTTTTCCGTTTTTATCCCAAACAGGTTGTGTTCCGGCAGTGGCGGTATACGGAATAAGTTTATTTTTTATAGTAACCGTATGTTTTGTGGTTACGGCAGACTCTAGTTCTAGCTTTCGGTCTTGGGCAGACAAAAAAACTACAAAAAAGAATGCTATCAGTAATGTAGCGTAGTTTTTCATATTAGATAAATTTATTTGTCGGGCGATTTGACAAATTGGGTTACACAAATATAAAATAAATAGAGCGGTTTTAGAGCTATTTAATAGTTGATATTATTAACAACTTTTTTTTAGGTTTGTAATCAGAATTTAAGGTGTTAAAACCGAATAGTGAAAGGCATTGAATGGTTTTATTTTTAAAAATAAAAAGTGCACTTGTTGAACTTGTTAATATAAATTGATTCTAAATAATAAGGATTATTACAAATTTTGATGGTATATTTAGCTGATAATTTAAAACCTAGAAATTATGAAATTTCGCTTTTTAGGATTCATCTTATTAATTTTCACTTTTGTGAATAGTTTTGCACAACAAAAAGAGAACACTCCTTATTATTATCAAATTCCCGATGAACCCGAAAATTATACTGCGGGTACGGTCGCCGCAAGGCTGGTTGACGGATTGGGGTTTCGTTATTTTTGGGCAACAGAGGGATTACGCGATATCGATTTGAATTATAGGCCTAATGATTCTGCCAGAACTGCCTTAGAAACCATTGATCATATTTATAATCTGTCAAAGGTTATCGTCAATGCTACAAAGAAAACAGCAAACGATTTTACTGTAAAACAGCCAGTTTTGACCTATCAGGAAAAGCGGGAAAAAACCTTAGAAAATATAAGGACAGCGAGTGAAATCCTTAAAAAGGCAAATGCAGAAGACCTACAAAGCTTTAAGATTATCTTTAAAGGGAATAACGGCACAACCGAATATCCATTTTGGAATAATTTGAATGGCCCAATTGCAGATGCGATTTGGCATACGGGGCAGGTTGTACTATTACGACGCTCTTCCGGAAATCCGTTTAATGGCAATGTGAGTTTGTTGCAAGGGCGATTGATGGAGAAATGAGTGACGGTAAGTATTTCTGCTATCTGATAGCTTTAAACAGAATAAACTACCGTAATGTATTTATTGTTGTGTTCGTTCTTTCGATGAGTTCGTGTACTCAAAAAGTAAAAGAACAAGAACTGAGCTATTCTACCAATTCTGATTCAGCCTTATTTTTTTATAAAAAAGGATGGGAGCAGATTATGGATTACGGTGCATATACTGCTGCTGAAGCATCGTATAGAAAAGCATTGGCTTATGATGCTGATTTTTTAATTGGCAAAAGTGTATTGGCAAGGCTCACACCGAATTTGGGAGAGCGACTGGTATTTTATAAAACCTTACAAGAAGAGAAACACACCGTTAAAGGCGACGAACGCTTGGTATTGGATGTTTATGTCGCTTTAACCCATTATACAAATGTAAGAGACCAACAACTTCCGGAAGCTAAAGAAGCATTGCAAAAAGCCCTTATATTGAGTGAAAAGAACTTTGGCAAAATAGTGCATCGTTATCCTGAAGAGACCTATTTAAAATCAGAATATATTGAAGTACTTCACACCTTATACGGGGCCCGGGCGGCATTAGATTCACTCAATATGTTAACTACAGAATCTCAGAAATCAAATCCGTTTTTATTGGGCTACAAAGCAATTTTAACGGCCGAATTAGAAAATTATGATGAAGCCCTAGGGTATGCCAAGGAGTTAAAAGAAATTTTAAAAGAGAAACATGTTGCTAAGACCGATGCCATTTTAGCCGATATTTATGTTAAAATGAAAGATTATAAAACAGCAAAAATACATGCTGATAAAGCAGTGAAAATTGACCCTAAAAATGTAGACGCCGGCCGGTTAAAAAAGAAAATAGACAGTGCGTTGTCATATTGATTTTTCAAATTGCCACAGAATAGGCTTCCTTTAGCCAATCAATAAGTTCAGAATCGATGTCAGCAACATTTGTTAGCCTAACACGGTGTGTACACATAGTGCCAAACGAGCCTGAATTTTCCAGGCGATTGGTAATTGGTGTGCCTTTTAGTTTTAATCCTAAATCGATGCGTGTTTTTGTTGCCGGTTTTATCAAGGCGAATTGCCGTTTTCTTATCATACTTACACTTGTCTTTTTAGGTGTTTTCGTAATATCGGAACCAAATTTTGAAATCTCGGCAATCAGTTTATCATAAATGGGTTTTAAGGTTTCTTTGCCCTTATATTGATTTGTTACTAATTTGGCCGGACTGTCTTGATTGCCTTTTGATAGGGCAACAATAGTATTTGCAAAACCATGGGTGACACGGTATTCGTTTTTTAGAAAACTAACAGCTTCGCCGTGTTTTGGAAAGTTTTTTGCTTTTAGAATCTTTGTCCATTCTTCTAACGTTTTGCCCGTTTTTTCAGGCATGTTAGCAATCATAGTTTGTAGTGCTTTGTCTATTTGTATTTTGATATTTTAGTTTTCTAAAGATACAAAAAAAGCCATAGCAACATTGGCTATGGCTTTTAAAGTCCACTAAACATTGTTTCCATTCAAGCGTTTAAAAACAATACTTATTTTCTTCGGTAACTTTATCTGCGATGATATTTCTTAATTCGATAATATTCGGCATATTCACATATTTGATATAACGTTTTAAGCCCATTAGCATCATGCGTTGTTCGTCACCTTCGGTAAATGAAATAATAGAGTGTTTGCCGGCAGTTTCAATTACATCTATGGCATGGAATAAATTTAATTGTGCCATAGCAATTTGCTCTTTAACTTTATCTCTACCGTGTTTTTTTGCCATTTTTTCGGCACGTAAGATAGCAGATTCTGCCATATAAATTTGGATTAAAATATTGGAAGCTGCCAACATCAATTGTTGGTGTTCTTCAATTTTTTCGCCATATTTTTGGAGTGCTGCACCCGAAACCATTAAAAATAGTTTTTTAAGGTTGGCGATAATTTGTTTTTCTTCGGCAAACAATATTGAATAATCGGGTTTTTCTAATGAAGGGATTCCTGTCAATTCACTAGCCACAGCTTTTGCCGGAGTCAATAAGTCTACATGGCCTTTCATGGCTTTTTTAATGAGCATGCCAATGGTTAACATTCTATTAATTTCATTAGTCCCTTCATAGATTCGTGCGATACGGGCATCTCTCCATGCCGATTCTATGGGGGTTTCTTCTGAGAATCCCATCCCTCCAAAAATTTGAATGCCTTCATCGGTACAATGTTGGGTATATTCAGAAACGGCAACTTTAAGGATAGAACATTCTATGGCATATTCTTCAACACCTTTTAACTCGGCTTCTTGATCGGTATCTTTTCCGTTGGCTTTACGGAGTTCAATGCGGTCTTCAATATTTTTTGCCGCCCTGTAACAGGCGGTTTCGCCTACCCAACAATTGGTTGCTATTTCGGCAATCTTTTGGCGTATGGCACCAAATTTAGCAATAGGGGTTTTAAACTGTACACGTTCGTTGGCATATTTTATAGATTCGGTAATCACTCTTCGTTGGGCATCTAAGCAGCCAGCTGCCAATTTTATTCTACCGACATTTAAGGCATTCATGGCAATTTTAAATCCGTTGCCTCTAGTAGACAGCATATTTTCAACGGGTACTTTGGTTTCGTTAAAAAATACCTGTCGTGTAGAAGAAGCCCGAATACCGAGTTTGTGTTCTTCTTCACCCATGGTAATGCCGTTTTCAGGATCGTTTTCAACGATGAATCCGGTGATGTATTTATCGTCTTCTATACGGGCAAATACAATCATCAGGTTACAGAAGCCTGCATTTGATATCCACATTTTTTGTCCGGTAATACTGTAATATTTTCCGTCTTCTGATAAAACTGCTTTTGTTTTTCCTGAATTGGCATCACTACCGGCACTGGGTTCTGTTAAGCAATACGAGCCAAACCATTCTCCTGAGGCTAATTTCGGAACATATTTTTTCTTTTGTTCTTCGGTTCCGTATAGGGTAATTGGCATGGTACCGATACCTGTATGTGCTCCGAAAGCGGTACTAAATGAGCCGGTAGCACCTGAGATATAATCACAAACAAGCATGGTATCTACGAAGCCCATTCCCATGCCTCCGTATTGTTCGGGTACTGAGATACTCAAAAAACCTAATTCGCCTGCTTTTCGCATTAATTCTTCGGTTAAAGCATAGTCTTTTTGTTCGAAACGCGGTTTGTTAGGCCAAATTTCCCTGTCTACAAATTCTTTTACAGAATCTCGCATCATCTGCTGTTCTTCCGAAAAATCATCCGGAGTAAAAATATCTTCGCAATCGATTTCTTTTACGAGGAATTGCCCGCCTCTTAGTAATTCTTTGTTTGTTGTATCCATTATATTATAGATTTTAGTAGTTAGTATTGAGTATTGAGTATTGAGGTTTTCTTTTATTTCTCACTACTCAAATCTCAAATCTCATTTCTTATTAATTCAAAAATTCATATACTCCGGCTGCTCCTTGCCCGGTACCAACACACATGGTAACGATACCGTATTTATTTTTTCTGCGGCGCATTTCATTGAATAGCTGAACCGATAATTTAGCGCCGGTACATCCTAACGGATGGCCCAATGCGATGGCACCACCGTTTACATTTACGATATCGGGATTTAATCCTAAGCCTTTAATTACGGCTATAGATTGCGATGCAAAGGCTTCATTAAGCTCTACCAAATCAATATCTTTTAATTCGAGTCCGGCTCTTTTTAAGGCTTTGGGTACGGCATACAGTGGGCCAATACCCATAATACTGGGTTCTACTCCAACAGGGGCATAAGAAACAAGCCGTGCAATGGGCGTAAGGTTGAGTTCTTTAACCATTTCTTCGCTCATTACCAACACAAAAGAAGCACCATCACTCATTTGTGATGAGTTTCCGGCGGTAACACTGCCTCCGGCAGCAAAAACCGGACGTAGTCGTGCCAAGGCTTCTAAACTGGTTCCTTTACGTGGACCTTCGTCTTTGGTAACGGTATATTGCCTTTCTTTCTTTTTGCCGTTTTCATCAACATAAATTTGGGTTACGTCAATAGGAACGATATCGTCTTGAAAGCGGTTTTCGGCTTGTGCTTTTAAGGCTTTCATGTGCGAATGGTAAGAAAATTCATCTTGTTCTTCACGTGTTACTTTATATTTTTTGGCAACGGCTTCGGCGGTGAGCCCCATTCCCCAATAATAATCTTCATGGCCTTCTTTGGCAATGTTATAGTTTAATTCGGGTTTAAAGCCTGCCATAGGAACCATACTCATACTCTCGGCACCCCCGGCAATAATACAATCTGCCATGCCTGCCGAAATTTTTGCAGAGGCCATGGCAATGGTTTCTAGCCCTGAAGAGCAAAACCGATTTACGGTAACACCGGGAATATCAACGCTACTCAATCCCATTAAAGAGATTAAACGAGCCATATTCAACCCTTGGGCGCCTTCGGGCATAGCGCAACCAACCATGACATCATCAATGCGTGAAATATCTAATTGTGGTACTTTTTTTAATAAATATTTAATGGTTTCTGAAGCTAAGTCGTCAGAACGCATAAACCGGAAAGTTCCTCTTGGCGCTTTTCCTACTGCTGTTCTGTATCCTTGTACTATATATGCTGTTTTCATTATATAAGTTTAATCGTTTATTTGTGTAATTGTTTAACTATCAACTGCTACGAGAGACCGCTTGCTAATTTCTTAGTGGTTTCCCCGTTTTCAATGTATGTTCAATTCTCTCTAAGGTTTTACGCTCTGTTAATAATGATAAAATGGCTTCTCGTTCTAGGTCTAGTAAGTATTGTTCGCTTACCAGTTGAGGTTCTGAAATGTCACCACCTGCCATAATGTATCCTAGTTTATTGGCAATTTTTTTATCGTGTTCTGATGCGTAATGCCCTTTTTCTAAGCTATCAGTCCCTACTAAGAACATTCCTAGTGCTTGTTGTCCTAGTACTTTTACTTGTTGGGGTGCCGGTTGTGTATACCCGTCTTCCAACATTTGTATTGCATAGCGTTTGGCAGTTGCTATTTGCCTGTCGGCATTTACCACTACGATGTCTTTACCGTGTTGGTAGTATCCTAAATCAAATGCTTCATACGCAGAAGTGCCTACTTTTGCCATCGCTATATTTATGAAGGCATCTCGTAAGCGATTCAGTTTTACGTCATCTTTTTCCCAGAGGTCGGCTACTCTTTTAGTCATTTCTTTGGTTCCGGCACCGGCAGGGATAATTCCTACACCAAATTCTACCAATCCGGTATAGGTTTCAGTAGCAGCTACTACTTTATCAACGTGCATACTCATTTCACAAGCCCCTCCAAAGGTCATTCCGCGTGGGGTAATTAGTGTGGGCACTGATGAGTAGCGCAAGCGCATTACGGTGTCTTGAAATATTTTTGTGGCCATTGCCAATTCGTCATACTCTTGTTCTACGGCTAGCATAAATGCCATCGCCAAATTGGCGCCTACCGAAAAGTTTGCCGCTTGATTTCCTAAGATTACGGCTTCGTATTCTTGTTCGGCCAAATCAATTCCTTTATTAATGGCTTCTAAAACCCCTCCGCCAATGGTATTCATTTTAGAACGAAATTCAACATTTAAAATACCATCTCCTAAATGTTGGATGGAGGCATCGGCATTAGACCATATTTGTTTGGCTTCTCGGATATTATCTAAAATAATAAAGGCGTCTTGACCTGGTATTTTTGTTGCTGCTTTGGCAGGAATATCATAATAGTATTTTGCACCGTCTTTTACGGTATAGAAACTTGAGTTTCCGCCAGCAAGCATATCGGTTACCCATTTGTTTGGTGTAAACCCTTCGGTTTTCATCAGTTCAATTCCGGCCTCCACACCAATGGCATCCCAAATTTGAAAGGGGCCGTGTTCCCAACCGAAACCGGCTTTTAAGGCATCGTCTATACGATAGAGTTCATCGGAAATTTCAGGAATCCTGTTTTGCACATAGGCAAATAATGCCGAAAATGTTTTGCGGTAAAATTCGCCGGCTTTGTCTTTTCCTTTTATCAATATTTTATAACGGTCAATAACTTTATCAATGGTTTTTGTGGCTGCTAGAGTGGCAAATTTCGGACGTTGTTTGGGGCGGTATTCGAAGGTATTGAGGTCTAAAACTAAAATCTCTTTGCCTTCCTTTTTATAAAAGCCTTGTTTTGTTTTACTTCCTAACCATTTGTTTTCCATCATTTTATTGATAAAATCAGGAATTTTAAAAGAATCGTGCATTTCATCATCGGGGCAATTTTGGGCAACGCCATTGGCAGTATGTACCAAGGTATCTAAACCAACCACATCAACAGTTCTGAAAGTTGCCGATTTAGGGCGGCCAATAACAGGTCCTGTTAATTTGTCAACTTCCTCTACGGTTAAGCCTAATTCTTTTACAATATGAAATAAACTCATTATTCCGAAAACACCAATGCGGTTTCCGATAAATGCGGGAGTATCTTTGGCCAAAACGGAAGTTTTTCCCAAAAATTTTTCGCCGTACATCAATAAGAAATCGGTAATTTCCTGATTGCATTTTGGGCTGGGTATTACCTCAAATAGTTTTAAATACCTGGGCGGATTAAAAAAGTGGGTAACGGCAAAGTGTTTTTGAAAATCTTCACTTCTCCCTTCATTCATAAATTTTATCGGAATACCCGAGGTATTGGAAGTGACAATTGTACCCGGGGTTCTGTGTTTTTCAACGTTTTCAAAAACTATTTTTTTAATGTCTAAACGCTCAACCACTACCTCGATAATCCAGTCTACATGGGCAATTTTATGCATATCGTCTTCCATATTGCCCGTAGTGATACGCGAAGCAAATTTGGTATTGTAAATAGGAGAGGGCTTAGATTTTAATGCTGCTTTCAAACTGTCATTTACCAATCGGTTACGAACAACCGGGTCTTTTAACGTTTTGCCTTGTGCTTTTTCTTTATCATTTAACGCTCTTGGTACGATGTCTAATAATAGTACTTCAACGCCAATATTGGCAAAATGGCATGCGATGCCTGAGCCCATAATTCCTGAGCCTAGCACTGCTACTTTTTTAATAGATCTTTTTTTCATCGGATAAAAATTGTATTTGTTTTAACCTGCTTTACGTTCCATGGAATCAAATATGGAACGGTTAGCAATCAGTTCATTTATTTTTTCGGTTACTTCAAAAAAATGTTTTATTTTTTCTTCAGAGATATGCGCCCTCACTTTTTCATTAAATGTAATGACACTTTCTCTGGATACTTTTCGCATTTTTTTTCCGTAATCTGTTAGTTTGATGAGTACACTCCTGCCATCTTCAGGGTTTTTTTCTCTATAGATAGCGCCTTTTTCTTCCATAGTTTTTAAAATTCTTGAGAGGCTTGTGGGTTCCATTCCCATTTGAGGCCCTAATGCGGTTGACGGCGTGCCGTTTTCAAAATCAATGTTTAGCAATACAAAAGCTGTAGCCATAGTGCTATCGTGTTTTGATGCCTGCTCATTGTACATTTTTGCTACTGCCTGCCAAGTGGCTCTCAGTGCATGGTCTATAGAGGTCTCTTTTTGCATATTACAAATATATAAAAAAATACTATGCATGCATAGTATTTTTTTATATATTTAAAATGTAACATTTAATGGCCTTTTGAGTCAAATAAATATCTTTCTTCGGAAGTGATTTTTGTTAATGAATAATTTTAGAACCCATCTTAGATATAGACTTACCCCTTAAAGTGTTACTTTAAAATAAAATTTTTATGTAGGTTTGACCCAAATTTTGAAATTTTTATATGGATAATTTACTGGTTGCAGAAAATATTGTTAAAAAGTTTGGCGATTACACAGCGCTAAACGGTGTTTCAATTGAAGTGCCAAAAGGTAGTATTTTCGGGTTGTTAGGCCCAAACGGAGCAGGAAAAACTACGTTGATTCGCATTATTAATCAGATTACAATGCCCGATGAAGGCCTAGTAACTTTAGACGGCGTGAAATTACAATCGAACCATATTAAAGATATAGGTTATTTGCCTGAGGAACGCGGTTTGTATAAATCAATGAAAGTAGGTGAGCAAGCCTTATACCTTGCCCAATTGAAAGGATTGACAAAAAATCAAGCCAAAGAACGCTTAAAATATTGGTTTGATAAATTTGAAATCACCAGTTGGTGGAATAAGAAAGTTCAAGAGTTGTCAAAAGGAATGGCACAAAAGATTCAATTTATTGTAACGGTATTGCATCAACCGAAACTATTAATTTTTGACGAGCCTTTTAGTGGTTTTGACCCTATCAATGCAAACATAATCAAAGATGAAATTTTACAATTAAGAGAGGAAGGTGCTACGGTTATTTTTTCGACCCATAGAATGGAATCTGTGGAAGAAATGTGCGACCATATAGCACTGATTCATGAGTCAAATAAAATATTAGACGGAAAATTAATTGATATTAAAAGGCAATACAAATCGAATATTTATGAGGTTGGTTTGTTAACAGAGCAAAAAGCGGAAACAGAAAAATATTTAAAAGAACATTTTGAACTTTCTGAAGCCCATTTTAAAACTATTAATGACGAATTAAAATTTAACATTAAAATTGATGCGGGCCAAACGGCCAATGAGCTGATATCGCACTTGACATCAAAAGGGCAACTCACTCATTTTGTTGAGGTAATTCCCAGTGTAAACGATATTTTTATTCAAACGGTACAAAATAATTAAGACGGTTTTTTATGTGGCAGTACCTTGTTTGTTGTGCATTCAGATTGACCAAATAAACGATAAATTAAAAAAATGAATCATTTACCACTAATTATTAAAAGAGAATACCTTAATAAGGTAAAAAATAAGTCATTTATCATAATGACATTTTTAAGTCCGCTAATTATGGTAGGCTTATTTGCATTGATAGCTTTTTTAGCACAGTTAAACAATGATAAAGTTAGAACCATTTCTATCTTAGACGAGAGTAAATTATTTGTATCACAATTTAAAAGTACAGATAAAATAAAATATGATATTTTAACAAATGTTAGTTTAGAAGATGCTAAAAAAATAGTGCAAGAATCTAAAAATTACGGTTTGTTGTACATACCAAAAGCAGATAGTATTGATGCACTGGCAGATAAAATAAAGTTTTATTCTGAAGATTCGCCGTCGCTAATGACGATGGAAGAAATTGAACGGAAAATTGAAACAAAAGCAAGGGATATTAAATTGAGAAAATCGGGTATTGACCCAGATCTTATCCATAAATTAAAAGTAAATGTCACGGCAAATTTAGAAACCTTTAGTGGCGAAAAAACGTCAAAATTAGGAAGCACCCTAAAACTGGTTTTTGGCGGAGCTGCTGGATATCTGTTATTTATGTTTATCATTATTTATGGCAATATGATTATGCGGAGTGTTATTGAAGAAAAAACAAGCCGAATTATCGAAGTAATCATTTCATCCGTAAAGCCAATACAACTGTTATTAGGCAAAATATTTGGCACCTCGTTGGCAGGAATTACGCAATTCTTAATTTGGATACTTATCGGGGGTATTTTAATGACAGTAGTATCTACGGTTTTCGGAATCAATATGTCAGGTAGCCCTATGGCATCACAAGAAGCCGTGAATCAAGTTGCCAACAGTGCCGAGATGCAAAAAATGATGAACTTAGGAATGCAAGAAGTGTTAAATTTACCCTTGGCCAATTTGGCCATTATGTTTGTATTGTTTTTTGTTGGAGGATATTTATTATATGGCTCTCTATATGCGGCAATTGGCGCCGCTGTAGATAGCGAAACCGATACCCAGCAGTTTATGATGCCTATTTTAATGCCGTTAATGCTGGCCATATATGTTGGTTTTTTTACAGTTATTGAAAACCCTCATGGTACTGTTTCTCAGATATTTTCATACGTACCGTTTACCTCTCCGGTAGTGATGCTAATGCGTATTCCTTTTGGAGTACCAATTTGGCAACAATTGCTTTCGATAGCCATCTTATTCGGAACCTTTTTTCTAACCGTTTTGTTCGCCGCTAAAATCTATAGAGTAGGAATTTTAATGTATGGTAAAAAGCCGAGTTATAAAGAAATGCGAAAGTGGTTGAAATATTAGCCTGATTTATTGGTAAAAAAGCACTAATTTTAGGAAAAATTGGCAACTAGTGAGATGATAGAAAAAATCAATGAATTTCTAGATTATGAATTTCCGTTTGGCGGAGAGAATGTACACATTACCGTACGGATATTATTGGTTACTATTATTACCTTAATCATAGCTTCCTATGTGATAGGATTGATTCGGAAACTAATAACCAGAAAGTTGCCCGAACAGGATAAAGTGAAATTTATCTCGTTGTTTTCGTATAGCAAATGGTTTATTTATATCATCATCATATTGATGACCCTAAATAATATGGGCATTAATGTCACGGCCATTTTCGCCGCATCAACGGTGGTCTTGGTCGGTGTAGGATTGGCCTTGCAAACTTTTTTTCAAGATATCATTTCGGGAATTTTTATTTTGGTTGACCAATCTGTCCATGTTGGTGATATCATTGAATTAGACGGAAAAGTAGGAAGGGTTGAAGAAATTAAATTGCGTACAACCCGAGCCGTGACCATTGATAATAAAGTATTGGTGATTCCTAATCACCTTTATTTAACCACTACCTTGTTTAATTGGACTGAAAACGGAACTACCACACGAGAGAGTGTAGAAGTAGGAGTGGCTTATGGCAGCGATATCGAATTGGTCAAAGACATATTATTACAAGTAGCCCGAGATCATAAAGACGTATATCAGTACCCTGAACCGTTGGTGCTTTTTACTAATTTTGGCGATAATTCGTTAGATTTTAAATTGGTATTTACCTTAAATGATAGTTTTATGTCAGTGGTTCCTAAAAGTGATATCCGTTTTGCCATAGATAAAAAGTTTAGAGAACATAATATTTCTATACCATTCCCTCAAAGAGATATACATATTATTGATAAAAACGATTGAATTAAGTTAAAACCCAAAACTTGAAACCCGGAACGGGACTTAGAACCCAAAACAAAATATTAAAATGTCAAAAATATTAATTATAGAAGATGAAGCAGCCATTAGAAGGGTGTTGACAAAGATTATTAGTGAAGAAAACGAATCGTATGAAGTTGAAGAGGCTGAAGATGGCCTTGCCGGAATGGAACTTATCAAGAATATCGATTACGATTTGATTTTATGCGATATCAAAATGCCAAAAATGGATGGGGTAGAAGTCTTGGAAAAAACACAGAAATTAAAACCCGAAATTCCGATTTTGATGATTTCAGGCCACGGCGATTTAGATACGGCAGTGAACACTATGCGTATGGGAGCTTTTGATTATATTTCAAAGCCACCCGATTTAAATAGGCTCCTCAATGCAGTACGCAATGCCTTAGACAAAAAAAGTTTAGTAGTTGAAAATAAACAGCTAAAGAAAAAGGTAAGTAAAAATTATGAAATGATTGGCGAAAGCAAAGCCATCAAACACATCAAAGAAATTATTGAAAAAGTGGCCGCTACCGATGCTAGGGTATTGATTACGGGTGCAAACGGAACCGGAAAAGAATTGGTAGCACATTGGCTGCACGAAAAAAGTGAGCGTTTTAAAGCCCCGTTGATAGAAGTAAATTGTGCAGCCATTCCGTCTGAACTGATAGAAAGTGAATTGTTTGGCCACGTAAAAGGCTCATTTACCGGTGCCAATAAAGACCGGGCGGGTAAATTTGAAGCGGCTAATGGCGGCACTATTTTTTTAGATGAAATTGGCGATATGAGCTTATCGGCACAAGCCAAAGTATTACGCGCTTTACAAGAAAATAAAATTAGCAGGGTAGGTAGTGATAAAGATATCAAAGTAAACGTAAGGGTAGTAGCTGCCACTAACAAAGATTTAAAAAAGGAAATTGCCGAAAATCGATTTCGAGAAGATTTGTATCACCGGTTAGCGGTAATATTAATCAATGTACCCAGCCTAAACGAAAGGCGTGAAGATATTCCGTTATTAGTCGACTTTTTTGCAAAAAAAATTGCCGAAGAACAAGGCAATGCCGTCAAGT
>Ga0256841_1000727_pt1 | contig 31946 bp, 29 predicted proteins | sample 356308metaG_FD_185971 | JGI IMG/M metagenome (GOLD analysis project Ga0256841, IMG submission 185971) | Hydrothermal vent microbial communities from Mid Atlantic Ridge, Atlantic Ocean - 356-308 | ecosystem: Environmental > Aquatic > Marine > Hydrothermal vents | place: Atlantic Ocean: Mid... | reverse complement strand
CAACAAAAGTTATAAAATGTGCCATAACAATAGGTTGAATTCGATTATAAAATTGGCTTTATTATCAAGTTAACGGTTAAAACCCTGCAATTTTATTGCAGTTACTTTAGTTCCTATAAATTTTAAAGATTATTTTGTCATTCCGCACTTGATGCGGAATCCACTCTTTTTTATATATGGATTCCTGCTTTCGCAGGAATGACAAATAATCACTAAAAAAAATTATTTCTTTTGTTTAAAACTTTGATTTCTAATCCATATAGTGGTTTATTTTTATAACTTCTACAAAACTTGTTTTTTAAAATTTAGTTTTAGCTAAATTTCCACCAAGGTTTTTTAGATTTTTCAAAAGCAGTGCCATATCCATATCCGTAACCGTATCCATATCCTTTTTTAATGTCAATACCATTTATTAAAAGGTTCATATTAGGCAATCTTTTTTCGTTATACAGCGATTTGATATATCGAAGCATACGCTTGTCTAAGAAATTCATACGGATAACATAAATGTAGGCATCGGCAAATTTACTCAGTAGCATGGTATCGGTTACCATACTAAATGCAGCCGTATCTACTATGATATATTCATAGTGTTCTTTTACGGTATCAAAAAGTTCTTTTACTTTGGGGTTCATTAATAACTCAGATGGGTTCGGAGCCAAATCACCAGAAGAAATAACATCCAAGTTTTCAATATCGGGAACGTGGTTTACAATGTCATCAAACTGGATATCAGCATTCACTATATAGTTTGTAACGCCTACCTCACCCCTTACATTTAAGTATGAGACTATTTTAGGAGCCCTGATATCCATGCCCAACAGTACGGTTTTTTTGCCGGCATGCGCCAACGAAGCTGCTAAATTAGTTGATACTAATGATTTTCCTTCATGTGCAATAGTAGAAGTGACAAAAATAATTTTTCCCTTTGTATCACCTTCCGAGGTTGGTAGAATAAAGTTCAAATTAGTACGTAAAATTCGAAATGCTTCTGCAATACTAGAATAATCGTCTTTTTTGATTAAATACCTTCCCTTGGTTTCTAATTTTGGAATATCACCCAAAATAGGAATATTTAGTACTTTTTCAACAGCTTCTCTGGTATGGATTTTAGTATCTAACAATTCTGATAAATAGAGAATGATAAACGGAATGAGCAATCCGATAATAATGGCTCCTAATAAAAATATCTTTTTCTTTGGGGCTACTGCATTGGGAGCACTTTCTGCCCTGTCAATAATGATGGCATTGGGGTCAACCACACCTAAGGTAATTGCCGTTTCCTCTCTTTTTTGTAATAAATATAAATATAGGGTTTCTTTAATGCCTTGTTGCCGTTGTATATCTCTGTATTGCCGCTCTTGTTTTGGGGCATTGTACAATTTTGAATTGATTCGGGCATTTTGATTGCTCAAGGCATCCAAAGAAATTTGTTGTGAAGACTGTAAATTTTCTAAGCCTTGAGTGATATTACTTTTTAGGGTCTTCAACTGTTCGTTAAGGTTGACAACAATGGGATTTTTTTCTGTAGAATTTTTAAGAATTCGTTTTTTTTGCATCATCAATTCATTGTAATTTTGTGCTAGCGCTGCAACATTACTGTTATTGACGCCCACATCAACGGGTATCAATTGGTTTTCACCTTTGGTATTAACAAATTCTTTGATGTATTCTATTTTTTTAAGCTGTGTTGATGATTCGATGATTTGATTTTCAATGGCTTGCCCTGATTGAATGTTTAATCCGGTTTCAGAAGCCACATCCGACAGCCGGTTTCTGGTTTTAAAAGTTTCAGCGGTTAAATCAACATTAGATAATTCTTTAGAAATAATTTCTAAACGTTGAGTAACAAAATCAGAAGTGCTTTTTGACAATTCTTCTTTTAAGCGGATGGCTCTTTCATTGTATTTTTTGACCAATTCATTTAAAAAATCTTCTGCCCTTTTCTTCACTCCGTCTATAACCGTCAAACTTAAAACATTAGAAAATTCAGATTTGGGCTCAATAGCAAGCCGGTCAACATAAGAATTTGTCACGTCTTTAACCGGCGTAATTGTTACCAATATATTAGAACCGAGGAGTTTATTTTTCTTTAAATCTACAGCAGGAATGATAGTAATATCCCCAAAATTAGTTGTAATTCTTTCACCAAAAGCATGTTTTCTATGAATCGATTTTTCAATATCTGAAAATGTGTATTGATTGGTTGAATTTACAGTTATTAAAAATTGGGTTTTGGCTTGATACAAAGCAGAATCACTGATAAAAAAATTAATATCAAGTGGGGGATTGGCATAGTTTTCTATTTCGTAAAACTCAGTATTTAAACCTAGGTTTTCATCAAAGAATTTGCTGATACTATTTTTTTTAGTAAAAAACTGAACGTTTAATTTTAAAGATTTAACTACTTGTGAAATGAGACTTTTTGATTTTAAAATTTCCATCTCATCTTCAATATTATCTTTAGAGCCTCCCATAATTCCTAAATCTTGAAAAACAGATAGGGTAGAAGCATCACTTCCTTTTTCATCTTTAATTTTAATAATAGTAGTAGCCTCATAATTTGACCTTTTAAAATTCAATTTTAAGAAAGCAATGGCTAAGCTAATAACAACGGCAAGTACAAACCATTTCCAATGTAATAGGTACTTTTCAATTAGAATTCTTAAATCTAAACTATTCTCAGAAGAATCTTCATCAACTAATTTTATATTCTTTTCAAATTCCATTTACAATGTTTGGTAAAAATTATTAAACTATTTTGTAATACTTATAATTAACGCAGCAACGGTAACTAAAGTAGAAATAACCCCTAATGTTGCGTTAGTACTAGGGCCTACCGTTGATGATTTTGCCCTTGAATTATTGGGCTCAACATAAATTACATCATTTTGTACTAAGTAATATACGGGCGAATTAAAAACACTTTCAGAAGTCATATCCACCCTATTATAGGTTTTTTTTCCGTTTTCTTCCCTAATAACCAACACGTTTTTTCTTTCGGCTTGTATGGTCATATCTCCGGCCAAACCCAAGGCTTCAACAAGTGTAATTCTTTCATTGGCAATGGTATACGTACCAGGCCTATTCACCTCGCCCAACACAGTAACTTTAAAGTTAACGGTTCGTATATTTACAATTGGGTTTTTGATGTATTCTTTTAATAAATCTTTAATCAATGTAGTGGCTTGAATTCTATTTAAACCGGCTAATTTTAATGTGCCTAATACCGGAAAATCTATATTCCCATTAGAATCAACTAAATAAGTTTGCTGCGTAGCACCTCCAATAGTGTTTTGTCTTATAAATGAAACAACAGGTAAGTTAAATGGTCTTACCGCATCTTGGTCAAGCGCAGAAACAATAATAGTTAGCATATCATCTGGATGAATGACGGGATTATAACTTTTAATAGCCCTGCTGCTACCAACTAAATCTACATCTTGAAAATAAACGATATCTTTTTTAGTACCACAAGAAAATAGAAGTGTTAAGAGGCCAAAAAATAATACATATTTTTTGAGGTGGAAGATTATTGGATTTTGTTTCATTTTTATTGATTTTTAAGGTTGTAATTAGATGCTATTTTCAATATATTACGTGTATAAAATTCAAAATATAATTCTAATTTACTGATAATTAAATTGTTAAACAGAGATAACATTTTAAACTTATATAAATTTCACTAATAGTAATTCTAAAAATAAACATTTTTAACTGAATATTTTAGTGTCGATAGGTGAAATTTGAATATTTCTAAAAAAAGCTTTTTGAATATATGATGGTTCTTTATCCCCTTTTATAAGATAAAAACTAAATTTTATACATAGCATTTTTAATTTTTCTTAGTTGCAAATATATGAAAAATAAGTAAGTAACTCATTTTTCATATAATTTTTTACACTAGAAAAACGATATTTTCCTTTGTAGTGGTAACTAGGGCGATACACAACCGTCTAAGTTATTTTACTGAGGTATTACGACTAAAAATATCAACTGAGAAAGAAGAAGAATTACTTATTTTTAAATAAACATTAAAATCGCATGCTTATTTTGGCATTTAATACCCTTCCTGATAAGAAATTTGGCACCGCAACAGAACTATTTGAAGAAATATCCCGCACCCATGTATTGGTTATTGAGTTTTGTACGTCAAACATGTTAAAAAGCTCAATTCCGATAGATAACTCTTTGAATTTTTGCAGCCATTGGCTTTGGGGCTTTTTTTGAGAATCTACCAAGACATACGAAATGCCAACATCCGACCTAAAATAACCTTTCAGCCTATTTTGAAAAATATAAGGGTCGGCATACGAAGGAGAACCACCCGGCACCCCACTCTGGTAAACCATATTCAGATACATTTTTAAATTCGGATTATTAGGTACATAATCTTGAAACAAAATGGCAAATTTTACCCGTTGGTCTGTTGGGCGTGCAATATACCCCCGATTTCCAATATTTTCTTTCGTAACTAAAAATCCGAAACTCACATACGATTCAGTACCCGGAACGAATTCGCCATTTAACCGGGCATCAAATCCGGTAGCATAAGCCTTGGCATTATTTTTAGCACGGTAGCGGATTTGTACATTGTCTACCGTAAACGGATTTACATCTGTCAATAGTTTATAGTATGCCTCTGTTACTAATTTAAAAGGCCTATCCCATAATTTGAAACTATAATCATTGCCTACTACAAAGTGAATAGAGCGTTGGGCTTTTACTTCCGGATGTACAATTCCTAAAGAGTCTCGTAATTCTCTATAAAAAGGCGGTTGATAATAATACCCTCCTGAGATTCTGAATAGCATATCTTTATCCCAATCGGGTTTGATAGCAAATTGTACCCTCGGGCTTATCACCGTATGGTTTTTAGAGGTAATGCCATCGCCTCTTACATTCCATTGTTGTGCTCTTACCCCTACATTGAACCACAATTGATGGTCATTGACATACGATGTTTTGCTCCATTGCGCAAAACCTGATAACCTGTCAATTTGTATGGCATTTGTTGCCCTTGTATTGGAAAACGGTACGATAGGGCCGGTAAAAGGTTCATAAGGCTCATCATTTCTCGGCAATAAATTAGGCGGCCTAAGTGAAAATCCCGCTGAATCGATTACCTCCCATTCAATAATTCTATCTTTAATATCTTCTAACTGATATTTGAGGCCAAACTCAAAAATAGTATTGCCTTCGGTTATTGTGGCTGTTGCTTGAACACCGGTAATCAGGGCGTCTAAATCGTTTCGTGCATGGTCTAATTGTGAGCCGATAGCTTGCACAAATTCTATATCACCGGCATTGGTACTTCCCAAATCAAAATTTACCTCTCCGATTCCGTAAAAAGCAAAAATATCAAAATGTTCTTCTTCTTGTGTATTATAAGAAGTTGCCGTTAGGTTCAAATTTAGATGCTCATTGACTTGATAAGTTGCCTTGAGCGCTCCGAAGAGAGTCAGGTATTGATCATCTTCTTTACCTTGATAATTTACAACCAAGGCTTGTGGATTGGCCACAGTACTAAAATTTGTACGCCGCGTTACCGGTGTATAGTCATAATTGTTTAAAGAAAAATTACCCAAAAAATCAAGGTTCAATTTTTCATTAAACTGATATGATACATAGGCTTGTACATCTGTAAAATTTGGTTTGAAGTTGGCTTCAATATCTTTGCTATTTACCAGCAAACTATTATTTCGATAGCGGGCACCGATGATGGTAGATAGTTTATTTTGTAGGGATACATTTTCAAAAGTGGCACTAGCACCCAACAAACTGGCATCTAAACTAATGCCAAACCGTTGCGGTTTTTTATAAGTTATGTCAAGTACAGATGATAATTTATCTCCGTATTTGGCCTGAAATCCTCCTGCCGAAAATTTAACATTTTGCGTGAGGTTAGGATTTACAAAGCTCAAGCCTTCTTGTTGCCCTGACCGTACCAAAAAAGGCCGGTATACTTCAATGCCATTAACGTATACTAAATTTTCGTCATAATTACCGCCTCTCACATTGTATTGGGTACTGAGTTCATTAGTGCCACTAACGCCAAGGCCTATATTTTTCAACGTATTTTCTATTCCGGCATTTCCACCCGGTGTTTTTTTTATGGTTTCAATAGGTACTTTGTCAATACCTTTGGCCCTATTTCTGTTGTCTTTGACAACTACTTCGGTAATTTTCTCTGTTTTGTCTTTTAACTTTGGAGAAAAAATGAGAGTCTTGCCTTTACGCACCCTAATACGTTTCGTATATGTTTCATAAGAAAGATGCCTAAAAGTAATTGTAATAAATTTACCTGAAGGTACTTTTAATGAATACTCGCCTTTGTCGTTTGAAACGGCCCCTTTGTTATTGTAGGTGACGCTTACTTTTTCAATGGGATTGCCATTTTGGTCTTTTATAATACCCTTTACGGTGGCCGTTTGTCCTAAAAGGGCAGTTGTTAAAAAGAATAAAAAAATAAGAGAAAATATCGTTTTCAATTAAATTGATTTAATTATTGCAATTCTATTATTCTGTGAGTTTTCACCATCCTACATTTTCGGCCTTCAGACATCCGTCATCCATTTTCTGTCATCGGTCATTCATCCATCTTTCCTGTAAAACGTTGCAATATACACATTAGTATTATGAACATTATCAATAACAGTTACTTTTAGCGTATGCTTTTTGCCTACTAATTTTTTGTCGTTAAAATCGTACGTCAACAATCCTTTTTTTGCATCGTATTCCAATAAAATCCACTTCCCATCAATTTCTCCCCTATAAAATTTCACACCAGAAAGTTTATCGGCAACCCTAAATTTTAAGTATCTAAACTTTGAGAGCTGTTGGTTATTTTTAAAATTTATAGGAATGATTTTTGGAGGAACAGTATCTAAAGCAACGGTATAATTCCCTAAGGTTTTAGATAACGTGTAGATTTTATCATCTTTATGCCGTGTACTGCTATAGTATAATTTACCTTTATTATTTTTCCGGGCGATGAAAAGTTGTTTTCTTCTTGCTTTAGGATAGTTAGAAATATCAAAGGTCAATGTGAAATTTTTATGTACCGGAACACTTGGGTCGTGCAAGGTTACAATAGAGTCTTTATATTCAAAATTAAAATAGCCGTCATTATAAAAGCTGTGTTTTGGAAAAGCCACAGTTACATTACCTTTTGTAATTTTATTGAATTCACCGGCTTTAAAATAATACGGGGTTTTTTTAATTTTTTTACGGACTAAAATAGTATCTTTTTTCCCTTTGACAGGAATGGTTAACGAGCGCGAATTTCCTTTTACATCTTTGGCAGTAATTTTAACGATATATGATAAACTATCATGAATTTGAAGATACCCGTTATTTACCAAATTACTGTAAATACTTAATTTATTAGCCGGTTCTACAAAACATTTTTGGATACGTTGCCGTTTTTTATAGAAACGTCCGTAATCGATAAGAGTGTTGATGTATCGGGTTTCACTAAAAGCATAAGTATCCACTTTATGTTGGTAAACCTTTTTTCCGTTAACGGTCATTTCTAAACTAAAAATACCATTGTTATTGAGTGCGCCATTTTGTTTGTCAATAACATTAATACCAAATCCGATAGTGCCATACGCTTCTATAGGAGCTGTCGTTAAACTACCGTTTTTATTTTTTAAAATGCGCAATTCTTTTATCCTGTTCGATTGATTGACATGAGAAGTATCTCCGAATGAATAGGCAACTGCGGCACGTATTTCAGGAGCCCGCGTATCGGGTATTTCGATGCCGAAAAGCATAGGGTTGATGGGGTTAGAATTTTTACTGCGTATTTCAAAATGTAAATGAGGGCCTCCTGACCCTCCGGTATTGCCGCTATAAGCAATAATTTCATTTTTTTCAACAACCAATTCATCAGCTTTAGGAAATAATTGAAGTGTAAAACTTTCCTTTTCATATTGGTACTTTTTGACATAGGCTTCAATTTTTGGGGCAAATTTTTTCAAGTGGGCGTACACGGTTGTATAGCCGTTCGGATGTGTGAGATACAGTACTTTTCCATACCCCCAATGTGAAATTTTAATACGAGACACATACCCTTTTGCCGAGGCATGAACATTAAAACCTTGGCGCCCTTGTGTTTTAATATCTAATCCCGAATGAAAATGATTAGTGCGAAGTTCGCCAAAAGTACCCGATAAAATCAACGGTATTTCTAAAGGTTTTACAAAATAATCTGTAGGATATTTTTTTTGAGCTACCAAGGTGCTCAAATTGAAAAATAATACGAATGATATCAATATTCTCCCCATAATTTGAGGCTAAAATAATGATAAGAATTTGAATTTAAAAATTAAACCTTAGATAAAAACTAAATGGTTACATATCAAATAATTACCCCCCTTTTTTGATATTAATCATTAAAACTGTTGCTTAATTGTAATAGGAACACTAAATTTGTTGATACAGTTTAGAATCTTTGTATTTAATGAGTAATGTTTTGGAAATAGTTGATTCTCTGCAAAGTAAGCTAAATAGATTGCTTTCGAAGTATGAGTTATTACAAATAGAAAATCAACAATTATTAGAAAAAAGTGAAAAACTTGTCCAAGAAGTTCAACAGCAACAAGCATCTATAAGTGCTATTGAAAAAAAATATGACTCGTTAAAAATTGCAAATGCAATTGTAGGCAACAAAGAAGATAAACGTTTGACCAAACTTAAAATAAATACGTTGATAAGAGAAATTGATAAATGCATTGCCCAATTAGATGAATAAACTCAATGAATGGAAGAGAAACTCAAAATAAAGGTTACAATTGGAGATAGAGTTTATCCGTTAACTATAAAAAACGAAGGAGAAGAAGAAGGTGTAAGAAAAGCAGTTAAAAAAATTAATGACCTTATCAGGAAGTTTGAAGAGAATTATGAAGTGAGGGATAAACAAGATGTATTGGCAATGTGTGCACTGCAATTTGCATCATTACAAGAAGTGAAAAGTATTTATAATGAACAGGATGGAGAAATTATAGAAGCAAAATTAAAACAAATGAGCGCCTTGTTAGATGCCCATTTATAATATGTTCTTTAAAATATAACAATTACTGCCTACATTAGTTATTTGTTTAATAAACTCAACACTATATATTTAAAAAGGGTGAGTCTAAGTTAGTAAAGCGTGCCGCTTGTGCCGAATTTATTTGGTATCTCGGATACTTGATCAGCTTGTTAGCCCTAAACTTGTCTTACAAGGAGTTTATAAAACCCTCTCTGATGTAGGCTTTTTTTATACTTAAAATTAATACAATGGAAGGAATTATTATGCCAATTATAATTGGTATCGTAGTAGGATTGATTATTGGTTTTGTGATTGCTAAAACACTAGAAAAGAAAAAAGCATCACTCATCATAAAAAACGCCAAAAAGCAAGCCTCAACGTTATTAAAAGAAGCTAGAATTGATGCAGAAGCATTAAAAAAAGATAAAATATTACAAGCCAAAGAGAAATTTATAGAATTAAAATCAGAGCACGAGAAAGTAATTCTTAGTCGCGATAAAAAAGTTTCCGAAGCAGAAAAACGCATTCGCGAAAAGGAGTCGAAAGTAGCACAAGAACTCGATAGAAATTCAAAACTAAACAAGTCATTAGAAGCTAAAATTGCCGATTATGATTATCGAATTGAATTTTTAGATAAGAAGAAAAAAGAATCTGATAAAATGCACAAAAGGCAAGTAGAACAGCTTGAAGTAATTTCAGGCCTCTCAGCCGATGATGCGAAAAAAGAATTGGTAGAATCGTTAAAAGAAGAAGCCAAAACAGATGCCATGGCCTTTATTCAAGATAAAATTGAAGAGGCTAAACTAACCGCCCAACAAGAAGCAAAAAAAATTGTTTTAAGTACCATTCAACGTATCGGCGTAGAACAAACTGTTGAGAATTGCGTATCGGTTTTTAACTTAGAATCCGACGATGTAAAAGGTAGAATTATCGGTAGGGAAGGCCGTAATATTAGAGCGTTGGAGTCGGCTACAGGAGTTGAGATTATTGTAGACGATACCCCCGAAGCTATCATCCTGTCGTGTTTTGACCCCGTTCGTAGGGAGATTGCCAGATTGTCTTTACACAAATTAGTAACCGATGGCAGAATTCACCCGGCACGTATTGAAGAAATCGTTGCCAAAACTAAAAAAGAAATTGGCCAGGAAATTATAGAAGTTGGAAAACGTACCGTCATAGATTTAGGAATTCACGGATTACATCCCGAATTAATCAAAGTTGTAGGGCGAATGAAATACCGTTCTTCTTATGGCCAAAATTTATTACAACACTCACGTGAAGTAGCCAATTTATGTGCCTTAATGGCTTCAGAATTGGGTATCAATCCGAAAGTTGCAAAAAGAGCCGGATTGTTACACGATATCGGTAAAGTACCCGATACAGAAAGCGAATTGCCACATGCATTACTCGGAATGGACTGGGCGAAAAAATACGGCGAAAAGCCCGATGTGTGTAATGCCATCGGTGCACACCATGATGAGATCGAAATGAAATCATTATATGCACCTATCGTGCAAGTTTGTGATGCCATTTCTGGAGCACGGCCCGGAGCGAGGCGGCAAGTATTAGATTCGTATATTCAAAGGTTAAAAGATTTAGAAGATATCGCATTTGGCTATACCGGAGTGCAAAAAGCCTATGCCATTCAAGCCGGTAGAGAATTACGCGTCATTGTAGAAAGTGAAAAAGTAGATGATGTAAAGGCCTCAGAATTGTCATTTAATATTTCACAGAAAATACAAAATGATATGACTTATCCGGGGCAGGTGAGGGTAACCGTAATACGTGAGACCCGATCGGTAAATATTGCTAAGTAAATTTGCCATTTTTTTGAGAAATATATGAAATGGTAGAAATTATAAGAACCAATGCGAAGCATCAAGATTTTAGAGAATTGGTTGAACTTCTCGATGCAGATTTAGCCGAAAGAGATGGAAAAGAACATGCCTTTTACAACCAATTTAATAGTATTGAGTTCATAAAACACGCTGTTATTTTATATAAAAATAAAGAACTTTTAGGTTGTGGTGCCTTTAAAGAATACGATGCATACAGTGTAGAAATTAAGAGAATGTATACGCTCCAAAAGAGTAGAGGTAAAGGCATAGCAACCAAAATATTGAATGAATTAGAAAATTGGGCAACCGAATTAGGTTATCAAAGTTGCGTACTAGAGACCGGAAAGCGGCAACACGAAGCCATACAACTATACCAAAAGAATGGTTATACGATAATTCCTAATTACCAACCCTATTGTGATGTTGAAAATAGTGTGTGTTTTAAGAAAAAAATAGAATGATTGCGTATGAGGATAAAAGGAGTTTATTTCCTTGGATGATATCTCTCTACCACTTCCTTTAAAAAACGCTTGTCTAAATGCATATAAATTTCAGTAGTAGTGATACTTTCATGCCCTAACATTTGTTGGATAGAATGTAAGTCGGCACCATTTTCCAGTAAATGAGTAGCGAACGAATGGCGAAAAGTATGCGGACTTACTTTTTTACGGATACCTGCTTTTTCAGCGAGGTTTTTGATAATAATAAAAACCATATTTCGCGTTAGTTGCCTACCCCTACGGTTTAAGAAAAGAGTGTCTTCAAACCCTTTTTGTACTGTTAAATGATTTCGAATGTGATTTTTATAAATACCAATATATTTCTGAGTTTCAGTATTGATAGGCACAAAACGTTGTTTGTCACCCTTGCCGATTACCCTTATAAAACCTTCTTCAAAAAATAAGTCAGACAGCTGTAAGGTAATTAATTCGGTGACGCGCAATCCGCAACTATACAATGTTTCAAGCATGGCTCTGTTGCGTTCGCCTTGAGCGGTACTCAGATCAATGTGGCCAATCAAGCAATTAATTTCTTCTATTGATAACGCATCCGGTAATTTTCGTCCTATTTTAGGCGTTTCTAATAATGAAGTCGGATTGTCAACTCTATAATTTTCGAAAATTAAATAGTCAAAAAAACTGCGTAAACCTGAGATAATACGCGACTGACTTCTAGCATTCAGATGCTTAGATATTTCATAGATAAATTGTTGTATGGTTTCATCAGCGATGGTAACCGGAGATGTTTGGAGCGAATTATCTTCTAAAAATTGTAGTAGTTTAGTAACATCCCTAACATAATTTTCTACTGAATTTTGAGACAATCCCCTCTCAATTTTCAGATAGTTTTGATAATCGTGTAAAGCCTCTAGCCATTTCATTAAAAAAAACTATTTTTCTTACCTTGCAAGATAACTTAAAATTGATTCTTGTGAAAAAAATATATAGTATTGTTGTTTTCATATTATTGACAATACCGGTATCCAATGCGCAAAGCCGATTAGAATTTGGAATTTCAGGAGGTTATTTCTTAGGTTCATTAAGTGGCTCTTTAACAGGATATGCCTTAGATATTACTGATGGCTCAGGTGTTTATTTAGGGTTGTTCGCAGGCCTAAAAATTATTGATAAATTTTATGTACGGCCTGAGTTGTTCTACGCTAATATTAGAGGCGAAAATTCTATAGTATTGCCGGTAATGGCAAGGTATTACCTAACAAATAAATTTTCTTTTCAAGTGGGGCCGCAACTGGATGTCTTATTAGATATTCCGGATAATTTCAAAGATTTTGTAAAAGAATTTGGTACAAGTATAGCCATAGGAGCAGGTTTTGATATTACAAAAAAAATAGGAATACAAGCAAAGTATACCTTCGGACTGACCGATAGGGTAGACCTGCCTCAAATTATTCTGGGAGACATTATCAGTGAAAATAATGTGGTAGTTAAAACAAATAGTTTACAGCTGGGCTTGACGTATAAATTTTAGTAAAAAGAGGTTACCTAAAAGTAAAAAACTTTGAAATGTCATCATAGTTATTAAAAGTCAGTGTTTTAAGTTTCTGACTTTAGTTTATATTGAACATAATCTAAGTGCCCAAATTAACAATAAGCAATACTTTTTAGAGCACCTCTTTTTTGTTATAGAAATACAATTTACCAAGCATATCCCAATGATACACCCAATCCAACAGCAGTTGAATTTACGTCTAAAGTACTTGAGCTTCCAAATACAGCACTCAAATTGGCAAATACGTCTACCACAAAATGTTCTCCAAAAATCCATTGATGGCCGACTTCGCCTCCTAGTGAAAATACCGTTGCAGAGTTGTTAAAGTCATCTTCTAATGAGAAGAACCCTATATTGGGCCCCGCATGCCAACCCCTTAGGGCTTCATGCGTTGAAAAATAGAAGCGGTACTCTGCACCCGCGCCAATCCCCGAAATATCAGAAATATTGTAGTACAGTGCCGCAATGGTCAGGGTTTGGTCTTCTTTAAGAGAAAATTCATAACCCGCATTTGCAACTCCAAAAGCCACACCAACAGGATTTACTTTGATGGCTTGTTCTTGGGCATTTGAAAAGGAAAATGCAACTAAGGCCACTACTAAAAATAATTTTTTCATAGATTTAAAATTTAATGGTTAATTTTATGATTTATAAACTGTAATAATAATTCTTTTTTAGAACTTGTTATGTCAGTTTTTGGACATAATTTTATGTTTTTTTTAAACGTTTATTAACCAGAGAATTAAAATGAAAATTATCATTATCAACGGACCGAATTTAAACTTGCTGGGAAAACGAGAAACTACTATCTATGGCAATACTTCTTTTGAAGATTATTTTAAGGGCCTGCAAAAAGCGTATCCTACCGTTCAATTAGCATATTTTCAGTCGAATATTGAAGGTGAGCTCATAGATAAATTACACGAGGTGGGTTTTGAGTATGACGGAGTGATACTCAATGCCGCTGCCTATACACATACTTCGGTAGGTATAGGCGATGCGATAAAAGCTATTGAAAGCCCCGTGATAGAAGTACACATTTCAAATGTATATGCTAGGGAAGCATTTAGGCATCGGTCATACATATCTCCTAATGCCAAAGGCATTATTATCGGATTGGGCTTACAAGGCTACGAATTGGCATTGCAGGCATTTTTGTAAAGTGTTAATAGGTTACAGTTTTAAGGCCATTTTTATATCACTTCGCTGATAAGGGCTGTCTTCCAATTCAACTTCTACAAACCCCAATTTTTTATAGATATAAATGGCATTTTCTAAAACGGTGTTTGAATAGAGCAGTAATTCTTTCCAGCCTTTGTTTTTGGCAAAATCAATACAATGCCGTAATAGCAATTGCCCTATCTTTAAACCTTGGTATGTTGGCGATACTGCCATTTTGCTCAATTCATAACCTTCCTTTTCGTTTACCAAAGCCACAGTGCCCACTATGGTATTGTCAAATTTGGCGAAGAATATATATCCGCCATTGTCAATAATATAGGTTTTAGCATTTTCAAGCACTTCTTTATCGTGAGGTTCTATACAAAAATACTTTTCTAACCATTCAAAATTCAAATCCCTAAAATGTACTGACAAACTTTCGTCAAATTCTAAAATTTGTATGTTATCCTTATAATTCATTTTTTATTATATTTTGAAAACCATCTACTTAACTGATGGTAATGCGCTCTTGGCTTTACTACTTTTTCAGATCTGTCAGGTTTTCAAAGCCTGACAGGTCTTTTTGGTCTGTTTATAATAATCTTGTTGCTCATTGCCTCTTTTAGGGGTTCTCTAAAGCCACCTTCTCAGAAGGTATGATTTTTATTTTTTTCAATATCCTTTTACTAAATGATTCGTTTGCCAACTCATTTTCAACATAGGTAATATGGTCTAACAATGTTTTATTTTTCCTATAGTGGGTAAGTATTTTCATTTCATTGTCTATAACTTTCCAAACGGGTGCTAAATCCGCTAGCATTTTCATACCCGTTTTAGTAATACTTACTTTGCGTTTGCGTTTATCAGTTTTATCGATGGCAATGCGTACTAATTTTCTTTTTATCAATGCGTTTACAAATTGGGTTACAGCGGGTTGCGTAACGCGCAAGGCACAACTCAGTTCTCCAATGGTAAGCCTGTCTTTTTCGCTTACCAACTTAAAAATTGGCATTAAATACGGGTCGAAATCTAAGTGTAGGTCACGATAAACCATTGCAGTTTCTTTCATCAAGTGATCACTCAATCGCTTTAGGCGAGAACCTAAAGCCAACTCTTTAAATTGTATTAATTGGTCTTGTTGTACCATTATCATAAATATTTATATAAGTACTTATGCAAAAATATAAAAAATAACCCGAAACTTAAAAAAGATTACCGCTCTTTTTTATATAGGTGAATTTGCCATGAGAGCAAGGTTTTGGCGCTTGCTATTTTTTTAAATCCGGTTTTGGTAATGGTTGCATGTACCAAAGTTGGTGAATGGATAAAAGTCCTAAAAGGATTGCCTCGTACCTTCAGCGTCAAGTTCAAAAACCAAACGGTTAACCGAGATAAGAAATTAGCCTGTGGATATACCAGGCCATAATATGATGTGGCTTTTGACAAAGAGGCCTGTAAGAGTTCATCTACGTTAGGATAGCAGCAAATAACTTTATCGAGAGTTACAATATCATGTTTCTCAATATGTTGTTGCACATCCACAAAATCACCTAGTTTATAATGAATACTATCTTGTAGCTGTCGTTTTTCAGCTTCAGCTTTTGCAATTGAGATATAGCCTTCAGAGGCATCGACATCTGTTACTTTAGAAATCTTTTTCGGCAACAGCTCTAAAGGAATAATTCCCACACCACCACCAATATCTAGCAGTGATAAGTTTGTCAAATTTTCAGCTTTTAGGGCGTCAATCAATAATTTGGTAGGTTTTCTCGGCCCTTTTTTTAAATAGCGCTTGATATCTTTTTTGGCATTTTTAATGTCAAATAATCGATTGGCGCCACAACAATGTTTACAACTCATCGGGTTATATTTTTGAATTTATAAAAGCTATTGTTTCATTTTCAATACGTTGGGCATTTTTATAAATTTTATCAGCTTTTTCCAGTATGTTATCGGCAAACTTTTTATCTTTAATATCCTTGGCATTGATACGAACATTAAAATAAGCTCCCAATACGGCGGTTCTGGCACATAAAATTCCTACCCCTGCATCCGACAAAGAACTCGGCAAACCATCTTTTACCATAGCTTGCATTACTTCCATAGATTGATAAGCAGTTTCCATTACCTGAAACGGAATTTCGGTTGCATATTTGGTAGCTTCTTGAATGGCAGCCGTTCTAACTTTCTTTTCTTGCTCTGTACTTTTGGGCATTCTAAACCCTGCAATAATTTTGTTAAAAGCACGCGTATCTTCGTCTACGAGATAGAGTAATTTATTTTTATAGGCTTGCCCTTTTTCTGCCCATTTTGAATAGAATTGCCATCGGTCATCCCATCCCGCTTTATGGGCTGATAAATTGGCAACCATGGTTCCTAAAGATACCCCGAGTGCTCCTACATAAGCTGCGATAGAGCCGCCACCGGGAGCCATCGATTCTCCAGCGGTTTCATCGGCAAAAGCATCCAATTGAAAATCGACGAGTTTTTTATCGCCGCTGTCAAGCATATATTCAATAATCTTTTCTTGGGGATGAAAAGGTTTTAAATCATCCAATCCCAACGATTTTACGGCAATCTTAATTTTTTCACTTTCTGCAATTCCAAGAGAACGTTGTTGTTTGTTCAAAAAATAATCAGCAGCATCCAACATTGCTTTTAACGGTATCAATCCTATCAATTCAGAACCGGTAACCCGTAATCCGCGTTCTTGGGCAGCTTTGCAACTCTCATCAAAGGCAATGTGCATAGGCGTAATAGAAATATTAGTTAAGTTATATGAAATTTGGGCAATACCGTATTCTTCAATATACCAACCAATTCCTTTCACAGCTTTTAATTTTCCGGGAATACGAACAGGGTCTCCGTTTTTGTCTAATACTTTTTTTCCTGTAATTGGGTTTCCACTTCTTTTGATACGTCCGGCTTCCCTCATATCAAAAGCAATAGCATTGGCACGGCGTGTAGAAGTAGTATTCAAATTGATGTTATAGGCAATTAAAAAATCGCGGGCGGCAATAGCAATGGCACCGGTTTTGGCAACATGTTGGTCAAATTGTACCGGTCCGAAATCAGGTTTCCACTCTTTACTATCTAATTTTTTTGGCAAGCCTTCATATTCGCCTGATCGGCAATCTGCTAAATTTTTACGCTGCTCAGATTTGGCAGCATTTTCATAAAAATAACCGGGAATACCGAGTTCTTCACCCACGCGTTGACCTAGTTGATGTGCATAGTTTGCGGTTTCTTCTAACGTAATTCCCGAAATAGGCACCAAGGGGCAAACATCGGTAGCTCCAAAACGGGGATGCTCTCCTGAATGTTTGCGCATATCAATCAATTCAGCCGCTTTTTGAATTAGCTTAAAAGCCGCTTCAATAACCGGTTCTGGTGCGCCTACAAAAGTTATTACAGTACGGTTGGTTGCCTTGCCGGAATCAATATCTAATAAGGTTACACCTTCAACAGTTTCAACAATATGAGCAATTTTTTTTATCTTATCCATATCACGCCCTTCACTAATATTGGGCACACATTCTATCAATTGTGGTTGCATATTTTTGTCTTCGTTTAGAGGTTGAATAATTTTTATCCAAATTTATAATTGTTTTCTAAAAAGAATCTATTTTTATTAAAAAAAAGAAGAAAACAACTGAATTTAATTTCCTACTTTTGACATAACATAAAAATAGATATATGAAAGGAGCTTTAACATTTTAGGGCGAATTTCACCTTCTTGCCGGCAACACCGGCTTGACTGATAAAACAATAAAAATAAATAGATGAAAGCATTAAAAATTTTAACTGTATTGATTGCAGTAATGGCATTGGACTCTTGTAATGAAAATGCCGGTGTAACAAAAAAAGAATTGAAAAATGAAGTTGATTCTGTGAGCTATGCCTTAGGGTTAAATATGGCGAACCAGATGAAAAGTAATTTTAAAGAGATGGATAAAGACCTTTTTGTACAAGGCTTTAAAAACGGAATTGATTCTGTTAATTTTTTAATGGAAAATAAAAGCGACAAAATAAATACAATCTTGAGGACATTTTTTCAAAAGAAGCAAGTAGAAGAACGCAAAAAACAACAAGCAGATGCTTTGAAAAAAGCCGAAGAACAATTTGCTGATGTAAAAGCCGAAGGAATTAAATTTTTAGAAGAAAACAAAACAAAACCGGGCGTTAAAACTACCCCAAGCGGGTTGCAATATATTGTTTTAAAAGAAGGGAAAGGAGAAAAGCCTTCACTTACTTCAAGGGTAAAAGTACACTATCATGGCACATTGATTGACGGTACTGTATTCGATAGTTCTGTTGACCGAGGAAAACCGTATGAAACAAATGTAAACCAAGTTATCAAAGGGTGGACCGAAGGCTTGCAATTAATGCCCGTTGGTTCTAAATATAAATTTTTTATTCCACAAGAATTGGCATACGGAGCATTTCCAAATCCGAGAGGCCCTATTAAACCGTTTTCAACCTTAATTTTTGAAGTAGAATTGTTAGATATTATACAATAGTAACAGCATCAAAATGATCGGGTATTTTAAATGAGAGATTCGCAAGTCTCTCATTTTTTTTTTTGTAATTTTACACGTATAAAAATATATTATCGTGAAAAAAATATTCCTACTATTAAGTATCGGTATGTTGTTGTTGACATCATCCTGTAAAAAAGAGAAAATTACAACTACCACAGAAAATTCAAAAACAACTATGAGAGAAAATCCTTTACTAGCCGAATGGGATACGCCTTTCGGGGTACCACCATTTGACAAAATAAAAAATGAAGATTATGTACCCGCTTTTAAAGAAGCGGTTGCCATGCACAATAAAGAAATAGAAACAATAGTAAATAATGAAGCTCCGCCAACTTTTAAAAATACCGTTGAAGCTATAGAAACCAGCGGTAAGATGTTAAACAGGTTTGCCAATGTATTTTTTGCTGTCAATGCGGCCAATACCAATGATGTGCTAAAAGAAGCCAATAAGGTAATTTCACCCGAATTAACTTCGCATTTTGATGAAATTCAATTAAATACAAAACTTTTTAACCGTATTAAAGCCGTTTACGAAAAAAGAGAAACACTGGGGTTGAGTGCCGAAGAAATGCGCTTATTGACCGAGATGTATAAAAAATATATTCGGGCAGGTGTAAATTTAGAGGGTAAAAATAAAGAGAAGCTAAAAGCCATTAACAAACGAATCTCTGAACTTTCTACCAAATTCGGCGATAATTTATTAGCAGAAACCAATGCTTTTGATTTGTATGTTACCGATAAAAAAGATTTGGGCAATTTATCTGAAAGCTTAGTTGCTGCTGCTGCCGAAGAAGCTAAGAAAAGAGGCCATGATTCAGGATGGTCATTTACCTTACAGCGCCCGAGTATCAATCCGTTTTTACAAAGCTCGCCCAATAGAGAACTCAGGGAAAAAATATTTCAAGGATATGCCCTAAGGGGAGATAATGATAACGAACATGACAACAAGGCGGTATTGCTTGAGATGGCGAATTTACGCGTACAAAAAGCGAAATTATTAGGATTTGCAACACATGCAGATTACGTACTTTCTGATGCGATGGCAGAAAAGCCTGCGGCTGTTTATGAACTTATGGATAAATTATGGCCTGCCGCTTTGAAAATGGCAAAAAACGAAAGAGATGCTTTGGCATCGACAATGAAAAAGGAAGGTGTTGAAGGTAAATTCAATGCGAGTGATTGGCGTTACTACGTTGAGAAAATACGTGCAAAACGCTATAATTTTGATGAAGATAAAACCAAGCCTTACTTTGAATTTACCGCGGTAAGAAAGGGTGTTTTTATGTTGGCAAACAAACTCTTCGGATTGACTTTTAAAGAACTTACCAACGTACCTAAATGGCATAAAGACCAGCAAGTTTTTGAAGTGTTGGAAGCCGACGGAAAACATCTAGGAGTTATCTATATGGATTTCTTTGCACGTGAAAGTAAACGCGGCGGGGCTTGGATGAATGAGTTGCGGCCACAGTCTAATGTAACCGGTTTTGTGACACCTATTGTCACTAACAATTTTAATTTCCCTGCACCCACCAAAGATACGCCGTCATTATTATCATTTAGCCAAGCACAGACATTGTTTCACGAATTCGGACATGCCTTACACGGATTGTTTTCGAATGTTAAATATGCTTCCTTATCAGGTACCAATGTACCTCGTGATTTTGTTGAATTCCCCTCGCAGGTGATGGAAAACTGGATGAGCGAACCCGAAGTGTTGGCCTTATATGCAAAACATTATAAAACCGGTGAGGTAATACCTACTGCCATGGTTGAGAAAATGAATGAAGCCAATGGCTTTAATGAAGGCTTTAGAACCGTTGAATATATGGCGGCCGCATATTTAGATATGAATTGGCATACATTGACAAAACCTGATGAACATATAGATGTTAGAAAATTTGAAAAAGAGGCCATGCAAAAAATTCATTTGATAGATGAAATCATTCCGAGATACCGAAGTACGTATTTTGCACATATCTTTTCAGGAGGCTATTCTTCAGGTTATTATAGTTATTTGTGGAGTGAAGTGCTGGATGCAGATACGTTTAATGAGTTTAAAAAAACAGGAAATATTTTTGACCCTACTTTGGCCAAGAAATATCGCAAAATGTTGAGCCAAGGAGGCTCTAAAAAAGGTATGGACTTGTATAAAGAATTTTTAGGCAGGGCTCCGAAAATTGAACCTTTATTGAAAAAGAAAGGGTTTGAATAAACCCATGAATAAGAACTAAGAAAAAAGCAACCTAAAAAGTGATGTTAGGTTGCTTTTTTTTTGAATATTTTTAATGCCTTTTAGTCTTCTAAGGCTGCCAAATAACGCTCGGCATCTAAAGCTGCCATGCAACCTGTTCCGGCAGCGGTTACGGCTTGCCTGTATTCTTTATCCTGTACGTCGCCGGCGGCAAATACGCCCGGTTTATTGGTTTTTGTAGATTTGCCTTGGGTTATTAAATATCCGGTGTTATCCATATCTAAAATACCTTTAAACAATTCGGTATTCGGTTTATGGCCGATGGCAATGAATACTCCGGTAACGGCAATTTCACGTTTTTCTCCGGTTTGATTATTTACTACCCGCACGCCTTCAACTACCTTGTCGCCTAATACTTCATCCAATTCAGTATTGAAAAGCACTTCAAGGTTGGCCGTATTTTTCACCCTGTGTTGCATGGCTTTTGAAGCTCGCATTTCATCACGGCGTACTAACATCGTTACTTTTTTACACAATTTTGCCAAAAAAGTAGCCTCTTCGGCAGCGGTATCGCCACCTCCTACAACAATTACATTTTGCCCGCGGTAAAAGAAACCGTCACAAGTAGCACAAGCAGAAACACCTCCGCCTTTCAACCGTTGTTCGCTTTCCAATCCTAAATATCTTGCCGTAGCGCCTGTAGAAATGATAACCGTTTCAGCTTCAATTAATTTTGAACCGTCAATGGTAACTTTATGTATTCCGCCGTCAATATCGCTAAATTCAACACGGGTAGCCAATCCGAAACGGATTTCAGTATCAAAACGTTCGGCTTGTTTTTTAAAGTTTTCCATCATTGCCGTACCGTCAATACCCTCAGGATAACCGGGATAGTTATCAACTTCAGTAGTAGTTGTCAATTGGCCACCGGGTTCCATACCGGTATATATTACGGGTTTTAAATCGGCTCTGGCAGCATAAATGGCAGCGGTATATCCGGCAGGCCCCGAACCGATGATTAAACATTTTATTTTTTCTATAGTGTCTGACATATTAGTATAATTTTAACAATGCAAAATTAAGGTATTTAATACTTTTATGGTTTGGATATTTATATTTTTTTATAATACCGCCATAACTGGGTTTTATACCTGCTAAATTTAAGTCCGTTAGTCGGAGAATATCAAATTATTTACAGGTACTTTTAGTTGGGCATAATAATTGCGTAAATACTATATTCAAAAAAGTTTAAACGAGTTCATTATTTAAAAACTAAAAATCAAAACAAATGAAAAAATTATTTTTTACAGTAGCTTTATTGGTTGGGTTTGTTACTATTGTTAGCGCACAAGAAGTTTCACCACATGCCATTGGTATTAGAACCGGTGACAATGACGGTTTTGGTGCAGAAATATCTTATCAAAAGAAAATGGGTGATATCAATAGGTTTGAATTAGATTTAGGCTTTCGCGATAATAAAAATTTTGATGCGTGGAAATTAACCGGGGTTTATCAATGGATATGGAATATTGATGGAGGTTTTAATTGGTATGCCGGTTTTGGTGCCGGCCTCGGAAGTTGGAATAATAAAACTTTTGACAATGTTGACGACGGGTTATTTGTCAATGCCGTGGGTGATATTGGCGTAGAATATAATATCGATAATTTTCCGTTGTTGATTTCATTAGATTTCAGGCCCGAATTCGGTATTGTCAATAATTTTGGTGATAATGACCTAGGGTTGGATATTGCCTTGGGAATACGGTATCAGTTTTAGGAAAAATGCTATTTTTGAGCATAAGGGGCTGCTAAGAAAGCGTTATTCTCAATGAAATAAAATTACATATAAATTATTGATTTACAATAAATTAAAATATATAAAAATAAAATAGTTGAAAACTATCAACTTTTGTTTATGGTAAAGTCGGGTGGAAGTATCCATAATAACCACTTTTTAAACAACCCCTTTCTTATAATAGACGGCCAATACTTTTTTGGCCGCTTCAAAAGGCGTAAGTTGCTGCTGTTGCACTTTCATTAAAACAGCAGCCAATTCTTTCTTAATTAAAGGGTGCTGATAAAATCTATTTTTCAATCGCTCATTGATAGTCTCTAAAACCCAAAAGGTATTTTGTTCATTACGTTGCCCTTCAAAATACCCCGATTTTTTAGTAAGAGCCATATATTCTTCAATGAGTTGCCATACGGCATCAATCCCTTTATTATCAATAGCACTACAGGTAGTTACCTTAGGTTGCCAAGAGCTCTTTTTCAACGGATAAAGGTGTAATGCCCTTGAAAAATCTGCTTTTGCCAACGCTGCTTGTTTGATATTCGTACCGTCGGCCTTATTGATAACAATGGCATCAGCCATTTCAATAATACCGCGTTTGATACCTTGCAATTCATCGCCGGCTCCTGCCAGTTTTAACAATAAAAAAAAGTCTACCATAGAATGTACTGCTGTTTCAGATTGGCCAACACCCACGGTTTCAATAAAAATAGTATCAAAACCTGCAGCTTCACACAATATAATCGTTTCGCGTGTTTTTTTTGCAACTCCACCCAAAGAATCACCCGATGGAGATGGGCGAATAAAGGCATTTTTATCTTTTACCAAATCACCCATTCTGGTTTTGTCGCCCAAAATACTTCCTTTATTGATACTACTGCTCGGGTCAATGGCCAATACGGCAATTTTTTTATCTTTTTTTGTGAGGTATTTCCCTAAGGCTTCAATAAAGGTACTTTTGCCCACTCCCGGCACACCGGTAATGCCAATGCGAATAGAGTTATTGGCATAGGGCAAACACGCCTGTATAATTTTTGCAGCCTTTTTTTGATGCAGTTTATTAGTGCTTTCAACTAATGTAATCGCTCTGCTTAAATAAGAAATATCACCTTGTAAAATATGTGTAACAAATACATTGGCTGATGGCAAATTACTTCGGTTTAATTTAATTTTCTGAATAGCTTGAGGCTGTTTTACACCTTTTACCTCTTTAAGAGTATCCTCATTATGTTTGCCTTTTGTGCCCATGGTTTATAACTACTGTTAGTACAGAAAAAAAAATATGCGTTGCGCTAAGATTTGTAAATTTAGAATAATATTTAGAGAAAAGTGCAACACTCTGTTTTTTTAATCGTATTTAAAACAGAACTAACGTAGTAAAATGAGCCAACCTGAATACTTACAGGCTAATTTGATAAGAAAATGTAAGCAGCAGAATGCCAAAGCACAATTAAAATTGTACGATACCTATTGCCAAGCTATGTATACAACCGCTTTTAATTATGTAAAGCAAGAAGCTGTGGCCGAAGATATGATGCAGGAAGCCTTTATCAAAGCCTTTCAAAAGATTGATAATTTTGACGGAAAAGTAACTTTTGGGGCTTGGTTAAAAAAAATTGTAATCAATCAATGCCTTGATTGGTTAAAAAAAAGAAAATTGAGAATTGTCTCTTTAGAAAATGAACACGTAAAAATTACCGAAGAAGATGATTGGGCTGTAGAGGATACTATAACCGTACCCCAAATTTATAAAGCCATTGAACAACTGCCCGATAAATACAAGATAGCAGTAAAACTATTTTTATTAGAAGGATATGACCATCAGGAGATTTCACAAATATTAAATATTACCGAAGTTTCATCGCGGACACAGATTTTTAGAGGGAAAAATAAATTAAGAGAATTATTAAAACAATACAATTATGCCTAAAGATATCAGAGAAATTTTAAAAAATAGGCAGCAAAAACATGTAACGCTTCCTAAAGGACATAAAAAACGATTTGAAGACAAATTGCAGCAATTACACAAACCCAAAAAGTATTATCTGCTAAAAATTGCAGCCGCCATCATGCTATTGGCAAGTGTTGGGTATTTTTCATCGAAGATAGCTTCGGTATCGCCTTCAAAACAAATAGAAACACCTACAATTACAGGATTGAGCAGTATTTCGCCCGAAATGCAAAAAGTAGAAAGTTATTATTTAACAGCCATCAATTATGAAATTGCAGGTATTGAAGTTACTCCTCAAAATAAAGCATTGTTAGATAATTATTTAGACAAAATTGAAAAACTAGACAAAGATTATAAACGCCTCAACAAAGAGCTTTCAATAAATGGAATTAATGAAAAAACAGTCAATGCATTAGTCACCAACCTACAATTGCGCTTGCAACTATTGTTTCAATTAAAAGATCGGTTAAACGAAATAAAAATATCCAAAACTAAAAAAAATGAAAAAAAGACTATTTAACAGTTTGATATTGGTTTGTGCTGTAGTAACACTATCCGTCAAGGCACAAAAACCGGATAAAAAATATACTGAAAGGTTTAAAGTAAGCCCAAATGTTACCATAAATGTAAATACACGGTATACCGATATAGAAATAGAAACGTGGAATAAAAATGAAGTAGTTATTGAAGCCTATATGGAAATAGAAGGAGAAGCAGACCAACTGTCAATAGATAATTATTTTAAAAAATGGAATTTCAAAGCCTTGGGAAATAAAAATGAAGTAACCATTACTTCAAAAACGGCAAACTTTATCGATATCAATTCCTTTGATTTTGATACGCCTGATTACGATTTTTTTATACCCGATAATTTACAACTTGTCATGCCTGACATTTCGGTTTACAATTTGTCTCCCCTCGATTCAATGAACAGTAACTTTCCAGAAGTGGTAATGCCTCCGATGCCCCCGATGCCGCCATTAGAACCGCTTATAATTGATTTAGAAAATGCGCCCTACAATATTTTTATGATGGAAAAATTCGATTTTAAAAAACATAAAAAAGATAAAAATTATTTGAAGGAGTGGAAAGAGCGAAATAAAGAAGCGCTGAAAGGATATGATGTAAAGATTGGCAGAAACTCCATTTCAATATCTACTAAAAAAGATGCCGTCTCAAAAGAAGCCTTAGAAAAACGGCAAAGAGAATTAGAAGCGAAGATTGAAGAAAGGCAAAAGCATTTTCAAGAACAACTAAAAGAACGCCAAAAAGAATTAGAAAAAAGACAAGAAGAATTAGAAAAGCGGTTTAAAGAAAAGGCAGAAGAACGCAAAGTAGCCTTAATGAAAAGAAAAGAAGCCCTTAAAGAGCGCAAAGAAGTATTAAATAAACGGCGTGCCGAAATTAGGGCAATTTTACAAAAAAGAGAAAAAGTGAAGATAAGGCGTATTGTTAAAATCAAAGCACCAAAAAACGCAAAATTTAATATGAATGTTACTTACGGTTCGATGCGTTTTCCTAATTGATTAAGCCATTTTTTACCAAGCCGCTTAGATAAAAATATGCGGTTTTTTTCTTTCTAAATAGTTACTACCTTTATGGCTTCATAAAATATGGACAATTCATGGAGCTAAACCAATCGCAACAGTTAAAAATATACAATTCATTATCCAATAAAAAAGAAGATTTTAAACCTTTAATTGAAGGGTATGTCGGTATGTACGTTTGTGGTCCTACCGTATATAGCAATGTGCATTTGGGCAATGTAAGAACCTTTATGTCATTTGATTTGGTATACCGTTACCTCATGCATTTGGGCTATAAAGTACGGTATGTGCGAAACATAACCGATGCCGGCCATTTAGAAAATGATGCCGACGCCGGTGAAGACAGAATTGCCAAAAAAGCGCGGTTAGAAGAAATAGAACCGATGGAAGTAGTACAACGCTATACCGTAGATTTTCACAATGTATTAAACCTTTTTAACCTGTTGCCGCCAAGTATCGAACCTACCGCTACAGGCCATATCATTGAACAAATTGAGATTATTAAAGATATTTTAAAAAAAGGATTGGCCTATGAAGTCAACGGCTCGGTATATTTTGATGTATTGAAATACAATGAAAAAGAACACTACGGTATCCTTAGCGGAAGAAACATCGAAGATTCTATCCATAATACACGCGAACTTGACGGGCAGTCAGAAAAGAAAAATCCACAAGATTTTGCACTGTGGAAAAAAGCACAGCCCGAACACATTATGCGTTGGCCTTCGCCGTGGAGTGATGGTTTTCCGGGATGGCATCTAGAATGTACCGCAATGAGTACCAAATATTTAGGAGAACAGTTTGACATACATGGCGGGGGAATGGATTTAAAGTTTCCGCATCACGAGTGTGAAATAGCCCAAGCTCAAGCCAGCAATAACAAAACTCCTGTCAAATTTTGGATGCATGGTAATATGTTAATTCTTAACGGAAAAAAGATGGCAAAATCAACAGGAAACTATATTTTGCCACAAGAAATTATCACCGGTGAGAATACCATTTTAAAGAAACCTTTCCCTGCAACCGTTGCCCGATTTTTTATGATGCAAGCACATTATAGAAGTATTTTAGATTTTTCGGGAGATGCTTTAGAAGCTTCTGAAAAAGGATATTATCGGTTGATGAATGCGGTAAAAATGTTAGACAATCTAATGTCCTCCAAAACATCCACTATTGATATCAATACATGGAAACAACATTGTTACGATGCTATGAACGATGATTTTAACAGTCCGGTTTTAATAGCCCACTTGTTTGAAGGAGCTAAGTATATTAATTTGATAAAAGAAAATAAAGAATCGTTAACCGAAGAAGCGTTAAAAACATTCAAAACAACAATGAAAGCCTTTATTTTTGATGTTCTAGGCTTAGAAGATGTAACAGCATCCGATAATTCAGATAAGCTGTCAAAAGTAGTTGCGTTATTAATAGAAATGCGCAATGAAGCAAGAGCCAATAAAGATTGGGCATTGTCAGACAAAATAAGGGATGAACTGTTAGAAAAAGGCATTCAGCTAAAAGATGGCAAAGACGGAACAACATTTTCTCTCAACTAAAAGTAACGGGTGAAGAAAGGTTAAATAGATAAGCAACGATACTGTTATTAAAAAAATACTAACATATCCATTCATACTATTGGTACGGTTTTATCAGGTAGCCATATCTCCGTATACACCATCAAGTTGCAGGTATACGCCAACATGCTCACATTATACTGTAGAAGCCTTACAAAAACACGGTTTGTTTAAAGGAGGTTGGTTGGCCATTAAAAGAATAGGTAGTTGCCATCCTTGGGGAGGCCAAGGGTATGACCCCGTTCCCGATAAAGTTTCAAAGAAAGAGAAACCATAATTTTTTGAATGATTGAACACGTTTATAAATCCATAAATAAACCTATATTTACAAACAAATTTAAACCATGAATATTTTATTGTCTATCAATTGGAATTTTAATCCCGATATATTTAAAATAGGTTCTTTTCCAATCAAATATTATAGTTTGATGTACGTGCTTGCCTTTGTATTAGGGTTACAGATTATGAAACGGATATTCAAAAAAGATGGGGTTTCTCTCGATAAACTCGACCCGCTTTTTATCTATACCGTAGTAGCCATGTTGATAGGAGCAAGAGTAGGTCATTATTTATTCTATGAAGAGAACTATACGTTGGCAGAAGTGTTTTTGCCATTCAAATTACACCCGTTTGAATATACGGGTTTCAGAGGATTGGCAAGCCACGGTGCTGCTATTGGGATTATCTTGGCCATGTTTATATACAGTAAAAGGATACTGAAAAAACCGGTATTATGGATTTTAGACCGAATTGTAATTCCGACTGCCCTAGGAGCTATATTCGTACGTTTGGGCAATCTGTTCAATTCTGAAATAGTAGGTAAAGAGACCCATTCTGATGTTGGTTTTAAGTTCATAAGAAATGATATTAATGAATATGATGCCATGCGTATTACCGGGGCAAAAAGCGTCAATAGGGCTTATGATTTAATTGCCCATAGCACCCGGTTTAAAGAAGCATTGGCAGGAGTACCCAACAGATATCCCACCCAACTCTACGAAGCCTTAGGCTATTTTATAACATTTCTAATCTTGTGGTATGTCTACTGGAAAACCGATAAAAAGCAACGCTTAGGTTACCTCTTTGGCCTTTTTATGGTGCTGTTATGGTCTATTCGATTTTTTATTGAGTTTTATAAAGAATGGCAGGGAGGCATCGAAACGTTATTTGCCATCAATTTGAATACAGGGCAATTATTGAGTATTCCACTTATTTTAATTGGTTTTTATTTTATGTTTCGAAAGCCAAAAAATTAAGATTTTTTATTAAGAATAGTTTAAAATAAGATACTTTAATTAACAATTTCTTAACATAATTGTAAATTATTGCTATATTCGCTTTTCAAAATAAATAACATATTAAATTTAAACATTTATGAAAACAAAAATTTACTCTTTAGTAGTAGTATTATTGTTGTCAGTTTCAGCATTTGCGCAATCGTATGATGTTAGTGGAACTGTTACAGACAGTAATCAACAACCCTTACCGGGAGTTTCTGTTGTAGTCAAAGGTACATCGACAGGAACATCAACAGATTTTGACGGAAAGTACAAACTCCAAGTGAATAGCGGAGATGTATTGGTATTTTCTTTTGTGGGTTTTGAAACCCAAGAAGTCAAAATGGATGGAAAAACTACGGTAAATGTTACCTTGAAATCAGGTGTTGCACTTGATGAAGTAGTGGTAGTGGGTTCAAGAAACCCTAATAGAACAGCTACAGATACCGCAGTACCTGTTGATATTATTGATGTAAAAGAGCTGACAGCAGCAGCACCCCAAGTGAATTTAAATCAGATTTTAAATTATGCGGCTCCTTCATTTACATCAACAACGCAAACCGTATCAGATGGTACTGACCATATTGACCCGGCTTCCTTAAGAGGATTAGGCCCCGATCAAGTATTGGTATTAATCAATGGCAAAAGAAGACACTCTACCTCATTAGTCAATGTTAACAGTACAGTAGGTAGAGGTTCTGTAGGTACTGATTTAAATGCAATACCCGCTGCAGCCATCAAAGATGTACAAATATTAAGAGATGGTGCTGCGGCACAATACGGTTCAGATGCCATTGCCGGTGTCATTAATATTGTTTTAAAAGAGCAAACCGAAGGCTTAGATGTAACCATAGATGGTGGCGCTAACTTTTCTAGTGAGTCTAACAATCAAGACGGCGGTACAGACGGTGAAAAATACCAAGTAGATGTTAACTACGGATTGCCTATTGGAGAACGTGGTTTTATTAACTTTACAGGATCGCTTACTACAAGAGCCCGCACGTTCAGAGCCGGTAAAGAGGGCTTTTCAGGTTCCATTTTTAATGCTTACAATGCAATAGAAAATGTAGCACAAAATAGCGGTGCTGATATTGCCAACTTATCATTTGCCCAAATTCAATTTTTTGGCGCCAATGTAAGCCATTTTTCTTCACAATTGCAATCTGATATTGCTGCGGCAACTTCAATTTCTGATTTGCAATCTATTTTAAATATTGATGTAACCGATGCTGAATTGGCTGCCAGAGGGCAAACAAGGTCAGATTACAGTATGAAAGTCGGGCAATCTGAATTGCGGGGAGGTAAGTTTTTCGCAAACCTATCAATACCTTTAAATGACAATTTAGAAATCTATTCATTTGGAGGTATCAGTTTTAGAAAAGGGCAAGCAGCCGGTTTTTACAGAAGGCCAGACCAATCAAGAGCCAATACTACCGTATTTATCAATGGGTTTTTACCTGAAATTCAATCAGATATAAAAGATAAATCACTAGCGGTAGGTATTAAAGGAAAAAGAGGAGAATGGAATATTGATTTCAGCAATACCTATGGTACCAACTCCTTTGATTTTAATATCGTAAACACTTCAAATGCCACGATGGGAAGATCTACACCTAAAGAGTTTTATGCAGGTGGATTTATCTTCTCACAAAATACTACCAACCTTGATGTAAGTAGGTTTTATGAAGATACCTTTGAAGGATTAAACGTAGCTTTTGGCGCTGAATACCGTTTAGAAAATTACCAACTGTTGGCAGGGCAATTAGAGTCTTATGCAAGTTTTGATACAAACGGAAATGTATTTGACGCATCAGACCCTAATAGTATTGCCGTTACCGATTTCTTTGGAAGAACACGCCCTGGAGGATCACAGGTATTTCCCGGTTTTAGGCCTGCCAATGAAAGAAACAGGTTTAGAAACAGTATTGCCGGTTATATTGATTTAGAAGCAGACATTACCGAGAAATTTTTGGTAAGTGCTGCGTTGCGTTTTGAAAATTATGGCGATTTTGGCGATACTTTTAATTGGAAAATAGCTACACGCTTAAAAGCCACCGATAATATTAATTTAAGGGCTGCCGTTAGTACAGGCTTTAGAGCACCGTCATTACATCAATTGAATTTTAATGCTACGAGTACGAACTTTGTAAATGGTATACCACAAGAAGTAGGAACTTTTTCTAATGATAGTAGAATTGCAGAATTATTAGGAATCCCTAAATTAAAAGAAGAAGAATCTTTGAGTGCCAGTATTGGTTTTGTGGCTAAAATACCTAGTGCAAACTTGGCAATAACCGTAGATGGTTTCTTTACTGCAATAGAAGATAGAGTTGTTTTAACTGATAACTTTTCTAGACCGAGTAACCCAACTACCGATGCCCAAATAGAATTGCAAGGGTTGTTTGACCAAGCAAATGCTACTAGGGCACGTTTCTTTGCCAATGCCATTGATACAGAAACCAAAGGCTTAGATGTAGTCATTACACACAAAGCAGATATTTTGGGAGGTACACTTACCAATAATTTAGCCGGTAATTATTCTAGCACTAGAAAAGTAGATGATATTCATGCATCGCCCCAACTAGCTGCCGCAGGATTAACAGATACCTATTTCAGTAATCGTTCGAGAATATTCTTAGAACTAGCACAACCTAGGGTAAAAGCAAATTTATCACATGCTTTTGATACCGATAAATGGAATATATTTTTAAGAAACGGTTTCTTTGGCGAGGTTACGAATCCAAATCAAACGGATGCCGACCCAAATATACCGGGTAGAGACACAAACCCTGTACACAGCTCGTTGGTTGTAACAGATTTATCGTTTGGATATAAAATAAATGAGAACACTAGGATAACCATTGGAGGAAATAATATTTTCGATGTGTATCCTGATTTAGTGGCTGCAGATTTAACAAGTGGTAATAACTTTATTTACCCTAGAGCCACCTCACAAATCGGCCTTAACGGACGTTTTTTGTTTGCCAGACTTAGCTTTACATTAAAATAATAAAACTTAAAAATTTA
>Ga0256841_1000726_pt1 | contig 31964 bp, 29 predicted proteins | sample 356308metaG_FD_185971 | JGI IMG/M metagenome (GOLD analysis project Ga0256841, IMG submission 185971) | Hydrothermal vent microbial communities from Mid Atlantic Ridge, Atlantic Ocean - 356-308 | ecosystem: Environmental > Aquatic > Marine > Hydrothermal vents | place: Atlantic Ocean: Mid... | reverse complement strand
ATCCGTTTCTCAAAATTTACCGTAACACTCTTTGCAATACTTTCCCGGTAATCCCCTTTTCGTCACGGCAACAGAAGGTTGAGGGTTCCTCCGCAGGAGTCCCTTCGGGAGAATCCTTCCGGGTGCACTTAAATTTTTCCCCCGCTTTTTATCTTATCTCTGCGTTTGTGCGGGCTCAGAAGCAGGATTCCCGCTTTTACGGGAATGACGAGGTGTGTAAACCGGTTCATTTTAGATCCCGAATCAAGTCCGGGATGACAAGTCGAATAAACAACTACAACCCGTCATGCTGAACTTGGTTCAGCATCTAAATCGTGCCATTTATTGTTTCACTTTCACTGGATGACATGCAACGTGAACCGGTTCATTTTAGATCCCGAATCAAGTTCGGGATGACACAGCAAACAACCCGTCATGCCAAATTCATTTTAGCATCTGATCGAAATTTCAGTTTCCTGCTTATGTAGTAATGACGATAGACGTAAACATTTTCATTTTGTATGATTATACAACTTTTTAACGGTTTTTCCGGATTGCACGTTAAAAACCGCTTTAATAATTAACAATTGCCAATAAATATTTACAAATTGTTTGGAATTAAAATCCATTTTTAATATTTTTTATTCCCAACACATGTAAGTTTATCCCGTCCTCAAAAAACTGCAGGTGTTATAAGTTCTGTAAAGTGCTATTCCTCAAACATAACAACTTAGTACAAAGTTAAGTATTGAAATTTTTATTATTAAATAACTTATTCACTAACAAACTAAAAGGGGAAAACCCATGAGAAAAACCTTTTTAAAAACATTGATTTTATTATCGATGTTTGCAATTCTTTTACCTGCTCAACAATTAAAATCCACTCACGTTCAACTTAGAAAAGTACCGAGTTTTGCCGGTTATGCAAAAAACAGAATTGTTGTGAAATTCAGTGACGACATTCTGAAAAAGATGAACAAAAAAACAATGGTAAACGGAATGCTCGGTATTCCCGAACTCGATCAATTAGCAAAGAAATACGGGGTAAAAACAATTTTACAACAATTCCCCGGCGCTAAAAAAAGAATTTACAACGGAAGAAATATAAGATTAAATGCATGGCATAAAATCTTTTTCAAAAATCCGGTGGATGCCGAAAAAGTCGCCCGCGCTTACAAAAGATTAAAAGGTGTGGTTGATGCACAACCGGTTGGTATTCACGCGATTGCGGTTACGCCGAACGATCCGCGCTTTGCCGATCAATGGCATTTGAACCAATCGAACGATGCCGATATAGACGCACCGGAAGCTTGGGATATTGAAACAGGCAGTCCGTCCATCATTGTAGCTGACCTTGATACCGGTGTAAGATATTACCACAAAGATCTGGGTGGCGCAAACGCATCGTCCAGCAATCCCGAAGCATCGGACGGAAACATGTGGATTAACACGGATGAAATAATGAACAACGGAATAGACGATGACGGCAACGGTTATGTTGACGATTGGATTGGCTGGGATTTTGTTGACGGTGAGTCGGTCTGGACCGGTGAAGACGGCGATACGCCCGATAACGATCCCCGCGATTTCAACGGTCACGGCACCCACACATCCGGTATAGTTGCCGCAATTAATAACAACGATTATGCTGTTTCTTCAGTTGCCGGTGGATGGGGCGACGGCACTTTGCAACCTACTGCAAACGGCGTTAAGGTTATGGCGTTAAGAATCGGCTGGTCGGGTAGATTCATCATTTTCGAAGTCGGTTACGTCGGAATGGATTATGCCGCCCAAGCATTCTATTATGCCTCGGACAACGGCGCACGAATAGCCACTTGCAGTTGGGGTTCTTCAAACTCCGGCGGTTTGGGCGATGCACTCGATTACTTCATCGGTAACGGCGGTTTGGTCTTCAAAGCCGCAGGAAACGACGATAACGAACAATCGGATTACATGCTCGATAGAGACGATGTTATCGGCGTGGCATCAACTGATCAAAACGATGTTAAATCCGATTTTTCCACATACGGAACATTCGTCGATATTTCAGCCCCCGGTACGGATATTTTAAGTACCTATCACGATCATAACGATCCCGATAACGATTACGTGGCAACTTTAAGCGGAACATCTATGGCAACACCGATGGCTGCCGGTACAGCTGCTCTTATTTGGTCGAAACATCCCGATTGGACAGCCGACCAAGTAAAACAAAGATTGTTCGACACTGCCGACGATATTTATTCCGTTCCCGGAAATGAAAATTATCAAGGTAAATTGGGAGCCGGAAGAATCAATGCTTACAAAGCGGTTAACGACGGTTCCACTTGTAATGCTCCCGTAGCGGATTTCAGCGGATCGCCAACCAGCGGCGATGCACCTTTGACGGTTAACTTTACGGATCAATCGACTAATAATCCGACAAGCTGGAGTTGGGATTTCGGCGATGGCGGCAGTTCGACCGCTCAAAATCCTTCGCACACATATAACGCAGCCGGAACTTACACCGTAACAATGACGGCAACAAACAGTTGCGGTTCCGATACTAAAACCAAAGTAGATTATATAACGGTTACCAATGCAAGTTGTAATGCACCCGTTGCGGATTTCAGCGGATCTCCGACCAGTGGCGATGCACCTTTGACGGTTAACTTTACGGATCAATCGACTAATAATCCGACAAGCTGGAGTTGGGATTTCGGTGACGGCGGCAGTTCGACCGCTCAAAATCCTTCGCACACTTATAACACAGCCGGAACTTACACCGTTAAACTTACGGCAACCAACGACTGCGGTTCCAATACAAAAACCAAAGTCGATTATATTACCGTTACAGAGCCTGCGGGAAATCCAACAATGCATGTTGATAATATCACTGTTGTTAAAGAATCATTTTTTGTATTTACTCGAGGAAATGCAACTGTACGGATAGTGGATGCGAATGGCAATCCGGTTTCCGGTGCAACCGTTTCCGGTGAATGGTCGGGAGCGGCAACCGATACGGACCAGTTCACTACGGATTCGAACGGGGAAGGTTCGGCCGTTTCCAATTGGAATTTCGGCGGCGGCGAATTCACCTTCTGCGTTACCGATGTTTCCAAATCAGGTTACACTTACGATGAAGCCGCTAACAACATGACATGCGCAAGCACCGACGGTTCTTCTTCATCAATCGTACCGGCAAACGGTGATGCATCAGCATCAATAGGAATTGAAGAAGCAAAGGCAATGATGGGCGGAAAGCTGCACGGTAATTATCCGAACCCGTTCAACCCTTCGACTCAAATTACTTTCTTTGTTGAAAAAGATGCTCACGTGCAAGTAAGTATTTATAATATTTTAGGAAAGAAAGTGGTAACATTATTCGATAACGATGCTCCGGTAGGTTTGCATACCGTACGCTGGAACGCGCAAGATTCCAACGGCGGAAAAGTTACTTCCGGTTATTATATTTACAGAATCAGCATGTCGAACGGAAAAGTATTTACCGGTAAAATGTTGCTGTTGAAATAAAATCATTTGAAAAGGGTCGTCTATCACGGCCCTTTTTCTTAACTGAAATCGATTAAATTTCTGAAGTCAATTTCCTTTGTGGCATCCTTTCCGAATATTTCTATACTTTCGCCTTGAATTTTGTATGTACTCTTTTCACCGGCAACCCTTGAAAACAAAATGGTAAATTCCTTTCCGCTTTCATCGGTCATTAATATTTTTGCAAAATTCTCTTTCTGTTTAACGGAAAGCGATTCACCACAAACCGGGCAGAAAAATTCCACAACTTCCCCTTGCTCAAATTTGAATTCCGGATGATGATGAACAGTGTAATTGCCAAGTTCGGGGTGCAATAAAATCAATCCCCTCTCCCCTTTTGCCGTTTTGGCACTGAATATAATGTAATCGTGTGCGTTTAAGTAACTGCGGCATGCGGGACAAATATAATTTACATTCATACAACCCTCCCGATTTAGTTTTTAGAGAGGAAATGCAATCAATTTTACAACCGATTTATTTTTTGGTTCTCATCTATTCAAATGACGTATCGTTATCCCAATTGGAATGTATGTAGTTTTCGAGGGCGGGAAATCCCAATAAAGGACTTTCCGAAGCCGGTAAAATTTTTAAATCCGTACTGTTGAATTTTTCTTTAATCCGGCTAAGTCCGTAACCCCGGACGTATTTGTTGACAATAATTCCGGAAACGGTAATACCGAATTCTTCCAGTTTCTTTTTTATCAATTCCGATTCTGAAAAAGAAAGTTCATCCGGATTCAATACCAAATTGATTTTCGTCAGCCCGTTGTTTTCGAAAGCCGATTTTACTTCATTATATTTTGCCACCTGCTCACTTAATTTGTTTATCAATTTATCACGTTCAACTTCCCTTTTCCCAAACTTAATTTTGGTTATTATTTCACGTTTCCTCAAAATCTCATTTCTCAATTCCAATAATTTATTGAGCCACAACAATGAAAGTTTGGGCAAGCCGAAAAACTTTAACGCCAATGCGGTTGGAGGCATATCGAATATTATAAAATCTTTGTCGCCGTTGTTTCCGGTAATTTCCGAATATGCAGCAAGCAAAGCGTATTCTTCAATTCCCGGGGAATATTTTATAATTCCGAAATAGTTTTCGAGATTCAATGCAGTCAAGTAAGAATAAGACCGTTTCACTTGTGATTCCACAGCGGATAAATAGTTTTTGATTTGTTTATCAATATCAATTTCCTGCACAGAAAGATTCCGGTTTATTTCCCGCGGATTTCCGGAAAATTCCATTTGGAAAATATCGGATTGATTGTGCGCGGGGTCGAGCGAAACCAGCAAAACATTTTTACCTTGCAGTGCCAGCCTTACTGCGGTTAAAGCGGAAACGGTTGATTTCCCTACTCCTCCCTTCCCAAGGAAAAATATGTCTTTTCTCTTCCGGCTCATCTATCCGATATCCAAATGTGAAAAGAGTTCCGAAAACGGACTTTCGGCAGTATCGACTTTGTTTAGCATTTGAATTAAGTGACGTTCCATATCAGGCAATAAATCCAGAGTGATTTGCACCGGAGGAGCCGGCAATCCGATAAAGGCACCAAGAATTATCAACCCGAAAATATTTTCCATTTCACCCAATTCGTATTCCAAAACATCAACCGCTTTCTGTTTCGACGAATCTTCGTAATTCCGGTAAAAACTTTTAAGTTTATTAAAAATAATATTTAATATTTTAATCATTTGCCAACCCGGAAAATTTTCTTATCGAAATCAATTCTTTTTCGGGACGGATAAAAATAATAAACCGAATAAATGGCGATGAGAAATATTCCAATCGAATAATTAAAAGGAAGATTTAATAAAACCGCAAGAACAACGAGGTATGGAACCATTAAGGCAATTGTTATTAACCTTTTTTCGAACTTTAAAAATTCTCCGGAGTCAATAACTCTTTCATCTTTCAATTTATTTGCGAACCTCGAACGGTAAAAAACGGGGAAAGCTATACCGGCTGCGGCACTACAAACAAAGAGCAAAACATTTACCGTTTTGCTACCGGGTAAATCAAATCCCACACCGGTTCCAAACGACTTAATCACATATAACAAAATCAATATAACAACAGACGGAGTAAGCAAAGTAAAATAATATTTTTTCAATTCATTAGTCATTTACAGCACTCCGGAAATCGGGGCAAGCCTTAACCGACTGCTTTAACCGTTCCGGTTGTGTCTTCATATTTAACAGAGATAAATTTCAAAAATCCTTCAACTGCAATCCAAATAACGGAAAGGATTATTATCAAATTAATTGCCTGCAATAGAATATTGTTTGAGGAATTAAATTCAATTTGATTCAAAACAATAGCCCAAAACGACATTACAAGCATAAACACAGCCGGAATACCACTTAAAATCCATCCCCATTTGTGATGTTCCCTCAAATAAACCGTTACTATAATCAACGCCATTGCGGCAAGGGTTTGGTTTATTGCACCGAACAAAGGCCAAAGCAACAAAGCCCCTTTACCGTTCGAGCCGGTGGAGAATATTAACGCAAAAGCCGAGAGTACAACAACGAAGGTTGAAAAATATCTGTTCTTAAAAGTTTTGGGAAACATTTCGGTAATAACGTAGCGTTGGATTCTTGTAGCGGAATCCAATGTAGTACCGGCAAATGAAGCAACGAAAACCCCCATAATGATCATTCCGATTTGACGGGGAATTCCTACTGCGTTTAACAAATTTGCCGCACCGGTAACAAAAGCCGCAACTTTGGAACCCAAACCTTTTGCAGCCGCCCACGAAGAATAATGATGCGTCCACGCTTGAACACCGGTAAACGTTTGTCCGTTTTCGGAAAGTCCCATTCCGATTCCTGCCGAAACCGCAATAATTACAAGAGTTGCCAGTGCACCTTCGGTAAGCATTGAACCGTAACCGACGAACATCGAATCCGATTCTTTCCTTACTTGTTTCGATGAGGTACCGGATGAAACCAATGAGTGAAATCCCGAAATGGCACCACAGGCAATAGTGATAAATAAAAACGGCCATAACGGTGGCGCCTCAGCCGGATTGGCATTAATTGCCGGTGCGACTATTTCCAAATTACCACCGAAAGCCCCGAAGAAAACACCCAATACAAGCAAAACCATCGCAATGATTAATTGATGCGCATTCATGTAATCGCGCGGTTGAAGCAATTTGGTAACAGGAAGCACGGAAGCGAAAAAAGCATAAATTAAAAGAATAACCGACCAAACCGCTACCGGCGAAAATCCAAATAGCGCCGGCATTTTCAAAGGGAAAAATGCTCCGATAACAACCGTTGCGTACATTGCCACAATTGCCAAAACCGACCACTTCGTTAAATTTGCTCCCTTTTGATAAATCATATAACCCAACCCCATTGCAATCGGGATTTGAATCCATATCGGGAAGACCGAACCGGGATACAAATCGAATATTATTGCCATTACCAATCCGAATATCGAAACGACAATCCACAGCTCAAGAAATACAACGAAAAAGAAAAAGAGCTTTGTACGCCCGCTAATATATTTTGCGGTAAATTCGGAAATTGATTTCCCTTGATTACGCATCGAAATGATAAGTGTACCGAAATCGTGAACGGCACCCATTATGATTGAACCCAAGAATACCCACAATAATGCGGGCACCCAACCCCAAATTATCGCAATCGCCGGTCCTACAATCGGACCTGTGCCCGCAATGGATGTAAAGTGGTGACCGAAAATCACTTCCTTTTTGGTTGGAACGAAATCTATACCGTCTTCAAATTCAACGGAAGGAACTTTGTTGTTGTCATTCAATTTGAAAATCCGCTTACCGATGAAATGACCGTAAAATTTATACATCAATATATATCCGGCAAACGCCAAAAGCATAATTAAGAGAGCATCCATTTTTCACTCCTTAATTCATTTAAAAACAGAATGAATAAATTTTCGCACACTCGAGCGCAGTTATTTAAAAATACAAAATCTCTTTTTAAGTTTTTTATATTTTTATCCGGCAAAACATACACACCCGCAAAACCACATAAATAACATGAAAATTAAAATTGTGGAAATGAAATAAATAATTGAATATATTTTGCAATAAAAATTGTGTAATATTATAACTGCGCCCGTAGCTCAATTGGATAGAGCATCTGACTTCGGATCAGAGGGTTGAGGGTTCGAGTCCTTCCGGGCGTACAAAATAATTAAAGGAAATCTGTCCGTTTTGCTTTTCCCCAAGCATGTATATAACTTCATGTACGAAGCGCTTATCCTTGCCCGCCGGGCATTTAATGAAGGTGAAATTCCGATTGGTGCCGTTGTTGTTTACAATGGGAAAATAATCGGCAAAGGTTATAATCAAACCGGGAAACTCAAAGATCCAACTGCACATGCTGAAATGATTGCAATTACCGCAGCATCCAACTACTTAAAAGAAAAATTCTTAACCGGATGCGAATTGTATATAACCGTTGAGCCGTGTTTGATGTGCAGCGGTGCAATTTTGCTATCGAGAATCGAAACCGTGTATTTCGGAGCGAATGAGCCGAAATTCGGCTCCGCCGGCTCACTTTACAATGTATTGGGAGAAGGCAAATACAATCATAAGCCGGACGTTTATTCCGGAATTTACGCTGATGAAAGTGCATCATTATTGGAGCAATATTTTCAATCGAAAAGGATTCTCAACAATTTAAATTAATAAGAAAACTTTTTATAATCGGAGGTTAAATTGTCAAATAAGCAAATAATAATGTTCGGTGCACCCGGCGCCGGGAAAGGAACGCAAGCTAAAATTCTTGCCGGAAAATTAAACGTTCCTCACATTTCCACCGGCGACATTTTGCGAAACGCTGTTGCACAAAAAACCGAGTTGGGACTGAAAGCTAAAAAAATTATGGAAGCGGGTGAACTTGTACCCGATGAAATTATGGTTGGAATCGTTAAAAATGTTCTGTTCAGCGATGAATGTAAAGAAGGGTATATTCTCGATGGATTTCCGCGTACATTAAATCAAGCGAAGCTCTTGGATGATATTATTGCCGAACTGAACAACGGATACCCTGTAATTGTTAAACTTAGCGTTGATGATGATGTGATTATTAACAGATTGTCGATGAGGAGAGTATGTAAAGTGTGCGGTACCATTGTTAATCTAAATCAAATTAAGAATGAGAATAAATGTCCTAATTGCGGCGCCGAAAACAGTTTTGTGAAAAGAGATGACGACAGCGAGGAAGTTATAAGAAGAAGATTAAAGGTATATCACGAAACAACACAACCGGTTTTGGAATTTTACAGAAATAAAACCGAAATTATTGTGGTGGATGGTTCGCTTCCCGTGGATGAAGTTACAAATAATATATTGAAACATCTTAAAATAGCCGTCTAATCTTCTTTATCCGGTTGCTCTTTCGGTTTCAATATTACTTTTACAGCTTTACCGTCTTCAAGTTTGAAAATTTTGGCACGTACTTTTTTAACCAGCTCGTAATTATGCGTGGCAAATATTACCGCTGTTCCTCTTTCGCTTATCCTTTGCAGAATATACATTATATCCATCGATGTTTCCGGATCCAAATTACCCGTAGGCTCATCGGCTAAAATCACCTTGGGATTTTTAACAATGGCACGGGCAATTGCAACGCGCTGCTTTTCACCTCCCGAAAGTTGATTCGGCATATTGTTTTGTTTGTGAATTAAACCGACTTCCGTTAGCGCATCAACCACACGTTTTTTTAGCTCCTTCCGGGGAATTCCCAAAAGATGCAGTACAAATGCAAGATTATTAAAAACGTTACGGTCTTCCAGCAGTTTGAAATCCTGAAATACAACACCTACGTTTCTTCTGAGGAACGGAAGTTTGTTCGGTTTGATCGTATCGGAACTGAATTCTCCCACTTGCACGTATCCGCTTTGGGGAAGAATATTCATGTAAACCATTTGTAACAGCGTGGATTTCCCAATGCCGCTCTTCCCTATCAAATATACGAATTCACCTTCGTCAACATGAAGGTTCAAATTATTGAATACAGGTTGGTTTGAATAACTGAATTCCACATTGCTGAAAGTTACCATATCAAAATTTCTTCTTTATTATAAATTGAGCCCTTTCCGAATTTTCGTTCGCATTTTCATAAGTGAAAGTTTCGAAACAATGAACAACATATAATTCCGCATCGTCAATCACCTTGAAATAAAAATCGAAATCGTATATTTTTTGCTTGTGCACTTCTTCAACAATCGTTCCGTCTTCCAATTTTATCTTAAACCTGTTCCAATGAATTTGCGCTTTCTTATCATAATCGCTTTTTTGAATATACTTAATATTTCCGAATTTTCCTTTTCTGTTCAAGCGTTTTACGTGTTTAAGACTGTTGTTTTCCAGACTCACATCGAAAGTAAAAAAAGATTGCGGTGTCATTACCGATGCAATTTCTTCAAAAAATTTTTTTAATCTGGTCCCGGTATTCAAATAATTTAAACTGTCGAATGTTGAAAATATAAAATCGAATTTAATCTTAAACGGGAGATTTTCCATACTGCAGCATATTTTATTTAAATTATTATCATTTAATCTTAACATTTCAAGAGCGGCATCGGAAACGATAATTTGAGGAAATCTTACAGCTATTTTTTCAGCAAGTTTCATATTTCCGGAGGCCAATTCCAAAATGTTCTCCCCTTTAATTTCAAGCAGATCGTATATCGACAAAATATACTGTGCCCAATGATCATAGTCCACCGACCGCATAAGGTAATTGTAAATTTTGGCAACGTACTTGTATTGATTATTTTCCTTTTCCACTTTTCTTTCTCATGTTAACTATTTTGTCTGCCCACGAAAAAGCTTGGTTCATGCTTGATTCATCGGCAACAAATTTACCTGCAATGTCGAACGCCGTTCCGTGGTCGGGCGAAGTACGCACAAATGGCAATCCGGCGGTAAAATTAACACCGCTACGGAAGTTCATCAACTTAAACGGAATTAAAACTTGATCGTGATACATGCCGAGAACAGCATCAAATTTTTTATACAATTTTTCGCCGAAGAATGCATCGGGGACGAACGGACCGTAAACATTTTCAAATTTACCGATTGCCGGTTTAATGATGTCAATTTCCTCCCGACCGATTTCACCTGCCTCACCGGCATGCGGATTCAAACCCAGTACAGCAATTTGCGGTTTCCCGATTCCGAAATCATTTTTCAAACTGAAATGCATTGTATTTATTGCGGAGCTTATTTTCTTCTCCGAAATCAACCCGGGTACTTTTTTCAACGGTTCGTGTATCGTTACCAAACCGGTTTTCATGCTCCGGGATAGAAACATCATCAAATAATTTTTTATTCCGGAACGGTGGCTCAACAATTCAGTGTGTCCGGGAAAATCAATATTAGCAAGGTGCAATGCCAGTTTGGAAATGGGAGCGGTAACCATGGCAGCGGCTAAACCTTTTTCAATTATTTCCAATCCTTTCAATATCGCTTTGTAACTGATTTTTCCGGATGATTTGGTGGGCTTGCCCGGTGATAATTTCACTTTTCCAATATCTATTATGTTAATTCGACCTTCGCGGATATTATTTAAATTTTTAATTATCGAAAAATTAAAATTAGGTTGAATGTTTTGCACTACCGTTTCGAAAACGTTTGCCGGACAGACAAAAATTACAATATGTTTTTGCGGATTAAATTTTTTATTGAAAGTTTTAATACAAATTTCCGGTCCAATGCCGTTCACATCGCCGCAAGTAAAAACAAATCCGTTCATCATTTACCTAAAAGTTTAAACTTACCCGAACCGGTTCTATCGATGAAAATAAATTCGCGGTTTATGTGTTCGTATTTCCAGATTTCCAAAATTTCGTTCTGCTCGGAATATTTTCTTTCTATCGATGTTGGTTTTCCGTACTTGATATAAATCTTTGCCCGGTCGGTTCGCAATCCGTTTGATTTTCCCAATGTATTAAAATTCATAAGTGCATAATCCGCACGGGTATAAAACTCATTCATTGCTTCATTAAATTTACCCGGTTGGGGGAATTTTCTGTTCCAATATTCCACCAATTTTTTATAATACAACCTCGAAGGATGTTTGAAAATTGCCCTTACCTCTTTATCCTCACCGATAATCCGCAATAATTTTATTGCCATTTCGGGATTATATAGTGTAAGAGGTTTCGTGTACCAAATAACATATTTACGGAATTTAACTTTTGTTGTGTCATTCAGTTTAATTTCCAAATCAACTTTGCCTTCATTCAATTTTTTTGAAAAACCGTCGATGAAAAAATAATTGAATTTTGGTGCGATTGAATCTTTGCGTAACAAAATTTCGTTTCCCGCATGGACAAAATTAAATCCTTCATAATTTTTGTTCGTGAGATTTGTATCCACAATTACAGTATTATTCTGTGAAATTTTCAATCCAAGCACAGAAGTAGCTTTTTTGACAGGTAATAGCAATCCGTTATCTTTATTTGTAAAAGGGAAATTGTTTTCGAAATTAGTAAGAATGAAATCCCCTTTATTTTTAGTAACAACCAAGGGTTCAAAAACATCATTCGGCTTTATTTCTTTGACGAGCGGTTTAAGTCTGACATCAATATTCGTTTTATCCAAACGTATTTCCGGCACCAATTTGTATTTCCCGCTCTTTAGCCGGAAGGTTAGAAGTCCTTGCACATATTTGTCTTTTGCCTTGGTCGATTCATAATCGGATTGGAAAATATTTTTGTTCACCGATGTCCTTTCGACGACCGAGTCATTCTTTAATACTTCAATATTAAATTCAAATGAGCCGGAATAACCATCACCTTGTTTTAGAAAAACCAACTTATTATTGGCAATTCTGAACGTAACATACAAGTCCGAATATTCATTGTTAACCGGCAAATAGTAAGCGGATAATAACACTGGCGGCGGTGGTTTGATTTGTGCATTTACCGTAATAGCACAAATTAAAATTCCAGTCCAGAAAGTTTTTTTTAACGAGGTGAACAATTAATGGATTCCCCTTTAATAGTAAATTAACCGGAAATATATTAGAAAATAAATAGAATTAAAAGAGTAAAAAGAAATCCGTCAACTGTTCATGCTTTGCAGGAATTCCTTATTGGTTTTGGTACCGCGCATCTTATCCAGCAAGAATTCCATAGCTTCAACCGGATCGAGTTCGGCCAATATTTTTCTGAGGATCCAAACTTTATTAAGTTCCTCTTCACTGAGCAACAACTCTTCTTTTCTGGTACCGGACTTGTTAACATCGATAGCCGGAAAGATTCTTCTATCGGACAGCTCACGGTTAAGGACGAGCTCCATATTTCCCGTACCTTTGAATTCTTCGAAAATCACTTCGTCCATTCTGCTTCCGGTTTCAATAAGAGCGGTTGCAATTATGGTAAGGCTTCCACCGTCTTCAGTATTTCTTGCGGCACCGAAAAATCTTTTCGGTTTATGCAATGCGTTTGCATCGACACCACCGGAGAGCACACGACCGCTGGAAGGCATAATGGTATTGTGCGCCCTTGCCAAACGTGTAATACTATCCAACAAAATTGTTACATCATCACCGGCTTCAACCATTCTTTTTGCTTTTTCAATAACCATATTTGCAACTTGCACGTGCCTGTCCGCCGGTTCATCGAAAGTTGAGCTGATAACTTCCGCATTTACCGAACGTTGCATATCCGTTACTTCTTCAGGGCGTTCGTCAATAAGTAGAATGATTAATTTTATTTCGGGGTGATTTCTTGTAATGGAATTGGCAATCTTTTGAAGCAATACGGTTTTACCGGTTTTGGGCGGTGAAACAATTAAGCCTCTTTGACCTTTGCCAATCGGCGAAAGCAAATCCATAATCCTCATAGAATATTCACCCGGGGACGATTCGAGTTTAATTCTCTTCGTCGGATATAGCGGAGTCAGATTATCGAATAAAGTTCTGTCTCTAATTTCTTCCGGATCTTTTCCGTTTACGGCTTCAACCCTAAGCAAAGCGAAAAATCTTTCACCTTCTTTCGGCGGTCTTACCTGCCCGCTAATCAAATCTCCCGTACGCAAACTGAACCGTTTGATTTGTGAAGGTGAAACATAAATATCATCCGGAGACGGCAAATAATTGTAATCGGCCGACCTCAAAAATCCGTAACCGTCTTGTAACACCTCCAAAACACCTTTGGAAAATGTTAAGCCGTCTTTTTGGGTTTGTGCTTCGAGAATTTTGAATATGAGGTCTTGTTTTCTTAGGTCGCTGTAACCGGAAATGTTGAAATCTTTAGCAATTTTGTAAAGATCAACAATTTTCTTAGACTTAAGTTCTGAAATATCCATTGGCATAGTTTAAATCCTAATATTTAATTTTAAAATTATTGTTTCGTAAAATATTTTCGGGAATTATCGTATCGATAATGATTAATTGATTTTTTTTGATTTATGAAAGGAACACGAGGCTCATTTCAAACATACCTTTATTAGATTAAAATGTCAAGACGTTTTTGTCTTTTAAAGCATTTTTTATTTCGCCAAGCAAATAAATACTCCCGGCAACTGCAAGACATGCATTGTCCTTGCGTTCCTTGAATTTATTAATAAACTCCGATTTATCTGTTACAATTTCCGCTTGCACGTTAAGCGATTTTGCAATTTCAACCAGCTCGGCCGGATTTGCCGCACGGTGGTAATCGATGCTTGTGAAGTAAATTTTATCAAAGTGATTTTTCAACAATTTGATTGATTCCTTGTTATTTTTATCTTTCATCGCACCGAATAACAAAACCGCTTTGCTGCATGCTTTTTTATCTTTTTCAAACTCTTTTATGAACGTTAGTATTCCTTCCGGATTATGTGCAGAATCGAATATTATTTTCGGATTGCTGTTATGGATTTCGTACCGGCCTTGAATACCGGAATTCTTAATAACATTATCGATTCCATCCCGGAAATTTTTAGGTGTTAAATTTTTCAATGTTCCGTTTGCGGCAAATATTGCCAACGCGGCATTTATCAATTGATGCATACCGCGCAACGGTGTTTCATACAAAGTAAACGTTGTGTCTATCAAATTTATTCGAATGTCATTATCATTTTGCACAATATAATTTTTTAACGGGAATATATTGCAATTCCGGTCTTTCGCAATTTTTTCAATTTCACGCTCCGCTTCATCCGGCATTAATCCGGCAAAAACGGGGATGTTGTTCTTAATAATACCGGCTTTTTCCCTTGCTATTTCCGCCAATCCGTCTCCCAAAATGTGGGTATGTTCGTAACCGATAGTAGTTATTATTGAAGCAAGCGGAACTATTGTATTAGTTGCATCGAGCCTTCCTCCCAAGCCGACTTCAATTACCGCAAAATCAACTTTAGTCTCTGCAAAATATTTAAATGCCATTGCAGTTGTGAGCTCAAAAAATGTCGGTTCGTACTTATCGATATAATTTCCCAAGTCTTTCATAAAACCAAGAACATATTCATCCGGAATCATCTCTCCGTTAATGCGAATCCGTTCATTGAATTTCACAAAATGCGGAGATGTAAAAAGTCCGGTTTTATATCCGCTTTCGGTCAGAATGCTTGCAAGGAACGATGCCGTGCTTCCTTTCCCGTTCGAACCGGCAATGTGAAAAGCTTTCAGCTTTTTTTCGGGATTCCCGGTATGATTTAACAACCGGGTTATATTTTCCAAGCCGAGTTTAACACCGAACTGTCTGGACGAAAATAGTTTATTTAAAGCCGTTTGTATATCCATTTACAATACATACGATGCGGTAAGTTCCGCAATTCTTTTAATTTTATTATCCAAACAATACTTATTTAAACCTTCAAGTACTTCAATGCTTGCTTTCGGATTAACGAAATTAACGGTTCCCAACTGCACGGCGGAAGCGCCGGCAATCATAAATTCCACAGCGTCTTGCCAATCCGTTATCCCTCCGATACCAATTACCGGTATATCAACGTTACGGCTGATTTCCAAAACCTTAGCCAATGCAACCGGTTTTATTGCCGGACCTGAAAGTCCGCCCGTTATATTTTTAATTTTCGGCTTTCTCGTGTTAATATCGAACGCCGTACCAACAAGCGTATTTATTGCTGAAACCGCATCGGCGCCGCGCTCTTTTGCAACACGTGCAAAACCGGCTATATCGGAAACGTTCGGGGACAATTTAATTATCAAGGTTTTTCCGGTGGCTTTGCGCACCCGTCCGGTAATTTCCGCAACTGCGTTCAGGTTGTTTCCGAAAATCAATCCTCCGTCTTTAACATTCGGACAAGAAACATTTATTTCGAAAGCCTTTATAATTTCATATCTGTCAAGAATGCTTACACATTCAACATATTCTTCAATTGTACTTGCCGCAATATTGCAAATTAACGTCGATTTAACTTTTTCCAAAAAAGGAAGTTTTTCGGAAATAAATTTTTCCAAACCTACGTTTGCCAAACCGATTGCATTTAACATTCCTCCGGTTGTTTCCACAACCCTCTGCGGCGGATTCCCTTTCCTCGGATGAAGCGAAATTGATTTTGTAACAATTGCTCCGATTTTGGAAAGGTCGATGAACTCCGATATTTCATTACCGTAACCTACCGTGCCCGAGGCAAGTATTACCGGATTTTTTAATTCTAACTTATCGCCTATTTTTACCGTTAAATCGACTTCACTCATAATATAATTTCGTTTGAATTGAAAACCGGACCGTCTTTACAAATCAGATAATATTTATCTTCTTTCGCCGAGTGTACGGGGCAGCCTTGACAAATACCGAAACCACAAGCCATATTGCTTTCGACCGAAATTTCACATTCGATATTTTCGCGGGCACAGAATTTTTGTAAACCGGCTAACATCGGATGGGGTCCGCATCCGAATATTTTTACCTTTTTACCATCTAAAATATTCTTCTGTGAATTTAGCAATTCGATTACATTACCTTCAAATCCTTCCGAGCCGTCATCGGTCGATATAAATTCTTTTTCCGTGTTGAGTTTTACCAGTTCTTTGCTTGTCCGAGCACCGTTGAAAACCACTATTTCCTTGCCGGAATCTTTTAATCTTTTAATTAAAAACGGGAACGGTGCTATTCCGATTCCGCCACTTACTATTATACCCAAGTCAAAGTTTTTATCGATTTTAAAACCGTGCCCTAACGGTCCAAGTATATTAACATGTTCGCCGGGTTTTTTCAGAGAAAGAATTTTCGTGCCTTCACCGGTAACTGCAATCATGAATGAAATTTCATCTTCTCTTACATCGCTTACACTGAACGGTCTTCGCAGAAGCGGTATTAACGATTCGGATACTTTGATATTACAAAATTGGCCGGGTTGAAATTTTCCGGCGATTTCCGGAGCTTTTACCGTAAGCAGGAAAATATTATCCGTAAGGAATAGATTGCGAACAACTACATAATTATCTAATATCAACTCACCCGCTCAACTATTATAAATTCATTCTTTTCTATTTTTTAATATTTGAATTTCAATTGTACGTATTTTATCCAATCTTCTTTGATGTCTGCCTCCGAGAAAATCCGTTTTCAACCAAACATCCAAAATGGATTTTATTGTTTCCATTCCCAATGTTTTAGCCCCCAGCACCAAAACATTCGAATTGTTATGTTCACGGGAACTTTTTGCGGAAAATTCATTGTAACATGTTGCCGCCCTAATTCCGGGCAATTTGTTTGCGGTAATAGCCGAAGGTATTCCGGTGGCATCAAAAATAATTCCCGCATCAACTTCGTTCAACACTACATTTTTTGCAACGGTTAAAGCAAAGTCGGGATAATCGCACGATTGTTCATCGTAAGTTCCGTAATCAATAACTTCAAAACCTTTTTCAGAAAGGAATCCGATTATTTCTTTTTTTACCGTAAATCCCGTGTGGTCGCTTCCAATACCGATTTTTTTTATTGTGGAAGATTCCCCGGATTTATTTGCCGTAATTTCCGATTTTGTCTGCTTACTTTCCTTTTCGAGGGAAATATTCAACTCTCGGATTTTATCGAGCGCAGAGGGAGTAAAAATTTCATTGCCGGAGACCTTAAGAACGGTTCTACCGCTTTTGTACAGATTTAAAATTATTTCTTCGGTAATTAATTTTTTCATTAGAGTAAATCGGTTTCTTTATGCATTTTTAAGTAATCCACCACTTTTTTTACATCTTGCGCATTTTCCCGGTTACAAACGAGCAGAGCATTTTTGGTATTGATAACAATTAAATTCTCAACGCCAATCAAAGCGGTAAATTTTTTCGGTGAGTAAATATACGAACTATATGTTTTATCCGTGTAAACTTTTCCGACTTTTGCGTTACCCGAATCATCCTTATCCGATAATTGATAAACCTCTTCCCAACTTCCCACATCACTCCAGTTAAAGTCTGCTTTTGTAAGATAAACATTTTTGGATTTTTCCATAACTCCGTAATCGATTGAAATATTTCTCAATTGTCCGTAAACATTTGTTAAAGTTTCGTCGAAATCATCTTTGCCAACGCTTTTTGATAATTCAACCAATCCTTCGTACAAATCGGGTAGATGTATTTTTATTTCGGATTTAATTGTATCTACACGCCAAATAAACATACCGGAGTTCCATAAAAAATCGCCCGATTGTAGAAATCTTTTTGCGGTTGAAAGATTCGGCTTTTCGGCGAAAGTACGTACTTTGTAGATATTTTCCCTCAACGGTTCATCAATATATTGAATGTAACCGTATCCTGTTTCGGGTCTTGTGGGAGTGATACCGATTGTTACCAATCCTTTTGTTTCGTAAGCAAATTCCGCCGCTTTCTTCAATGTGTTTTGGAAACTTTGTACATCGAGGATCAAGTGGTCGGCCGGCAAGGTTAACATGACAGCATCTTTATCGCGATGTTCCACCAATACTGCGCCAAGTCCGATACATGCTGCGGTATTTTTACCGAACGGTTCGGCAATAATGTTCTCTTCGGGTATATGCGGTATTTGCTTTTTAATTTGCTTTACCTGATTTTTATTTGTAATCACAAATATATGATCGTTCTCTACCAATCCGTTCAAACGTGCAACTGTATTTTGGATTAAAGTATTATTTCCGAAAATTTTCAAAAGTTGTTTCGGTTTTTTGCTTTTACTGCGCGGCCAAAATCTCGAACCTATTCCACCGGCCATTATAACAGCATAAATTTTCATATTAATTCCCTTCTTTTAATTTTTCAATTTCTCTTCCCAAAAACTCAGCCCGTTTCAGAAATTCGGTAATATCAACTTTTTTATCTTTAATTATTGCAGCTATAACTATCAAGCATGAGCGCATAGCGTAAATTAACTGCTTGTTTATTTTAATCACACCCCTTTGAATTAAACGTAAAGAGTCTTCAAACGTTTGATGCATTCGTGTAATAATATCGAAGTTATGTTTTTCGGACAAGGTTTTATTTATTTCCACGGTACGTAAACACTTAAAAATTTGTTCAGCCGAGCGTTTACCGTCGAGCAAATCATTCAGCAATGCATCCAGATTTTTAATTGAGTCCAACACTTTTTCTTTGTATTCGGCGAAAGAAAGATCTCGCTCCAATACTTCGTCGTCCAAAATAAAATCCGATTTCATTTCCAAAGTTTCATCATCATCGTTCCCGGTAGGTTCATAGTCCAACATAAATTCAGCCATTTCCGTTTCAGAGCCGGTGTTTTCCGTGGTTGCCAATTCCAATTCATTCAACCGGGCAACAATTCTCTGAAAATTCTGCCAATCGAACTGTTCAATCAATTTATTAAGGGTTTTCGATATGTTTTCGGTATGCTCGTTAAAATGATACGAAACCGAACTGAAATCGATTTCGTTGGTTTCAATAAAATTGTAGGCTTCATTTAATTTAATTGCAAATGTGGAAAGCTCAGTGTTCTTTTTCATTCTTTCGATTACACCAGCAACGGAACCGGAATCAAACAACAATTCACGTAACTTTGTTATAATTTCCACTTGCCCGGCTTTAAGATGCAATCCGTTCACAGCATTGTTAAAACATTGTTCCAAATATTTTTTTGTAATTTCTTTCATAAGCCTGTGTAAACTCTCGGAACTCTTTTACTAATGTTGCAAGTTATTTCGTAAGGGATTGTATTGATCAACATTGACCAATCCCAAGCATCAATTTTATGGTTTTTACTTTTGCCCAACAACACGGCTTTTGAACCCGTTTTAATTTTATCGTTTCCGGTATCCACGCAAATTCGATCCATCGTAACCGTCCCGATTTGAGGATAAACTTTATTGCTAATAATCACTTTCATTTTGTTTGTTAAGTTACGCGATATTCCATCGGCATAACCAACCGGCAACGTTACAACATTCGTTTTATGTTTGGCAATAAATCTTCTCCCGTAACTCACCGAGTCCCCTTTCGAAATTTGCTTCACCGTGGAAACGGATGAATACAACGACATAACGGGTTTTAATTTTACGGATCCGGAAGTTTCGAGCGACGGATAATAACCGTAAAGCGAAATACCGGGGCGTACCATATCGAAATAAGATTGTGGCATATCCAATATTGCTCCGCTGTTTGCAGCGTGTACAATTCCGGAAGCAATCTTTCCGGTTTTTAATTCATTTAATATGTCTTTAAATCTTTTCAACTGCAAATTTGCAAAAGTTTTGTCTTTTTCATCCGAAGTGGCAAAGTGGGTATAAATACCATCAATTTTAATATTTTTAATTTTAGATAATCTCACAATAATTTCGACGGCTCTTTGATACGGAATACCCAATCTTCCCATGCCCGTATCTATATTTACATGAATTTTTAATTTTTTGTTCGATTTATGTTTCTTTAATTTTGCAAAATCCGCTTCGCTGCAAAACGAGGGATAAATTTTATATTTCAAGTAATCATTTAACTCACTGGCTTGCACCGGCGAAAAGGTAACAACGGGTTGATTTGTAATTTTTGCTTTCCGTAATTCGATTCCTTCTTCGGTTAAAGCCACTCCGTAATAATCCGGTTTTTTATTTCCCAATTGCTCCAACTTTTCAACACACTTAATCATTCCATGACCGTAAGCATCCGCCTTTACAACAGCCATAACTTTCCGATTGCCTATTTTTTTTCGGATATTCAGAAAATTATACTTTAAATTAGACAGGTTAATTTCCGCAAAAGTAGAGCGCATTTGATTATATTTATAAGAATAGAATGAATTATTATTCCGGTTCTAAATTTAATTAAAATTAATGATTTTATACACTTGTGATCAGGAAAAAATATTACCTCAAAAATATTTGAATTTTAATTTTACTTATAAAAAAGGGATGAAACATGTTAATTACGACCACACCAACAGTTGAAGGTAAAAAAATAGTTAAATATCTCGGTTTGGTTACCGGAGAAGCAATTTTAGGAGCAAATATTTTTAAAGATTTGTTTGCCGGTATTCGAGACATAGTTGGGGGCCGTTCAGCCGCATACGAACGTGAACTGAAAAAAGCGAAAGAGATTGCGGTACAGGAAATGATGGAGGAATGCCGCTCGTTAGGTGGAAATGCCGTAATTGCGGTTGATTTGGACTACGAGACAATCGGTCAGACTTCCAGCATGCTAATGGTTTCGGCAAGCGGAACTGCTGTTGTGATTGAGTAAAAATATGTAACCGGTATTCCGGCGGATCTATCACTTAACCGTATTAAAAAGTTAAAACCGGTCTCCGAAGCGGGGATTTACAATATTATTGTAAATTGATCCGAATGTGTATGAAAACCCAATTGAACCCCAGAAACGGTATTGTGTTTCCAATTCACGTTGCTGTAACAAAACTTCTTCTTTCGTTGCCCCCCGTTTCGGTAAATATAATTGATCGTTGATTTTGGAATAGCCCCCGCGCACACGAAGAGAAAGACCTTTTATCAATCTTAAATTCATAGATAAATCCGTATCGATGGAATATTTTGAGAAATCGTGCAAATAATTTCCCCATGAAACATTCATATCGACCGAACCCCAGGGCTGAACTAATTCAACTGAAATTCTTAACGAATGTCTTAGTAAAGTTTCTTCAGTTTTAAAATAAATCGTTTCTTCAAAATATTTATTCCGCAATCCTTCAAGATAGTAACCGATTCGCAATTGTTTGCTGTTCGACATGGAATACGGGAAAATATTGTATTCAATGCCCGGAGAAAGTTTTAATGCCAATCTTACATTACTGTATGCCGAAGAACTTATACGAGCCCACATACCCGCCGACCAGTGTTCCGTTAACGATTTGATAACCGCGCCGGAAAAACCGTAATTCCTTTTGATGCTTTTTGTTACTATATCGTTATATGTAAAATTTTGCTCGTTGTAATTTCCGTAAACCCGTAAATTCAATTTTAATTCTTCGGTAACCCTGCTTGCCGAAACGTCACCGTAAAAGTAGTAATAGTTTGTATTTTCGCTACCGTTAACAAATCCGTCAACACCTGTATTAAAAACCCAAAAATTCCATTCATCCGTTTTTTCTTTTTTTTCTCCGGCTGATTTGGCTTTTTTAAACCGGATTTCGATATTTTCGGAGACGGGTGTTTTAGCAACATATTTCATCAAACCCAATTTTATTACATGTTCCATCTTTACCCTTTCCATATCGTTGGTATCGTCATTTTTCATTGTATAAAAGAGAGTATCGTTGGTATTGCGAAATTTATTCAGTCCGATAAAAAATAAACTTACTTTCTTACCTCCGCCACCGGTTCTTTGCGAAGAGAAGAGGATATGAACATCTGCATCTTTTCTGTCACGCACAAAATTTACATACTCAATTTTTTCTTTTAAATAGTTTATATCACAGCCTCTGCAATCCACATAAACGTTTATGGTGTTTTCTTTAATGAGGTTTTGGTTGGTTTGTGCCGACAAAGGTAAAACGAAAGCAAAGAGAAGGAATAAAAACTTTTTCATAATAACTCCGGAAACTATGATGAAATATTTAATTGAATCAAGTTTCCCGCCCAACCCGGCTTGATACTTCCACTTGATTATTCAGTACGTAATTTTACTTGAATTGCATGAAGTCGCTAAAACTCAGCGTTCAATAGAATAACAAATTAATTAAAACTTTTTTATTATTTATTATTTTATTTTGAATTTTTAATAAACTATAAAAGTATAAAATACTATATATTAATAATTTAATAAAGTTAAGTATGCAAAAAAATCTTATTTAATAAAAGAGAAAAAATCATCTTAATGATAATTGATGCTGCTTCCGCCGATAAATTCCCTCAGAACCGAATCGTGCGGAACTGCGGAATCGTCTTCGACCGGGACGACGGATTCCAGCATTCGTGCCACCCTCGATGCCCTGATGAACGCATCTTCGCGCAATGGATTATCTTTATACTCTTCCGCCCATTGTTTAAAATCATCAAGTAATTTGGGTCTGTACAATGCAATCTCGTAAGGCATGGAACTATTGATAATAAAATCAGCCGTATTTGCATAGGGTATGATATGTTTAAGCTCGCTTGTTCTTACGTAATGCCAATGTTCGAGGGTTTGTTTCGGTTTGTATGCACGGTGCACGGAATCCCTCAACATCCGTCGTATCATTCTGATATCCGTCCATTTTATATATTTCCCATCGGTCCCCCTCATTTGCAGAAGCGGTTCCAGATAAAGCTTGAATTTCAGTTCGTCCGGAATTTCACTGCTCATCGCCGGATAGAGTCCGTGCAAACTATCGATAAGTAATATTTCACCTTTTTCCAATTTCATAGGTGTACGGTTCAAATATCTTTTACCTTCTTTAAAATCATAATAAGGAATTTTCACTTCCTTTCCTTCACTCAACAATTTAAGGTGCTCGTTAATCAGTTCCAGATCGAGTGCTTGCGGTGTTTCAAAATCGTAATCACCAAATTCATCTTTCGGATGCAGTTCAAGATCGAAGAAATAATTGTCGACTATCAACGGAACAAAGCGCATTCCGTGTTTCTCAAGCCGTTGTTCCAGTTTAAATGTTGTAGTAGTTTTACCCGATGAAGATGGGCCGCTGACAAAAACCATTTTCAAATTTTTTGCTCTTTCCATAATCATTTCCGCTGCCATCGTCAAATCGTCTTCGTAAGCGGCTTCCGATTCGTGAACTATGTGTGGAAATTCGCCATTTTTTATTCTCTCGTTCAACAGCTCAACCTTGTGTAAATTATGGTCAACCGCCCAATTGAGCACTTTCCAAATTTTCGCCCATGGTATATTTTCCGAAGGTGTGGAGGCAAGTTTTTCCGCTGCCCTTCTTCGTTTATTTCTTTCGTCGCGGTATAAAATATATTCTTTTGCTACTTTAGCATGTCCGTGTTCAATTAATGTTTTTTCAACGAAGTCTTGAATTTCTTCGATGTGCGGTTTGTAACCGTCGGGAAATTTTTCTTCCATGGCTTTAACAACTTCATCGGCAAGGAATTCCGCTTTACCTTTATCCCTGCCGCCAACGGCAACTGCAGCCCGGTAAATAGCGTTCATTATTCTCTCTTTTTTGAACGGAACAACTGCCCCGCTTCTTTTAATTACATATTTGAATTTACTCATCTGTTTTCCCTTATTAAGATGATTTAATTGTTAAAATGTTCTTTTCATCTTAAATATTTTTCCAGGACCGTAGTCCATATTTTATAACCTTTATTATTCAAATGTAAACCGTCTTCGAGAAAAATTTCTTTTTGAGGTATTCCGTTTGGATTCAACATAGGTTTAACAATATCTGCATAAAATAAGTTCTCTTTCATATCGATAAATTCTTTAATCATCATATTGGCTTTATTCATTTCCGTCCAAAATTTCCACCGGTTAATGCTCGGTTTGATCGGAATAAAAATCAAATCGATTTTGCCTACGGAATCCTCAACCATCTTTACAAACCGTTTGAAATCCGAATAAACCCTTTCCGGAGTTTTACCTGCAGCTATATCATTATCGCCACAATAAAAAACGATTTTGGCAGGTTTGTATTTTTTCACAACATCATCGAAGAAATAAATCACGTCGGAAATGTGTGAACCGCCGAAGCCCCGGTTAATAACTTTTAACCTGGGAAAATATTTTTGAGTTTTCCACATTCTTATACTGGAGCTTCCGACGAACAAAACGGCATTTGCCGGAAAACTGTTTTTATCATCCCAATTTTTAAATACGGAAATTGCATTATCAAACCTGTGCGGATTGGGTGAAAACCGAGTTTCCTTTTGGGCATAAAAGGTACTTAGCAAGAAAACCAACCACAATGCAATAACCGGCTTAACCTTTTTCATTATTCACCGTGTTTTGTTTTAAATCCTTTTAACATCCAATTTTTTGCAAGTACAAGGGCAACCGGACTGACAATTGCAATCAAGCCGTAAATCAACCACATTACTTCCGTATTCATTTGCAAAGGCGGTGTATTCGCCGGACAATATTTGGTTAAGAACCAACCGGAATAAAAACCTGTTACCACTTTGGTTAAAAACCACGGGAATTGACCTACTCCCATGTATAAACCGGTTTTACCTTCGGGAGCAACTTCGGCAATCCATTGCAGAAACCGTGGCTGCCACATCGCCTCGCCGACTGTCATAATAAATACATAAAGCAGGAAGAGAACTATATTCGGACCGAGAGCAAGAAGGAAAGTGGGAAACGCCATTACAAACGTACCGTAAATCATCATCTTATAAACATTTGCCCTTGCGGTTAATCCCGCAACAATAGGGGTTAAGAAGAAAATTAAAATCGGATTGATGTTTGTAAATATTTCAAAATACTCGCTTACAACGGAGCCGGCAAAAGCTCTATCGAGATAATACGGTAACGTAAGCCAATTATGGGCAAACAAAGTTTGAACGGGTATCAGAATAAAAATGAAAAACGTAAACCGAAGATCGCGGAACGGATGATACGGTCTTCTTTTTAAGTAATCCGTTATAGCAAGAACAACCATCAGTACAAACAGAATAAAAGCCAAATCGAGAGTTGCAGTAAAATTAAATATTTTAAATTGATAAATAATGTTTATGTCATTTTCGAATCCGAAGCCGGAAAGTAAAAAGAACACAACAGCGAGAATGGAATAGGTAATCAGCATTCCATTATTAATTTTCGGTTTTTCGAATTCCTCTTTGATCTCTTCTTTTTCTTCGGTTTCTTCGCCACTGAGTTCAATATTTTCGCGCGCAATTTTTTCAACAGCATCTTGATCCGTTTTTCTTGTTAGAATAACAACTGTGATGAGAAGTGACAAAGCAGTTAAAATTACGTAAACCCAAAATACAGCGGTTAATCCGTTGGGTGGGAAAACATCCTCGAAGCTTTGACGTGTGAAAGAAGAAATGAATCCGGAGAAGAAGGCACCGAGATTCATAAATCCGTAAATCACGGCGTAGCCCATTGCCGCCGTTTGTTTATTGGTGTAACGTTTAACCCCGGCGTACGCAGCAGGTTGATACAAACCGTAGCCCAAAACCATAATAAGTAAGCCGGCGGTCATCATAAAAAACATTGGCGACCAAAGACCGTTAGCCAAATGTAATGTACCAGAAAGTGCAACCATCACTCTCCCGACCAGCATTGCAAGAAACGCCAGTGCCAAAGAGGTACGGACACCGAGTTTATCGGAATAACCGCCAAGCAGCAACATTGCAAAGGTAATTCCTCCCGTAACACCGCTGTATATTAAACTGGCTTGTGTGTCTTTCAGTGCCAGATTTTCGGAAGAATATTTTCCCAGAATAGTTAAAATACCGAAATATACAAGCCCTTCGATTATGTACGGAACATTTATGCCCCAAAGGGCTTTGGGCGCTTTGATAAAGGCGATAAAAGTTTCTTTCAGTTCTTTAAAAGCATCTTCAATCACCTCACCGAAAGTTTTTTTTACCGCTTCATCTCCAATATTGTTTTGATTTTCAGACATACGACACTCCGCAAATTCTGATTAAATAATATTTACTTCTGGTTCAAGTTCTATTTGATATTTTTCTTTAACCTTGGTTTGAATAAACTTAGCCAAATCCAAAATTTCTTTACCGCTAGCATTTCCATAATTCACAATTACCAACGCTTGTTTTTCGTATGTGCCGGTGTTTCCGGTTCTGAATCCTCTCAGTCCGGCATTATCGATAAGCCAGCCGGCCGGTATTTTCCAATGGTCTTCATCTACTTTATATGCAACAATATCCGGATATTTTAATTTTAATTTATTAAATGTTCCGGTATTTACAACCGGATTTTTGAAGAAACTTCCCGCGCTTCCCAATATTTCCGGATCGGGTAACTTGCTTCGTCTTATTTCAATAACCGCATTACGTACTTCCTCAATGCCAATTTCTTTTATATTCTTTCCGTTAAAATATTTTGCCAAACCGGTATAAGAAAGATTCGGTTTTCCGGATTTATCCAATTCAATTGTAACATAAGTAATGATAAATTTGTTTTTCAATTTCGTTTTAAAAATGCTGTTGCGGTAAGAAAGTTCGAGAGTTTCTTTTGGCATTTCAATAAATTTATTTTCCCCGATTTTAAATCCCCTTACGGACACAAGCACATCTTTCAATTCTGCTCCGTACGCACCAATATTTTGAATTGGAGCGGCGCCAACCGTTCCGGGAATCAGCGAAAGGTTTTCGATGCCCCACAAATTTTTCCGTACGCAAAATTCAACCAAATCATCCCAATGTGTTCCGGCACCCGATTTGACTACCGCTTTCCGTTCATCTTCATAAATGATTTGAATTCCTTCGATAGAGTTTCTTAAAACTGTGCCATGAAAATCTTCACTGAAAAGAACATTGCTACCCTCTCCCAAAATTAAGAACCGTTTATTATTAACATCAATTTCTTCATTTAATATCTTTTCAAGTTCCGCTTCCGAATTAAATTCAATAAACAAAGACGTTTTGGCATCTATGCCAAAAGTATTGAAATTTTTTAGTGAAAAATCAGTGTGTTTAATCATTCGAATTAGTATCTTGTTCGCCAATCAATTTGCTCAATATTATTTCCGTCACCGCTTAATAACACCGCTCCGTTCCGGCGTACGTCTTCAACCATTATTTTATTCCCGGGAAAATTAAAATCACGGGATTCTTCTCCGGGTAAAAATCTGTCTTTAAAATCGAGAATCAAAAATTCAGGATGTATATCCATAAGAAAATCCCGGACTTTCTTTAATATTTTACTTTTTAATCTCAATATTACTATTTTAATGTTTAACTTATCCAAGAGTTTTTCCGGCAAATAAATATTTTGCGGTGCGATCAAATCAATCAATAAAACGGAAATATTTCCACAAGAAATAATAAATATACCATTTTTCTTGGTGTGTAAAAAATCCGGTTTCGGATAAACAAGAGGATATAATTTTATTTTACCGGCAGAATAAACCTTGTCGCTAAAATATTCCACTTTAACATGGTGGTAAGAAAAAAACTCTTCCAAAATATTTTCTTCTTCGTCAAGTGTGTCGGGCTGAGGTTTTAACAACCGGACAATATGCTTCTTTTTTACCAGAGTAAAGAAACCGCCGTACAATTCATTTCTTACACCGGTCAGCAAACCCAAATTGATTTGCTCTATTCCGTTTCCAGCAAAAAAAGGTTGTAATACTCTTTTCCCAAAATCAAAAAATTCATCCCGTTTTCCGGCATTTGCAAGTAACGAATATTGGTCGCAGTTAAACAAAACGGATTGCCCTTCACCCGCATCAAATATCATAATATTGAATTTATGTTCCGGCAATAAACTGTTGTTGTCAAAGGTAGAAAAAACGGCAAAGTTCAATATTGCCAGTATGAACAAAATGACTCTAGCTTTTCTGTTTCGAAAATACGTTAATGAAATTAACACGGAGAACAAAAGCAGATAAAATAGCAGCGTATCGTAAAGCGAAAAATTATGAATATCCAAATAAGCATAACTTGAGCTTCCAACCGATTTTATAATTCCATTCATCAAATTAACCAACCAACAATTTGCAGAAGCATAAGCCAGAGCCAACCATTCACTTACAAATCCGATTAATATAACTACAATGCCCAATCCCAACACAAAACCGATTGCGGGAATTATAAACACATTTATTATTACTGATATGAGTGAAAGTTTATGGAAATAAAGTAATGTAAAAGGCAATGTTCCGATTTGTGCCGAAAGTGATACAGCTGCAAACAGAAGAAATTTTCTAACCAAATTATCCCTTTTAAATTTGAGGTAAATTGCCTTTCTCATTTCAGGATAAAAATAAACAATTGATAAAACGGCAGAGAAAGAGAGCTGAAATCCGGGGTTAAACAGTTCTTCGGGATTTAAAATTAAAATCAGAAATGCGGCAATGGCAAGCGAGTTATAAGCATTTGTGGAGCGGTTTGTAAGTAAAGCAATGATAATAATTATTGCCATAACCGATGCACGGAAAACCGGCGGTTGAGCCCCCGTGATAATCAGAAAAAAAACAACACCGGTAATAGTGAAAATATATTTTAAGTATAAATTGAATCGATTAAAAAGAAGCATGAATATTAAAACAATAAAGCCTACATGCAACCCGGAAACCGCCAAAACATGTACAACCCCGGCATTTACATATTTACTTTTTAATTCAAAATCCAATTCACCGCGATCGGCCAAGAGTAAACTTCTCAGTAAGGCATATGTTTCGGCAGTATGGTATTTTTTCAGTATGCCGTCGATTGTTTTTCTAATCGTAAAAATTAAATTTTTAACTGCTCCGGTTTGTGTGTCAATTATTCCAACATTGCTCAGACCTTTAACATATAAAAGAGCAGATAAGTTTTTTGAATAAAGGTATTTTGCATAATCGAAATCACCGGGATTCCTTACATTTTTGGGTTTGGCAAGTAAACCGCGTAGTTGCAAATAATTTCCGGTTCCAAGCTTGTGGTAAAAAACATTTATGTTTTGAAAAGATTCATCCGAAATTTTACATAATGCATTAAATCCGGTTTTGTAGAGTGAGCCGGGTGTTTTAACAGAATCAACAGCCAGTATAAATTCGATTCTATCATTTTTAATCAAATCAATCGATTTGATTTTTCCGTAAACTATTACATTTTTCAGACGTGCTTTGTGAAACGGGTATTCCGGTTTTTGCGTATTGAATAAAACAAAATAAAGCGCTCCAAAAATTATTGTAAAGATGAAAACCGGAATGTTGATTTTTCTTATGTTTTTAAATATTATAAAATATAATTGTATAAATATAAATATTAAAATAGAGATTGCAGCCAAATACAAGTATACCAAGTCTTCAAGAATGTACAGTTTACCCAGAATAATTCCAACTACAAATCCGATTGTAAAAGGAATAAACGGATAACGAATCACTTGTATAAACCCAATATTGCCTTTTTTATATCTTTAATAGATTTAATTTTCTTTGCCAATTCTCCGGCATATTTACCGGCTGTAATTGTTAAAGCAGGATTCCTCGTATGGGTTTTCACCGAAAGATCTTCAAGATTACCATGGTCGGAGCAAATGATTAAAGTTTTATCCCCGATATTTTTTAAGATGTAAAAAATAAAATCATCCAACAAATGGAGGCGTTCACTCATTTCCGGTTTATGCCGGCCGTGCCCGAGATGGTCTGTGATAAAATATTCGAACACCGTTAAGTGATGTTTTCCGGACAAGCGGAACAATCTTTTGGCAGCGGTTTCAGGTTTAATTACCGGCAGTTTATAATTTAACCGTGTAACCCAGTATTTATTATCGATTTCGTTGCTCAGTGCATTTCCTTTACGTAAATCGGTAGAAGTTCTTAACCGGACGCCGGTAAGTATGCAGCTTAATGTTGTCACACTCAAGCGCCTTCTGCCGGAATTCACATAATCGAAGAATATACTCGGATAAGCATTTGCGAAGGCAACTTTCTTGTTAATGTTCAAGAATTCCTTAAAAATGTTTTTCTTTTCAATAACCGGAATTAGTGTGGAATAAGGATAAGGTCCGAAATGCTTCCCAATTTTTTCCGGTGCATTGATACCGCAAAAAATAGAGGTTTGCCCGGTTCCGCTTTGCGGTAATCCTTCCACACCCAAACATGCGTCGGCAGGAAATAAAAAAGCCGAATCCGCTTGCAACCGTTGATTAATGAGAGAAGGCGGTTGATCGAAAAAACGGGAGAACACTTTAAAACCGTACTTAAAAAACGGGTTGATTTTGGAATCCGGCTCACCAATGCCAACCCCGTCTATAAATATTAAAATTGTAGAATGCAAAATAAAGTTAGAATTATTAGAATTTACATAAATATAATAATAATGATTCCGGTAAGATTCAATTATTTTCTTTGGATTCAACCAGAACAGTAACCGGACCGTCGTTAATTATTTTAACAGACATCATTTCGCCGAAAAGACCGGATTTTACTTTAGTTGCGCCTAATTGTTGTTTCATCCGCTGAATAAATTTTTCATACAAATTCTCCGCCAAATCCGGTTTGGCAGCAAGATTAAAACTCGGTCTGTTCCCCTTTCTTGTATCACCGTAAAGAGTAAACTGGGAAATAACAAGAACTTCACCGTTAATTTGCTTTACCGACAAATTCATCTTACCATTTTCATCTTCGAAGATGCGAAGATTTGCACATTTATCCGCTACGAAGTTCACATCCGCTTCGGTGTCGCCTTCCTTCACACCGAGTAAAATTACCATTCCATTTCCGATTCCGGCGCTATAGTTTTGGGATTCTATAACCACCCCACCTTCGGAAACGCGTTGTACAAGAGCTCTCATCCCAATACTCCGCTTATAATTCTGTCGATTCCACTGTAATCTTTTTTAATTTTAATATTTTTAAAGTTATATTTTTGAAGAATTTCATGAACTTTGCCGCTTTGTCCCTCAGCCAATTCAAAATATATTTTACCGCCGGAATTTAAAAGGCCGCCGGATAATTCAATTATTCTTTTATAAAATTTCAGTCCGTCTTCGTAATCGGTAACGGCAATACTTGGTTCATAATCCTTTATTTCAGATTGTAGAGTTTCAAATTCTTCAACGCTTACGTAAGGTGGGTTCGATACAATAACATCGTATTTTTTTTTAATTCCGTTTGGTAATTCCAAAAAAATATCGGCTTGAATAAAATTAATATTTTCAGTTACATTATTAATCTTGGCATTTTGTTTGGCAATTTCAATTGCAGCATTGGAAATATCCATTCCGGTAATTTCCGCATGAGGCAGGCTTTTGGCCAATGCAATGGAAATGTTCCCCGAGCCGGAACCAATATCCAGTACAGAAATTTCTTCTTTACTATTTAAATCATTTAAAATGTATTCAACCAGAAATTCCGTTTCCGGGCGGGGAATTAATACGGAATTGTTTACTTTTAATTTCAAACCGAAAAAATCGACTTTACCCAAAATATATTGAAGAGGCTCCTTTTTGCCCCTTCTGGCAATATAATTTCTGTATAGTGTTTTTTCTTTTTCCGAGAGTGGTTGATC
>Ga0256841_1000725_pt1 | contig 32000 bp, 27 predicted proteins | sample 356308metaG_FD_185971 | JGI IMG/M metagenome (GOLD analysis project Ga0256841, IMG submission 185971) | Hydrothermal vent microbial communities from Mid Atlantic Ridge, Atlantic Ocean - 356-308 | ecosystem: Environmental > Aquatic > Marine > Hydrothermal vents | place: Atlantic Ocean: Mid... | reverse complement strand
CCCCATCATAGATATAGGCTTTTCCATTTACCGTGAGCTTCCTGGAGGGACTATCAGTACCGATACCGATGTTAGTGCCATTGTCATAAATTGTCCCCTTTATCAAGGCCGACCCCGACCACATCGGAACATAGCCTGTTGTATTGGTTCCGACCTGGGGGTCAGTCTCCACGGTTATTCCCACGTCATCTCCATCGTCGAGTCCCGAAGGACGGTTAGAGATTTCATTCCATGTTACACCATCTTTAAAATATTCTGGGACTGTTGGGTCTGTTTCGGTTGTGATGCCCACATTGTCCACTCCGTCAGCGAAACCGGAAGGGATACCGGAAAGATTTCCCCACGTAATTTCCGAGTCACGGGCTATAGTTGACGGAATCCTAGCTTCTGGTATGATACCCGAAGTAATATCTTCACCTGCATGTTCATGATCCGCAGGTGCAAATTCGGAACTTTCACGTCCGTTAAGAGCTTCCGAATCTCCGGCCTTCATTGCATAAAAAACCGAAGTTATTTCCTGCCTAGGAGTCATCTCAGAATCGCTACCTACCTGGATGCCAAGGTAGAGGGCAGGGTTGTCAAGCAGGGTCGGTGGGAATGGATTTGATACAGGGTCATCAGGGAGCTTCGCGTTAAAAATTCCTTTATTGACAAGGATTGATCCTGTTTCACTCCACAGCGCGTTCCCCCCAGTGTTAACATTATATATCCTAAAGGTAACAGAATACGTTCCATCTGAAACCGGTGTCCCATCCGGATTAGCCAGCTTTCCCTGGTAATTAATGCTACCGGGAACAGCCAGAATACTTCCGGAAACAAATAAAAAAAGAATAGTACACAAAACCAGTAAATAGTATCGTTTGCCTTTCATTACGTGCCTCCTTTTTCTCGAGTTTTCCCTTAAATCGAATGGAAGAAACATATCTTTTGACGCTTTTTCTCTGTTCGAATCCAATTTTTCTTCAAAACGGATGGAACGCGATACTTTCAGAAAGTATCCACATATTCAGCCAGATCCATACCATCCACATCACCATCTGGTTCGGTATCACACCCGGAATTGTACTCCATATCAGTATCCGTAAGTCCGAACGTAGCCGCAAAAGACTCGATATCTCCACAACCCACCACCGCTCGCAGTGTGTACCAGAATCCCGGATAAAGATCATAGCTGTGAGAGTACGGCTGAGCGGAGGAATCCATCAAGGGGGACGGTTGTCCGATAGTACCAACTGTTCCGAAAGTTTCAGATTGCATGGGGACACCGCCTCCGGAAAAAACGGATGTCGGAAGAGTATAATTTTCACTAGAACTGCCAGCCCCCCATGCAAAACAACTGAAAAAAAACGCTTGCAGGATCATAAGTACAAGGATACGTATGATCCTCTCTCGCTTCCCCATAGTTCACCTCCTTTTTTTACAAAAATAGACACGTGTTAACAAAAAGGGAAAAAGCCTTGAAAGTAATAGGGTGATTTAGAGAGGGAAAGGATTTGACTAAAAACACAGTGTGAAGTTGAGTCCGAAACCAGTTGTCTCCCTTTTTTGAAATGAAACGCCAGTCTTCCGACTTCTCTTTTTACCAATGGCTTTTACCAGCCTCGGCGACCGTGCCGGCCCAGTTATAATGAGTTAATAAAGCCCTCCCTATCTTCGCTAGAACACTAAATAACAAGGGACTCTCTTACAAAACCAAAAACTTGCATCGTGGGAAAATAGGAGTGATCAAGATGCCTGGTTGTGCTCACATGGTGCCTGAAAGAGCATCATGTCCGAGCAGTAAATGCGCCCCGCAGACAACCATCCCCCCTACAACCCGAGGCACATATTATCGCTCTCCCCTATTGGCATCGACCTGTAGCAGATAACGAGAAAAATGTCAAGCTGTTTCGCTGTTTTCAAAGGAATGGATAAACCAGTTTCCTTTGTGGCGCTTTACATTCGGTTGATAAACTGTTATGGTTTCAACTATCCTGCAGAACTAAAGTGGGAGTTAATTACCCTATTTAAACAGTCTTTTATATGCGATTAGAGTACGGGGAGTAAACATGAATCAAGCCAAGACGGGAGACAAGGTAAAAGTACAATACGTCGGTTCACTGGAGGATGGAAGAGTATTTGGATCTTCAAGTCCTGTGGAACCCTTCGAGTTCATTATTGGTCAGCAGAGCGTGCTTCCGGCCTTCGAGCAGGCCGTTATTGGGATGGCCGTGGGAGAAACAAAAAAGATCGAAGTTCCTCCCGAGCAAGGTTATGGACCTTTTAGAAAGGAACTTGTCTTTTCTATACCCAAATCAGAGATGCCAGAAGAAATTGCCCCTGAAGAAGGCAAAGTTCTTAGAATACGACTAAGTGACGGAAATTATGCCTTCGCAACCATCATGCAGATAACGGAAGACAAGATAATCCTGGATGGTAATGATCCACTGGCCGGAAGAACCCTTTTTTTTGAAATCACCTTGCTCGACATCGCATAGCTGGACTTCTCTAGAGGTTGTCCCAGTGTGAACTTCGTAAGGAAGCTTCATCACATTTTCCTTTTTCGGGTAATAAAAGTATCCTGAAAAATAAGAGACATGCTTACGTGCGGGGTGATAAGAGTGTTTCAAGCATTTTTACTTGTCGCAGAGGTTTCTCTTACCATGTTTCTAAGCCTTTCGAGGTTTACCGGGTCCTGCTCAATCCCGTTCTTGAGCTTTGGAGTTTCTATGACCTTGGGTATGTATTTTAGCCTAGCATCGTTCATTATCAGTTGAAATGCATCGTAACCGATAAACCCTTCCCCGATGTGTTCATGCCTGTCTATTCTGCTCCCTAGAGGCTTTTTCGAATCGTTGAGATGAAAGAGATAGAGCTTATTCAGACCCAGTATTGAATCAAACTGCGCCAGCGTATTTTCATAAGAAGTTTTATTCCTAATATCATACCCGGCTGCAAAAACGTGGCAGGTATCGAGACAAAAACCGATGCGCTTTTTATTTTCGATAGCTTCGGCAATTTGTGCCAACTGTTCAAACCTGTAGCCAATGTTGGTACCCTGACCGGCTGTGGTTTCCAGCAGGAGAATAACGCCCGTTGAATAAGTTTCGTCAAGTACCTTGTTTATTGCTCTTGAAACCAAGGAAATTCCCCTTTTCTCCCCTACACCCTTATGAGCCCCCGGATGAAGTACCACAAAGGGAATTCCCAGTAAAGATGACCTGATGAATTCATTTTTAAGCGCCGAGACCGATTTTTTCCAGAGAACATCGTCCGGTGATGCAATGTTTATCAGGTAAGACGTGTGCGACGCCATCTTAACTATTTGGCTCTTGGCTTTCAGTTCGCAAAACTTCTCTATTTCTCTCTCTTCAAGATGTCGTTCTTTCCACGTGTTGGAATTCTTAGTGAAAATCTGGAGAGCATTGCATCTATATTTCATTGCAAGTTCCAGTGACTTGTGAAGACCACCGGCTATGGATAGGTGCGCACCAAGAATTATCACCATACACTCCAAAAACAAGGGCGGGTTCCCCCGCCCTATTGCTTAAAAAGCCATGAACTACTTAGAGAATATGTATTTCTTTTGCCCGCTTTTGCTTAGCTGGTCGTCAAGTATTCCACGACCTTTGGCCCAAGTCCAATGGAATGGGTTGCTTCAAATAGCTTTACCGCTTCTTCGTACGCATGAGATGCAATCCTATCTTTGTAGAGCATGGGCAAAGCATTAAGCTGTGGTGCAAAAGCCTTATTCGCCTTCTTGATGTTTCCCCCTGTGTTTCCGGTCTGTATTGCCCAGTCCCACATTTCTTCCCAGAGTTCATCAGGGATACCCCTGTAGGGACGCTTAATATATTCCTTGTTTTCAGTAGTTATAGCATTCCCGTTTTGGTTCATTGCGAGGCCAAAAGTTATGTTCTGCCAGAATGTTCCAACGTTCCCTTTTCGTATTCCGTAATCGATAAACGACGTGATTTTTTCAAGTGAAGTTCCGGTTATTCCGTGCTGAGCTATATCCACCTTCCAGGGCTGTATCGCTTCCCATATTTCTTTTGTGAGGTCAAGCTGAATACCTTCCTGGGCCGTTCCGAAGTACGTACCATGAATTGACCCATTATTTATGGCCAAAAGATCTGGATGAACACCGCCCTTTACAAGTTCCCCAATGAACCACTCGGCTTCATCAGGTCTTGTAAATCCTTCCGCACTTCCACTCTTGGCACCTATTTCACCGAGCTCCACCTCGAGGCAAAGTCCGGCCTCGATTATCGGACGTGCAAGATCAAGGGTCGCGGCCAGATTCTGCTCGTTTTCCATGTGAGAAGCATCTATAGCAAAAGAGGTAAACCCTGCTTCCAACTGCTTTGAAATAAGCTCTCGAACTTCTTCAATTTGATCCGGATTCTTTACGGTTAAATGGTCGGCATGAATCGCAAATGGCACTTCCGTGTTACCAAGTCTTTCATTTTCCGCAACAATAAATGCTGCGAAAGAAAACGGATCAAACTCAGTATAGGTGAGTTCTGATTTGGCAATTTCGTACATAACGGGTGCCTGGGTAGCCATAGATGCTTTAATAATTCCGGCCACCGGCAACTTACAGCGCATGTTTACTGCCATAATCATTCCATGATTCTCTCTCGCCACTTGAATGAGTGCTTTACCATTCATCAGAGGTGCGAGGCTATTTGGAAATCTTTTCTGTACATTTTCCGGACGACATTCGACCAAATTTCTCATTATTTCTCTCCTTATCCTTAAAGATATTATTATAGACACTTGATTATCAAGAAACCTAAGCTTAAATATAATTTATAGATCCCATTATTTCAACAAAAGCCGGAAAATGAAATCAGTTTTTCCTATCGACCCACCGATAAAAAGGTTTTGATACCAGGCCCCCAAACGTCATCTGAATACGACCCTTCTTTTGCTAAATAGAAGCTCCGCAACTGCTAAGGCAGCATAAAAGATAAATATCCAGGTAAGAGTTCGCAGGTTTGTCCTAAACAAGTAAACAATCAGGACGATCCATGATGAAAGGGATAGCAAAAAACCAGCAACGGGGATTCCGAGGGATATTTTTATTCTGTCCCTAAGTTTAAAAGCCGAAAGGTTTATCGCTGCAAATATCAGTAAGAAAGTGGAACTGGCAAAGGAAGAAATGACTGTTAAATTAGCAATATTAACGAAAATTAAAGTCAAGAACGTAATTGCTATTAGACTAACATATGGAATGTCCTTCGTCCTCTCCCGATAAGAGAACACCTTAGGTAAGTCCTCATCCATGGCCATTACCATTCCAAGCCTTGCTGTACCAAACAGGGTTGCATTTATCGCAGAAGCTGTTGAAAGTAGCGCACCAAGTCCAATTAGCATAAACCCTGCTTTACCGAGGAAGGGTTGAGCTGCTACGGCAAGGGCATATTCCTTGTATTTCGCTATTTCCTCAGGAAGCAGATTTCCTACTGCTACAACTGAAACAAGTACGTAAATGACAGTTGTTAAAACTATGGATATTATTATTGACCTTGTAAGATCACTCTCGGGGTTCTCCATCTCGTTTACAGCATTGGGAATTAACTCAAATCCTTCATACGCAACAAAAATAAGTGCGGCCCCCATCAATAGATTCACGCATCCCTTGTTAAAAAATGGTAACAAGCGGGAGGATTTTACAAAGTAAAGTCCTGTAAATGCAAACATTGACAAGATAAGCACCTTTACCAAAACGATTACATCCTCACTTTTTCCTGCAGAAGCAACCCCGTAAAGGTTAACCCCGAGGAAAACAAGCAAAATCAAGGTCTCCAACACGTGATGGACAACCTGGGTCTGTGAGGATGCCCCAAACATTGCCGAACCATAAACTCCAAAGGTATACGAATACAGAGACAGGGTGCCGATATATCCCACGAGAAGCATCCATCCGCCAATTCCGGCCACGTTTTTGTTCTCAAATGCATGTTCCAGATAAGTGAAGCTGCCACCATCTGATCTGAAGACCAATCCCAGTCTCGCATAGCAATATCCAGCCAGTAAAGCAACTACTCCTCCTATCCCAAAGGCAACCGGTGCGGCATGTCCTGCTTGAGATACCGAAAGACCCAAAACGGAGAAAATACCACCACCTACCATTCCTCCAACTCCCATGGCAATTAGTTCTTTTAGGCCCAGCTTCTCATCATGATAGTCATTTCCTCTCATTGATATCCCTCGCCTTTCCTGTGCCGTTTCATCATCTGCTAATTCCTGCCGCCAATACATATACTTATTATGTTACCTTTTTCTAGGATGTGTTCCATCAATATATGGACAACTCCAATAATCACATAATTTAAACTTTGGAATGACATTTTTAGGAAGACCTAAGGCAGCGATGCCGCAACTAAAACTCAGGACAAAGATTGATGGTTTCGTAAAAAGTCCTAAAACCGGTCATTGCGATCCCGCACCTACTTCAAATACGACTATTTGCTATTGCTCCTACAATTCGCAGGAAGTGGGTGCGGGATCGCAATGACAAAACAGGAGATTTTTTGCGATAATATCAGGATTAAGACACGCTAAAACGGTACATGTTTACCGGGAAGTATTCTAAGCAGGTAACAACCTATCATTTCAGTGTTCTGCCAGGGAAGCAAGAACTTATTCGGTACCAACAAAAAAAGGCCTGAATTCGTTTTCATCCCAGCTTAAAGCTTCGTCAATTTGTGCCAGCAGCCGTTGTTTCTCCTTAGGCAGCTTCCCTTCGAGGTTTATGTAGTTGGTGTAGTGATCGCTCGTTAGGTAGGTTTCACAATCGAGGTTTTCCAGAAGCAACTTGGTTTCTCTCAGAACTTCATGAGGCCCCAGAAGCTTAAATTTCCCCTTTTTTATCTGGTGAAGCAAAAGGGTGTTAATTTTGGGCACAAGTGTCCTCAAACGGACAAAGTCGGGAGTAATTTCGTTCAGCACTTTTGCCGTTTCCAGGGCATGTTCCCTGCTCCTTTCCCTACCCCCCAGGCCCAGAATCACGTATTCACTCAATTCAATACCCGCTTCCTTCACCCATTTGCCTGCTCTAATTTGCTCTTCCGCGGTGGTTCCCTTTTTTACTCTCCGAAGAACCTCGTCATCTCCACTTTCAAGCCCCACGTGTATTCTGCTCAACCCCGCTTCCCTTAGTTTCCTGAGATCTTCCAGGCCTTTTTTAACAATGTACCTGGAAGATCCGTAAACTGTTATTCGTTCAAGGTTAGGAAACTGTTTCCTAGCAAAGCGACAAATTTCAGCCAGATCTTCAGTTGGCATGGCAATGGTGTTTCCAGCAGGGAAAAAGAGAGTTTTTACTCCTGGGCCATATATTTTACGAGCTTCCAGGATATCTTCACAGATATCTTTCACTGGTCGAACTTTATATGGCGGACCTTTTTTGTAAACCATGCAAAAGGTACACTTGTTGTGAGGACATCCGACAGTTGCCTGGATTAGCAAGCTGTTCGCTTCGCTGGGAGGCCGATAAATGGGACCTTCGTAACGCATCTACTTAATCCATGAATCCGTGACGAAACTTTATGGCTAATTTGTATAACATGTCTAAATTCCTGGTTGTTAGCCACATAGCCACCATGGATTCTTCTTCACCTTCTCAAACAATCTTTTTTGCGCCCTGCGGGTCGTCCACCTGCACCGCATCTTCTGCGTCATCGCCCGCCGGACATAGCGTACTATAGTCCGTCGAGCTCTTCCTTGCATCCACGGCCCAGGTGAACGATCACGGATTCAGGCAATCCCTTCAATTTTCGCTTCCAGTTTTTCTATGTTTTCACGGGCAAAATCAATATCTGGGTCGAGTTCCAGAGCCATCCTGTAAAGGTGAATGGCTTCCCTGTAATGTCCCAATTCCCTCAGGTTCGAACCAATGTTAGCATAATCAATTGCGGAGCCTGGGTCGAGTTCAATGGCCTTTTCAAATTCCTCGATAGCCTTCAGGTGTTCCTTCAGCTTGTAATAACAAAAGCCCTTTAAGTTATAGATTTCCTTCAAAGCTGGGTTGTGCTCCTGTGCTCTTTCCAGGGCTTCTATGGCACTTTGATACTTCCCCATTTCTTTGTAGCATGAACCTATATGTACGTAGATGCTGGCTATTTCGTTTGGATCTGGGTCAAGTTCAAGGGAACGGCTGTAACAAAGCAAAGCCTCGTCGGGGTTACCGCATCTTTCCTTACTGAGTCCAAGGAAAAACTGGATATCAAAACGACCCGGAAATATATTATCCAGGATTTGCAAATATCTGCCTGAATCAACCGGGGAAATACTCTGGCTAAGCACCTTGGCTAGGTGAAAAGGAAAATCTGTATTTCGGGTTCTATCTCTGAAATGAGCCCCGGGAATGACACAGTAAATCGCCGGGACCTGGAGTACAGGGTGAGTAACATCGACAATTATTGCCTCCAGTCCTATCTTCTGAAGGCTAGAAGTGCAGGCACGGATTTCTTCGTCAAAGTAATCGGAACTCAACTTCGGAAGTTCTTCTATTCTGACCAGTTTTTCGGTTTTCGTCATGTATTCGGCTTCTTCCAGGGTTTTGAACTTGGGTAAAGTGGGCATGTAGGTAGTGGATCTTTCAAAATCTCCCGCCAACTGTGCCACCTCGGTAAGTGCCCTGCACAGGGATTTGCTCGGGTCCGGGGTTGTTCCCGCCGTAAATACGATCTCGCTTTTGTGAGGGAAAGTGGAAGGATCATAAGCGAGCACAGCCACGGTGGGAATTCCGGTGTTCAGGGAAAAATCTTTTAACACAAGCGATATACCATTGGAACTATACTTGTTCAGCAATTTTACAGCCGTGGGATACGTCACTGAATGAGGGTCAATTGTAGGGGTTACTAGTCGATCGTGGGTAATAACGGAACCTACATGCCTTTCCACTACCTCACACAACCCTTGCAAAATAGCCTCTTCAATACTGTTCCCGGCAGCAGGGCCGTTATACTCGTTTATAATGTAAAACCAGTCAATCGGAATGTACTGATCCTCGCCTCGGGTAAGGTTGTAAGCCTTTACCCACCTTAAAGGGACAAGCTCCAATGCTTTGCGAGCCTTTGAAGACTCAGTCTCTTTGTCGTGAACGGAAACAAGAAAGGATGAGATACCAAGGGCATTTTCGTCGATCTCCGGATACTTTGCCATTTTAAATTTTCCAGATTTCATGAACGAAAAAAAACTGTATCTCTCGATTAGCTCCATCAGAGCACTAGCTTCGGCCTGTTCTGGCGAACTTCCCTTCCCCATCTGCTTTTGCGTGCCAATGGTCCTGATGGCATCCTGCCCGCAAATGCTTATAAAAACAGGGATGTCAAGGCGACCCGAATCTATGCGTATCGTCTTTGTCAGAATGTCCTCACCAAGGTGTTGCAAGCGTTTTTTAACCAACGCTACCGTTTCTTCGGGGCGTTTCACCTTGTCCAGATCGTCGCTAAAACCCTTTTTAACCCTTTTCAGTTTCAAGTTTCACCTCGTTAGGAGCTATTTTTTGACAACTCTATCTAATTGCTATGATATTGCAACCGCGTCATCCGTTTCTTATCCCAATCACCGAAAAAAGTCTAGACGTGTAAAATCAAAACTGCTAAATGGCACTCATAAGAAGCTTGTATTGGTTTGTATTTAGGAAGAAGTCATGCAGCGAGATAAGATAAAAATTTGGCTGGCACAAGTCAGGGCTAATTTTTTACTGTTACCTGTTTTACTGGTTTCACTCGGCGGAGCACTTGCATACAAACAGGGACACTTTAACTGGGGATACTTTTATCTTACCCTGATCGGAATTGTCTCCGCACACGTTTCGGTTAACCTGTTCAACGAATATTCCGATTATAAGACAGGAATTGACATGCTCACAGAGCGAACTCCTTTCAGCGGAGGAAGTGGAATGATGCAGGCGGGCCTGACAAGCCCTAAAAGTGTCTTAATAGCTGCCTGGCTTACGTTATTCCTTTCTTTCATAATAGGGCTATATTTTACCCTAAAAGTAGGACTTATGTTACTGGCGATAATTGTAGTAGGCGGTTTAGCAACAGTTTTTTATACTGACTACCTTGCAAAATGGATACTGGGCGAACTTTTTGCCGGTCTTTGCCTGGGAACTCTCGTGGTACTCGGCTCGTATATGGTACAAACTGGCCAAATAGAGTGGTCAGCCGTCGTCCTTTCAATACCTCCGGGAATATTGACGGCCTTACTCCTTTTGCTCAATGAATTTCCAGACCTGGAAGCCGATCGAAAAGGGGGTAGAAAACACCTGGTAATAAAGTATGGGAAAAGAAAGAGCATTTTGATATATGGTGTTTCCCTCGCGATATGCTACTTGATAATAGTAGTTTCCTGTGCCTACAACTGGATTCCCAGAACGGCCTTAATTGCATGCCTTACCATCCCTTTCGCCTTTCTTGCCTTCCGTGGTGGCTGGTACCATTCCACCAGGGGATCAACCATCTTACCGGCATTGGAGTTGAACGTACTTGTTGTCCTTGGAACTGACTTCCTGCTGGTTTTGGGTATCTTGATGAAGTAGTTTCCGGCTACTTATTTAGGGCAACGTAAATCTTAATTTAACCCTAAACACATGGTGACTTATTTCAAAGGTCTGATTATAATTTATAAATTCAAATATTAACTTGCAGGCCAAGAAAAAAAGTGGGTTTGGGAGGAAAAGTTATGGCAGAAAAACACAAAAAGACAATCGGCATATTAACAGGTGGCGGTGATGTTCCCGGGCTAAACCCCTGCATCAAGAAACTCGTCTACCGGGGTATCGATGAAGGATGCAGGGTAATAGGGATAAGGCGAGGTTGGGCAGGATTGCTGGAACTTAATCCGGATGACCCGACCACTTTTGATAGGTGTTTCATGGAACTTACAAAACCTATGGTCAGGACCATAGACCGAACCGGAGGAACATTTCTGCACACTTCCAGAACTAACCCTGGAGCAACAAGGTTTTCCGAAGCTCCCGATTTCCTCAAAGATAAGTTCAAAGATGAAAATGAAAGAGTCGATTTTACCGAACATGTTTTACAAAACCTTGAATTTCTCAAAATAGATCTCCTAATCCCCATCGGAGGTGACGATACCCTGAGCTACGGTGTACGTCTCCACGAAGAAAACTTCCCGGTAATAGCCATACCTAAAACCATGGACAACGACGTTTTTGGAACAGACTACTGTATAGGTTTCTCTACAGCAGTGACCCGAAGCGTCAACTTCATCCATGCACTACGCACGTCCACCGGGTCTCACGAAAGAATCGCCGTAATCGAATTGTTCGGACGAAACTGCGGAGAAACATCCCTAATTGCTGCTTACTTGGCAGGAGTAGACAGGGCAATAATATCGGAAGTTCCCTTTGATCCCGAAAAACTTGCCAAGCTTATCATGGAAGACAAGCGTAGCAATCCTAGCAACTACGCCATGTTAACCATAAGCGAAGGAGCCAGGATAGTGGGGGGCAAGGTTATGGAATATGGCGAAGAAGATGCATATGGTCATAAAAAGCTGGGGGGCATCGGAATGATTACCGGGGAAATTTTGAGGAAGTTAACTGGAGAAGGTATCATTTACCAGCAGCTATCGTACTTGATGAGAAGCGGAAGCCCGGATTCACTCGATTTGATGGTGGGTGTGAACTATGCCAACATGGCCATAGATCTGGGATTGAGGGACAATACCGGTCGAATGGTAGCGTTGAGTAACGGTACTTATACGGATATGCCCATAAGCATAGTGGTGTCGGGGCAGAAGCGCGTAGATGTGCACGAATTATACGATGTTGAGGAATACCGGCCTAAAGTAAGGCACGTATCAGGTAAACCGATGTTCTTGTACTAGGAATTTTCCAAAAACGATGGCTGTGATTTCATACCATACGAATAGCTTCTTATTCTGAAGTAGTTTTTCAGTATACCAACCTGGGTGTCCACGTAGTCGTATATTTTGACTCTGTTACGTGGATCACCCGTATTGAGACCTTTTAAAAAGTCTGCCAGTTCACCCTTGAAATAAACCGGGGTTATAAGGAAAAGAGCCTTTACGTTGCGCGGTTTAAAGTTTCTACCAATGGTGTCAAGGGGAGCAAGTAGAAGCGGTATTCCCCCGCCGTTGAGGTCCGCTTGCACTGTTTCCAGTTCTTCACGGGTTGCATTCAGATCAACGGCCTGGAACTTTACTCCGTATGATAAAAGTATTTCGGATAAGTTTTGAGACTGCAAAGTTCCACCGGTTAATACCAGGATCGGTGTTGAACCATTTTCGAGTTCACGTCTGATATCAGAAGCTATCAGTTGTAGTCTCTCCTGGTCCTTCATCAGCGATTCCATTAGCGCTGGGAAATCCCTCTGGGAAGAATACGGAAAATGAAACGGGGTTTCTCTTACTTTAACTTCCGCCCTTACCAGCGATTTATCCTCTGCCACTTTCTCTTTGTCAATCGTATGCACAATGTCACCGACATAATAGTACATAACCCGGCTTAATCCGTCTTTTCTCGTGGTAGAATTAGCTAGCCCCAGGGTATAGAGGCTGTTGAATTGGCTGATAACATTGCTCAAAAACCTAGACGGGCAACAATTACAGTCGTCAACAATTATGAGCCCGAACCTGTTTCGTATACTTTTTATTTTCTTCGATACAGCCGCAGTGTGTGCAACGGTTATTTTCTCCCCCAACCTGAACCGCCGGTCTCCAATTATCCCCAAGTTTTCAGGATTTATCTGGAGGAATATCCTTACCTTCCTTTCCCAGTCCCTGATATCACTTGCGTGAGGGGCAATTATGAGCGTAGGGACAGCCCTGCTGGAAACGTATTTTAATGTGATCACCTTTTTCCCGGTTTTAGGTCCCCCAATTAGGATACAGAAATCCTTCTGCAGTATATGATCAAGGGCAATTTTCTGGTACTCTTTCAATTCTCCGTGAAATTCCATTCTCACCGTTTCAAATTTTGCCCTGTGATCCAGTACCCTGTACCTGATTCCAAATCTGCGGCAAAGTCCGATCAATTGGTAATAGAAACCCCGAGGTATAAACAGATTGTGATGGTCTTCGTGAAGACATTTTATGTGAGAGTTGATACTTCCAAGCATCTCGCCGTTTTTATGCCTTCTCTGGAAGTCCGGATTAACAAATACGAGTTTTTCATATATTCTCTTTCGAAGTACAGGCGGGATACCCTTATTGTTTAGTTTTATCTTCGAACCCAAGTTTATGATCAATACGCTTTGTCGTGACACGCTAGTTTTCCTCGCTAGAAAACAGTTTCTTTCCCAGGATACCGGGGACCCTTTGCAATTTCCTTAGTTGACTGGCATTCTTACTTGATGTTTCTGTAGAAGTTCTTGATTGCTTGGTGAGCAATAAGCAGGCCAAAGACCGAATCGTTGAGAGTCATCTGCAAGATACTACACCAGGCCAAACCGAATATACTTAGTAGTTTCAGTCAGTTGGCGTGATTTATTGGGATTGGATAAGGCGTTATTAGGAGAGCAAGAATTGTATTATGTTAGGCGGTGTCCAAGCGAGACATGACTAATATATTGACATTATCTTTCTTCTTTTTGACAAAGAGAGATAAGAAGTAAAGCTAGTATATCGCTTCCTATGGAAGCTCCGATTAATTACTTACCTGAATCTGTGACGGGGCTTTATGGCTAATTTGTATAACATGTCTAAATTGCTCATTATTAGCTACATAGCCAGGCTAGATTATTCTTCACCTTGTCAAGCAATCTTTTTACGCCCTGCGGGTCGTCCACCTGCACCGCATCTTCAGCGTCATCGCCCGCGGAACATAGCGTACTATAGCCCGACGGGCTCTTCCTTGCATCTGCGGCCCAGGCGAACGATCACGGATTCAGGTACTTAGTTTGCCAATGGCCTCCTGCACGTCATGCCGCCCCCTTATCTAGTCAGGGGCAGGCTCGATCCGGCATCCAGCGGGAGAATTCTAGATTCCGGTTCTACGCTTCGCTCCGGCCGGAATGACGGTTTGTGAGTTGTGCTCGTCCTTCTCTTCTTTACGCCGGAAGCAGCACAAGCTACCTATGCTCCTTTTAGCTTGTATGTAAACACCTGGAGGGTCGCTTCAAGGAGTCCTTCGCTATTTTTCATGGGATAGATGGTCAGGCGTTTAACCCGAGCAAGCATCTTCGAATTTTCAATATCGTAAAGATAGTCCGTGAGTTGCTTGGGTGTTATCCCCGCCAGTTTTATTTCCACAGACACCTCTTCGTACTTGTCACTAATGGTTTTCGTGGAAGGTTTCATGTACTTTATCAGGTCCTTAATCTCGACCTTCTCTGCCAGCCCTTCAAGCAATGAAAACAGGGTAAAACTTTTCTTCCTAGCCCTTAACTTCTGGTCTATCTGTTCACTTTTGGTCTTAAGAAGTTGGTACTCTTCTTTCAGTCTTTCAAAGAGCTGTGCATCGTGTCTTAACTTCTCAATATCCCTTTGATACCTTTCGTGTTCAATCATTAATGGCCTGAAAACAAGAAACGTCATCAACAACAGGCCGAGAATTATCCCTCCCCCGAAGATAAACAATCTTTCCCTTACAGATAACTTTTTCATATTTATCTTGCTCTCATGACAAGTATTTTGAAACTGACACCCTTTCTTGAGCGGTTAACCTTGGCATTGGTAATCTTGATATTCTTGAAATACCCAGTCTTTTCCAATAGACTCTTAATTTTATCCACGGTGTTGTATGAATCTGTCTGTCCGCTGATCCTTAGATTCACCGGATCAATGGAGAGGTTCGTCAGGGACACCTTGAGGTTCTCAGGTATGGACTGGTGTATGACCTTGAGAATATCCAGGGACGATGCCTTGAAATCTTCACCTGCAAAGAATTCTACCATCTTCCTTGCTTCTGACACTTTCGTTTCAATCTGTGCAACTGGCTTAACCATTTTAACATTCTTTGGGAATACAGACTTGAAGTCCCTTTCCAGTTTCTGACTCCAGGAGTTGTATATTTTCTTATCCGTAGATACCTGGAAAAAGAGGTTGGCCGTCAATAGAACCACTATCACGGCAAGCCCAATTCCAAAGTTCAAAAGATCTTTCTTAATGTTTTTAAACCTCAATCTGGCTGCAAACTCATCCTGGCGCAAGTTGAGGGTATCATTTTTTGACAACCCGGCAAGTGCCAGCCCCAGGGCAACACTATATTTACCGCGATCTCTCCCTAGGATTTCGGCAAGGCCCGGAATTGCGGGATCTTCCGGGGTAACGAGGGAATCGCAACTGAGTCCCAAATTGGTACCGAGCAGGGTCTTGATCAACTGCAATGACTCGAAATCCTCAGATATATCGCCGGAAATAAAAACTTGTTCGGCGGAAGGCACCGAGTATCTTTCCCTAAAAACTTCAAGGCTTCGTTCGAATTCCGGTAACCATTTTTCTTCGACCTTCTTTTCATCAATACCGGTTCCGTCGTCCCGAGCAAAAGAATTCATTCCCAGCGGAAAATTCCTGATAGCTCTTCCCGTGCCCTCTACGACGGAGACAACTTCAGTCCCGTCTCTATCAAGTTTTAAAATCAGCGACGGCTGATCGATACCCGCATTTTTGTATAGTGTCACCTTGGCCAGGGCCATGCCATTCAGGGTAACAAGTTCGGGTTCCACCCCTGCATCTTGGAGCACACCTAGCAGATCTGCCATATCTTCTTTAAACACCAAGGCACCGAAGACTCGAGTCTTTCCATCGTTGACCTCGTTATGAACAAAACCTGCAACCAGTTCGTCCACGGCAATGGGTAGGGTCGGCTCAAATTCATACTTGATCGTTCTGGCAATTTTTTTCACGTCGGAAAAAGGAAGGATAGTGGTCCTGTAAAATATTCTGCATCCAGGGAAATTAGCGACCACACGATCACTCCTCAACCCATTCCTGAACAAAAATTCTTTTATAAGCTCTATCTTTTCATCAGGGCCCATAACGTCCAGCTTCTCCTCCGCGGCCTTATCAATCACAAACTTCTTGAAAGATATTCGTCTAATTCTTACAGCCCTGACAATATGATCCGTTAATTCGAGTCCGAGAATCGTTTCAGCCATCTTTGTATTCCGCTAACTCTCTTTCCAGAAAATAATTTTTATTCCCTTTTTTTCCCTGTGTACGATTGCTTCGGTTACCTTTTTACTATAGCGCACTTTAGCTGTCGATTTCACTTTAAAATACTCGCTTTTAACCGTGATAATGTTATCCGGCAAATTCAAGGTTCCCCATCCCGGGACGTTTTTGTACCAGCTCGGATTACTCAGTTCATCCTCGTGAGACGGATCGTCCCTATACTTAATCAGGTCTTCCGCCATATCTTCGTCTATTTCCGGCGAAAGAATCTTTATCAGGTATGCCGGGGCAACATTCAAGTTAATTTTCCCTGAGCCGTAAACGGTTGCGATCTGCTGCAATCCTATGTGATCTTCATCACCTAAAAATAATTGAGGGGTAATGCCTTTAATCAAAAGCAATTCACTTGTCGTGGTAAGGGGAGCATTCTTGCAGTGATACGGTTTAGCCAATCCCAGGTAATAATCTTCTTCGGCTCCAAATCCTGTAGGTTCGTCATCGGGGTCAATCCAGTCCTTGATGCTGTTGATAATATCTTCAGGTTCCGCATCTCCCAACAACAGATCACCACTTCCGAGTATTCTCAACCAGAGATCCTTTTGCGCCTGCACAAACTTCCCGTCTTTATCTACCAGCTTGTTAATGTTTAACCGCGCATTAGCAGGCACAACTTTTAACTCCCATTCGGCTTCATTAAAGAGACCTTTAACGTCATCGATACTTTCTTCCAGGTTACCCCACGGGTCAAAGTAAGAATCAGACGTGTTGTCCTTTCCATCTTTATCTATAAGCGCAAGCGCTATCTGAACTCCAGATCTGGCAACGGCAAGAGCACGAATGGAATTTTCAAAATTCGTGGCCATTGCTCTCTGGAGAACATTAAAGCGCTGAAATTCCAGTGCCACCACTGTTAAAAGCGCCACAATACCTACCGCCAATACAAGCGCAATGCCCGATTGATTGTTGATAACCCTTTTTCTGTCCTTTTCACCCTGCATTTATCTATTTTCCAAGAAGAGACACGGGGATAAAAACACGGGTACTAAGGGTTACCGGTTCACCCACCGGGTTATCGAGAGTTATTGAGATAGCCACCTCCGACGGAATACCCCGGGTAGAGATCCCACTCGAATCCCATGATTCGTTTTTGTCTCCTTCGAGATCCATATATTCCAGTTGAAAACTTTTGATATTTCGTGACAGTACAAAATCGTACTCTGAGATTCGTTCTTCGTCCTTTTCCGAAAGCTCTTTTCCCACCACGTAAGGGACTGCTCTACGCACAAGAGAATATCCACCGGAATCCTTGTTTGGCTCCAGAAAATAGGAAACCCGCAAGAGCAGTGATTCTCCCTTCCCTGAATCCAAGATACTACCGGAAGTAGTCAGGAAAGACAGCTTGTCAGTTCTCTCATTTTCCCTGTCTCCAGTCACTTGCTCCCCCTTGAAAACATCGACCTTCTCACTGTCCCCTCGTTTGTTGTTCAAAGATTTATCATAGTAGGTGGATTCAAGATCCGAAATTAGTTGCCCGAGAATCAACCTGCCACTGTGATAAATTCTGGATGTTTCTCGTACTCTTTCTGTATTGTTCATCGATCCCCAAAAAGTCGCGTACAATATACCTATGATAGACGCAAGTATTGTTATGGCCAAGAGAAGTTCCAAAAGCGTAAACCCTGGCTTGCAGTAAAAAGTTCCGGATTTTTTTAGTTTTTCATAATCAGAAGGCTCCATCAGAAGCTTTCCTCTGGTACGTAAAAATACTGAACCGATGCAAACTCCCTCTCCTTGTTTCCGTCAGCGTACGTTACAGTTACGGTAACTTTTAGTAAATTTTTCACGGTCGAGGGTTCTGACTCCACCTTCCAACCGAAAGAGGGCAACTCGTCTCCAAAATCCCCTGAGCCGTCGACGTTTGTTTCTCCAGAGGCAATGGCCGCCTGCACGTCAGCTATTTTTTCCTGGGCAAGCAGGGCTGACCGGGTGCTTACCTGGGAATCTGCAGCCATATCAAGTCCGTGCGTCTGGGAACGGAGAACCGCTACGAGGGCTATAGCAAGTATGGATACTGCTATCATTATTTCCAGTAACGTAAAACCGCCACTTTGATTCGAGGGATTTTCTTTCAATTGGCACGATTCAGACATTTGGCAACCTCACCGTTCCGATAAGCAGGCACAATCGCCCTATTTCTCATCTACGTAGCCATCTTTCACTTCCACTTCCCCAGTGAGAGCCTCCAGAATTAGTGTGCAACTATTATCCTGATCCTTACCTATGTGGATTACTGCCGGATCTGTTATTCCGATCGGAAGACAACGAATAGTTTGAGTCCCGCTATTCTGCAATTCTCCACTACCCACTCTGACGGAAAGGAATTTTATTCCCTTAGGGAGTGTTCTTTTTTTTACAGATTCGCCGAGCACCACATCGGTTCGCTTGACACGATCCGAATCGGAAAGATCTGATTCTGGAACGTCTAACATCCAGTAAAACTGGTTACTCAGGTCAATAAACAGGTAATATAGTTTACCTTCCGTAACCGCCTGGGTTCTGGCCAGTAGTATCGCACCAATCAATTCACGGGCAGCTTTCTTGAGGTCACCCGGGTAAAGAAAAGCAGAGATCCTTGGCATTACTGCCAGGGTAACAATTCCAATGAGCAGAATAACAACTGCCAGTTCGATTAAGGTGTATCCGGACTTACTGTACGTCCTGGCTGCTGATATCTGCATCAAAACCTTCCCCGCCTTCACGGCCATCTGCCCCGTAGGAGATTATTTCAAAATCACCATTTGGTGAAGGACTTATGTATACATATTCATTTCCCCAGGGATCTTTCGGAACTTCCTTTTTTTCCAAGTACCCACCTTCCCTCCAGTGCGTGGGAATCCTACCCACGGTAGGTTTTTCTACCAGGGCTTTCAAGCCTTGCTCAGTGCTTGGGTAAAATCCGTTGTCAAGCTTGAACATCTTGACCGCTGATGCAAGACTTTCAATCTCGACCCTTGCCTTAGCCACACGTGCTTTTTCGGGCTGATCCATGAATCGAGGGACAATAAACGTAGCCAGAACTCCAAGAATGATTATCACCACCATTAATTCAATAAGAGTCAATCCAGTATCGTTATTAACCACCCTAATAATTCTCCTGATCACTTTTTAACCTCCAAAGAAATTTTCAAGCTCGTTTTATTGAATCATAACCCATAATCATCGCAACATCATGCGGTACTTGATCCACGCCTCGGCTACTTAATTTTCTACTTTACCAATATCCTGGTTAGGAACTAATTTATTTAACTATGGTGCTCATCTGCAAAATCGGAAGCAGGATAGACAAAACGATAAAACCCACGGCTGCTCCCATAACGAGGATCATTACAGGTTCCAGGAGCGCGGTAAGGGCATTGATCTTCATTTCAATTTCTTCCTCGTAGCTAGACGCAACCCTCTCAAGCATATCCTCCAGTGTCCCGCTCTTTTCACCTACCCCAATCATCTGAATCACAATAGGCGGAAAAGCCTTGGTCTTGGCCAGCGGACCAGCAATCCCCTCCCCTTCTACAATTTCATCCTTGGCCTTTTCTAATACCTTACTCAAAACCACGTTGTTGAGGATATTTTTAACAATATCCATAGCGGCAAGAAGGGGAGTACCGTTCCTCAGTAAAACACCAAGCGTTCTTGAGAATCGGGCAACAGCTATTTTCCGATTTATCTTACCGATTACGGGAAAGCTGAGTTTAACTCTATCAAACCATTCCCGCCCCCTTGGCGTACCGATGAATTTTCTGAAACCGATAGCCATAATGGCAAAAACCAATACAAGGAGCCACCAGTAATGTTTCAAAAAATCACTAATCCCAATGAGAATAACCGTCGGCAGCGGCAGAGCCTGCTGCGTTTTCTCAAAAATTTTGGTAACAGCAGGGATGACAAAGGTTATTAGGAAAAAGAGGATCGAAGCCCCGATAACCAGCATAATCGTTGGGTAAGCAAGGGTTGTATAGATCCTGTAACGCAGGCTCTGCTGTCGTTCGATAAAGTCTGCCAGCCTTTCTAGAACGAGTTCCAAGGTTCCTGAAGCTTCTCCTGCCTCAACCATATTTACAAACAATGGAGAAAAGACGCGAGGATGCTCTGCAAGCGCCGTCGCAAGACTGTTTCCTTCGTTGACCTTTTCCCGTATTTGAGCGATAACCCTTTTTAGGGCCGGGTTATCGGTTTGTTCAAGCAACCCGTTCAAGGACGTAACCAGAGGTAAACCCGCACCGATCAACGTTGAGAGCTGGCGAGTCATAACCGTAATATCGGAAAGTTTTATCCGTTTTGAAAACCACGTAAGCGAAATATCCTTGGGCCCGACCTCAGTTGTAGCTTTTTTCTCCTCTTCCAACGAAATCGGAAAAATCCCACTTGCCCTTAATTTCTGGCGAGCAAGGCGAGGACTATCGGCATCAATGATCCCTTTTATTTCTTTACCTCTTTCATCGAATGCCACGTATTCGTATACAGCCAAGGCGCATCGACCTCCCCATCTGATTAACTATATCTATTGTCTCACCGAAGCCCTCAATTAGTCAATATTAATAGATAAACCTCTATTTGATATCGCCAATCACACAAGATTCAAATCTTTTCAACTAGATCCTGGTATAGCTTGTTTAATTCCTGCATCGCAGTAATTCTAGCTCGCTGAAGCTCGGTAGATTCCCCGGGATAAAGATCAGGGTGAATAGTTTTTACTATCTTCCTGTACTGCTTGTGTATTTCGTTTCTACTGCAGTTTTCATCCAACCCCAGAAAGAACATGGTGTAGAGCTTATCATCGCAATTATCACAATCCAGCTTATTGGAATACTCGTGATCAAGGAGGACTTTCTTACATGTAAACGGGATACCCATGCGATGGGCCAGTCTCAGAAGTAATAGCTTCTTTTCCCAGCCTAGCTCAGAAACACTGTCAACTGTATAGACAAGCAATTCAAAAACTAAGTTCCTACTTTTTTGATCTTTGCCCACAAGTCCAGGTATCGTCTCAACCAGACCTTCGAAACTGAGGGAAGACTTGAGAAATTGGCAAAAGATGGATTCCAGGGATGAGCGTACGTTGCTGTCGAGTTTGAACGATTTTACAATAGAACCTGTTATCTTACGAACTTGTTCGGGAGTTACCCGGCCGTCAAGCTTCAGCAGCAAAGAAATTAACCCTATGACATTAGCAACAAGCAGTCTTTTCCTGGAACCAAGGCGGTTGTCAGGTCTTCTCTCTACCTTTTTCTTCTTCATGCGGCTTAGAGACATGTTTATCGGCCCCAGTATAACCCAGCCGAAATAATAGGCTATTTTTTCAACCTTGCTCATTACCATGAGGAAACCCTGATAAATTCGGATTTTCAGAACTAGCACCTGAATCCGTGATCGTTCACCTGGGCCGCAGATGCAAAGAAGGGCCCGGCGGACTATAGTACGCTTTGTCCGGTGGGCTATGACGCCTCAGATGTAGTGCAGGGGGACGACCCGCAGGACGTAAAAAGATTGCTTGGCAGGGTGGAAAATAATCCACCCTGTCTATGAGGCCAATAATCAGCAATTTAGACATGTTATACAAATTACCCATAAAGTTTCGTCACTGATTCAGGTAGCAATCAACTGAATAAGTAGAACAAGCACAACTCAAAACTCGTCATTCCTGCCGGAGCGAAGCGTAGAACCGGAATATATCACTTTTTAGCTGGATGCTTAATCGACTCCGGCACGACAGAAATCAGATAACCCTTCTAAAAACGCTATTGCCATATCCCAATCTCTACATTTCTTTAATGTCGGTTTTCAATGGCATATCTTCAAACATTGTTATAATTAAAAAAGGATAATATCAACTCAAATGTGTTTATCCTGCATCTTTTGACGGGCACGCGACATTGAAAACCCTTGACAGTTAGTCATTGCGGTGCTAGTTCAAAAGTCAGCATCTGAACTAACCGGAATTTATGGTAATATTCGGTGATCATGGAAATTGAAGAAGCAGCAAGGGCAATCCTAAAAAGCAAAAAGAGTGTCGCACTTACGGGTGCTGGTATTTCGGTCGAAAGCGGGATTCCCGACTTCAGGAGTCCTGGTGGCCTGTGGAGCAAGTACGATCCCCTTGAGTATGGTCACATCGGATCGTTCAGGTCAAATCCCGGAAAGGTCTGGAAAATGCTTCTAGAGATAGATCAGTTGCTTGATAGAGCAAACCCAAATGTGGCCCATGACGTACTGGCGGAACTGGAGAAAAGAGGCTTTTTGAACGCCGTTATTACTCAAAACATAGACAGTTTACATCAGAAAGCCGGAAGTGTGAACGTGATAGAATACCACGGGCACAACCGTAGTCTTCGATGCGAAGCATGCGGCAAGACCTATCCCAAATCCGAGGTAGATTTTTCGAAAATTCCGCCAGTATGCGCATGTGGGGGGCTCCTCCGCCCGGAATTTGTATTTTTCGGTGAGCCGATCCCGAGCAGAGAGAGGCAATTGGCGGAGACGGCGGCAACGGGCTGCGATGTTATGCTAGTGATTGGCACCTCCGGGAGTGTGGCTCCTGCCAACTACTTGCCGCATATTGCTAAAAGGCACGGGGCAACTATTGTTGAAATAAATCCTGGCGAGACGGAATTACCCAAAAACATCATTGATATAACAATCAGGGAGAAAGCAGGCAGTGCACTTAAGAAAATCCTTGAATACATTAACTCGGAAACAAAAAAATAGTTTAATTGTCAACTTTTTTTAAAACTTTACGCTTTTAACCTCTTTTGTACGTTACCATTCTCCATATTCGAATCCAAAACGGGGCAAACTGTAATGAAAGAGATCCTTAAAACTACCAGGAAAAACCTAAGCATAATAATTCTCCTTTCGTTAACTTTACTGTTGTTGTGTGCGGTAAATGCTATGTCCGAAACGGTGCTTCGCGGTACAGATTCCGTCACGGAGATGATTTTAAAAGCGGGAATTGTTGTCAAAGCAGTGCTCCTTATACTTTTTCTTATGTCCATTATTTGCTGGGGTATCATTATTAGGAAATACTTTCTAATTCGTAAATCCCAGGATCAGTCCAGGGAATTTTTGGATAAATTCTGGCAGGGAAAAAATTTAACGGAAGTTTACAGAGCCACAAAACCACTTAGCGAAAGCCACCTGGCAGAAATTTTCCGGGTTGGATTTTTCGAGTTGAACCGTTTGTACAAGACATACAAGAAAGACAACAAGCTGATGATCCCTGACGATCTATCCATACAGATGGGGTGGATAGAAAACATCAGCAGGGCACTGAGAAGCGCTCAGATGGGGGAAATGCAAAGGCTTGAAAGAGGTGTCCCGTTCCTTGCGACGACCGGAAATACTGCACCGTTCATAGGGTTGTTCGGAACGGTATGGGGAATCATGACTTCATTCCAGGAAATCGGGCTAAAAGGCGCTGCGAACCTAGCCGTGGTTGCTCCCGGTATTTCAGAAGCGCTGGTGGCAACGGCAGCAGGGCTGTTTGCTGCGATACCCGCGGTGGTTGCTTACAATCATTTCGTCAACAAGCTCAGGTTCGTGGAAACCGAAATGCTCAACTTCAGTACTGACTTTTTAAACCTTATCAAGCGAGATTTTTTCAAGCAGGCGAGCGCCCACGAGGCAAAAGAGTTCCTGGGTAGTGCTGCCAAAGTTAAATAAACTTCCGTAAACTTACTGGTGTTTCGGGTGATGCAGGAAAACAGAAAGTACGATCTTTTATCGAACATAAACGTCACACCGCTAGTAGATGTTATCCTGGTGCTGCTAATCATTTTTATGGTTACTGCTCCGATGATGCAGACCGGGATTGACGTGGATTTGCCGGAAAGTAAGGCAACAGCAATTCCTTCCAAGGAAGAGAGACTCGTTATCACGGTAAAAAGGGATGGGAAGATATTTATCAATGATTACGAAGTGACCCTTGAATCTCTGCAAGACAAGTTAAAAGGAATCTACCAGAATAGGCCCCAAAAAGGAGTGTTTCTACGAGCGGATAAAAACTTACCTTACGGTTATATCGTGAAAGTAATGTCCGTTATTCGTGAAGCAGGAATATATAAACTGGGTATGGTCACAGAGCTGGAGAAAACGAAAGCAGGTACGAAAGAGAAGCCAAAATGAACAAGGAAAACTTGATCTATAATCTCTGGTATAGACAACCCGATTGGTATTCCTGGTCAAAAGCCTTCCTGGTGTCCCTTTTTTTGCACCTGGGCATATTGCTTATCGCGTTGACATTCAACACCATATCTCCCGTATCTGCACCGTTACCAATGGTCTATAATGTTGAACTTGTAAGCGGACTCGAAGTTCCCGGGTTAACAACCGCGGGTAGGACAAAGGGCACGGACGTATCAACAAAAACAAAAAAGACAAAGCCGAAAGCTCGCGTAACCCACAAATCAATCCCAATCTGGCGAGTTAAAGCCAAATCCTCTATTGCAGGCAAACCAACCATAGAAAAAACACAAGTTGAAGTTCCGCTGGCAAAAACGGCTGAGTCATCAAATATGGTTGACAGGGAATTGGAAAAACTAACAAGCGCTGTTGCAGGGGAAAATTCAATAAAGGCCAATGCACCCGGTCAGGATACTGGTGTGAAGAAGACGACAACCGGGGCTGAGGGAACTTCCGGCAAACCCGCGGGAGCCAGTGCAGGAGGAACTCCCGGTACATCAAGAAAGGGTGAAACCCTTAGCCTCGCAAGATCGGCATATTACACGGAAGTATGGGATAGAATACGGCGAGAATGGGCACTCCCTGACGAACTTCTCAAGCAAAAAGGGAATCTGGCAGCAATCATCGTCATCAGAATCAGAAGAGACGGGAAAATTCTAGACGCAAAATTTGAAAAGCGGTCTGGCGATAAGGTTTTCGACAATTCTGTATGGCGTGCCATATGGAAGGCAGATCCGCTTCCGCCCTTCCCACAAATATACAGCGCAGAAGTAGACGAACTTGGAATAAGATTTCGGTTGGCAGAATTGCTCAATTGAAGCTTAATTGGCACGTTTCATGGAGGTTAGAGGCATTTGAAAAAAACCCAGTGGAATTTATCCGTTACTTTAATTTATGCGCTAGTTTTCATTTTTTTCATGACAAAGCCCCTCTTTGCCGCAAGGTATTATATTGATATCACGTCACCTTATTTCAAGCGAATCCCCGTGGCAATCCCCGAGTTCAAGATACTCTCAAAAGGCAGAACGCTGGAAGACAGGGCACTTACAGAAAAATTCAAAAAGAACCTTCCCGAGGTACTTATTCATGACCTTGAATTCTGTGGTCTATTTAGGATCCTGAGCCCCCGGGGTTTTCTTGTTGATCCTCAAAAAATGGGAGTTAAAACCGGAGAAATAAATTTCAAGAACTGGCGAATACAGGGAACGGACCTGCTGGTAAGAGGAGCCTTCCACGTAATCAATAACACTTTAATTTTAGAGCTCCGTCTTTTTGACGTCGTTAAGGCAAAAATGATGGTGGGGCGTGCATATGAAGCTCCTTCCGAGGATTTTAGGAGCGTTATCCACAGATTTTCACAGGAAATTTACAAAGCGCTTACAGGCAAGCCCGGAATTTTTCTGACAAAAATTGCCTTTGTAAATAAAATCGGCAAAAAGAAGCATCTTTTTATATGTGATTTCGACGGAGAAAATGTCCAGCAAATCATAAAAAAGGGGGAAACCATTCTGTCCCCTGAATGGTCCCCCGACGGGAAGAAACTCGCATATGTGAGCATTGAAGACATGGGACCTGCTCTTTTCATGGCAGATCTGGAACAAGGCACTGCTAGGAGACTATGCAGCTATAGGGGACTCAACATTGCCCCGGCATGGAACCCGAAAAAAAACCTTTTGGCAGTCACATTAAGCGTGCACGGAAATCCCGAAATTTACACGATAGATTTAAACGGAAGAGTTCAAAAGAGATTGACCAAATTCTGGGGAATAGATGTCGCCGGTAGCTGGTCTCCCGATGGAAGATACCTTGCCTTCGTTTCTAATTCTCCCGGGAATCCACAGATATACATCCTTGATACTGAAACAATGGAGAAGAGGAGGTTGACCTTCTCCGGCAACTACAACACTGATCCTTCGTGGTCCCCAACGGGCGAATGGATAGCCTATGCCAGCTTATCCAGGGACGGAACCAACATTTTTCGGATAAAACCTGACGGTACAGACCTCCAACAGCTTACAGCCAACAGCGGTAGAAACGAACACCCGTCCTGGAGCCCTGACGGCAGGATGATAGTTTTCTCTTCTAACAGGACCGGTAAACAGAGGTTGTGGGTAATGTTCGCAGACGGAGGACAACAGAAGCAGTTGACTTTTTTAAGCGGGAGTCAAAGTGACCCTGCTTGGTCACCTTTTATGGACTAAATTTTTCAATAAGCACAATAAGCCAGGAGGAAAACATGAGATTACGAAAAAGTAATGGTAGGATATTTGCACTTCTTGCCATAATTGGATTAATATTTGTGAGTCTGTCTTGTAGCAAGGCCCCTGTTCGCACAACGGTGCCGGAATTGACACCTGAAGAACGAGCAAGAATAGCTGCAGAAGAGGAAGCAAGAAGGAAACTGGAAGCAGAACGTTTAAAACACGGTAGATCCGTCGAAGAGTCCCTGGCGGAACTTTACGCCAACAAAGAAGAACTTAAAGCACTGCAGGAATTTCAAAACGAAGATATCCACTTCGCCTTTGATAGCTATGTGTTGAGCCCTGAAGCACAGAAGATACTGGACAAAAAAGTGGCATGGTTACGCAAGCATCCGGATATAAAGATCATAATAGAAGGGCATTGCGATGAGCGAGGAAGTAATGAGTATAACCTTGCCCTCGGGGAGAGAAGGGCAAACAGTGCAAGGGAATATCTGATAAACGCAGGCATTGATCCTGACAGAATTCATATTATCAGCTACGGAGAAGAAAGGCCTCTTGCACTGGGAAGCGACGAAGCTTCCTGGGCAATAAATAGGAGGGCTCATTTCGTGGTGTGGAAAAAGTAAAGTGACCGGGAGAAAATGAGATGGCAGGACACGTAAGCAGACAGAGAAATTTTCATAATATGGTGTTACTTTTCACGTTACTTGTTAGCATGGCTATTTCCGGATGTGCCCCCACAGATCAGGTAACTCGAGTTGAACAAAACCAGAGTCAACTCGAGTACAAACTAAACCAGATGCAAACAGATATCAATAATCTTAAAAAACAGAATTTTGCCGCCCTGGCCGCGAAGTTAGACCAGATAAAGGTGCAGATGACCCAGCTCAACGGGAGGTTGGAGAAACAAGAATATCTTCAGGCAAATACGGATAAAAAGGTGGAAGAACTTAACAGGTACCTGAGAATACAATCCGAGAGGATCAACAGCCTTGTTTCCGATGTACATGCGATCGCCAAAAAGGCTGGGGTACGGAACCTGGCTTCTAAGCCGCTCCCTGCACAGCTAGAAACAGGAGCCTCATACCAGGCTGTGGCCCCATCATATGCCGGTTATTCGCCTGGTGAGAGCAAACCGGAAGTTCCGTCTCAAACTTCTCAGAGTCCGAAAGTCACTGCTTCCCCTTCTACTCCTTCACCAACACCCATCGTTTTGACTCCGGAACAGGAATACAAAAAGGCATTTCAGCTTTTTAACAGCGGAAAGTATGAGGATTCTCGCCTTGCATTTAAAAAGTTTCTCGAAAGATACCCCGAATCAAAACTAGCAGGGAATGCCCAGTTCTGGATAGGAGAATGTTACTACAAGGAAAAAAAATACCAGAAAGCTATCAACGCTTACCAGACAGTTCTCGATAAGTACCCAAACGGAAACAAGATCAAGGATTCAATGTTAAAGCAGGGCATGGCTTTTGCCAGGATCGGGGATACCACGGCAGCCAGAATACTTTTCAGTAGACTAATTAAAAACTTTCCGGATTCTAACCAGGCAATGATTGCAAAAAAACAGATGGAAAAGCTGGCTGGCGGTACCAAAACTTCAAATTAGTAAAGATTAAGGGAAATATAATGAGAACGCCTGTTACAGGTTGGATTGCTTTATACAAAAATAGTATGCACTTTGTGTGTTTCTACCATTTTTCTTTCTAATTCCTGAACCCGTGATCGTTCATCTGGCCGCATATACAAGAAAGACGCTGGTGGGCTATAGTTCGCCATTTCCGTCCGGCGATGACGCGGCAGATGCGGGGCAGGTGAACGACCCGTAGAGTGGAAAAAGATTGCTTGAGAAGATGAAGAATAGAACACGATGACTGTGGGGCCAATAACCTGTAACTTAGAACTGTTATGCAAACCAGACACAAAGTTCCGTCACGGATTCAGGGAAACTTTAATAACCTCTGATTAATTCTTCAGACAGCCAGAGGGGTCCCTTGTACGTCATGCCGGACACGGAGATCTTGTTTTTTTCACTGCGACTAACTTTATTGTAGCTAGGCTTAAATCCTTGATTTGTGCAGAGCTTCTGGTATATATACGCACATGCTTGTTAAGTCCCTGATATCAATTGTCTTCATACTTACCTTTGGTACCGTTTACCCAATAAACTTAATAGCTTCCGGCATTCCTCCAAAGAAGCAAAATGAAAAACAAGTCCAGGTTAGGCAAATAATCTTTCACGGCAATGAGCACATCCCGGCCAGAGAGATAAAAGCTGAAATGCATACCAAGGAGAAGGGGTGGAACATCTTTAAAAAAGCACCATACTCGGAAATGATACTGGAAGAGGATCTAAAAACGATTGAGAAGTTTTATAAGAGCAGAGGTTTTTACCATGCGAAAATCGAAAACGCTCGCGTCCGCAAGAGAGACGACGAGGTAGTAATCGAAATATGGATAAAGGAGGGACCTCCCACAATTGTAAAAGAAATAGATTGGAACATCAAAAATCACTTTCCAGAAAAACTCAAACAAAAGTTGAGGGAAAGTATACCTCTCAAGGAAGGCGATACTTTCAGTACCGAAGGTTACAAAAATACCAAAAGAGCTCTAATCGCATTTCTCCTGGAGCACGGTTACCCAAAATCAGAAGTGAATACGAAAGCACTTCTTAACAAAAAGACCAATGAAGCTAGAATAATTATAGACATCCGCTCCGGTCCACTTTGCTACATCGGTGACATTAAAGCGATAGGCAACAAAAACATTTCCACTAAATGCATACTGGATGAAATCGTCATTCGAAAGGGGGATATATACCAGGAATCGAAAATAAGGGAAAGTCAGAGAAGACTATTCAATTCACAGCTTTTCCGTGAAGTGAAAATAACGGTGGAAGGATTGGACTCCGATTCAAAATATCTCCCGATAAAAGTAATGGTAAAGGAAGGAAAAAAACAGACGATTAAGGTAGGAGTTGGCTACGGCACCGAAGAAGATTTCCGAGGCCAGATAAGGTGGACTCACAAGAATTTTCTAGGAGGTGCCAGGAGATTGTCTCTAACAGCCAGGGGCTCATCACTGGAAAGAAAAGTAGAAGCCAATTTTAAACAACCACATTTCTTAGAACCAAACACGAATTTCACAATCAAGTCAGGATATGCTTACGAAGACCACGAAGGTTTTGAAAACGAAAAGTACTACGATTACTTCAGGCTCAACAAAGCTCTCACAAGCTGGCTCCGCGGACATATCGGGTATAATTTTGAAGTGAACGATGTTGTAAACATAGATATCTCAAAAATAGATGAATTCAGAAACGACAAAGAGAATCAAAACTACTATATCTCGTCGTTGGAATCAGGCCTCAATTTCATCAAGCTCGATGGCTTGACAGATCCTCAAAAGGGCGCCCGGTTTATAGGTTTCATCGAGTACTGTTCGAAGCTTTTTGGCTCTGACATCGACTACATCAAGGTGGACGTAGAAGGAAGGTTTTATTACCCGATTATTCCCAAACACCTCGTGCTTGCCACTAGGTTACGGTGGGGTAACCTGGATTCCTTTGAAAGTTCCAAGGAGATTCCTATATTCAAACGGTTTTTCAGCGGTGGAAGCTACAGCGTAAGAGGGTACCCCTACGAGCGACTTGGACCTTTAGACGAAAACGGAGAACCCATCGGTGGTAACTCTCTCATAGAAGGAAGCGTAGAGCTACGATTCCCCATTTTCGACTCCCTCAAAGCAGTGGGATTTAGCGACTTCGGCAATGTTTACAAGGATTCATTCTCTATTGATTTTTCAAAAGTTAGGTATACAATTGGTAGTGGCCTGAGATACATGACACCCATCGGACCTATCAGGGTGGATATTGGATACCAGTTGAATCCTCCTGATAATTTTCCGTATTCCAGATATCGTGTACACGCAAGCATAGGCCACGCTTTTTGATGAATAAAAGGAACGAAATAGAAAAATCAACCGCCACCGGGATTTTGAATACACAGAAGCATAGGAAGCTCTACTTATCCCTGGTATCAATTGTTATATTAATAAGTGCACTGATAGCGCTGATTGCATTTTTACACCTCCCTCCCATACAACAAAAGATCCTCTCAAAGATCTTGTCCGAAGTAAATTCGAGGATCACTTGCGAAATCCAGGTCAAAAATTTCCGGTGGATACCTTCGTCGTGGATATCCTTCTCCCGGGTCACAGTAGCGGACAAAGATGGGACCTTTGCGAAAATCGACAGGATAAATATAAGCTACAGGTTCCAATTCAAATGGCCCGAAATAATTAAAATTAACAAGGTTGCGCTAATAGACCCAAAACTTTACCTGAAAAAAAAGACAAACGGGAAATGGAACTTTCCAGTGCTAAAAAAAGGAGACAAGCAGGAAAGAAGGGTCAGAAATGAAGATAAGTCAACAAACAAATCGTACAGGTGGGAATTTCTCGTACCCAGAAAATGGATAATCGAAGAGGGAATTGTAAAAGTAGATTTCCCACCGGGGGATAATTCTCGGGGAAACCATTACGATTTCAAGAGCATAAACGCCGTGTTGAAATTAGCGATTGCGAGGGTGAATAGTAAGTATCAAGGTCGGTTTTCCCTCAAGCGCGCTAGCTTTTACCTTACGTCCCCGGGATTAGGGCTTGTTGTTGCTAACGGAGATATGAACATAGCCAGTAACAAGCTTACTATAAATAGTTTTAGTATAAACGCAGGAAAGTCATACCTGGGAATTTCAGGCAGGATATTCTTCCGGCCGGATCTGAAACCAGACCTAGCGGTACAGGTGCAAAACCTCGTACCTTCAAAGGTTGCACTGTTTATCCAATCATGGCCTTTTAAGAGAAACCTAAACCTCAGTGCGCATCTCACTGGGACAGCTGATTCGATTTCAGTCAAAGGATCTGGAAGTTCGGACAAAAGCAGTTTCAAGTACATGGCGGACATACTCCTAGCCCAAGACGGCAAATCAAAAGTTTCCCTCAACCTCAGTGCAAGTAGGGTTAACCTGAGGGACATTTCGCTTCCGGTCGACTCGGGCATAAACGGCGAGGTTAAATTGAATTGGTTGGGCAAGAGCTTACGTGATGGTATGGGGACTGTCAGGTGCAACTTCGAAAAATCCGTAGTAGAAAATACTAAGATCATCTCGTGTAAATTGCTCGGTAAGATAAACAATGGTGTTTTTGATCTGACCTCGCTGAAACTGGTATCGGATACGGGTTCGATTGAGGCAAAAGGACGTGTCAACCTTCCTGTTTCACAATTCGGCAACCTTCCCCGGCAAAAGAATTTTTTGGAACTCCAGGGGAATGTTTCAGATTTTGACCTAAAGACCCTGACAATGCGAAAAACATGCCCTCGGACGAAATTGGCTCTTACTCTAGACTTGCAAATATCCGCTAACAGCGGGACTCACAGTCTTGCAAAACGGGAAACGATACCTG
>Ga0256841_1000724_pt1 | contig 32021 bp, 21 predicted proteins | sample 356308metaG_FD_185971 | JGI IMG/M metagenome (GOLD analysis project Ga0256841, IMG submission 185971) | Hydrothermal vent microbial communities from Mid Atlantic Ridge, Atlantic Ocean - 356-308 | ecosystem: Environmental > Aquatic > Marine > Hydrothermal vents | place: Atlantic Ocean: Mid... | reverse complement strand
TATGTTTTTGGCTGACAATAAAAATGGAAAATGGTTGGATCCTCAAATAATACCTTATCAAGCCCTGCCTTATGAACCTTCTGCCAAAGTTTTTCATTACGGACAAGCCGTATTTGAAGGCATGAAAGCTTATAAAGATAAAAACGGAAATGCTTTTCTTTTCAGACCGGAAGAAAATTTTAAACGGATTAACAATTCTGCCAAGAGATTGGGAATGCCTGAAATTCCCGAAGAATATTTTATGGAAGGACTAAAAAATTTGGTAAAGCTGGACAAAGATTGGATTCCTACCGGCGAAGGAGAATCTTTATACTTACGTCCTGTTTATATTGCTACTGAAAATGCTGTCGCCGCATCACCTTCCAAAGATTACAGATTTATGATTATTGCCTCGCCTTCCGGAAAATATTATGTAGGCGATGTAAAAGTTAAAATAGAAGATCAATTCAGCAGAGCTTGTGACGGAGGAGTTGGGTTTGCCAAAGCTGCCGGTAATTACGCTGCACAATTCTATCCTACGGAATTGGCCAAACAAGAAGGTTTTCAACAAATTATTTGGACGGATTCCAAAGAACATAAATATTTGGAAGAAGCGGGAACTATGAATATGTTTTTCCGTATAGGTGATAAATTATTGACTGCTCCTACTACCAGTTCACGAATTTTACCCGGCATTACAAGAAAAAGTATTTTGGAATTAGCTGAATATTATGACATTGACCACGAAGTAAGACCGGTTGAAGTCGCTGAAATCATAGATGCAGCTCAAAAAGGTGAATTGAAAGAAATTTTCGGTGCGGGAACAGCTGCTACGGTGCTTCCGATTGTTGGAGTAAAATATAAAGATTTTTATAAGGATTTACCTAAACTTGATGATAGTTATGCCAATCGATTTAAAAAATGGATTATGGATATTCAATACAATCGGGGCAAAGATCTCTTTGGATGGAGATATCCGGTCAAATGAATAAAAAATAAAGAGCGTCCAAAATGGACGTTTTTTTTTATGACTCAAGTTTATGATTTTTTTAGAATAAACTCACCGTATTCTCGAATATAATCGGATTCTTTAAATTTTTCCGAATTTAAGACTAAACATACGCTTCCTTGAGAAAAATCTTTAAGTTCACGCCAAATCCCTTGTGGCAATAAAAGAGCTTTATCGGGACGATTTAATATAAACTTTTTCTTATTTTTTCCATCATCAACAGTAACTTCAAAACTACCGCTTACAGCAATCAATAATTCCAGTTGTTCTTTGTGTGCGTGTCCTCCGCGATAAGCTCCAGTGGGGACATTATATAAAAAATATACTCGTTTGATTTTAAATGGTAATAAATCATTTTCAATAACTGCCAAATTGCCCCGGATATCTTCAATTTTAGGAATATCCAGAATCTGACAATCCTTGATGGTATTATGTTTAAAAAGTTTCTTACTCATAACGTAAAGCTTCTATCGGATCTAACTTAGCGGCTTTATATGCAGGGTATAATCCGGAGATAAAGGCAACAACAAAAATAATAAAAATAGAAATTCCAATAGCATTCCAAGGCATACTAAAAGGCATTTTAAAAAGTTTGGAAATACCGAAACCCATTAAAAGTCCCATCAGAATACCAGTAAAACCACCTAAGAATGTAATCACAAACGTTTCTACAAAAAATTGTATTAAAACCAAAAAACTACTGGCACCCAAAGCTTTTCTAATTCCTATTTCACGAGTTCTTTCTGTAACGGAAACCAACATAATATTCATCAATGCAATAGAAGAGCCCAAAATGGTAATCAATCCGACTATAAATGCAAAATAGGTCAAATACCTACTTACATTTTTCAATTCATTTGCCAATTCGTCACTGCGACTGATTCCAAAATTATTTATTTGTTCAGGACGAAGTTTTCTTATATTTCGCATCAAGCCAATAGCTTTGGAAATTGTAGCTTCATATTGATTCTTATCCTGGACAGCAACACTGATTTCATAATTTATTTGTGGTCTGCTAAAAATACTACGAGCCAAATTCAAAGGTATGTAAATATCTGAGTTTCTACTTCCGCTAAAAGTAGAACCTTTGGGTTTAAGCAGACCAATTACTTTAAAACGATTGCCATTGATAATAATATCTTTTCCGATAGGAGATATTTTATTAAAAAGCTCATTTTTCAGATCCTTCCCAATAATTGCATAATATTTATTATTCCTGATATCCTTGGCGGAAAAAGACTTTCCTTCAATGATTTTGTCATTATTAATTGTAATAAAATTCTCATCTACTCCCCAAATATTATATTTCGGATCTGATTTTTTATCTGCATTTTTTACACTTTGATTATTTGATGCAAAAAAGAACAAGGAAACCAAAGCGCCGGGTTCATGAAATTTTTTCTTAAAGGATAAAGATTGTCTAAAAGTGATAGGTGGATTTCTTTTGATTTTACTCCTTCTTCCATGTCGTCTTTGAAAAAGTTTATTTTGAAAACGTTCAAATGTAAATTTATTGGAACCCAAACTTGCCAAACTCGACGAAAAATTATTATCAATTCCTTTGACAACTGTTAAAGTTCCTACCAAAGCCATAATTCCAAATGCAATAATTAACAAAGTTATAGCTGCCCGTAATTTTTGAGTTTTAATGGATTCAAGAGCCATTCGTATATTGTCGTTGATAATTTTAATCATCACTTAAATTTTAATATGCAAAATAAATCATAAACTTATAATAAAATACGACTCAAATCGTTTTTTATTACAAAAAGATTTAATATTTTTACATAAAACAAAAAACAAAGGACAGATATGAAAAAAATAATTTTATTAGTATTGAGCATCAGCTTATTAGTTAGCTCCTGCGTCAGTAAGAAAAAATACAATCAGCTTAAAGAAGGAAAAGCTGAAGTCGAACAATATTTGCGTGAATACAAAGACAAACTATACAAGTGCGAGACCGACAAGGATAAATATCAGACAAGGTTGGAAGCGCTACAACAAAATAATAAGACTCTACAAGATGCTTTGGATAAATGTGTTAATTTGAATCAACAAGGAAATGTTAATATCAGTAAACTTTTGGATGAAATTAATACTTCCAACAAATATATTCGAATGTTGATCTTGGAAAACAAAAAGAAAGATTCCTTAAACAAAGTTTTGAGTTCCAGGATTACACGTTCATTGAAAGATGTAGATACCAAGGATCTGGATGTAAAGGTCAAAAAAGGTGTTGTTTTTATTTCCTTATCGGACAAAATGATGTTTAAATCCGGAAAAACAAAAATAACCAAGCAAGCAGATAGCGTTTTATTAAAATTAGCTAAAATCATCAATGATTACAAGGATTATGAAGTATTAATTGAAGGACATACTGATAATGTTCCCATTCATACATCTTGTATAAAAGATAATTGGGATTTGAGTGCGCTACGCGCTACATCAATTGCCAGAAAACTTCAAACCGATTTTGGAGTAGATCCGGCACGTTTAACAGCCGGTGGTCGAGGTGAATGGGTTCCAAAAGTTCCTAATGACAGTGCAGAACACAGAGAAATGAACAGAAGAACGGAGATTATATTGCTTCCCAAATTGGATCAATTCAATAAATTGATGAAACAAGGAGACAATCAACAGAAAAACTAAAAAAACCAATTGTAAACCGCCTTTTGGGCGGTTTATTTTTTTCATTATATTTGTCATGAAAAAATAATTTTATGGATTCATTAAAAGACTTTACGATTTTAGTTACCGGTGCTGCCAGAGGAATCGGTAGAACCATTGCGCTAACTTTTGCTGAATATGGCGCCGAAGTAGCTTTTACCGGAAGAAAAATAGATGAAAATTTTCAATCTTTGGAAAAAGAATTACAAAGTTTCGGTGTAAAAGCAAAAGGGTATGTTTCGGATGCTTCGGATTTTGATTCTTCACAAAATACAGTTAATGAAATCATAAAAGATTTTGGAAAAATTGATGTTTTGATCAATAATGCCGGAATTACCAGAGATAATTTATTACTTCGTATGTCTGAAAAAGATTGGGATGATGTAATTAATATCAATCTAAAATCAGTGTTTAATCTTACCAAAGCTGTAGTCAGACCAATGATGAAAGCTCGTAAAGGTTCCATCATCAATATGAGTTCAGTTGTTGGTGTTGGTGGAAATGCCGGACAAGCCAATTATGCCGCTTCCAAAGCTGGTATTATCGGGTTTACTAAATCCATAGCAAAAGAATTAGGAAGCAGGAATATACGTTGCAATGCAATTGCCCCGGGTTTTATTGCTACTGAAATGACCGAAAATTTACCCGAAAAAGTCATTGAAGATTGGATAAAAGATATTCCGCTCAAAAGAATTGGAACTCCCGAAGATGTGGCAAATGCCTGTTTATTCTTGGCTTCAGATTTGTCAAGTTATATTACCGGTCAAGTTCTTACAGTTGATGGAGGTATGACCATTTAATGATGTGGGTACAATTATTTTTAGCATTTCTTGTTTCATCAGCATTGGCTGCTTGGCAATACTTGCATAAAAAAAATGATTATAAACTATTTATAATCAGAACATTAGTATATTTCTTGATCTTATTACTTTGGATTAACCCCAAAATAAATAAACAACATAAACAAAAATTTCTTCCCGATTTATATATTTTGACCGACCAAAGTCAATCTATAGAATATATCCATGAAACTTTTCGAGTAAAAAAAATTATTCAATCTTTAAAAAAAAGTGATTTAGAAAAAAAATTTCACTTACATTTTTTAGGTTTTCATTCTGGACTTTTCCCTTTGGATAGTTTAAATTTTAAAGGACAACGAACGGATATTGCGCAAGCACTGCAAGGTATCAAAGAAATATATAATCAAAAAAATACTGCTCCTGTTATCTTAATCAGCGATGGAAATGCAAACCAAGGACAAGATTATAGTTTTGCGATTAACAAACAAGATAAATTGCAAGTTTTTCCTATTATATTAGGTGATACCACACATTATGAAAATATATATATTGAACGAATCAATGTCAACCCCATTGTATTTAAAGGAAATAAATTTCCGGTTGAAATATTTATCAATTATGACGGAAATCGAAAGATCAACTCCAATTTAAAAATCTATGATGGAAAAAAATTGGTCTATCATGAAAATTTTCATCCGGAGAAAAATAATTTGATTAAAACTGTCCATTTAAAAGCCAATACATCGGGGGTTCATCACTATACTGCCCGTGTCGGAACACTTAAAAATGAAAAAAATATTATTGATAACAAGAAATATTTTAGTTTGGAAGTTATTGATCAAAGCAAAAAAATAGCCATTATTTCATCTATTATTCATCCGGATATAGGAGCATTGAATCGTATATTCCAAAAAAACAAATATTATCAAACTGATATAATTGACCTAAATAAAAATCATCCAAATTTATCCAAATATGATGCGCTGGTTTTGTATCAACCCGATAAAAATTTTAAACAATTGTTCAAACAAAATAAGCTTTCAAAATCAAATTGGTTTATCATTACCGGACCTCACACCGATTGGAAATGGCTCAATAGTGAGAATTTATTTTTCAAAAAAGCAATTTCCACATCCATTGAAGAATATTTTCCATGGGCAAACAAAGATTTTAATTTATTTAAACTTCCGGAAATCTCTTATGAAAAACTTCCTCCGCTTCGAGATTTCTATGGACAATTAAAATACAAGAATGTTCAAAGCGCTTTATTTTCCAAAATCAAAGGAATTTCCACTCAGCAAGGATTGTTATTGGTAAATATGCAACCCAAACAAGTGTTATTAGCAGGAGAAAATCTTTGGCAATGGGCTTTGTTTGCAGGAAAAAATCATGAAAAAGAAAAAATAACCGAATTATTTCAGAAAATTATTCAATATATAAGTTTACATAAGAATTTTGATAAAATACAAATTCAATACAAAAAAACTTATTATTTGGGTGAGGCCATTGATATTTCCACAGTTATTCTAAATGAAAATCTGGAAAACAATCCAAAAGCGAAACCCTTAATTGAGATTTATGCCAAAAATAAATTTCTTAAAAAACTTCCATTCATACAAGATGAAAAGGGTTTTCATTTGAATTTGAAGTCTCTACCTCCGGATGAATATTTTTTTAAAGTCCGTGATAAATCCACAATGATACATACCCAAGGGAGTTTTGTTGTTTTGGATAAGAGCCCCGAAGCATATAAGAGTCGTCCTGATGTAGAAGCATTGGAGGTATTGAGCAAAAATACTCAAGGAAAAATTTATTTTCCCGAAAACTATCAAAAATTGATAAATAATTTGCTTCAGAAGAACAAATATCCGGCACATTTTAAAATGATTTCCAAAACAATTCCATTGATAGACTATCGATGGTTATTATTTTTAATTGTTTTGTTGTTATCTACCGAATGGTTTCTAAAAAAACTTCAAGGACAACTATAAACTACTCTTATTTCTTGTAGATATCCTTCTTTTTCTGAAGTCCTTAGCAGGAATATCCAAATTGGGCAAAGCAAATAGATTCTGAATTTTTTTTCTGATGATTTTATACCAATGTAATTTCATCTGATAAATATTTTGAGGTAAAAATAATATGTCATTTGCTATTATTTAAATTAGATTATATAATTGGTATAAATTAGTTTATGAATTTATAATTTCAATCCATAAACAAAAAAGGGGGCTTTTGCCCCCAAAGATTACAACATTAATTAACTATGAAAAAAACTACGTTGTAATAAACTGATTTATTCATTTGATTTTAATTTTAGGGCTAACCCCAAAAATGTTAAAGTAAAACTTACAATGATTATTATAAGTAATGCTTTCATTTGGGAATTAATAGCTCCAAAACTTCCACCATATATTGCTATTTTTTTAAAAGCTTGTAGAAAATGTGTCAAGGGAATGGCATTTGAAATAAATTTTATCCATTTAGGCATAGCAGATAAAGGCCATGTAAAACCACTCAAAATAAAAGCAGGTGTTGAGATAACCATAAGAAACTCAGTAGCTTTTAACTGACTAGGAATTAATAAAGAAAATAACATACCTATAAACATTGCAGCAAGTGTTAGTAGAATAACAATCCATAACATAGGGAAATTGAAAACATTAAAAGCAATTTCAAAATAATTGTAAATAATCCCCACAATTGTCCAAACTATTGCTGACAAAATTAAATATGGAATTAACTTTATAAAAATCAAATAAAATGGATTTTTGCTAAAAGAAGTCAATTTTTTCCAATACCCATCTTCAAAATCACGTGAAAAAACCAGTGCCATAGCCAAAAAAATCACTTGCTGCATTATTGCTCCCAGAAGCGCAGGAAGCATAAAATACAGATAGTTACTATTGGGATTATATAATTTGTGATAAGAAATCTTAAAGCTTTCAAATTTATTTTTGGCTATTTCAGGATTCAAGCCTTTCTTTTTTAATGCTTCTATTTCAATACCCGCATTCAATGTTCCCAAAACTCTTTGAATACTTTTGCTGGCAAAATTTGCATTTAAAATATTGCTCATATTAAGCTCAATCAATAATTCAGGATGTCTTGCCTGGTTGATTTGATTTTGAAAATGTTCCGGAATTCTTATTACAGCTACATAATCTTTTTTTAAATGCTCTTCTTTGAGATTGGCTGTTGAAGAAAAAACATCTTTTATGTCAATATTTTCATTATCATTTAAAGCATCTATAATTTTATCTGACAATTCTGATTGATCCATATCTACCACAGCCACAGGAAGATTGACGACTTTTGCTTGTCGATATACAAAACCGAACAAAATACCATAAAGCAGTGGAGCTCCAAAGAAAATCGCAACCAAAACATCATTGTTAAAAAATCTTTTAAATTCTGTTTTTATTAAATTAAATGTCCTTTTCATTATTTCTAATTTAAAATCAAAAATGTCATGTTTTGTTTAAAATTTCCTGTTTTATGAATATCCAAAGGGATCAATTTCATTTCATAAACAGTTTCACCCAACTGATAAGAAGTCGCCGGCGCCGTTATATCTGCATAATGATTTAAAGGTTTTATTTCTACTACTTTAGCTTTTAATTTTTCATTGATAAACGGATTGGTTAATTCCACAATCTGATCCACCTTAAAGTGTTGAATATTATGCTCGGGAATACTAAATCTAAAATAAGCTGAATTATATAAAGTCCCATTTATTAATGTGTATCCTGCAGTTGCTAATTCGCCTTTTTGTAAACTGATATGGTCAATTCTGAAATCCTGTGGCGCAACGATATATCTTTCATTTTCGGCTGTTTTTATCTCTTCCAAAGCTCCCAAAGCTCTTTTCAACTGTCCTTTAGCTTGTGCAATAACTTCCTTTCTTGTTCCTTTTAGAACCTCTTTCTTTTTAGCTTTTATTGCATTGACTTGTGCTTGAGCCATTCGATATTTCATTCTGACTTCATCATATTTTTGCGAAGGCACGAGCGAATCTGTATACATATTTTTAATTCTTTCATAAGATTCTTTGGCAAAATCCAATTGAGATTGTGCTGCTTCTAATTTTCCATCAATTTGTTTCACTTGCTCTATGGTAGCCCCATTATATGCCATTTGCAATTGAGCTTTAGCTGCCTGAAATGCACCCATAGCTTGCATTTTTTTAGCTTGAAGTTCAGGAACTTCTAATACGAGCAAAGTATCACCTTTTTGAATAGTTTGTCCTTCTTTTACTCTAATTTCTTTTACTCTTCCCGTTATTTTGGGAGCAATATGTATTTTATCAAATTTTATTTTTCCTCTATGATCTGTCATTTTTTTATTTTGACACGAGCCAAAAAATAGGATCATTAATCCTAATAATATTAATTTTATACTTTTCATTTTTATCATTTTTTATTTAATTATATTCAATAAGTTCCCATATGCTTTTAAATAAGCAATTGCTGCATTATTTTCTTCATACAATGCTTTAGTATAATCCAATTTAGCTATTTTTAAGTCATTTAATGATTTTAGTAAATCTGTTATACTGATCAATCCATTTTCATATTGTTTTTTAGAAAGTTGGTAGGTATATTTTGCAATTTTTACTTGTTTTTTGGTTTCCTCAATTTTTTCCAAAGATGTTTGATAATTCAATTGGGCTTGTAACTGTTGTAAATGTATTAACTCATCCGCTTCTCTGATTTTTTCTTGGGTTTGATTTTCTTGCAATTGGATTTGTTTGGATTGATTCCATGCTTTAAATCCATCAAAAATATCCCATTTCAAACCTATTCCAACATACCATTTTGGATCTAACATAGTTAAATCATCTTTTAGTAGCTCATAATGACCCTTGAGCATTAACTTAGGAATATAAGCGGTATAAGCCATTTTTTTCTGATATTTTTGTGCGGTTAATTTTTCATTAAGTGCATGCATTTCATAAGGTTGTTCTCCTTTCAATTTATCAAAATTGATAAGTATTTTATCAAGCCCTATATCCATTGTTTTAAGCCTATCTGTAGGAATATCCGTCATCTGATGTAATGTTTCCAATACCAATCTCTTGCTATTTTCCAAAGACAATTGTTTTATTTTTAATTTTTGTTGAGCCAAAGCAATTTTTTGCAAATCAAGTTCTATTGCCAATCCGTTTTTCTTGGCTTTAGACACAAAGTTTTCTTGTTTTTGAAGATAATCATCCATAGTATTTAATACTTGTTGTGTAGATTGAATCAAAGCCAATTGATGATAGGTTTTGACTAGTTTTCCAACCAATCGTTCTTCAATTATATTATTTTGATATTCCAATGCTTTAGACTTATGTTCCAACACTTTAGATGCTTGAGAAATCTTTAACCCGGAAAACAATAACCATTCGGCATCAAGACTACTTTTCAAAATATTTTTATCTTGAATTTTTGGTATAGGTATTAAAGAAACTTGCGGCGGTAACGGTGTATTAAATGGAATTCCATATGCCTCTTTTATTAATAATTTCTCTGTGCCCATCAACAATTTTTGCAAATTGTTATCAAGTTTTATATCATTATCGAGTCTTGTATAGGATGCATTTAAATAAAGTTTAGGTAAATAGTTATTCCACAAGTTTTTTTGTTGGATTTTAGTTCGTTCAATTTCAAAATTATTTATTTTTTTTTCATGATTTTTTTTAATTGCACGATTGATTAAAAATTTTAAATCCGGTTGAATTTTTTGGGCATAAATTTCTGCCGCTGAGATCATAAATAATATGATAAATATATGATAACTTTTTCTTTGCATAATTTTCTTTTTTAAAAAACGATGCAAAGATATGAATGTAGACAGGAGATTTTTTTTGACCTAAATCAAAAAAATCACTTTATAAAAAATCAGATTTGAGCCCGTATTCTGCTAAGAGTTTCTTGGGTAATTCCCAGATATGAAGCGATATGACCCAGTGGTGCCCTATAAGAAATATTGGGAAACTTATTTATCATGAATTGATATCGTTCTTTGGCTGATTGAAATTGCATGGCAATCAGCTTATCTACAACTTCAGTTAGTAATCGAATGGACAATAAACGACCAAATCTTTCCAGTTCATGATATTTATCAAAAAGCAGATTCAAATTTTGATATGAAATGGCATAGACAATACTATTTTCCAAAAATTCCATCTCATACATACTGGGTTTCCGTTGAAAAAAACTTTCAACACCAGTCATGACATTATTTTCAGCAAAAAACCAGACAGTGATATCTTTTCCTTTTTCATTGATATAATAGCTTCTTGCCAAACCGTGTTCAATAAAGTAAAGATATTTACAAACTTTGCCTTGTTCAATTATTTTATCACCTTTGGAAAATTCTTTTTTTATAAATTTTTCTTTTACTTCCAATAAAATATCATCAGGAAGCGGCGTAATTTCATTAATAAAATCCTCAATAGCCATAAATAAAATTGTTTATTATGCAAAAATAGGGTTATTATAAATATAACATTACTTTATTTATAAAAAATTATTATATGTAATGAATAGGTCTTTTATATGGTTTAATAAAAAAATAATGTATTTTTGTAGAATAAAAGAAAAAAATGGATAAGCAAATTTTGGAAAAATTAAATTTCTTGGAAATAAAAATCCAAAACTTAATTCACCAAAATTTTGAATTATCTCAAAAAATTTCTAACTTTGAAAAAAAGTTGGAAAATAAAGAAAAGAAATTGCAAGAAATTAATTTTCAATATCAAGAATTAAAATCAGATTATGAAAAATTAAAAATTGCAAAGACTTTTGTCGCAGGCAGCGATAAAAATAATGATGAAGCTAAGAAAAAAATTGAAAAACTGATAAAAGAAATCAATATTTGTATAGCAGAAATAAAAGAATAAGAATTGGAAGATAAAATCAGAATACAAATCAATGTAGCCGGTAGACAATACCCTATAAAGGTTTTATTTGAAAATGAAAAATATGTAAGAGAAGCGGCGATATTGATTGGAAAAAAAATCAATGAAACTGAAAAAAATTTTGCTATTACAGATATTCAGGATATTTTATCATTAATTTTAATAGAAATAGCTTCAGAATTAATTTTTGAAAAGGAAAATAATAAATTAAATAATAAATTGCTAGAAGAAAAACTTGACAATTTATTAAAAATATAAAATAGTAATCGATCATTCATTTACAAAACTGCCTGTGCTTATTTGATTTTGTTAAACTCAACACTTACAAATTAAAAAGGATGAGTCTTTGATGCAAAAACAAGCCACAATCCCTTAGGGATTCCGTATTTTTTCGGATTAGTGGAAGTTTGACCATCAAGTTAGTCCTAAACCTGTTTATTCGGGGTTTAATCAAAAATATAAATAGGTACAGGCTTTTTTTATAAACCAACACAAAAATTACAATTATGGAAACATTTTTATATGTTATTATCGGAATTATACTAGGTTTTATTTTAACCTATTTTTTAAAGGGTTTCATTGACAAAAAACGCTCTGGAAGCATCATCAATAGTGCTTTTAAAAAAGCTGATGATATTCTATTAAAGGCAAAAAACGAAGCCAAATCTATTATTGATATTGCCAATAAAGAAGGAGAATCCCTTAAAAAAGAAAAAATTCTTCAAGCCAAAGAAAAATTTTTGGAACTCAAAGAAAAACATGAAAAACATGTTTTGGACCGTGAGAAAAAAATTAGCGAATTAGAGAAAAAAAACAAAGAAAAAGAAAGTATTTTGTCCATCGAATTGGCTCAAAATAAAAAGCTCAAAGAAGAATTGGCTCAAAAAGAAAAATTGTATGATGAAAAATTGATATTTCTTGAAAAAAAACAAGAAGAGGTAAAAAAACACCATGAAAAACAATTGGAATTACTTGAAAAAATTTCAGGTTATTCTGCAGAAGAAGCCAAAAATGAATTGATTGAGTCTCTTAAAGAAGATGCTAAAGCCGAAGCCATGAAATTCATCCAAGATTCTATGGAAGAAGCCAAACTGGCAGCGCAAAAAGAAGCCAAAAAAATTGTGATTACAACCATTCAACGTATCGGAACTGAAGAAGCTATTGAAAATACCGTTACAACATTCCATTTGGAATCCGATGAAATCAAAGGACGAATCATCGGACGTGAAGGACGAAATATTCGTGCAATTGAAGCCGCTACAGGTGTAGAAATTATCGTAGATGATACCCCTGAAAGCATCCTACTTTCAGGTTTTGATCCAATCCGACGTGAAATTGCCAGATTGTCTCTCCACAAATTGGTTACCGATGGAAGAATACATCCTGCAAGAATTGAAGAAGTAGTTAAAAAAACAGAAAAACAACTCGATCAGGAAATTGTCGAAATAGGTAAAAGAACCATTATTGATTTAGGAATTCATTCCCTCCACCCCGAATTAGTCAAAGCTGTGGGAAGAATGAAATATCGTTCCTCATACGGACAAAATCTTTTACAACATTCACGTGAAGTAGCCAAAATTTGTAGTATTATGGCAGCTGAGTTAGGACTAAATCCAAAAATAGCCAAAAGAGCAGGGTTATTACATGATATTGGAAAAGTGCCTACCGAAGAAACAGAAATGCCTCATGCATTACTTGGAATGCAATGGGCAGAACGCTATGGAGAAAGCCCCGATATAGTCAATGCAATCGGTGCCCACCATGATGAAATAGAAATGACCTCGCTTTATGCTCCAATTGTACAAGTAGCAGATGCTATTTCAGGCGCCAGACCGGGTGCTAGACGTCAAATTTTGGAATCTTATCTCAAAAGATTAAAAGAGTTGGAACAAATTGCATTCGGTTTCCCCGGCGTTCAAAAAGCTTATGCAATACAAGCCGGTAGAGAATTGCGTGTAATCGTCAAAAGTGAACAAGTAACTGACGATCAAGTTAAACAATTATCATTTGAAATCACGCAAAAAATTCAAACCGAAATGACCTATCCCGGACAAGTAAAAGTGACGGTAATCAGAGAAACTAGAGCTGTTAATATAGCAAAATAATAAAATAAATTTTTATTATACATTTTTTTATTATATTTATGGTTTGAAAAAAATACTACTGTGAAAAAAACTTATTTTTTTATTTCACTTCTGTTATTAATTGTAAATCAAGGATTTACAACCAATATTCATTCATTTAAAAGTCCTTTTACTATCACTTTTAATGATTCGGATGGCGATGGAATAACAGATGATATTGATATTGATGACGATAATGATGGAATTTTAGACGTTGATGAAGGTAATGGAATCGATCCACTTACAGATGCAGACCACGATGGAATTCCCGTTTATCTAGATGATGATGATAACAACTTTAACGTAGGAGATGCCAACGGACAAATTGAACCCGGTTTCGATGTTGATGGTGATGGTACACCCAATTTTTTGGATCTGGATTCCGATAATGACGGTTTATGGGATGCTGCTGAATCCGGTAGAACATCGGGTATAGATTCAGATACGAACGGACAATTGGAGGGAAATGTCGGTCCCAATGGTCTAATTGATGATGTGGAACTTGGAAATAATACCGGACAAATCAATTATACTTTACAAAATACAGACCAGTTTGGTGCTTTCACAGATACAATCCCCGATTTTCTCGATATAGATGATGATAACGATTTGGTTTTAACTGAAAACGAACAACCCGATAACAATGGAAACGGATACCCTGACGATGCATTGGATACCGATGGCGGTGGATTACCAAATTATCGCGATCCCGACGACGATGGAGATGGTATTGATACACGCTGGGAAGATATTGCCTTGCCCAATAACTTTCCACAGGACGGAAACCCAATGAACGATGACACCGATGCCGACGGGATTCCTAATTATCTGGACAATGATGATGATAATGACGGAATATTAACCTCAGATGAACATCCTGACGACAATAATAATGGTATCCCGGAAGATGCTACTGATGCCGACGGCGATGGAACACCCGATTATCTCGATCCCGTTAATGATCCACTTGACCATGATAATGATGGAATCCGAGATAATATTGATATTGATGATGATAATGACGGGATTCCTGATGTTATTGAAAGTGGGGGAATCGATCCTCTAACCGATGCCGATGGCGATGGTGTTCCTGTTTATCTGGATGATGATGATAATAATAATTCTATTGGAGATAATAACAACTTTGTAGAACCCGCTTTTGATTTTGACCTGGATGGAATCCCCAATCATTTTGATTTGGATTCGGATGGTGATGGATTATATGATGCAGCTGAATCCGGCAGAACATCCGGAAATGATGTAAACCATGATGGATACCTTGAAGGTCCCTTTGGAACTAATGGACTTTGCGACGAAGTAGAAACAGTTACTGATAGTGGCGTTATCAATTATACCATTCAAGATACCGATTCAGACTCCAATCCCGATTATCTAGATAAAGATGATGACAATGATTCAATTCCGACTATAAATGAACATCCAGATGATAATGGGAACGGATATCCAGATGATGGTTTAGATACCGATAATGATACCATTTATAATTATCTCGATCCGGATGATGATGGCGATGGAATTTATACAGTCTATGAAGATATTGCCCTCCCAAATAATTATCCTCAAGATGGGAACCCCCAAAATGACGATACCGATAATGACGGTATACCCAATTATCTCGATGAAGATGATGATAATGATGGAACACTTACCATTAACGAACACCCCGATGATAACGGAAACCATGAACCCGAAGATGCACTGGACACAGATGGCGATGGAACACCCGACTATCTAGATCATATTACAAATCCTAATGATCATGATAATGATGGAATAGAAGATAATGTAGATTTGGATGACGATAACGACGGAATACCGGATACTGATGAATCTAACGGAATAGACCCCCTAACCGATGCAGATAATGATGGTGTACCCGTTTATCTCGATGATAACGACAATGACAATACCATCGGAAATGATAATGGACAAATAGAACCTCTTTATGATATTGATAATGACGGAATTCCCAATCATTTCGATTTAGATTCAGATGGAGACGGATTGTGGGATACAGCTGAATCCGGAAGACTTACCGTTCCTGTCGGAACAGATGCCGATATGAATGGAATGCTGGATGGAAATGTTGGCGCTAATGGTTTGGCAGATGAAGTAGAAACTTCCCCCGATTCCGGAACAATAAATTATACGATACAAAATACCGATAATGACCTATTCTCTGATTTCTTAGATCGCGATGATGATAATGATCATGTTCTCACCTCCAACGAACATGCCGATGATAATCATAATGGATATCCCGAAGATGCCCTGCATACGGATTTTGACGGAATACCCAATTATTTGGATAGAGATGATGATGGCGATGGAATTTATACCGATTTTGAAGATATTGCTTTACCCAACAACTATCCTCAAGATGGTAATCCCATGAATGATGATACCGATTTAGATGGAATTCCCAATTATTTAGATAATGATGATGATAATGACGGCACATTAACAATTGATGAACATCCGGATGATAACGGAAACCATGAACCCGAAGATGCCATTGATGATGACAATGATGGAACACCAAATTACTTAGACCCTTATGATATTAATCCCAATGACCATGATAATGATGGAATTGATGACAATGTAGATATTGATGATGATAATGACGGTATTCCAGATGTAGATGAATCCAATGGAATGGATCCTCTTACTGATGCTGATGGCGATGGAGTTCCTTTATATTTAGACGATAATGATAATGATAATTCCGTTGGCGACGCCAATGGACAAATCGAACCATTATATGATATTGATAATGATGGAATTCCTAACCATTTCGATTTAGACTCTGATAATGATGGAATTCTTGATGCAGTAGAATCCGGACAAACTACCGGAACAGATACCAATTCCGATGGAATCTTAGAAGGAAGTGTTGGAACAAACGGATTGGTAGATAATGTAGAAACTTCTCCGGACAGTGGAACTATCAATTATACTTTGCAAAATACAGATAGCGATTTCTTTAATGATTTTCTGGATCGAGATGATGATAATGACCATGTATTGACTATGAATGAACATCCCGATGATAATTCCAATGGATATCCCGATGATGCTTTAGATACTGATGGTGATGGAATACCAAACTATCTCGACAGAGATGATGATGGCGATGGTATTTATACCAATTTTGAAGACATACAATTACCCAACAATTTTCCTGTTGATGGAAATCCTATGAATGACGATACCGACCTTGACGGTATCCCAAATTATTTGGATAATGATGATGATAATGACGGTATTTTAACCATAAACGAACATCCTGATGATGATGGAAACCATATCCCCGATGATGCCCTGGATTCTGATGGTGATGGAACACCAAATTATCTTGACTTTTATGATAATGTGGCTGATGACCATGACAATGATGGCATTGCCGATAGTATAGATATAGATGATGACAATGATGGAATTCCGGACACGGATGAGTCAGGCGGTATTGATCCCTTAACAGACGCAGACAACGATGGTGTTCCCGTTTATTTAGATGATGATGACAACGATAATACCATAGGTGATAATAATGGACAAATTGAGCCCGCCTTTGATATTGACGGCGATGGGGTCCCCAATCATTTTGATAAAGATTCTGATGGCGACGGACTTTTTGATGCTGCAGAATCCGGACAAACAACAGGAACCGATACAAATTCCGATGGAATTTTAGAAGGCAGTGTCGGAAGTAATGGATTGGTAGATAATGTAGAAACTTCTCCGGATAGCGGAACTATCAATTATACATTAATTAATACCGATAATGATAGTTACTATAATTTCTTGGACACTGATGATGATGATGATCATATACCTACCACAGGAGAACAACCGGATAACAACCATAATGGTTACCCCGATGATGCCTTGGATACTGACAATGACGGGAACCCTAATTACATCGATAGAGATGATGATGGAGATGGTATTTATAGCGATTTCGAAGACATTGCACTACCCAACAATTATCCTCAAGACGGTGATCCCACTAATGACGATACCGACGGAGATGGAATTCCTAATTATTTAGATACCGATGATGATAATGATGGAATAGATACCGCCTTTGAACACCCCGATGATAACGGCAACCATGAACCTGAAGATGCTTGGGATTCCGATAATGATGGAACACCGGATTATCTTGATAATATTGATGGTATAGATAGCGATGGAGACGGTATTCCAGATAGTACCGATTTAGATGATGATAACGATGGAATTCCGGATACAAGAGAATATAATGGGCAAAATCCTTTTGTTGATAACGACAATGACGGCGTACCCGTATATCTAGATGATAATGATAATGACAATAGTATTGGAAACGATAACGGAACTGTAGAAGCAGCATGGGATCTGGATAATGACGGTATTGCCAATCATTTAGATCTTGACTCCGATGGTGATGGATTATATGATTTAACAGAATCCGGTCAAACTGTGGCAACTGATGCAAATTTTGATGGTCAATTGGATGACAATGTCGGAACCAATGGTTTGGCAGATATTTTGGAAACCACACCGGATAGTGGAAACATTAACTACTCTATAATGGATTGGGATAATGACACTTCAGATGATTTCTTGGATTTCGACGACGATAATGACCATATTCCCACCATCAATGAACATCCGGATGATAATGGAAATGGATACCCCGATGATGCTCTGGATACCGATAGCAACGGAGATCCTAACTATCATGACCGTGATGACGATGGCGATGGAATCTACACCGATTTCGAAGATATTGCTTTACCAAATACATATCCTCAAGATGGAGATCCTACCAACGACGATACTGATGATGATGGTATACCCAACTATTTGGATACCGATGATGATAATGATGGAATATTAACAATTAATGAACATCCCGATGACAATGGAAACCATGAACCCGAAGATGCTTGGGATTCTGATAATGATGGTATCCCTGATTATTTGGATGGAAATGATTATGACAATGACGGAATTTTGGATAACGTAGATATAGATGATGATAATGATGGTATCCCCGATATAGATGAATCAGGTGGAATTGATCCTCTAACCGATGACGATGGAGATAACATTCCTGTATTCATGGATGACGATGACTCGGATCCTGCAATAGGAAATGATAATGGCATTGTAGAACCTGCATATGATTTTGACGGCGACAATATTCCCAACTTCTTAGATTACGATTCCGATAATGATGGAGTCTGGGACACCGCAGAGTCCGGTCGACTTTCCATTCCAGTGGGAACTGATGCTGATATGGATGGAAAACTCGAAGGAAATGTAGGAACCAACGGATTAGTTGATGATTTGGAAAACCCTGCCGATAGTGGCTCCTTGATTTTTACTTTACAAGATACTGATAATGATGGAAATCCTGATTTTCTGGATACTGATGACGATAATGACCATATTCCTACTACCGATGAACATCCGGATGATAATACCAATGGATATCCCGATGATGCCTTGGATACCGATAACGACGCCAGTCCCAATTTCTTGGATAGAGATGATGATGGTGATGGTATTTATACCGATTTTGAAGATATCGAATTACCCAATAATTATCCGCAAGATGGTAACCCCACCAATGATGATACCGATGGGGACGGAATTCCCAACTATTTAGATGATGATGATGACAATGATGGCATTCTAACTATCAACGAACATCCCGATGACAATGGAAATCATGAACCCGAAGATGCTTGGGATACCGATCATGATGGAATTCCTGATTATTTGGATGATCACATGGAAGACAATGATCAAGATGGAATACCCGATTATACAGATATTGACGATGATAATGATGGAATACCCGATATAGATGAAGCCGGTGGTGTAAATCCTTCCGCAGATAATGATAATGATTATGTTCCTGCATATTTGGATGATGATGACAATGATAATACTATAGGAGATGACAACAACCAAATAGAACCCGGTTTTGATACCGATGGAGATGGCATTCCAAATCATTTTGATTTGGATTCCGATAACGATGGTTTGTTCGATATTGTAGAATCCGGTCAAACTGCCGCAACCGATGCCAATATGGACGGAACGGATGATGGAACCGTTGGAAATAACGGAATGCCCGATTCCTTGGAAACCTCTCCAGATAGCGGAACTATCAACTATTCTTATCAAGATTCCGATAGTGATTCAATTCTTGACTATCTGGATACCGATGATGATAATGATGCGGTATTAACTGCCGATGAACATCCTGACGACAATACCAATGGGTATCCCGATGATGCCTTGGATACCGATAATGATGGAATACCCAACTACTTGGATATAGATGATGATGGAGACGGAATTTATACCATATATGAAGATGTAGACATTCATAACAATTATCCTCAAGATGGAGACCCTACCAATGACGACACAGATGGGGATGGAACACCTAATTATTTAGATAACGATGATGATGATGATGGTATTCTCACTTTGAATGAACATGCAGATGATAACGGAAATCATGAACCCGATGATGCAATTGATACCGATTCAGATGGAATACCCGATTATTTAGATGATACCGATGATAGAGAAATCATAATCTATAATGCTATTTCACCCAATGGAAATGGAAAGAATGACTTTATGTTCATAGAAAATGTAGATAAATATCCCGAAAATAAAGTATTGATTGTGGATCGTTGGCATTATAAAGTTTGGGAAGGCAAAAATTATGATAATAATAATGTGAAATTTAAAGGTTTTGGATTAAATGGCAAAAAATTGCCTTCCGGAACTTATTATTATATGTTTGAATATAAAGAAGATGGAAAATGGAAAAACAAAGCCGGTTATTTATATATTTTAAAATAATGAATAAAAAACTTTACATAGGATTGCTTTTGATAATACTTGTAATAAGTAGCATTCAAGCTCAAGATTTTCCTTTGTTTACACAATATATGTATAATAAAGGAGGGATTAATCCGGGATATGTTGGAGTGGATGGAAAAATATCGGTTGCACTTTTGCACCGATCCCAATGGGTAGGAGTAAGTGGCGCCCCTACAACTACAAATCTATCATTTCAATATCCTTTGGAAAAAGCAGCATTTGGAATAGAATTATCCAAAGATGATGCTGGTCCCGTTTCTAAAATCATTGGAAAATTCCAGTTTGCTTACAATTTAGAATTAGATTATTTTACATTTCTTTCCTTAGGAGTAGATGCTGGAATTTACAATCACAAATTTGACCTAAACAAACTATTAATCAAAGATTCCGAAAATATTTTTTCAGAAGATTATAATGCCATAGATTTTGATGTTGGATTAGGAGCATTTTTATATGCAGAGAATTGGTATTTGGGTATTTCAACACCTAATTTAAATTTGCAAAAAATTCATAAAAACAACCAATACGAACAAGATAAAAGACTTTTACATGCCTATTTTATGGGAGGATATAATTTCAATTTATCTAAGAGAAGTATTTTACAACCTTCTTTTTTAATTAGATATTCCGACCAATTACCCATTTCAGCCGAATTGAGTATCAATATGAAATGGAGTGAAACTCTTACTACCGGAATTGCTTACAGATTCAATTCGGCATACAGTTTGCTTATAGGTGTAAATGTAACCAGGAAATTGCATATGGGTTATGCTTTCGATTGGGATCAAAGTCGTTTTTACAGAACCAATTATGGTTCTCACGAAGGCTTTATCAGATATTATTTATCAACCGACGAAAATAGTGCCCGTTTTCAATCACCCAGGTTCTTTTAAAAGCATAGTTATATGAGAAAAAAAATTTTATACATCATAGTATTTTTAATAATTCCTGCTTGGAGCTTTGGACAAAAAGAAGTAAAAAAAGCTGATGAATTATATGAAGGTTATGAATATATCAAAGCACGGGATATATATCTAAAAGTAGCTAAAAGAGGTTATGTATCAGGATATTTGTATAAAAAATTGGGAGACTCCTATTTTAAAACAGCTGATTATAAAGAGGCGCTCAAATGGTATCACAAACTGTTTAAATTAGGAGAAAATCCTGAACCCGAATATTATTTCCGATATGCTCAATGTCTTAAAGCTTCCGGACAAAAAGAAAAAGGAAATGAATATTTACAAAAATACTACACCTTGGTAGATGATAAATTTCGATCCAATCTAATCAAGAAAAAATCTTATATTTTATATGACAATGATATTCCTTTGGAATATAGTAGTTATAAAATAGATAGTTTAAAAAATGTAAACACGGAATATTCGGATTTTGCCCCCGTTATTTTTGGAAAAAAATTAATATTTACATCCGCAGGACATGCACCAGTCGGATATAAAAAAAATTGGCAAAACGGACAACCTTATTTCGACTTGTTTGAGGCAACCATCAATGCACCCAATGATGTTACAGGAGTAAAACCTTTGGATGGTGATATCAATACAGAATATCATGAATCTTCAGCTACCATCACACCCGATGGAAAAACTATGTATTTCTCAAGAAATAGTTATAAAAAAGCAGAATATTCGGATGCCAATCTCAGCAAACTCAAAATTTACAGAGCAGAAAAGATAGACGGAAAATGGAAAACCGTTGAAGAACTTCCATTTAACAGTGAAAATTATACTTTCACAAGTCCCGCTCTTAGCCCTGATGGCAAAAGATTATATTTTGTTTCGGATATGCCCGGAACTTTTGGAAATTCAGATATTTGGTATGTAGAAATCTATGATGATAATTCATATAGTTATCCACAAAATTTAGGACCTAAAATCAATACAACTGAAAGGGAAAATTTCCCTTATGTAACTAAAGACAAAATATATTTTACATCTGATGGTCAATTAGGATATGGAGGTTTAGATATTTTTGTTGCAGACTTGGATGAAAACGGTATGATTGGTGATATTCTTAATCTTGGAAAACCAATCAATTCCCCCCAAGATGATTTCTCTTTTGCTATTAGTAAAGATGAAAAATACGGATATTTTGCTTCCAATAGAAATAAAGAAAAAAGTAGAGATGATATTTATGTTTTCTACAAATCCAATGAAATTAAAAAAGGAGATGTAAAAGATTTATTCTCAAAAATGCAAGATAAAATTAAAGTAGCCATTCCAAAAAAAGAAGTTATTGTAAAAGGAAAAGATTTAGGTAAAATATTAAAACTCAAACCTATATATTTTGAATATGGAAAATTTGATATTGGTCCCAGAGCAGCCATTGAATTGGAAAAGGTTATAGCCGTTCTTAGAAAATATCCCTATTTAAAACTTGATATCCGTTCACATACGGACTCCAGAAGTAGTGCTGAATTTAATTTAAAACTCTCTGAAAAAAGAGCCCAAGCTACCAAAAAATATATAATTGACAGTGGAATTGACCCTGCACGTATAACAGCAAAAGGATATGGAGAAACTCAATTAGTTAATAAATGTAAAGATGGCGTCAAGTGTACCGAAATGGAACACAGACAAAACAGAAGATCTGAATTTATCATTATTGATACTTCAAAAAAATAATAAAACTTCAATTTGTAATAAACAATACTCATGAAAATTCATGAGTATTGTTTTTTTTATTAAATTTACATGTTTTTAACTTGTGTTTTTCACAAAAAACCTTTCATTATGAAAACAATTATATTATTTTTTATATTGATTTCCGTTAATTTAATTCAAGCACAAGTTGCAGTTAATAATACCGGAAATACGCCTAACACTAATGCAATGTTAGATATATCTTCAAATACCAAGGGAATTTTAATTCCAAGATTTACTACCGCTGACAGAACAAATTTGGCTGCTTCTTTATCTGCTTCTGAAGATGGGCTGACAGTATACGATACAGATACCAAAAGTTTTTGGTTTTGGGATGGAACTACTTGGAATCAAATAGGTTCTAACACTTCCTCTAGCGATAAAGACTGGTTCAAAACCGGAACAACCGATTCCCCAACAGATATCAATGATGATATTTATCATATGGGAAATGTCGCCATTGGAAAAAATACTCCGGAATATCGATTGGATATTACCGATGATTCCAAATCAAGTGTATTAAAAGTAAATCAAGCCAACACTGATACTTCAATTTTAAGAATATCCGGCTTTTTTAACAGTAATGGACCAATGCCGACTTCTTTGGGAAAAATTGGAGTTTATTCTGCTTTAGGAGGAAATATTGGAAATACAAATTATGATGCACTTACCGGTTTTGAAACCGATATTATCGGAAGTAATAAGAATTCCTATGGCTATGTTTCTGATATAAGTGGAAACAATGATGTAAATATGGTTGGAGATTATAATTATATTCATAATTCGCAAGGAACCGGAGCTACCTATGGAGTATTAAATTATTTAGGATTTAATAACAACACAGAAGGAATTATTTATTCTTATTACACTTTTATTGATAATAGCAAAGACGGAATACATTTTGGTCAATATCAAAGAATTGGAGGAACAGGGAATGGCTCACAATTTGGAGCTTTCAATAGAATATTAAATACAGGAACAGGAAAGCAAATCGGAGTAGTTAATGAAATTAAAAATAATGGAACTGCAATTCATGTTGGAACTTTAAACTCTATTGGAGCTGGCGTTCATGAAAACAACCCTACCTCCATTGACCCTATTACCAACGACAGCAATGGAAAAAGAGTTGGAGCTATAAACATTGTTGCAGGAAATGGTAGCGGAATTCATATTGCTGAAGGAAATGCTGTTTTTAGTACAGGGAATGGCTTACATATTGGTATCGGAAATTCTTTGGGATATGATCCAACCAACCAAACTCCCACCCAAACCACTGGAAAACATATTGGAATTTTCAATACACTTTCTGATATTGGAAATGCCTCACATGCAGGAACTGTTAATATTTTGGGGGCTTATGTTACACAGACTGCACCCACCACTCCAATTCCAGTATCGGGAGACAGTGATGCCAAAAGAATAGGAAATACTGATGTAATTATGGGGGATGGTAATGGCGAACATATAACCTCTTTAAATAATATTTTAAGCACAGGAAATGGTAAACATATAGGAGGAATGAATATTATCGGATATAATTATGCAAATCATACACCTACCAATACAACCGGAAATCATTTCGGAACAGTAAATAACTTAAATGATCGAGGTTCGGGAATACATAATGGTACATTTAATATAATTGGATTGGATTTGTTAAATAATTCCGAAATAAACAGTAATGGGACTCACATCGGTACCAATAATGTCTTAGCCGGCGGACATGTCGGGAGTCAATTACAAGGATTGCAAATTGCAAATCTTAACAGTATTATTGCCAAATCTGATGCTTCCAATATGATTGTTGGAGGAAGACAATATGGTAATTTAAATATTATTGGTCGTGATTTACTAAATAATCCTTCGGTTTTCATAGACAATGGTGATGGAGATCATTTCGGAACTTACAATGAAGTATCTGATTTAGGTAATGGGACACATGTAGGATCTTATAATGTTGCTAAAAATAATGGTAATGGAAGACACATTGCAGTATATGGTGAGGTGGATGATAATGACAACAAATCTTGGGCGGGGATGTTCAAAGGCTATACCACTTCAAAAAATCAAGTTTCGACAATCAACTTATGGAGTGGTAACGAATATACAGTATTTCAAAACACCAATGCCGACTTAAATCTTATGGAAGCAGGTTTTAATCCTGTAATTTATCAATTGCAAGGCTTGGTTCAAGTAAAAGTATTTGTCAGGGTATCCAATGCTTCCGGCTTAGGAAATCAGTTCCAATTACACGCTATCAATAATGCATCAGACGTAACTCCTATTACAACTTCTGACACTTGGACCTGGAATAATACCAGTCCCGGAAAATATATAGTAGAATCTCAGTGGAAAGCTTGGAATGCAGGAACTGACATTTGGGAGTTACATCTTTATGGTATTACTGATGGTTCTTCTACAATGAAAATTACTAATGTTTATGTGATGATTAGACCTTTTCAAATTGTAGGGAAACCTTAAGAAATAATTTGTAAAATGTATATTTTAAATACCGAAAACAATATGCTTTAGGCATTTCTATATTTTCAAAATTAGATACCAAAAAATAGGCAAAGCTTCAATCCAAAAAGCCGTAAAATAAAAACTTTTTTCTTGTTTAGAAGAAAAACATAATACCAATGAAATCAAAATCATAAAATTACTGACTAAATATGATCGGGTATTTGTAAAAATAAAACTATTCATCGATAGAAAAACAGTCAATAATGTAAAATATATCAATAGCTTTTTATGAGGAAAACGTTGTGCCAAAGTTTTTAATTCCGGAGCATCTATCAACACATCTCTTTGATCAAAACTTAAAGTAAGCATCAAAACATAAAGAAAAACATAAATAAAATGGAGCAAAAGCTTTCTGTCAAAATCTTTCAAATGTTCAATAGGTAAAAGAACAATCATCGAAGCCCATACTCCCGCAACCGTCAATATTTTTACGATACCATTTCTTCTCAATATGGTCTGATAAGTCAATGTTATAATAGTCAAAGGAATAATCAATAATTGAGTAAGAAAATTCAATTTCAAAAAGAAACCAAGCGCAAACAAGAAACTTAAAAGCAAAACTATATAAAAAAGCAAGCGATAAGCATAAAAATAGCTTTTAAAAATATCCCTATTAGATGACACATCAATCAAACGGATAATTCCATAGGATAAAACCGTTGAGGTAAATAAAAACCAAGCATAGTTTTGATTCCATTGATGATGAAAAATAAAATATAAAGCTAAAACAGACAAAGCAACATGTATGTTTAGAAAAATATAAAGATCAAATATTTTTTTTAAATGCTTTATTAACATGAATAAGTTATATTTTTGCAAAGATAAAGTATTCAAATGAGATGGTATAAAAACATAAGTTATGCAGTTTTAAAAATTTTAGAAGAAATCTTCAATCAACATAAACAAGCAGATAAAAGTATTCGGGATTTATTGAAATCTCAAAAAAAATGGGGCAGCCGCGATCGAAAATTTGCAGCAAAAGTATTATATGATATCATTCGTTGGAAAAGATTATATGAATATGTTACTAATTCCGACATAAAAACTATTGAAGGAAAATGGAATATTTTAACTGCTTGGAGTAAACAAAATGATATTCCAATACAGCAATGGTTTAAAAACACAATAGAATTCGATAAAATAAATTTTGAACAACAACTCCCCTTCTCTATCGAACAATCCATCCCCGATTGGTTGGAAATAACGGGAAAAAAACAAATGGGTAACGAAAAATTTGAAATAGAAATCAAAGCATTAAATATAGAAGCACCTACCGTAATACGTGTAAATATTTTAAAAACCGATATTAACAAACTTCAAGAAAAATTAGCCCTTCAAAATATAAAATCCTATTCAAAAGAAAAGTATCCTCACGCCTTATTTATCCAAGGAAAACCCAAACTTACCCATCTGGATTGCTACAAAAAAGGATGGTTTGAAATACAAGATGCTTCCTCACAAGAAGTAGCTTTTTTTGTCCAACCTAAACACGGACAAACCATAATAGATGCTTGTGCAGGAGCGGGTGGTAAAACCTTGCATTTGGCTTGTTTAATGAAAAACAAAGGAAAAATTTATGCTTATGATATTTATCCCTCCAAAATTGACGAACTAAAAAAAAGAGCCAAACGAAACGGTATAAAAAATATTGTAGAAGCCCAAGTGATAACAAATGAAATTTTGGAAAAAAATAAAATGATGGCTGATATTTTATTATTGGATGTTCCTTGCAGCAGTTTAGGCACTCTCAAAAGAAAACCGGGACTTAAATGGGAGTTAAACCAATATAAATTAAAAAAAATCAAAACCGTCCAAAAAAATATCTTGGAAAATTATTCCCAAATGATAAAGCCCAGTGGACAGCTTATTTATGTTACCTGTTCCATTTTGCCCGAAGAAAATGAAAAAAATATTAAGTCTTTCTTGGAACAAAATAAAAATTTTATCTTTGTCGAAGATAAACATATTTTTCCGTCTGCAACAGGAAATGATGGATTTTATATGGCAAAATTGAAAAAAATAAATTAACACACACCAAAATGATGAAAAAACTAGCTTTACTCCTACTCATTATAAGCTTTCACCTCCAAGCACAAATACCCGCAGGATATTATGATAATGCACAAGGTTTGAGTGGATATCAACTAAAAACAGCATTAAAAAATATCATTACAAACTCACACAATCCTCATTCTTATAGTGATTTATATACTTGTTATCAAACAAGCGATACGGATAATTATTATGAAAACGATGGAACCGTCTTGGATATGTATTCCGAAAAACCTAATGGTCCTGATGCTTATGAATATCATCACATTTCGGATAAATGTGGAAATTATTCAGGAGAGGGTTCATGTTACAATAGAGAACATCTGGTCCCGCAAAGTGTATTTGGTTCGGCTGCACCGATGAAAAGCGACGCCCATTTTGTTGTTCCCACCGATGGATATGTAAACAATAGAAGAAGCAATTATCCATTTGGAGAAGTCTCCAATCCTACTTGGACTTCAACCAACGGCTCAAAACTCGGACATAATTCTACATCGGGATATAATGGAATTGTTTTTGAACCCATAGATGAATTCAAAGGAGATATTGCCCGTATGTTATTCTATTTTGCAACTCGATATGAAGATCAGGTTGCCGGTTGGGATCATGATATGCTAAATCACACCAGCAACCAAGTATTTAGCAATTGGTTCCTAAATATCCTGCTTCAATGGCATTATAATGACCCTGTTTCTCAAAGAGAAATTGATAGAAACAATGCGGTCTATAATTTTCAAGGAAACAGAAATCCGTATATAGACCATCCCGAATGGGTTGCACAAATTTGGGACCCGACCAATGCAACTCCTAATAATAAAACTAACAAATGGGTAATTTATCCAAATCCTATACCAGATCATGTTCTTCATATCAAAAACCTAAATCAGGACAAAATTCAGGAAATAGATATTATGGATCTTTCCGGCAAAAAAATACAAATTGTCCAAAAAAATTTTAAAAATATTCATCTTCCACTAGAATTGCAAGGAATGTATATTCTTTTGATTAAAAGTCAAGAAAATACATCGGTGAAAAAAATCATTGTTGAATAATTTTATATTGAAAAATCAATAAAATCAATAGACAAATTAAATTATTGTTTTTAAAATTGTATTTTTTTTTATATATTGTCCTTCAAAATAACAAAATATGGAACTAAATAAATTATTTGATTTTATTGATTATCAATTAAAAAATAATCCACGTGAAGATGCTTTTGTAACCAAAGAAAACGGCAAATGGGTTAAAACATCTACTGCTAATTTAAAAAAACAAGTTGATCAATTTAGTCGCGGGCTATTAAGATTAGGGATTCAAGCCAATGATAAAATAGCAATTATTTCACATAATAATCAAACCAAATGGAATATAACTGACCTTGGTGTTTTACAGGTGGGAGCGCAAGATGTCCCGATTTACCCTACTATCGCAGCTTCCGATTATGAATATATTATGAATCATGCTGAGGTTAAATTAGCCATCGTATCAAATGATGAAATTTATCAAAAATTAAAATCCGTTGCAAAAAATATTCCTACGCTTAAAGAAATTTATTCTTTTGATAATATAAACGAAGTAAAAAATTGGAACGAAATCATAGAATTGGGAAAAGATGAAAACAATCAACAAGATGTGGAAAATAGAAAAAATTCTGTTCAACCTGATGACTTGGCTACTTTGATCTATACTTCAGGAACCACTGGAAAGCCTAAGGGAGTGATGCTATCACACCGGAATATTGCTTCTGTAGTAACATCAGCAGCCAAAAGAATCCCTCCTCTACCCGACCAAGCCAGAACTATTAGTTTTCTGCCTTCATGTCATATTTTTGAAAGAATTATTCAATATTTATACACTTATAAAGGATATGGCATCTATTTTGCCGAATCCATTGACCAAATCGGAGAAAACATTCGAGAAGTCAAACCTCATATTTTTACAGCTGTCCCAAGACTTCTGGAAAAAGTATATGATAAAATTATAGCCAAAGGACAAGAATTAAACGGAATTAAAAAAGCTTTATTTTTTTGGGCCGTAAAAGTCGGTGAAAAATTTGATTTTAAAAAAGAAAATAAATTTCCATACAGCATTAAATTAAAAATAGCTCGTAAATTAATTTTCAGTAAATGGCAACAAGCACTTGGTGGAGAAGTTAGATATATTGTTTCCGGAAGTGCCGCACTACAACCACGCTTGCAAAGAGTTTTTAATGCAGCTCAAATTTTTATTTTGGAAGGATATGGCTTAACGGAAAGTGCCGGTGTAATTTCTGTAAATTCTCCCAATGCATTCTGGAAAATAGGAACTGTCGGTCCTCCAATTGACATTGTAGAAGTTAAAATTGCCGATGACGGAGAAATTCTTGCCAAAGGTCCAAATATCATGATGGGATATTATAAAGACCCCGAAAAAACCGCAGAAGTAATAACTGATGGCTATTTACATACGGGAGATATTGGTGAATTGGATAAAGATGGCGTGCTAAAGATAACTGATAGAAAAAAAGAAATGTTCAAAACCTCGGGGGGTAAATACGTAGCACCACAACTTTTGGAAAATGCGATGAAACAATCTCCTTTTATTGAACAAATTATGGTGGTAGGAGAAGGACAAAAATTAGTATCTGCTCTGATACAACCCAATTTCCCTTTTGTAAAAGAATGGGGAAAAAGACATCAATTAAATCTACCGGAAAATCCGAAAGAATTAATTAAACATTCCCAAGTTATTCAAAGATTTCAAAAAGAAATAGATAAATATAACCAAGATTTTGGTAAATGGGAAAAAATCAAACTTTTCCGTCTGACCCCTGATGAATGGACGGTTGAAGCCGGGCATTTGACCCCTACTATGAAACTCAAAAGAAAAATCATCAAAGAAAAATATCAACATCTTTATAATGATATTTATGATAATCTATAAAAGTAATTCACTTCCTTTTTCTTAATTAAAAGAGTTTATTTGATAAATATGTTAATAACTATAAAAAATATAAATTAGTCTTCTATTTAATTTTTGTTAAATTTGCATCTTATAAAAAATACACTATGAGTAAAAAACGCTCACATGAAGATTTGATACAACGTTTTGAAAAAATGATTGTATCTGGAAAAAATTATTTTTTCGACTTAAATGAATTTCTGGAAATTATCGATCACTATATATTTATTGGAAATAACAATATGGCTTGGAAATCCCTAAGAGAAGCAGATAAACAAAATCCCGGAAATCCTGATATCGCTTTATTTAAAGCAGAGCTGTTGAGTCAAGAAAATAAGTTTGAAGAAGCTTTGGAAATTATAGAAGGAATTCAAAAAATAAAGATAGATATCGAAGTTTTTTTACTTGAAGCTGATATTTATTCTCGTACCAATCATCATCTCAAAGCTGTTAAAGCACTTCAAAAAGCTTTAAAAAATCAGATTCATGATCCGGAAATTTATGATTTGCTAACCATTGAATATCTTTATTTGGATGATTATGAAAATGCCTTAAAAGCAGCTTTATTAAGTTTAAAATTTGATCCGGAAAATCAAGCAGCTTTATACAATGCAATTTCATGTTATGATTATCTAAGTTTGACGGATAAAAGCATTCAGTTTCTTGAAAGCTATGTAGATAAACAGCCATTGAGTGAAATCGGATGGAGTTTATTAGCAAAAAAATATCTGGAAAAAAAAGAATACTACAAGGCACTCAATGCATTGGATTATGCTATTGCAATTGATGATAAATTTCTAGGGGCATACTATGACAAAGCATTTGTTCTTACACATTTGGGAAATTACAATGATGCCATCAATTTATACAAGATAACATTGGAAATATCAGACCCTACCCCTTTTGCTTACTATCATATTGCAAAAAACTATGAACTCGATCAACAACCGGACAAAGCCATTGAATTTTATAATAAAGCCCTTGATGAAGATCCCGGACATTATAAATCTTGGTATAAATTAATCAATTTGTTGGAAAAAAATAATAAATTTGAAGAAGCCCTTCAAAAAAGTTTGGAGGCAATTAAAATCAGTCCAACCCAACAAATTTATGAACAACATGCAGAGTTACTTTTAAAACAAAATCAAATAGAAAAAGCAATTAAAGCATTGGAAAACAGCATCAAATTTGGCCCTTTGAAAGTGCCGGTAGTATTGCAATTAGCTGATTTATACCTGAAAATTCACGATAAAGAAAATTATCGTTCCTTACTTTTAGAAGCCAATAAACAGTTCCCTGACTGCAAAAAAATCCAAAACAAAATGAGCGGAAATTAATATGAAAAAATTTAATCCGAAGCTCATACTTAAAGCTATGGCTATGGGAGCTGCAAATGTTATCCCGGGAGTTTCGGGGGGAACTATCGCTTTGATAACAGGA
>Ga0256841_1000723_pt1 | contig 32036 bp, 26 predicted proteins | sample 356308metaG_FD_185971 | JGI IMG/M metagenome (GOLD analysis project Ga0256841, IMG submission 185971) | Hydrothermal vent microbial communities from Mid Atlantic Ridge, Atlantic Ocean - 356-308 | ecosystem: Environmental > Aquatic > Marine > Hydrothermal vents | place: Atlantic Ocean: Mid... | reverse complement strand
AGGAAGCTTTCCGGCAGGAGGGTCCTGCACTCATCGCCGTACCGGTGGATTACAGCGAGAACCGCAAGCTCACCAGGCGACTGGGTGAAATCGAGTGCTCAATATAGTGAATGCGGTCTGTGCCGAACAGGTCGGTATCCGCGAACAGCACCTGCTGCGCAGGAAAGACAACCCGCTGTTCGAGGAGTCCAGGCGCGAGGTCAGTAACGAAGTGCTGGCCGGTGCGCGCCTGCAGGACGGCGCCGACCTGGACCACTTCATGTCGGAATTTCAGCAACTGGTACAGCGCGCCGCGGCGCTGGAACCCAACACACCGAGTGAAACCATCCTGGAGATCAAGGAAGCGCTGGACCGCAGTTACCAGCAGTGCTGTACCCTGCCCGGGGACCAGGGCGCGGTAAAAACCGCCATACGTCGGCTGATCGACACCATTATGCGGGCCGTTGAAAGCGGCATTGGTAATGATGCCTACGCACGTAAACAGCTCGAAGACGAAACGGTGGCGCGCGACCTGCATTTCCGCCTGCAGGAACTGCCGCTGGTGGCTGCACTCACCGCCGAGCATTCGCCCATACCGGAAGACGAGCTCATTCCTTCCCTGCTCAGTGAACCGGTGGCTACCCTGGAACCGACCCTGCAACTGTTCGATGAAGCACAACTGGCGACTATCTTCAACGAAGCGCGCACCTTCCTGCAACACCGCGATCCTGAACGGATGCTCGTGGATGCCTGGCAGCGCCTGCAGCTGATCGAACGCAGCTGGCGTGACAGGCCGGCGGGCAGTAACGGCGGGCATGCCTGAAGATGGCCACGAAGATCGACCCCAGGCGCTGGTGCGAAGGACGTGTTCACAGCCTGCGGCAGTGGACGGACAAGCTCTACTCAATCCGCGTGGAAGCGGAGGTCGATCCCTTTACGGCCGGCCAGTTTACCAAGCTGGGACTGGTGATCGGTGACGAGTTTATCTCGCGGCCTTATTCCTACGTCAACGCTCCGGATGAAACACCACGCGAATTTTATTTCGTTACGGTTCCGGACGGCCCGCTGACCAACGCCATGATCACTCTGCAGGCCGGGGATCCGATCCAGGTCATGCGCCGGGCCTCCGGCTTTCTGACCCTGAACGAGGTGCCGGATGCCGCGCACCTCTGGATGCTGTCCACCGGCACCGCCATCGGACCGTTCCTGTCGATTCTGAAGACCGCGGAGCCCTGGCGGCGGTTCCAGCGCATCATTTTAGTGCATGCAGTGCGCCTGGCCGAAGAGCTGAGCTTTGCAGAAACCATTGCCTCCCTGCGTGACCGTTACCCGGACCAGTTCGATTTCATTCCTTTCGTCAGCCGGGAGGATACCGATTTTGCCATCCGGGCCCGCATTCCGGCAGCGATCCACGACCGGCGCCTGGAGCAGCGCGCGGCGCTCGAGATCGCAGCCGGGACCTCGCAGATCATGATCTGCGGCAACCCGGACATGGTGAAATCCACCCAGGCCGAACTCCAGGCGCGCGGACTGGCACGCAACCGGCGTCGTGCCCCAGGTCACATAACGGTGGAAAACTACTGGTAGCCACTACCTTGGGCAGCGGAAAACCATTACAATTCGCCGTTCGACGGATCGTTATCCGACTACCAACGGATTGTTGAAGAAGACGAATAAATGAAACATCAACGCCGGTCAACAGATCGCCGCAGCCACACCGATCGACGGGAGCAGACGGATTCGCGGGGCACCGGCATACAGGACGGGGTGTACCGCTATCCGACCTGGCAGGAACAGCAGGTCCAGTTTTTCACCCGCTATATCTTTCTCCTGCTGGGGGGGCTGTTTTTCAACCTGGTCGACGGCATCACGCCCTCCTACTGGACACTGGCACAACTCAACATCGTGTTTGGTGCCTATTTTGTACTGAATACGCTGCTATACCTGCACGCGGCAAAATTTCACATCCACCCCCTGCGCTACCACATTGCCATGTGGGTGGATATCATTATGGTATCGGCCTGTGTGCTGAACGACCCCTATCCGATCCCGCCCTCACTGCTGGTGTTCATCATGGTGGTACTGGGTAACGGCATGCGCTATGGCATGCGCCTGTTTGCCGAATCCATGCTGGGCAGTTTCACCGCCAGCATGCTGGTACTGACCGCTCGCTATACCCTCAGCGGCGCAGAACTTTCGCCCGGCCTGATTTTCCTGAACCTGTTCGGCGGAATCATCCTGATCTATGCCTACATACTGATGGGACGTATCGAGCGCAGCCGTCATGAGCTGGAACTGCACAGCAACCTGGATACCCTGACCGGTCTGCTCAACCGGCGTGCCCTGCAGGATATCGCCAGGACCATGTTCCAGCGCCTGCACAGGAACCGGCGCATGTTCGCCCTGTTGTTTGCCGACCTGGACAAATTCAAGGCGGTGAACGACGAACTGGGTCACGCAGCCGGTGACCTGGTTCTCAAGCAGTTTGCCGACATCGTGCGCAGTTCGATACGCAGTACGGATATCGCCGCCCGCTACGGTGGCGATGAATTTATCATGCTGCTGGAAGACTCGGACCTGAACCGGGCCGAAGCGGTTGCCAGTCGAATCCAGGGCAAGGTCAATGCCTGGGCTGCGGCAAACAGCATCGATGTCAGTGTCACCTTCGGTCTGGGTGTGGCACCGACGCACGGCGATGACTTCGCCAGCCTGCTGGAGCAGGTCGACCAGGCACTCTATCATTCCAAATCCGCGCACACCGGTGGCGGGCTGGCACTGGCTGAATGCCAGCAGCAGCAAGCCATACGCTGAGCCGGTACACCCCGTTGGCAAATACCTCTCGTACTATGGAACAGCAAGTCGATGTCGCAATCATAGGCGCTGGTAGCGCCGGTCTCTATGCCCTTGGGCAGGTCAAACGTCTCACCGACAGTTATGTCATGGTGGATGGTGGCGAGCTGGGTACCACCTGTTCGCGGGTCGGCTGCATGCCTTCCAAGGCGCTGATCCAGATCGCCGAGGATTTCCACCGTCGCGCCATTTTTAAACGCGAAGGCATTACCGGTGGTGATGCGCTGGGCATCGACATTCCCGCAGCCATGGAGCATGTACAGGATCTGCGCGATATTTTTGTCGACAAGGTCCTGTCCACCAGTACCGATGAAATGGGGGATGAGTTCATTGCGGAATATGCACGCTTTGTCGAGCCGGGTCTGTTGCAGGTGGGTGATCGCCGTATTCGGGCCAGACGCATGGTCATTGCGACCGGTTCCACACCCATCGTGCCTCCCCCCTGGCGGGAGTTCGGCGATCGCATACTGACCACTGATGAATTCTTTGAACAGGAAGACCTGCCAGCGTCCCTGGCGGTGATCGGACTGGGCGTAATCGGCCTGGAAATCGGGCAGGCCTGTCAGCGACTCGGCGTAGAGGTGACCGGCATCGATCAACTGGAGGTGATCGGCAACCTGGATGACCCGCAGGTCAATGAAGTGGCGATACAGCTGCTGGGCAAGGAAATGCCCCTGTGGCTGGGTCACCCGGCCACCATCAGGGAAGGCAGGGACGGCAAGTTACAGGTGCGCGCCGGTGAACGTTCCGTCGAGGTTGAAAAGGTGCTGGTAGCGATCGGCCGGCGTCCGAATATCGATCGTCTGGAACTGGACAAGTCCGGTATCGTGCTGAATGACAACGGACTGCCTGACTATAACCCCAACACCATGCAGATCGGCGACAGCCCGGTCTATCTGGCCGGCGACGTGGATAACGACCGGCAACTGCTGCACGAGGCCGCCGATGAAGGGCGTATTGCCGGTATCAATGCAGGTACCGGCAAGCCGGTTGCCTTTCGTCGCACCACGCCTTTGTATATCACCTTCTCGGACCCGCAGATCGTGATGGTGGGGGCTGCGTATTCAGAACTCGAGCTGGATAACACCCTGATCAGCACCGTGCCGTTCGGCATGCTGGGCCGTGCCCTGATCATGGGCAGGAACAAGGGCGTGCTGCGCCTGTATGCCGACAAGGTCAGTGGCCGCCTGCTGGGTGCGGCCATGATCGCGCCGCACGCTGAACACCTCGGGCACCTGCTGAACTGGTGTATGGAACAGAAGCTGACCGTTCGGCAAATGGTGTGCATGCCCTTCTACCACCCGGTGATCGAGGAAGCGATACAACCAGCACTACGCGACCTGGCACGCCAGTCCGGTACCGGGTCGGAACAGTACCCGCCGGACCTGGAACTCCTGTAGACGTGTACCGGAAGGCGCACCGGCGGCTGCGGCGACTGATCGACCTGAAACAGTCGCAACTGATGCGGAACAGTTCGATCGGGGTGGAAAAGGAAAGCCTGCGCGTCAACGAAGAAGGCGGCATTGCGCAGACTCCACACCCGCAGGTGCTGGGTTCTGCGCTCACTCATCCCTATATCACCACGGATTATTCGGAAGCGCTGACGGAATTTATTACCCCGCCGTTCCACCATATCCGCCAGGTGCTGGATTTCCTGCGCGACGTACAGCAGTACGTATACCAGCGCCTCGACGGGGAGTATTTCTGGGCGACCAGCATGCCCTGTGTAGTGGCCGGCGAAACCAGCATCCCCATCGCCGACTACGGAAGCTCGAACCCGGGTATGATGAAACACGTGTACCGTGTCGGCCTGGGCCATCGTTATGGCCGGGTTATGCAGGTCATTGCCGGGGTGCATTTCAACTACTCCTTCCCGGCGGAGTTCTGGCCGGTGTATGCCGAGCTGGAAGGCAACCGCCTGCCGTTGCAGGACTTCATATCCGAATCGTACATGGTGCTGATACGCAACCTGCAACGCTTTGGCTGGCTGGTTCCCTACCTGTTCGGCGCTTCGCCGGCCATCTGCAAGTCGTTCCTGGGCGGGGTTCCCACCACGCTGAAGGAATTCGACAGCAATACCTACTACGAGCCTTTTGCCACGTCCCTGCGCATGGGCGATATCGGTTATCAGAACAACAAGGAGAACGAGTACGGCATCAAGGCCAACTATGACAGCCTCGATGCCTACGTGGAAAGTCTGACCTGTGCCATCGAAAAACCCTGCCCCGAATACGAAAAAATCGGTGTCAAGGTGGACGGTGAATACCGGCAGTTGAACGCCAATATCCTGCAGATCGAGAACGAGTACTACAGCACCATCCGTCCCAAGCAGATCCTGCAGGGCAACGAGAAACCTACGCTGGCGTTAAAGCGCCGCGGCGTCTCCTACGTGGAACTGCGCTCACTGGATGTCAACGCCTTTGACCCGCTGGGAATCAACGAGCGGCAGTTGCATTTCCTGGAATGTTTCCTGCTGTTCTGCCTGTTGCATGATAGTCCCGTCATCAGTGAACAGGAACGCAGGGCCATCGACGAAAACGAGCTGCGCACGGCACACCAGGGGCGTGACCCGGAGCTGAAACTGGTCCGCAACAGCAGCCCGGTTCTGCTACGTGACTGGGCGGACGAACTCATGCAGGAAATGCACGCGGTGTGTGAATTGCTGGATCGCAGCTCTAAAGGAACGCCCTACTGCACTGCGCTGGAGGCACAGTGGAACAAGGTAAAGGATCCCGGTCTGACGCCGTCCGCGCGCATGCTGCGTGAAATGCGCGAACGCGGCGAGGGTTTCTATCATTTCGCCAAACGCATGTCTGAAATTCACCGGCATTTTTTCAATAACCTGCCCCTGAGTGAGACCAGTGAACGTTACTTTTCCGAACTGGCGGCCAAGTCCCTGGAAGACCAGCAGGCCTGGGAAGCTGCCGATGAGGTATCCTTTGATGACTACCTGCAGCGTTATTTCGCCCAGTCATGACTGCACACAGCGGACAACAACGAACACTGGTCCTGGCGTCGACCTCCCCGTTCCGGCATGAGCTGTTGCAGCGCCTGGGTGTCGCCTTTGCCACCCTGGCGCCGGACGTGGATGAAACCCGCCGGCCGGATGAAAGTCCGGAAGCACTGGTATTGCGTCTTTCAGAGACCAAGGCACGTGCAGGCGCACAGCAGTATCCCGATGCGCTGATCATCGGCTCTGACCAGGTCGCTGTGTGCGCTGGCGAGGTACTGGGTAAACCCGGCAACCATGCCGCGGCCTGTGAGCAGCTGCGTCGTCTGGCCGGCAAGGAGGTGAATTTCCTGACCGGCCTTTGCCTGTACGACGCGTCCAGTGACCAGGCCCGGGTGGAGCTGGTTCCTTTCCGGGTCCTGTTCCGTCCGCTGACCGACGAACAGATCGACCGCTACCTGCGCATCGAGCAGCCCTACAACTGTGCCGGCAGTTTTAAGTCGGAAGGGCTTGGTATCAGCCTGTTCGAGTCCATGCACGGGGATGACCCCAATGCACTGATCGGACTGCCGCTGATCCGCCTGACCAGCTGGCTGAATGCAGCGGGAATCACTGTTCCCTAGCCTGGTGTGTTCATTGCCCTGCTGACGGCCAGCAGGGTGATGCCTTCGAACACCAGGCTGATACCTACCAGCAGACCAATCAAGGCCACCGAACTGAAAGGCCAGCCGACGAGAAAAACGATGCCCAGGGTGGTGGACAGCAGGCCGTTCAGCAGCAGCCAGGGCCAGCCGCCGTGCGGACGCAGGTCCAGGGCAAAAGTGATGCTGGCGAAGCCGGTTAACAGGAAGTAGATCACCAGCAGCAGTCCCAGCGCGGCGGCAACGGCGGCCGGGTTGAACACGATCAGCAACCCGATCAGAATCAGCACAAAGGGTTTGAGCCAGGTCATGGCGCTGGCGCGGTAGCCGGCCCAGGTGCCCCAGGCCACCACCAGGCCGGACAGGATCAGCAGCGAACCGATAAACACTGACAGCACGATGGACACTGCCTGGGGCAGCAGCATGGCAACCAGGCCAATCAGTACCAGCAGTATCCCGGTAGTGCGGAAGCTGTTGCGAATCTGCTGGTCCATGCCTGGACCCGTTGACAGGTAACTCATGTTGCGTCCTCCCGGTGTCAGGCCGGATCCGTCGCCAGCACCGCCTTGCGGTGTTCGCGAATCATCATAAAGGTAAATGCGAGCCAGCATAGTACCAGTGATGCGTTGAAAATAAAGAAAGAGCGGGTACTCATCGCCAGCAGGTGGACGCCGACGAGTACGGTAACCGCGGCCAGGCCATCCCCCAGCCGTACATAGAGCGTGTCAATGGCCGGTTTGCCGCAGAATTTCGTTGCCGAACTGACCGGCAGCCAGAGTACGTGCCTGGCGGTATTGTTGATGGAGTAGTCCGTGGCGTTCTCGGCAATCTTCATCATTTTGACAATCGCCAGGACCGGCAGCAGGGCCATGGCCGTATAGGACAGCAGTGCAATTACCGGCAGCATCAGCACGATGCTGGCAAAGCCGCCGTATTTCAGCAGCCGCGATGCCACGAAGGCCTGCAGCAGCAGCGCGACGATGTTGACCCAGAAAAAGAAATCGCCGTAAAAAACGGTGGTGCCGTCGCGCGTGAATTCGAGTACGGCCAGGGAATCCGTCACTCCCTGCTCGGCAGCCTGGCCGGCGAGCGTTTCCTGGATCACCCGGAACAGCAGGTTCTCACCATTGGTATTCACCCAGTTGGTCAACAGGGTGACGATGGCTGCTGCCAGCAGGAAGCGGCTGAGCAACACCAGCCTGGCGCCGTTGAGCAGGAAACCGGCGCCCTGTTGTGCCGTACTGTCCCCGGCGGGAGGTGATGCCGTACCGTTTTCCCGGCGGTTGACGGTTCGGGTCAACGCAATCGACGCCAGCAGCGGGATGATCGCCAGAAGCAGCAGCAGTTTGGTGTCGACCAGGCCCGAGTCCACCAGCTGGCTGACGATCCAGGAGCCGGCAGCGGCCCCGGAGGTCGCGCCGATGGCGATCATGGGCAACATGCGCTTGCCGCGTTCATCGGTATAGACGTCGGCACAGAAGGTCCAGAACTGGGCCACCACGAAGACGCCGAACATACCCACCCAGACATAGAAAACGATACCGGAAAACGGCAGTGCCTCGAAAAAATAGCCCGGCTGCAGAAACCAGAAAATGACCAGGTTGGAAATACAGAACAGGGTAGCGCGGGTAATCAGCGTGACCCGGTCAAGATGAGCTGCCAGGCGCGCGTACCAGCCGACGATCAACAACAGGAAAACGCTCTGGGCAAAGCTGGAATAGGCCTTGACCTCCATTTTGGACAGCCCGCTGATATCCGAGATGGCGATCCAGCCTTCCCGCAACGGCTTGACGAAATAATAGGCGCACAGGATGAGAAACACGTTGGCGAACATCAGCAGCGCCGTGGTGCCCTCTCCTGCCTTTACCTCGGTGAAAAGCCCGAGCAGGTGCTCGCTCCCTGAACGCCGCACCGGGTCTGCGTCTGGGGCTGTGTTTATTGCCACGTATCCAGGCTGTCCAGTTTCCTGCGGAATTTTTCTTCACGGGACAGCTTGCCCGTGGCGCCGTAGAGGCGTCGTTCCCAGTGCCCGTAGGCCGGGTTGGGCAACAGGATCCACGAACGTCCCCAGCGCTCCTGGTGTGGCCCCGGTGTTTCATGAGCAGTGATGTCGTTGAGGCTGTCGCCCATGAGCAGCACTACCCGGTAGTCGGCTGCCAGGGATTCACGCCGGGCGGTCTTGTCCGACGTAGCCCAGCCTTCTTTCGGTTGCCCGTTCGCATCCCTTTCGGCGCGCAGCCGTACTGAATCTTCATTGGAAATACCTGGCTGGGGGAGAAAGCCCAGCCGGACCAGGTTGGTGATGGTAAAGGGTTTCAGTTCCACCTGTTCTTCACCGGGGTCAATCCTGCCATTGCGATTGGTATCGAATGCGCCCCACGCAGCACGGTTGGATAGGTAAAAGATCCTGACACCCTTTTCCATGGCGTAGTGCACGAAGTCCAGTGCACCCGGTATCGCTTCCTCACGTGCCTCGCTGACCCAGGCGTGCCAGCTGACAGGGACGAAGGGCTGGTGATTTTTCAGCAGCCAGGCCTGGTATGGCATGGTGCTCAATACCGTTTCATCGATATCGAGCACCACGGCCGGCGGCAGTTTGCCAAGTGCCTCGGCGTCCTCCGCGCTGGCTGGTACCTGCGAAAGCAGTGCGGTCCAGGACGGGTCGTGCAGGGCCCTGTCGAGATTATCCCGGGCCGTCTGGTAGGCTCCCAGCATCAGTGCGCGGTATTCACCGCTGGACTGCATCCAGGTAATGGCATTCAGGTTGATCCTTTGCGGCGGATTAGCGGCGACACAGCCGCTACAGAGCAGTGCGGCAGCCAGGATCAGGTAAAGTCGGTGCATGCTACAGTCCGTCATGTCAGGTATCTACACGGTACCTTTTATTGTTATATTTGCAAGCATCAACCATTCGATCTACAAGCGCTCCCTGGTCGTCCTGACCTTCCTCGCCCTGCTGACCCTGTCGGCTGCCAGCGGCGCCACGGATGCGTACCCGAAATTGCGGGACAGTACATAACCGCGATCCAGGGCGCGCGTTTCTATTACCTGCTGGAAACCAACCGCCTGGTCGGACCCGAGCTGACCCGCAAGATGAAACAGATCCTCTCCAGACCGGCGATCAACCACAAGCGTGCCCTGGTCACCCGCCTGCATGATACGACGTGTCAGCTTGCGGTTTTCCATGTCAAAGATACGGATCTTGTGATGATCCTTCTGTGAAAACGCATCGGCCGTTACCAGCGTATCCCGCAGTACCCGGATGCGCTGGCCGGTATCGTCCGGCCAGGCATCGGCGAGTGCCTGGAACAGTGCCAGTGCAACGACGAGTTTACCGACACTCCCTACGTTCTGCCGGTAGTCGCCCCGGTGTTCGGCATAACGCGGCCGGTCCGGACCGCTCAGGTCCAGTGCGGTGTCTTTGCCGTGCGGCAACAGGCGCACGCCAATACGCAGCGATGGATAGCGCATTTCTCACCGACTTCCTGCTGCGGCGGCGTCATGCCGCGCGCTAAGCGGCATTCACTCGGTCGGGCTGCTCGACATCGTGTCGACTATGCCTGCGCGGCCCTCGGTCGCGAACGCCGCTTATCACACGACCTGCCACCGTCTCGCTACGATTGCCTAAACCCGACAGGCTCCTAGTAGGATTTTTCGATCTGCTCGATCCGCTGGATCAGGCGTTCGTAGTCAGGGGCATCCTTGAACGCCAGGCTGGCCGCATGCAGGGCAAGGGCTACTACGATGCCGGTCAGCACAATGCCGACAAAACCGATAGCGATGGCCAGGTACTTGGAGATTGCTTTTTTCGGGCGGAAGTCACCATAGCCTATGGTGGTGGCCGTGATGAAGGCATAGTAGATGCTGTCAGCCCAGGACCAGCCTTCGCGAATCCCGATGAAGCGACCCAGAACGACGATCACCAGCGCCAGCAACCCGATCACCGGTGTCGCGTACCACAGGGCGATGAAGAACATCTGGATGAATTCAAGTGTAAAGGCCATGTCGGTTCAGTCAGTTCAGGGTTTCAGTAGCATGTATCATAAAGAGAATTCGGATCGTTTGCTATGAGCGAGTGACACCGAAGCGATCTGATTGTTCACTGCCGGCGTAGCTATTGCAGTCACAATTCAGGTTACAATGAATGCATGGCACATTCCTCTCTTTTGGCTGACCTGGTCGAACTGAACGAGGTTCTGGATGCTGACAGCGCCGTCGACCTGGAGCAGCGCAAACAGCGCGACCGCGCTATCGGCATCGACTCACAGCGCTATCGCAACCGGCCTGCTGCCCAGGTTCGCGCCTGGCTGCAGCAATACCGGGTTACTACCGCACATGAAAACGGCCTGCGCAGTGTCCGACTGTATCATCTCCTGTGCCTGGTGCTGGTCATTGCCGGCCTGCTGGCAGGCTGGGGACTGGCCCGTACCGTGCTCTCCTACGACGGCAGACAGCCGATCAATATCGTCAATGCGGTGGTGGTGCTGGTGCTGCCGCAGATTCTGCTGCTGTTATTGTGGCTGCTGGCGATGTTACCGGCACGCCTGCCGCTGTTCAGCCGCACAGGCGCAATGCCGGGTTTTCTCAACCCGGGCCGGCTGGCCGCTCATCTTGCTACGGTATTCGGCGCAAAGGGTCGTCGTGGCCTGAGTATGCTCTGGGACCCGGAGCAGGCGGCTATCCTGGCGCCGGCCGCTCGCTGGCTGTTTTCCTTCTGGTCACAACTGTTCGCGTTCAGTTTCAATGTCGGCGCACTGGCGGCCGCTTTTTTTCTGGTGACCTTTTCCGACCTGGCCTTTGTGTGGAGTACCACGCTGTCGATCAGCAATGAGGCTTTTCACCAGCTGCTGGTCAGCCTGTCTGTGCCCTGGAGCGGCCTGGCTCCGGATGCCGTTCCGGGCCTGGACCTGGTGGCCGGCAGTCGCTACTACCGGCTGGACGAAGGCTCGCTGGCGGGCACCGCTGTGCTATCCCCGCGGCAGGCGCTCGAGCTGGGTCAGTGGTGGCCCTTCCTGATTGCTGCCATAAGCACCTATGGATTGCTGCCGAGGCTGCTCACACTGGTGATTTCCTGGTACCGTCTCCGGTTTCACCTGCGCAAGGCACTGTGCAACCTGCCGGGAGCGCCCGAATTGCTGGCGCGCATGAATTCACCCCTGATCACTACCCTTGCAGCGGAACCGGAACAGGCCTTCGCGCCTGCAACAGACCATACCGCCCGTACACCCGGGAATACTCACTACGCCCTGCGCTGCCCGGTCATCCACTGGTCCGGGGTGTGCGGTTATCCGGATGAAATCAGTCGACGACTGGAAGCGATGGGGATCGAGGCGCTGGATTTTCTTCGTGCCGGCGGGCGGCAGACGACTGCCCAGGACATTGATCTGGTCACCTCCCTGTGCAAACAAAAACCACAGGGCATCGGCATACTGGTCAAATCCTGGGAGCCGCCACTGCTTGATTTCCTGGATTTCTTACGTGCTCTGCGACGTGAGTGCAGTGCAAAAACACCCCTTGTTATCCTGTTGTGGAGTGGTGAGGATACGGTCCGTGCAGCCGACCTGGAAACCTGGCAGGCCACGCTGGCGCAGCTGGGTGACCCGGACCTGCATGTCGAAGCGGTCGGTCAGGCTGCATGAGTGCACCGGTCTTTGCCATCGTCGGTCATCCCAACAAGGGCAAGAGCAGTATTGTCTCTACCCTGTCGCAGGACGAGAGCGTGGCCATTTCACCGCTACCCGGCACCACGGTGGACATTCGTCGTTACCCGATGACAGTCGACGGGGAGGTGCTGTATGAGCTGATCGACACACCCGGTTTCCAGCGTGCCCGCGCCGCGCTGGAGTGGATGCGCGGTCATGCCGGGTCTGCCGTGGAGCGCAGCGATACCGTGCGTCGCTTCGTGGATGAACACCGGCATGATTCCCTGTTCAGTGCCGAGTGCAGCCTGCTTGAGCCGGTGCTTGCCGGTGCCGGTATCCTGTACGTGGTGGACGGTTCCCGCCCCTTCGGCGAGGAATATGAAGCCGAGATGGAGATCCTGCGCTGGACCGGACAACCCAGCATGGCATTGATCAATATGATCAGCGATGCGGATTACTCGGCGGACTGGAACAAGGCGCTGGGGCAGTATTTTCGCATTGTGCGTGTGTTTGACGCCATGACTGCCGATTTCGAGCGGCGCGTGCAACTGCTGTTGGCCTTCGGTGAACTCCGTGAGGAGTGGCGCGGCGCCCTGGAAAAAGCGGTACACATTCTGCGCGAGGAGCAGGCGCGCCGGCACACACTGGCAGCACGCGTGATCGCCGAGACGCTGGCCCGCACCCTTACGCACGTACGCAGCCGCAGGCTCACCGCAGACGAAGACATGGCCACTGCCCGCGATACCCTGCTGCAGGAATACAAACAGGACCTGGTGGCGATGGAACAGCACTGCCGGGATGAAGTGGAACAGATCTACAATCACCGCAAACTGGAGCGGCACGAGCCGCGCGCGCTGTTACTTGATGAGGACCTGTTCTCACAGCAGACCTGGCGTCTGTTCGGACTCACGCGCCGGCAACTGGTTGCCACCGGCGCGCTTGGCGGGGCCGCAGCCGGCAGCGTGATCGACCTGGCGGTGCACGGTGCGTCACTGTTGCTGGGCAGCGGTCTCGGCGCCGTTGCCGGTGGTGTTTCTGCATGGCTGACGGCGGAGCGTATCGCCAACGTCAGGATGCTGGGGCATGCCCTGGGTGGCAAGGAACTCAGCGTCGGTCCGATGCGTAATCTCAATTTTCCCTACGTGGTGCTCGGCCGGGCCTTGTTGCACTGGCGTATGATCGAACAACGCACCCACGCCTATCGCGGACCGCTGGAACTCACGCCTCGCCCGGAGCAGGTGCAGTTGATCGACGCCACCACCCGCCGACGCTTTGAAAAGCGGTTCTCCAGGCTGCGCAAGCGGGATAACCGGCGCGCCGACCTGGTCGCTTCCCTTGCCTTGCTGATTGAACAGATCTGATCAGCGCTTCTGATCAGCGCTTCTCCGGTGTTCATCGCCTGCAATACGTCCCAGGTACGAAAAGGTGTAAATATCCCCGACTTTTTGTCGAGCTGGATTACATAATTGCGTGGGAAAATATTCCATAAACTAATAAATACAATCGCTTATAAAATGTGCACGATTGTTGCTTACTGATCAGGGTAAGTGAGGAGCCCTGTTTTGAATTCCGACGTCTCCCGCTATTAAAAACTGAAAAAAACAGTTTCAGACGAAACCATTCATTTTCTATCCAGGGGGATAACCAGTGAACACCCAGAGCAAACTCTTTGCAGCCGTTACGCTGCTTGCCGCCAGCAGTCTGGCACAGGCTGGCACCGTCTATAAAATCCTCACCGTGATGGACGGTAGCAGTGGCTTCGGCGCATCCCTGTTTCACGATGCGTCGGGTTCCAACATCGCTTCCGGCAACACGCTGGCCGATATCCCCAGTATCGGTGTCGTGTCAGGCACGTTCGATGATGGCAGCGGTACCCTGAATGTCACCATGAATGTCAGTACCGGTGGCACCTTTACCCTGTCCGGTTCCGGCCTGATTTTCGATGGCAGCGGTACGCTGGCCGCCAACAGTCAGTTGAGCATCCGTTTCAGCAACCCCACCGGCGTGCTACAGGATGACGAAATCGGTTTCTGGCCGGGTTACCTGTGCTGTGGAAAAACCGACCAGGACCCCAATTCATTCGTTGCCGGCAACGGCATGATGGTGATGAGTTTGTGGGGCGCAAACTTCGGTGGCGGTACCTTTACCGGCAGTTACGATGACGCGTTCGGCAATCGACTCGCCACCTACGGCATGGACCTGCGCCTGGGCATGGCGCCGGTACCGGTTCCTGCCGCCGTATGGTTGTTCGGATCCGGTCTGCTGGGCCTGGCCGGCATGGCACGCCGCAGGTAACCGACAGCGGGCACATCAGAGGGCGGAGAAAGGATCTCCGCCCTCTTTTTTTGTGCGTTATTTCAGGGTGAGGCTGGCTCCGAGCACTTCACCAACACCGCGGCCGAGGGCCGTACCGAAACGTTTCCCGACCCGGGTAAGCCAGTCTTCGGTCTGGGTATAGTCGACGATGGTTTCTTCGCCGATCACTTCCCGCGCCACGTAGCTCGCGCTGCCCAGTTCGTCCACCAGTCCGAGGGTGACAGCTTGTTCGCCGGTCCAGACATAGCCGCTGAACAGGTCGGGGTCATCCTGTTTCAGCTTGTCGCCGCGACCGGCTTTTACCACGTCAATAAACTGCTGGTGAATATCATCCAGCAGTTTCTGTACCTGTTCGATGTCTTCCTGCCTGGCCGGCAGGAAGGGGTCCAGGAAGCCCTTGTGTTCGCCGGCGGTCAGCAGTCGCCGCTCGACACCCAGCTTCTTTATGGTATCGACAAAGCCAAAACCGTCCATACGCACCCCGATGGATCCGACGATGCTGGCCTTGTCAGCATAGATCCTGTCAGCGGCAGACGCAACGTAGTAGCCGCCAGAGGCGCAGATATCACTGATAACCACGTAGAACGGTGTATCGGGATGTTCCTTGCGCAGGCGTTTGATCTCGTCGTTGATATAACCCGCCTGTACCGGGCTGCCGCCCGGGCTGTTGATGCGCAGGATGACCCCCGCGGTGTTCTTGTTGTCAAAGGCATCACGCAGACCGGCGACCACGTCGTCTGCATTGGCTTCCTTGTCGGCGGCGATCACACCCTTCAAATCGACCAGCGCCGTGTGCTTGCCGGTTGCAGCTGCGCTCAGATCGACGTCGGGCGTATAGAGGTAGAGGACGGCGGCCAGGTAGATGAACATGAGGAACTTGAAAAAGATTCCCCAGCGGCGTGCGCGCCTTTGTTCGTTGACCGCGGCAAAAGCGAGTTTGTTGATTACGCCCTGCTGCCACTCACCGGTCTGTTGTTCGTCTTTGTGTGGGTACGATTCCATAGTGCTCCTTCCTTAATCAGCCGCTGCCAGTTGCGGCGGTATAACAAGATTCTGTTCGACCAGACCCTGTTCGGCCAGCCAGTCAACCAGTTCGCTGATGTTGTCCAGGCACACCAGTGGCCGGTGCTGCAACAGGCGTTCGCGGTCGTGAACGCCGTAGCTGACGGCGACCGGACTTACGCCTGCGTTGGTGGCCATCAACAGGTCATACTCTGTGTCACCGATCATCAGGGCCTGCCCGGGTTCGACCTGCAGTTGTGCCAGTATTTCCAGCAGCATCTGCGGGTGTGGTTTGGACTGCGTTTCATCCGAACAGCGGGTAGCGGCAAACAGGGTCTGCAGGCCGGTTGTGTCCAGCACCTTGTCCAGGCCCGCCCTGCCCTTGCCGGTTGCGACCGCCAGCAGCAGGCCTGCTTCTTTTAAGAGGTGCAGTGTTTCCGTGGCACCGGGAAACAGTTCAGAGGTGTGTGCAATGCTAAACCAGTGATGCCGGTAGCGCTCGACAAACAGTTCCCGGAAAGCGCTGTCACGCCCCGGGTACAGGGTATCGACTGCTTCCTTCAAGCCCAGGCCGATGATGTTCCGGCACTGGTCCGCGCTTCTTTTTTCGAGTTGCATATCCTGGATGGCGGCGGTCATGGCGTGCACGATCTGGGTCTCGGAGTCCATGAGGGTCCCGTCCCAGTCGAAGATCACCAGCCGGATGTGATCCGGCATGCCTGTATTTTCCTGTTTGGTCATACTGCCTGCTACCTGTCGTGCCCTGTATCGGGCGAATATTCCAATTGCTGAACCACTGAACGCAAATCCGTACCCAGCGGTGCGCTGACCTCAACGCTGCGGTCCCGTTCGCTGTCTGTAAAAGCCAGGTAATGGGCGTGCAGAAACATCCGTTTCAGACCGGCCTGGCGCATACGACGATTGAAGGCCTCGTCCCCGTATTTTTCGTCCCCGGCCAGCGGATGCCCGGCGTGGGCGGCGTGCACCCGGATCTGGTGTGTACGGCCGGTTTTCAGTGCTGCCTCCATCAGGCTGGCGCCGGGGTAGGCCTCCAGGAAGCGGAACTGTGTCAGGGCGGTCTTGCCCTGCGGATCGACGCGCACCACGCGTTCTCCGCCGCGCTGCTGGTTCTTACGCAGCGGCGCATCGATTCTGAACGGCCCATGGCTCCAGTCGCCCTGTACCAGCAGCAGGTAGCGTTTGTCCACTTCGCCGCTGCGCAACAGTGCATGCAGGGTGCGCAGTTCACTGCGTTTTTTGGCGATCATCAGGCAACCGGAGGTGGCGCGGTCCAGACGGTGCACCAGTTCCAGGTACGGTGCGTCCGGGCGCAAGGCACGCAGGGCTTCGATGACGCCGAAATCGAGACCACTACCCCCGTGGACCGCCATTCCCGCCGGTTTGTTCAGAACCAGCAGGCGATCGTCTTCATACAGGATGCCCTTCGCCAGTGCGCCGGGCGCAGCGCCGGCCACAGCCACGTCACCGACCCGGGCGACACGCAGCGGGGGGATGCGCACCCGGTCACCGCTCTGCAGCCGGTATTCGGGCCGGATACGACCTTTGTTGACGCGCACCTCGCCCTTGCGCAGCAGCCGGTAGACGCGGCTTTTGGGGACCCCCTTCAATACCCGCAGCAGGAAATTATCGATCCGTTGTCCTGCCTGCTCGGCCGAAATATCCATCCACCGTACGGCCGGCTTGTCCGTATTTTCCATGGCGGCGGATTCTACCAGTGTTACCGGCACTGCGCTGCGCTAAATCCAGCACCTCGGAGAGACGTGATATCCCCGTGTCGGGCGGCATAACAAGCCTTGTTTTTCGGGCTGCGAAACGACGCAATAGGGGAAATATCGCGATATATCAAGGTTCAGGGCGTTCCAGCATGCGCCGATAAGCGTTTGAATTCACAGGTATGGGCTGCTATAGTCGAGCGCGCATGGCAAGACTCATGGCGGCATTGGCCGGCCCTGTTTGCCCGCACTGGAACCCTAATTCGCTTCCACCGGATCACGTACTGGACGTGCTGCGGGGATCGAGCAGAGACCACAGGGTCTCTACCTGTACGTAATTACATTAAACGAACAATTTATGGTTGCTCCTGTGCCATTACCGCTTGTGTTGATGATCGGCCTGATATCCGTACTGCTGGCGTGGTTACCGCGCTTCCGTGGCGCGCTGTATCCGGCGTACCGTATGCGCTGTTTTCCAGTCCGCATCGTCGACCTGTGCAGTGGCCCAGTCGAGCGCATGAGAGATAACTCCAATGAAACGAATGCTTATCAATGCCACGCAGCCGGAAGAGCTGCGTGTCGCGCTGGTCGACGGCCAGAAACTCTTCGATCTCGATATTGAGGTACCATCCCGGGGTCAGAAAAAGTCCAATATATACAAAGGCAAGATCACCCGCGTCGAGCCCAGCCTCGAGGCCGCCTTTGTAGACTACGGTGCCGACCGGCACGGCTTTTTACCGCTCAAGGAAGTCGCACGCAGTTACTTCCGCGAAGGTGCGGGCAAGGGTGGCGGCCGCGTTACCATCAAGGACGCGCTCCGCGAAGGCCAGGAAGTCATCGTCCAGGTCGAAAAGGAGGAGCGCGGTAACAAGGGCGCTGCCCTTACCACCTTTATCAGTCTTGCCGGCCGCTACCTGGTGCTGATGCCCAACAATCCGCGTGCGGGTGGCGTGTCGCGCCGTATCGAGGGCGAGGACCGCAACCTGGTGCGCGACGCCATGGCGCAGCTCGAGATCCCCAGCGACATGGGCCTGATCGTGCGCACCGCCGGTATCGGTCGGGTCGCCGAAGAACTGCAATGGGACCTGGACTACCTGCTGCAACTATGGGCCTCGATCGCCGAAGCTGCGGAACAGCGCCCTGCCCCGTTCCTGATCTACCAGGAAAGCAATGTCATCATCCGCGCCCTGCGTGACCACCTGCGCAGTGACGTGGGTGAAATCCTCATCGACGATGCCGAGATCCATGAACGCGCCAACGAGTTCATGACCCAGGTCATGCCGCATAACCTCAAGAAGCTGAAACGCTATGATGACCCGGTACCGCTGTTTTCGCGCTACCAGATTGAAAGCCAGATCGAAACCGCCTTCCAGCGTGAAGTCCATCTGCCGTCCGGTGGCGCCATTGTCATCGACCACACCGAGGCGCTGCTGTCGATCGACGTCAACTCGGCGCGTGCCACCAAGGGCAGCGACATTGAAGAAACCGCCCTGAATACCAACCTGGAGGCCGCGGATGAAGTCGCCCGCCAGCTGCGGCTGCGTGACCTCGGCGGCCTGGTGGTGATCGACTTTATCGACATGCAGCCGACCCGCAACCAGCGTGAAGTGGAGAACCGGCTGCGCGATGCGCTGCGTGTCGACCGGGCACGGGTGCAGATCGGTCGCATCTCCCGCTTTGGCCTGATGGAAATGTCACGCCAGCGGTTGCGGCCATCGCTCGGGGAATCCAGTCAGATCGTGTGTCCGCGCTGCATGGGCCAGGGTACGGTGCGTGGTGTGGAATCACTGGCGCTGTCGATACTGCGCATTCTCGAAGAAGACGCCATGAAAGAAAAAACCGGTCGCGTGATCGCGCGGGTACCGGTCGACGTAGGTACCTACCTGCTCAACGAAAAACGCGACATCCTGTATAACCTGGAACAGCGACACAAAATCAGTGTCACCCTGATTCCCACGCCGAGCCTGGAAACCCCGCACTACGAGATCAAGCGCGTACGCAGCGATGAACTCGAGGGTGAAGATGGCGCAGTAAGCCACACAATGATTACCGAGAAGCCGGACGAGCAGGAAGGCGTGCTGGCTGAACTCGGTGGTGCCAGGGCTCCGGAAGTGGAGAAACCGGCAGTGCAAACCGTCGCGCCGCAGGCGCCGGCACCGGTGGTGATTCGCCAGCAAGCGGCTGTGGTAACAGCGCCACAGGCACCGGGACTCATTCGCCGGGTATGGGACAGCCTGTTTGGCAAGGGGACCCCGGTTGAAGAAGAACCAAAACCCGAGGAACGCCCGCAACGCGCCCGCAACCAGGGTGGTGGTCGCAGCAGAGGCGGACGCCGCCGCGGCGGTCAGGGACAGGCTGCTCGCAGCGGTGAAGGCAACCGGCAGACCAAACAGCAGCGCACCGGCGGCAACCAGAATCGCCGCCCCCGGGGCAAGTCCGGCGACTCCGAAAAGAAAGGTGGCAAGAAAGAGGAAAGCCGCAGCGAGGCACAGGCCGTGGACAGCCAGCAGCAGGGAAACCAGCAGCCGGCGACCGAAGGCAAAGGCAACCAGGGCCAGGCGCGCAGCGGTAACCGGCGTGGTCGCCGTGGGGGTCGCCGTCGTTCGGGGCAGCGCAGCAATGCCGGTGAACAGAAACAGGCTACCGGTGACGCAAAGACCGGGCAGGATGCCAGGCCGGCGGATTCCGGGAACAGCGGATCAGGCGCGCGCAGCAAGTCGGAAACCGTTGCGCAAAAGCCTGTGGAAAATCAGGCGCCGGCCGGCCCCGCCCCGGAAGCGCGCAGTACCGCTAGTGGTGAAAGCGCAAAACCGTCTGCGCCCAAACCGGCTCCTGCCACCGAGGCTTCCAGACCGTCAGCGCCCAAACCGGCGACGCCTGAATCCCGGCCTTCCGCTGTGGGGGATGACCAGTAGTCCGGTTTAGCAGGCTGTTAAAAAAACCTCTGGCGGCACGATCCGGCGTTGAAAACCGGCTCAAAATGCTCATTTACAGCCGGTAAACTGCGCTTTTTCGCCGCTTTTCGCCTTGTCTCGCATTCGCCAGAGACTTTTTCAACAGCCTGCCAGGGAAACTGCAGACAAACCGGCCTGATTTCGTTCAGGCCGGGTTATTACAATTGTTGTCGAATGCTTTCCAGCAGGCCGCGTGACCCGGCTTCCACCAGGTCCAGCACCTCTTCAAAACCCTTCCCGCCCCCGTAATAAGGGTCAGGTACGTCCAGGCGAACCGGCTTGTCTGCAAATTCCAGGAACAGGCTGACCCGGTCGCGGTATGGCCGTGGGCACATGGACAGCAGGTCGTCGAGGTTGCTGCTGTCCATCGCCAGCACGTAATCGAAGCGTTCAAAATCCGATTTCTGCACGCGCCGTGCACGCTGTCCACTGAGATCGATACCACGGCCAGCGGCTGCCTGCATGGCGCGCCGGTCCGGCTGTTCCCCCACGTGGTAGGCATGCGTGCCGGCTGAATCTATGCGGATTCGTCCGCCCAGCCCTGCTTCTTCTACCACGGACTCGAACACACCCTGCGCCGTAGGTGATCGACAGATATTGCCCATGCAGACAAACAGTACCTTGATCTCACTCATCATATAAACGCTTTTCAACAGCCTGTTGAGGAGCTGATAACTCGCGGCAGCGAACGAAGGGCGCAGCATAGCGCAGGCGAAAAGCGGAGATCAACAGCCCGGGAGACAGCCGGAATCAACGATTGTGGTCTACCAGAAGGAGGGAGCGGATGCCTTTAACAGGCTGACAATCTCCGTGTGCTTACCCTGGCCAGCCATATCGACCGCCTGCTCCCGGCGTTGATTGCGCAGTGCGGGATTGGCGTCGTGCTCAAGCAGTACTTTTACTACGCCGGTGTGACCGTTACCCGCGGCCAGCATCAGTGCCGTGTTGCCACGGGCGTTTTTGATATCGACCCCGGCACCGGCTCGCAGCAACCGCACGACGGACTTGCGGTGTCCCTGTCGTGCCGCCAGTAACAGTGCTGTGTTGCCACCGGCTGCCCGGGCATGCACATCGGCACCGTATTTCAGCAGTAAGCTGACCACTTCTTCGTGGCCGTTCAGTGCGGCACGATGCAGGGAGGTGTAGCCGTCCTTGTCAGGCTGGCGTACAAGTGCAGTGGCGCGTTTCCCCGCCGCACCGAGCAACAGCCGGGTCAGGCGGTTGCTACCCTGCTCGGCTGCATACCATAGTGCGGTTCTGCCGCTGGCATCACTGCAGTCCAGGCAGGCACCGTGTTTGACCAGGACCGTGACAGTGGGTGCATCCTGGTTCCTGGTGGCTGCAATCAGCGGGTTGGTGCCGTTATTGCTGCCGGTTTTGATGTTGCCGCCGCGGTCCAGCAACAGTTTGACAAGGTGGCTGTGCCCCTGCTGAATGGCGCTGCCAAGGGCGGTGTTGCCCTGCTCATCCGGCCGGTCTCTGGCGCCGGCAATCAATAACTGCTGCACCACCCGGTCATGACCGTTTTTGGCTGCCAGCAACAACGGTGTCGCACCTTCCTGGCTGCCGGCATTGACATTGGCACCTGCGGCAATCAGGTCCTGTACCACGGCTTCGTGTCCGTTCCAGGCTGCTCGTGTCAGTGCGGTATAGCCTTCTGCATCCCGGGTCTCGATATCCGTGCCACGCGACAACAGGGTGCGAACCGCATCACGCTGACCTCGCCAGGCGGCTTCAACGATCAGCGGCACATCGTTTTTACCGCGCGCCCGTGCTGCCTGTTGTACGCGTTGGGCATTGCTTTTTTTAACGGCCGGCCTGGCGGTGCGTCGGGCACCGGCCTGACGAAGGCGTTTGGCGCTTGCCCTGTAACCGTTACGCTCGGCTATATCCAGTGCTGTGTCGCCTTTGCGGTTGGCGTGATTCGGTGCGGCATGCGCTTTTAACAGCAGGTCCACGACCGCTGTGTGATTGGCGCGCACCGCCAAGATCAAAGCCGTATTACCCAGCTTGTCCGCCTGGTTGATGTGTGCGCCCTGCTGTAACAACTTGCCTGCACAGGAGACCTGGCCCGCCGCGGCTGCTTTCAGCAGTGCGGTTTCACCATCCCGGTCCCTTGCATTGATATCGGCGCCAGCGCTCAGCAGCAGCCTGACCAGCTCCGCGTGCCCCTGTTCAGCGGCGATCATCAGGGCAGTGACCTGGTAGCGGTCGCGTGTATTCACGTTGACGCCCTGCTCCAGGATGCGCCGTACCGCGCGTTTATCTCCTTTAAGTGCTGCGTGGTGCAGGTTTTTGTGATCGACAGCCGCGCTGTTTTCTGCCGCAGGTAGTCGCGCTGTTCGTGATCTGCTGTCGAGTTTTTCTTCCGCCTTTTTGTGTCCCTGTGCAGCTGCCTTCCGGTACCACTGCACGGCCTGCGCTTCATCCTGTTCTACGCCCCAGCCGTTTTCGTACAGCACCCCCAGGTTGTACTGTGCCTTCACATGTCCCTGTTCAGCCGCCTTGCGGTACCAGAAGGCGGCTTTGTCATGGTCCTTTCCGGTGCCACGTCCCGAACGGTACATGGCAGCCAGCTGGTACTGCGCGTCGGCGTGACCGGCGCGCGCCAGTTTCAGCAAAAGCGTGTAGGCATGCGCATAGTCGCGTGTACGGACGGCAAGCTGTGCATCACTGTAGTCGTCGGCAGGCGCCGGTGCCGTGAACAGCAGGCTTGTGCACAGCAACAGGCAGCGCCAGCCATTGCGCCAGTCAGGCGGTCCCATGTCTGGTCTCCACCTGGACGCCGATCTTCTTCAGGAACGGTGTGGGCAAGATGCCGCCAGCAGAAATGATAACGGCGTCGTTGTCCAGGGTGATGGTGTTGCCTTCCTGCTCCAGGACCACCTGTCGGTCGCTGATCTCGATCACGTTGGATTTGAACAGCACGCGAAGACGACCATCCTGTTCAGCCTGCTCAATCTTCTGGCGGTTTTTTTCCCTGGCGCGCGAGAATGCCTCGGAGCGGTAGGAAATCGTAACGTCGGTGCCCGGTTGCCCGGCAATACTGGTGGCGGCCTCCAGGGCGCTGTCGCCGCCACCGACCACCAGCACCTGTTGCCCCTGGTACTGTTCCGCATCGATGAGCCGGTAGACCACCTTGGGCAAGGATTCTCCCGGTACGCCGAGCTTGCGGGGTGTGCCACGACGGCCGATGGCCAGCAACAGGGTGCGGGTACGGTAACTCCCTTTGGAGGTGGTTACCTGGTAGCCGCCGTTTTCAGCGACTACTTCTTCCAGGCGTTCCTGGTAACGGATTTTCAACCCGGTTTTCTTCTCCACGTTTTCCCAGAATTCCAGCAATGTCTCCTTGGTGGTCTCGGTGAACGGCATCTTGCCCACTACTGGCAGTTTTACCGGCGCGGTCATGACCAGCTTGCCGCGCGGAAAGTGGCTGACGGTCCCGCCGAGCGTTTCCTGCTCGATCGTGACCGACTTCAGCCCGTGCTGTATGGCGCCGAGTGAGGCAGTGAATCCGGCCGGGCCGGCACCGACGATCAGCAGGTCCAGCCGGTCGTCGCCGGAAGCCCCGACCCCCGGGTGTTTGCAGATGTGCTCCAGCGCCTGACGCCCCTGCTCCACGGCATTGCGTATCAGGCCCATGCCACCCAGTTCACCGGCGATGAAGATACCGTCCATCGTAGTTTCAAAGTTGGGCTTGATAACGGGAATGTCCATGCCCCGGTTTTCAGTTCCGAATACCAGCGTAATAGCGTCAAACGGGCAGGCGGTCTTGCAGGCACTGTGACCAATACAGTGGGTAGGGTTGACCAGGTGTGCCTTGCCGTCGATCACACCCAGCACATCCCCCTCCGGGCAGGCACTGACGCAGGAACCGCAACCCATACAGCGGGTGACATCGATCAGGGGGTGCAGCGATGATGGTTCGAGCAAACCGGATTTGCGGTTTTCTTCCAGGGTTCCCAGGCTGTTCCGGTGCTGTTGCTGTTTGCGATTCATATACCAGCTGAAAATCAGCAGCATGGGAAGCAGGTACAGGAACAGTGAGAGCGTTACTTTCATAGTGGGTCAGTCAAGTGTTGTTGCCAGTTAAGCCGGACGGAAGTTTCATCGGCGCCGGTACCCGAATACCTGAAGACCAGCGTGTCACATATTTCATAGTGTGAAGCCGCGCACAGTCCGGTGGTTTTACAAGCAGGAGGCGTACCATGTGCAAGCAGGTCCTGGTTGGCTGCAGTGCAGCCTTGTCTCTGCACCTGTCCCGGGCAGTCTGTCGCTGGTCGGCGACAGGCCGGTTCGTATTTTCGTCTGCTTCGATACCAGATCCCGGGATTTAACACGGACAGCTATCTGTCGTTTAACCCCGACAGGAAAAGCGCCATTTTCGATGGTAAATCCTGTGCCCGGATTCCGGTATTTACCGTAAAACAGGCACTTGAGCGGAAATTCAGCGGTAGCAGGCATCCCCGGGCAGGTTGGCATCCATTTTGCAATTTGGTCTTTAAGTCCCAATTTATGTGAAACGGCACACAGACCGGGGCAGCGCGGTAAAGCCAGAATATGCTCTGACCGCTAGAGAGCGGAAGCATCTACAAAGAACCAGAAAGGCAAACGACCATTATGTCCGGCGCGGCTGAAGCAAACATTGAATCCATACCGGTAGCTCCCGAGCGAAAACCGGACAGAACGGCACTGATCGATCTCTACCGGCCCAGATCCCGCGGCTTCCTGCTGCTGGTGATGTATCTGCTGGTGTTGTACGTGGTGTACCTGGGCTGGAACAACCGGCTGGAGCAACCACTGACCGCTGAATCCGGCATGGGCTATGCGCTGGGGATAATTGGCGGGAGCATGATGCTGTTGCTGTTGCTCTACCCGTTACGCAAGCACCTGCGGATCATGCGCCACCTGGGGCCGGTAAAAATCTGGTTCCGTACGCACATGCTGTTCGGCGTGCTGGGGCCGGTCTGCATTCTGTTCCACAGCGGTTTTCAACTGGGCTCCCTGAACAGCAATGTGGCCCTGTTCTGTATGCTGGTTGTCGCCAGCAGTGGCCTGGTGGGCCGTTACTTCTATACGCGGATCCACCACGGCCTGTACGGCCGCCAGGCCACACTGGATGAGCTGGTCCGCCACTCTGCCCTGCTCCAGGGAGCGCTGCAGAGCGCCCTGTCCGACTGGCCGGTCGCGGCGCGGCGTATTGAAACCTTCGAGAAGCAGGCACGGCAGAAACCGGCCGGGTTTATTACCAGTGTGTTCCGGCTGGTATCACTGGGTACGCGGACCTGGCTCCTGTACCTGTCGCTATGGTTGAAGGTGCCCGGTTCCCTGACCTCCCGCGATCGGCGTCTGCTACTGCGCCACGTGGGAGCACGCCTGGAAAGCATCCGCAAGATTGCGGAATTCCAGTTTTACAATCGCTTGTTTTCGCTTTGGCATCTGCTGCATTTCCCGCTGTTCCTGATGCTGATCATTTCCGGCAGTGTGCATGTGGTCGCAGTACATATGTACTAGCGGGCAGTGAAACAGATACATGGACAGACTGATACGGGCATTCATGATGGCAATGGCAGGCACAGCAATGATGGCAGCACAGGATCCGGTTATGGCACTGGATATCGAGACGTTGCTGATGCCCGGCGAAGTCATACAAGGGCACGCGAAACTGGAAAGCGAGTGCAGTAAATGCCATTCCCGCTTCAGCAAAAAGACACAGTCACAGTTGTGCCTGGACTGTCACGAGGACATCGACAGGGATATCAGGAAGGCATCCGGGTACCACGGCCGCATTGAAAATATTGCCACTACCAGCTGCAAGAGCTGTCACAGCGAACACCTCGGCCGGGATGCGGACATCGTCCGGCTGGATCCGCTGGCATTTGACCACCGGCACACCGATTTTCACCTGGAAGGTGCACATATGAACGTGGCCTGCAGCGCCTGCCACAAACAGGGCAAGAAGTTTTCCGAAGCTGCATCCACCTGCAACCGCTGTCACGGCAAGCAGGACCCCCATCATGGCAACCTGGGTAACGAGTGCCAGAGCTGCCATACCGTAAAAAGCTGGAAAAAATTCGACTATGACCATGACAAGACCGACTTTCCCCTGCACGGTGCCCACCGCAGCACGGCCTGCAGCAGTTGTCACATCAATGAGAAGTACAAGGACACCACCAGCAGTTGCCAGGCTTGCCATGCCCTGGACGATGTGCATAACGGCGCCAATGGTCCAAAGTGCGCTGAATGTCATAACGAAAGCAAGTGGTCCGAATCCGAATTCGATCACGACAGGGATACGGATTTTCGCCTCAGGGGTCGTCATGCAAAGGTCCGTTGCGAGGCCTGCCACAAGGACCCTGTGAAGGACAAAAAGCCGTCTTCCACCTGTGTGTCCTGCCACCGTGGAGACGATGCTCACCACGGCCGCTACGGGAAGAAATGCCAGACCTGCCACAACGCAACGCAGTGGAAAAAAAGCCATTTTGATCACCAGCGCAATACCGATTTTCCCTTGCAGGGCAAGCACGAAAAACTGCTGTGCAATGCCTGCCATCGTGGTGACATGTACAAGGACGAACTGTCTGTTGAATGCGTCAGCTGCCATCGTACGGATGATGTTCATAACGGGCAGGAGGGCAAGCAGTGCCAGCGTTGCCACCAGGCGAGCGGCTGGGACGAAGGCATCGTATTCGACCATGATCTGACTCGTTTCCCGCTGCTTGGATTACATGCCACCGCCCCCTGCGAGGAATGCCACCTGTCCGCCGCTTTCAGAGATACGGACCTGGAGTGCATCAGCTGTCATGAGAATGACGATGAACACAAGGGCACACTGGGTACCGAATGCCAGGAATGTCACAACCCCAATGCCTGGTCCGTGTGGATTTTTGATCACAACAAACAGACTGATTACGAACTGCTGGGCGCACATGCCGAGCTGCGTTGCAACGACTGCCACAAGCGACCGGTCAAAGGCCCGCTCAAACAGTCACAGCAATGTAACGCCTGTCACCGTCAGGATGATATACACCAGGGCCATTTTGGCTCTGACTGCTCACGCTGCCATAACAGCGAGGACTTCCGTGATGTACAGATCAAACATTAGTCGAATATTCCTGGTATGGACGGTGCTGGCCGGCCTGCTGCTGCCTCTTGCAGCCAATGCCGCCGGTAAAGAGGGTTTTGACCATTTCTCCACGGGGTTCCCGCTCGACGGTGCGCACCAGGACGCAGAGTGTGGCAGCTGCCACACGCGCGGTATTTTCAAAGGCACCCCCAGGCGTTGCGCATCCTGTCATGCGACGACGTCCCGGCTGGGTGGCGAACGCCTGCCGCCGAACCATGTTTCCACCAGCGGCAACTGCGAAGATTGCCACTCCAGTTTTTCGTGGAAACAGTTGACACGATTTGATCATTCCTCCGTGGTTGGGAGCTGTTCTTCCTGTCATAACGGCCAGGTTGCGACCGGCAAAACGCCATCCCATATCCGCAGTGGCAATAACTGCGAGGATTGCCATACCGCCGGTGGTACCTGGCAGGGTGCGCGTTTTGACCACAGTGATGTCACGGGCAACTGCTCCAGCTGCCATAACGGCAGCATTGCCACCGGCAAGGGTGCGCGCCATATACAAAGTGGCAACCAGTGCGAGGATTGCCATCGCACTTCTGCCTGGTCGCCCGTGAGCCGGGTGGATCACGCGTCGGTGACCGGTACCTGCTTCTCCTGTCACAATGGCACGGTTGCCACGGGAAAAACCGCCAGTCACATCAACAGTGGCAACACCTGTGATGACTGCCACAGTACCAACAGCTGGTCGGGTGCGGTATTCGACCACAGCAGTGTCACCGGCAGCTGTTCAAGTTGTCACAATGGTTCGACCGCCACCGGCAAGAACCCGACCCACATCCAGACCTCCATGCTGTGTGAGGACTGCCACCGCAGCACGTCCTGGTCACCGGTAATCCGGGTGGATCACGCCGACGTGATCGGCACCTGTTTCTCCTGTCACAACGGGTCGACCGCGACCGGCAAAACATCGAACCATATCAGTTCCGGCAATACCTGTGACGACTGCCACAGCACCAGCAGCTGGTCGGGCGCGGTATTCGACCATAGCAGTGTCAGTGGAAGCTGCGCGAGCTGCCACAACGGCAGTACCGCCAAAGGCAAGAACCCGACTCACATCCAGACCAATACCCTGTGCGAGGATTGTCACCGCAATACAGGCTGGACGCCGGTGATCCGGGTGGATCACGCCGACGTGATCGGCACCTGTTTCTCCTGTCACAACGGGTCGACCGCGACCGGCAAAACATCGAACCATATCAGTTCCGGCAATACCTGTGACGATTGTCATACCACCAATGGCTGGACCCCGGCGGTGTTTGACCATAATAGCGTTGCGCCGGGCAGTTGCACACAGTGCCACAATGGCACGACTGCCACCGGTAAAACCGCCACCCATATCCAGACCAGCGCCCAGTGCGACACCTGTCATTCGACCCGCTCCTGGACACCGGCAAGCTTCGACCACAACAGCGTGACCGGTTCCTGTTCCAGCTGTCATAATGGTACACAGGCCACTGGCAAGCCGGGGAATCATTTCGTAACTTCCCTGCAGTGCGACAGCTGTCACAACAATACTCGCTGGACGCCAATCAGTTTCCGTCATAACTCGGGAGCGTACCCGGGCGACCATCGCGGCAACCTGTCCTGTACCGCCTGCCACCGCTCCAACTCCCAGACGGTCACCTGGTCGTCACCCTCGTACAAACCGGACTGTGCAGGTTGTCATGCCAACAAGTACAAGGCGGGCGAACACAAGAAAGTGGAGAACCCGAAGAAATCGTACACGGTCAGCGAACTGCGAGACTGTTCCGGTAGTTGTCACACCTACACGGACAGTTCCCTGACCACCATCAAGAAACGTCGTAGCGGTGAACACCGTGTCAGCGATGGCGGATTCGACTAGGAACCCGGCATGTCCGGCATGGAAAACACGACAGGGACCGCTGAATGAGTCACAAGACCAAACGACACCTGGTGCTGTTCCTGGCAGCGCTCATCCTGTTTGCTGCAGGGTTTGCGATTTCCGGGCCGCCCGCCAGGGACAGGATTATAGAAAGTGCCCTGCTCAATACGGTTCATCATGATGTAATTCTGGAAGTGAAACTGACGTTCCCGTTTCGCTATCAGTCACATTTCCCGCAGGAAAGCGGCGAAGAACTGCGTATCCGTGTCGCCCCGGTGCGCGTCCCGGCATCGGACCTGGGCGCGGTGTTCCGGCGCGAAGGCATGGTTCCCCCGGATGCAGAAAAAGCAGCGATAGACGAAGTGCTCTATGAAGGGGACATCGCCGGAGGTCCTTATGTCACTGTCCGCTTTACCCGGCCGGTCCGTTACCAGGTAATCCCGGGCAATGATTATCGCAGCCTCAGTGTCGTTATCCAGGAATTATTGTAGACAAGCACACGCCAACCGGTATATGAAAATCAACTTTACAGGATGTTTGCAACTGGTTTTCCGGACAGCCCTGGCAGCCATGTTGTGCTGCTCGGCCACGGCGCAGGCCGCCGGTGTCATCGACACCGTCACCATCGACGACCACGAGAACCCGGCCACGATACGAATTGATTTCACCATCCCCCTGCAGTACATCAACCATGCCCCGGAGCGTGCCGGTGATGAGTTGCAGATCCAGTTCAGGACGATCAGCAACAATCTGTTCTCGAAGCAGGTGGAAGCCAGTGATCAACAGACTGTGACTACCTCTTCAAGCCGCTACGTTCCCCTGATCGATACACGTTACGAGACCGTCAGTGCCGAGCGCGGGGTGCTGACACTTCGGTTTTCCCGCAAGGTCTCCTACACGCTGTACCCGGGCGCGGACCGGCGACATATCCTGGTCAGAGTGGTCACTTCCAATAATCCGCTTGCAGATGAAAACCGGGCCGAGAAAAATGTACCGAAAACTTCATCCGGCAAGGGCAGTCGACATCCGTTTACGCTGACGCAGCACTACGTCATCAACCTTGAATCTTTTCTGGAAGGGAAAAACCAGCCGCCACTCAAGGCTATACCCGGGGTGGATAAATACGTCACGTATACCACCCGTTTCCCTATCCAGGGCCGTGTATGGCATCGCCTGCGCCTCGGTTTCTTCGATACCCGCAAACAGGCCGAGGCGTTTCGCAAGCAGCTGCTGAAGCTATATCCCGGCGCATGGGTCGCGTACGCCAGTTCCAAAGAGATCAACGCCGCCCTGCAGCAAACCGATATACTGACTACACCACTCAGTGTACCTGTGCGCAGGCCGCTCCCCGGCCCGTCAGCCCGGAAAAATGACAAAATATTCGGCATCATGGAGCAAGCGCGTAAAGCAATCGCGGAGGGCAAGGTCAGTCATGCTATCCAGCTTTATACCAAGGTGCTGCGTTACCCGGATAACCAGTACAGTCGCGATGCGCTGGAGTACCTGGGGCTGGCGCGTGAACGCAAGCGCCAGTACGCTCACGCCGTGCGCGAGTACCAGCGCTACCTGGAACTCTACCCCGGTACCGAAGGTGCCGCTCGTGTCAGGCAGAGGCTGGCCGGCTTGACCACTGCCCGACAGCAGCCCAACAAGCTGGGCAGCAAGGGAAAGACGAGCACGCGTTCCAACCCGTGGCAGGTCTACGGCGGCTTTTCGCAGTTTTACCGGCGTGACGAGAGTCGTACGGATGCCGGTGGTGACCTCGTCACGCAGTCATCAATTACCAATGACCTGGATATCACGGCACGCAAGCGTTCCGACCAGTATGATTTCCAGTCAAGATTTACCGGCTCCTACCAGCACGATTTTCTCAGTGACGGTCCGGGCAGCAACACCAGTGTCAGCAGCCTGTATGTCGATGCCAGCCAGAAGAAGTACCGCGTCTCTGCCAGGCTGGGCCGGCAATCCCGTAATACCGGTGGTGTGCTGGGCCGCTTTGACGGTTTGCTGCTGGGGTACCAGCTCACGGACTGGCTGACGCTCAACGGCGTGGCGGGTTATCCCGTATTCTCCACCCGCGATTCACTGAAGACCGACCGTTACCTCTACGGGGTCAGCGCGGACCTGGGTACCTTCGCCAATGCCTGGGATTTCGAGGCCTTTTTCATCGAGCAGCAGAACAATGGCATCCTTGACCGCCGTGCCATTGGCGGCGAGGCGCGTTATTTCGACCCGGTTCGCTCCCTGCTCAGCTTTGTCGATTATGACATCTCCTTCGATTCGCTGAACACGCTGATTCTGCTGGGCACCTGGACCCTGCCGGACCGCACCACAATCAATGCATCGGTGGATTACCGCAACAGCCCGATCCTGACGACGACCAATGCCCTGCAGGGACAGACCCTGACCTCGATCGACGATCTGCTGAACAGCTTCAGCAAGGACCAGATCCGGCAACTGGCGGAAGACCGTACGGCCGATGTCACCACACTGACGCTGGGTGCTTCACACCCGTTCAACGACAAGTTCCAGGTCAGTGGTGACGTGACGGCCTCCAGGCTGTCCGGAACCAACAGTTCCGGCGGTGTAGACGCTGTGCCTGGTACCGGTAACGAGTATTTCTACAACCTGCAACTGATTGGCAGCAACCTTGTTAAAAACGGTGACATCAGCGTGCTGGGTTTGCGTTATTCCGATACCAGTACCAGCAATATCAGTTCCCTGACCCTGGATACACGCTATCCGATACAGACGGTCTGGCGCATCAACCCCAAGTTCCGGCTCGATTACCGTGACAACAGCAATAATAATTCGACGCAGTGGACGGCCGCGCCCTCGCTACGCATCGATTACCGGTGGCGCAAGCGTTATCGTTTTGAACTCGAGGGTGGCGGTGAGTGGTCGACACAGGATTTCACTGACCAGACACAGGACTCTTCAGCCTGGTTTATCAGCCTGGGATACCGGGCTGATTTCTAGCCCGAATTTCTCACAGCC
>Ga0256841_1000722_pt1 | contig 32036 bp, 34 predicted proteins | sample 356308metaG_FD_185971 | JGI IMG/M metagenome (GOLD analysis project Ga0256841, IMG submission 185971) | Hydrothermal vent microbial communities from Mid Atlantic Ridge, Atlantic Ocean - 356-308 | ecosystem: Environmental > Aquatic > Marine > Hydrothermal vents | place: Atlantic Ocean: Mid... | reverse complement strand
CTTCCCCAGGGGGGCGCCCGCGAGCGGATCTGCGCCTTCGTGCGCGGGCACCTGAGGGTCGTGGTCGAGGAGCTTCCCTACGCCACCGTCTTCTTCCACGAGTGGAAGTTCCTCTCCGAGCCCTACCAGGCCCGGGTCCGCCGGCTCCGGGACGGCTACGAGGCCGCCCTCAAGGGCTTGATCGAGGAGGGGGTGCGGGAGGGGGTCTTCCGGGTGGAGGACCCCGACCTCGCCGCCAAGTTCGTCCTCGGCGCCCTCAACTGGGTCTACCAGTGGTACTCCCCCCGCGGCCGGCTCGGCCCCGAGGAGCTCGGCCGGGGTTTCTGCCCGCTCGTGCTCGGGGCACTGGGAGGTGAGGGAAAGGATGGGATACCGCTACACGGTGGTGGAGACGCTGCCCCTTAAGCCGGGGGCCAGCGCCTCGAGGTTCGCCCGGGCCTACAAGGAGCTCTCAACGCTGGACGGGATCGCCCGCGAGTACGGGGTCAGCCCGACCTCGGAAAACCGCATCCTGCGCTCGCTCGGCGACCCCCGCCGGGTGAAGATCGTCTACCGGGCCGAGGACATGGAGATGCTCTGGCAGTTCTACAAGGACTCGGCGGTGCACGAGGCGATCCGCCGGGTCTTCGAGCAGTACGTGGACCCCGAGGGGGTCGAGCTCGAGTACTGGGAGGAGCTGGGATAGGAGGGGGGAAGATGACCTACGAGGAACGGGTCGAAACCTTTCGAAAGCGGATCAAGGAGGGGCACAAGGTCGAGGCCACCGACTGGATGCCCGACGAGTACCGGGCGCGGCTCCTCAAGTTCATCGAGATGCACGCGAACTCCGAGCTGATGGGGGCGCTCCCCGAGCGGGACTGGATCCTAAGGGCCCCGAGCCTCCACCGCAAGCTCGCGGTCACCGCCAAGATCCAGGACGAGGTCGGCCACGCCCAGCTGCTCTACCGCCTGGTCGAGGACCTCGGCAAGCCCCGGGAGAAGATCTTCGAGGACCTGGTGCAGGGCCGCACCAAGTTCCACAACGTCTTCCACTACCCCACCCACTCCTGGGGCGACGTGGGGATCATCGCCTGGCTGGTGGACGGGGCGGCGGTGATCAGCCAGGGGGCGCTCCAGCGCTCGTCCTACGCCCCCTACGGCCGCACCATGCGGCGGATCTGCTGGGAGGAGGCCTTTCACCTCAAGCACGGCGAGGACATCGTGCTCACCGCGGTGATGGGCACCGAGAGGCAAAAGCGCCTGATGCAGGAGGCCCTGGAGCGGTGGTGGGAGCCCCTGATGATGTTCCACGGCCCCCCCACCCCGCCGGAGAAGGACAAGGACCTCGCCTGGGGGATCAAGACCAAGCCCAACGAGCAGCTCCGCCAGGAGTTCCTCTCCACCTACGTCCGCAAGATCCAGGAGATCGGCCTCAAGATCCCCGACCCCAAGCTCAAGTTCGATAGCGACACCGGCCGCTGGAGCTACACCGAGCCCGACTGGGACAAGCTCTACGCCATCGTCACCGGGAACGGACCGGCCTCGAAGCAAAGGCTCTCCTTCCGGCGGCTCTCGCTGGAGGAGACCGCCTGGGTGCGCCGGGCGATCCTCGGCGAGCGGGCCCAGGCCGCCTAGGGGGCGCCATGCACGTCTGGGAAGTCTTCCGTCAGGAACAGGAGGGCGAGCCGATGGTCCACGTGGGCTCGGTGGTCGCCCCCGACCGCGAGCGGGCGCGGGAGTACGCCCGCGACATCTACTCCCGGCGCTACGAGGCCTACCGGCTCTGGCTGGTGCCCCGCGAGGCGGTGGTCGAGATCACCGACCTCGACTACCTCCAGCCCCCCATCGACCGCACCTACCGCATGGGCGTCGCCTACCGGGTGACGGTGGAGAAGCGCCGGCAGATCAAGCGGATGTTCGAGGACCTGGCCAAGGAGGTCTACGGTGAGTCCTGAGCTCAAGGAGGCCTACGCCCGCTACCTCCTCACCCTGGCCGACGACGAGATCGTGATCGGCTACCGCGACTCGGAGTGGACCGGGGTGGCGCCGGTGATCGAGGAGGACGTCGCCTTCTCCTCGCTGGCCCAGGACGAGATCGGCCACGCCCGGCTCTACTACACCCTGGCCGGCCAGCGGCTCGGAAAGGATCCCGACCACCTGGCGCTGCTCCGTCCCAAGGAGGGCTACTACCACGCCCGGCTCCTCGAGGACCGCACCACCCCCAAGTACGACCCCGGGGGGGATCACCAGGGGGGTGGCGACTGGGCCAAGGCGGTCGCCCGCCGCTTTCTCTACGACCTCTTCGACGACCTCCGGGTCGAGGGGCTCCTTTCCTCGGCGGATCCCGAGCTCGCCGGGGCGGCCGAGAAGATCCGCCGGGAGGAGAAATACCACCTCCGCCACGGCGAGGCCTGGTGGCGGACGCTGGCGGTGGGCTCGGTCGAGGCCCGGGAACGGCTGGAGGCCGCGCTGGAGGCGATCTGGCCCGACCTCCTCGGGCTCTTCGAGCCGGCCCCGGGGGAGGAGGCGCTGGTCGAGGCGGGGCTGATCGCCCGGACCACCGACGCCCTGCTCGATCCCTGGCTCGAGCGCATTTATCCCTACTTCGAGGCCCACGCCCTCCCCTTCCCCGGCGAGAAGGCGGGGGCGGAATGGAGGCTTGGGGTCGAGGCCCGCACCGGCGGCCGTCAGGGGATCCACGGCCCCGGCTGGGACGAACTCTACGAGGAGATGACGATGGTCCGCCGGCTCGAACCGGAGGGGACGTGGTGAGGCCAGGGGTGACCGAGGCCGAGGTGTGGGCGGCCCTGAAGGAGCTCACCGACCCCGAGATCCCCACCCTGACCCTGGTGGATCTCGGGGTGATCCGGGACGTCGAGGTGGGGGAGCGGATCGTGGTGCGCTTTACCCCCACCTTCCTCGGCTGCCCGGCGGTGGACCGGATGAAGCGGGAGATCGAGGAGCGGCTCTCCGCCTTCGGCCCGGTCGAGGTGGCGATCGACCACGCCCACCCCTGGACCCCCGAGCGCCTCACCGAGACCGGCAAGCTGATGCTCTCGCTGGCCGGGTTCGCCCTCCCCGACGACCTTGGCGCCGAGGTGGCGGAGGAGGCGCCGGCGGCCTGCCCCCACTGCGGCTCCCGGGCCACCACCCTGATCAACCGCTTCGGCCCCACCGCCTGCCGGGCGCTTGGCTACTGCAACGACTGCCGCCAGCCCTTCGAGATCTTCAAGGTGGTCTAGGGTGGAGCTTTCCGAACTCGCCCTCATCGGGCCCGAGGAGGGGGTGCTCGAGGTCGTCCTCAAGGGCGGCAAGAAGAACGCCCTCTCGGGGACCGGCCACCGGGAGCTCGCCCACCTGTGGCCGGCGCTGGCGGCGCGCAAGGACGTGCGGGCGGTGCTGCTCCGCGGCCAGGGGGCGGATTTCTCCGCCGGCGGCGACTTCGACTTAATCGAGCGGATGCGGGCCGACTGGCGCACCCGGGCGCGGGTCTGGAAGGAGGCCCGGGACCTGGTGGCGAACCTCCTCGAGTTCCCCCGGCCGGTGGTGGCGGCGATCCACGGCGCCGCCGCCGGGGCCGGGCTCGCCGCCGCGCTGCTCTCGGACATCCCCCTCGCCGCCACCGACGCCCGGCTGCTCGACGCCCACCCCCGGCTCGGCCTCGCCGCCGGCGACCACGCCGCCCTGGTCTGGCCGCTGCTGGTGGGCCTCGCCCGGGCCAAGTACCACCTGCTCTTGAACGAACCGGTCAGCGGGGAGGAGGCGGCCCGGATCGGGCTGGTGGCCCGGGCCTACCCGCCGGAGGACCTCCTTCCCGCCGCGCGGGGGATCGCCCGGCGGCTCGCCGCCGGCAGCCCGAGCGCCCTTTCCTGGACCAAGCACGCCCTAAACGGCTGGCTCCGGCTGGCGCTCCCGATCTTCGATTCGAGCCTTGCGCTCGAGTTTTTGGGCTTTACCGGCCCCGACCTCGCCGAGGGCCTGGCCTCGTTCCGGGAGCGCCGGCCGCCGCGCTTCGAGGACGAACCCCCCTTCTAGGAGGCGCGCATGGAGACGATCGCAAGCTACCTTCTCGGCGAGTGGAAAACCGGCGCCGGCGAGGGGCGGACGGTGGCGGACGCCGCCACCGGGGCGCCGCTCGCCCGGGTGACGAGTCGGGGCCTGCCGCTAAAGGAGGCGGTGGCGTGGGGAAGGGCGGTGGGGGGGGAGAACCTCCGCGCCCTCGGTTTCGCCGAGCGGGGGCGGATCCTGAGGCGGCTCGCCGAGCACCTGCTCGGGCACAAGGAGGCGCTCTACCGCCTCTCGGCGACCACCGGCGCCACCCGGAAGGACGCCTGGTACGACGTCGACGGCGGCGTCGGGGTGCTCTTTAGCTACGCCAGGCTCGCCCGCAAGCTGCCGGAGGGAAACCTCCTTCCCGAGGACGCCCTCCTGCCGCTTTCCAAGGACGGCACCTTCTGGGGCCGCCACGCCCTGGTCCCTCGGGAGGGGATCACCGTCCAGATCAACGCCTTCAACTTTCCGGTCTGGGGGCTCTTGGAAAAGTTCGCCCCCGCCTTCCTCGCCGGGGTGCCCACCCTCGCCAAGCCGGCGAGCCCCACCGCCCACGTCGCCGCCGCCCTGGTGCGGGCGATGGTGGACTCGGGGCTCTTGCCCGAGGGGAGCCTGCAGTTCGTGGCCGGGGGGCTCGGCGACGCCTTCGACGCCCTGGCCGAGGGGGATTCGGTCTACTTCACCGGCTCCGCGGCGACCGCCGATCGTCTCCGCCGCCAGCCCGCGTTTACCGAACGGGGCGCCCGCCTCAACGCCGAGACCGACTCGCTGAACGCGGCGATCCTTGGGGAGCGGGCCGAGGCGGAGGACGAGGCCGCCTTCGCCGCCATGGTCGCCGACGAGCTTTCCATCAAGGCCGGCCAGCGCTGCACCGCGGTGCGCCGGGTGCTGGTGCCGGCGGGGCGCCTCGAGGCGGTGCTCGAGGCGGTCGCCGAGCGGCTCGGGGGGCACGTCCTCGGCGACCCCCGTGAGGAGGGGGTGACCCTCGGCCCCCTGGTCTCGGAGGAGCAGCGGGCCGAGGTCGCGCGGGCGGTCGCCGCCCTTGAGGCCGGGGGCGCCCGGGTCGCCTGGCGGCACCCGGGCCCGGCGGAGGGGGCGTTCTTCCCGCCCACCCTGCTGGTTGCCGAGCCCGACGTCGAGGCGGTGCACGCGGTCGAGCCCTTCGGCCCGGTGGCCACCTTCCTCCCCTACCGCGACCGGGACGAGGCGGTGCGGACCGCGAACCGGGGCGGGGGGAGCCTGGTGGCCACGGTGGCCACCCCCGATCCCGAGGAGGCCCGGGCGTTCTTCGAAGGGCTCGCCCCCCGCCACGGCCGGGTCCACTTCCTGAACCGGCGGGACGCGAGGAGCACCACCGGCCACGGCTCGCCGATTCCGGTCTTAAAGCACGGGGGTCCGGGGCGGGCCGGCGGCGGCGAGGAGCTCGGGGGGTTGCTGGCGGTTTCCCACCACCTCCTCCGGGTGGCGGTGCAGGGCGATCCCAAAACCCTTCAGACCCTCTTCGACGAGCACGTCGAGGGGGCCGAGCGGCCGGCGGCGGTCCATCCCTTCCGCAAGCACTTCGAGGAGCTCGAGGTGGGCGAGACCCTCACCACCCACCGCCGCACCGTCACCGAGGCCGACATCGCCGCCTTCGCCAACCTCTCCTGGGACCACTTCTACGCCCACACCGACGACCTCGCCGCCAAGGAGAGCCTCTTCGGCCGGCGGGTGGCCCACGGCTACTTCGTCCTTTCGTCGGCGGCCGGGCTCTTCGTCGATCCGGCGCCCGGGCCGGTGCTCGCCAACTACGGCCTGGAGGGGCTTCGCTTCCTCGAGCCGGTGGGGGTCGGGGACACCCTAAGGGCCCGGCTCACGGTCAAGCGAAAGACCCCCCGCGACGAGAACACCGGCGTCGTGGCCTGGGACGTCTTGGTCACCAACCAGGAGGAAAAACCGGTCGCCCGCTACACGATCCTCACCCTGGTGGCGCGGAAACCCCGGGAGTAGCGCGCGAACGGGGCGGTTTTCGACCGCCCGGGAATCAGGCCATGGGGTCACCGGGGCTTTTGCCTGCGGGCGGGGTCCCGCTCGAGGTTGATGGGGCGGGAGCGGTGACGCCAGTGGGGAGGTGCCCATGTGCTTCACGGGAACGTCGAGCAATTTGACGGCCGCCCAGACAAAGGGCGGCCGAGTTGCTTGCAGGGGGCATTGCCGGTCCCCTTCCAACCGTGCCGACAAGCAGTTAGGGGGGATCTGCTGGAACCCGGTTCCATATTGCAACATCCCTTCTTTGGTTCCTCGAGGCGTTTACAGCTGATGGCGACGCAGTCCTAGGTGGCGGTGGGGTTCTTTCCTTGGCTTTCGCCGCCCGGTGAAGGGATTTTGGAAGGGCGGCAGCGTGAAAAGGGGTTAAGCCTCCAGTCCCCTACCCAAGCCCTTTGCTTTCGAGGTAGCTCGCAAGGTTTTCGGGCGTCCAGGTGGCCAGGCCCCGTCCCCAGAAGTCGCCGTCGCTGGTAAGCACCGGCACGCCGAGCTCCAGCGCAAGCGCGGCCAACTCGGCATCCTTCCCGGGTTTAAATCCCCGGTTCCTCGCCTCCATCATCGCGCCACGGCCGGGCTCAATTACGGTGCAGAGCTCGGCGAGGAGGTCTTCCCCTTCCGTCAGAAAGGCCGCCACCTCGGACGTCCCCAAACCCCGGTCCAGAAGCCGAAGGCGAACCGAGTTCAGCGCGGTCGCGAACTGGAGCGGGGCGGTGAGAAGGAAAACCCCCTCCCGGGTGAGCCGTCCCGCGAGCACACGGCGGGTGCGTCCGAGCAGCACCCCTTGCAGGAAGCTCCCGTCGAGGGCAAGCGCTTCGAAGGGAAGCGAACCCCCGTCCACGGCCGTTCCTCAACCTTCCGCAAGCTCGTCGAGCTCCTCCTCCGAGAAGCGAATGCCGTGCTCGGCGAGGAGGCGATCCAGCGCAGCCAGGCGCTCCTCCATCCGCTTCCAGGCCCGCTCGCGCTCGGCACGCGAGCGCAGGGGAATGAAGATCCCCAGGGGCTCCTTCCCCCTCCGGGCCACGAGCAACGGCTCCCCGAGCTCCAGGTAGCGCTTTAAGTGCTGGCGAAACTCGGCCACGGTTACCGGCTTCAGACGCTCGGTGGAGGTTTTCATCCTTATGCCCTCCCAGTCCAAGTTTACCTCTTTTATGTACGAGATGTACATGTAAGGAGCAAAAAGAAGAAATTCGGGGCTCTGAGGGATAGGTCTTGGAATCCCTGGGCCGGGGTCGCCCTGGGATTCTCGAGGTCAGCCGCAGGCCGTGCCAGGAAGGTTCGTAAAGAAGGAATCGGCCTTGGTTCGCCACGGGCGGTCCGCCCCTTGGCATGGGGCGTGTACTTCAGCCGCCTTAGTACCCAAGCAGGTAGCGCAGGGCGGCCTCGACCCGCTCGGGGGTGGGGCGGTAGTGGTCCTCGAGCATGGTGAACGGGGGGTAGGGGGCGTCGTAGCCGGCCACCCGGACCGGCGGGGCCTCGAGGACGTCGAGGGCGGCCTCGGCGATCCGGGCGACGACCTCGGCGCCGAACCCCCCGGTCCGCATCGCCTCGTGAACCACCACCACCCGACCGGTCTTCTCCACCGAGGCGCGCAGGGTCTCGGTGTCGAGGGGGACCAGGGTCTCGAGGTCCACCACCTCGACCGCGACCCCCTCCTCCGCGAGCCGGCCGGCGGCCTCCAGGGCCACCCCGACCATGGCCCCGTAGGCCACCGCGGTGGCGTCGGTGCCCTCCCGCACCACCCGGGCCCGGCCCAGCGGGAGGGTGTAGGGCTCCTCGGGGACCGGGACGCGGGCGCTGCGGTAGAGGGGGATCGCCTCCAGGAAGAAGACCGGGTCGGGGTCCTCGATCGCGGCGAGGAGGAGCCCCTTGGCCCGCTCGGGGGAGGCGGGGATCGCCACCTTGACCCCGGGGGTGTGGGCGAGGATCGCCTCGGGGCTGTCGGAGTGCTGCTCCGGGCTCCTCACCCCGCCGCCGTAGGGGGCCCGGACCACCACCGGCAGGCCGAACCGGCCCCGGGAGCGGTGGCGCCAGCGCCCCAGGTGGGAGAGGATCTGGTCGAGGGCGGGGTAGAGGAAGCCGGCGAACTGGATCTCGGCGACCGGCCGCATCCCCCCGATCGCGAGCCCGATGGCGGCGCCCAGGATGCCGCTCTCCGCCAGCGGGGTGTCGAAGACCCGGTCCTCGCCGTGCTTCGCCTGGAGCCCCTCGGTGGCCCGGAAGACCCCGCCCATCCGGCCCACGTCCTCGCCGAAGACCAGCACCCGGGGATCGGCGGCGAGGGCCTGGTCGAGCGCCTCCCGGATCGCCTCGACCTGGTTCAGCGTTCGCGCCATGTCGCCTCCAGCGATTTCCCGCTCCTGAGGGCCGCCCAAACCGGTTGCTGGTCGGGGCCGAGCTCGGCGTAGACGTGCTCGACGATCTCCTCGGGGCGGGGCGGCGGGACGGCGTCGGCCTCGGCCAGGGCGGCTTCGAACTCGGCGTCGAGCTCGGCGAGGAGGGCGGCCTCCCGTTCGTCGTCCCACCATCCCCGTTCCAAAAGCGCCCTGCGCATCCGGGGGATGGGGTCCTTGGCGCGGGCCTCCTCCTCCTCCTTGGGGTCGCGGTAGCGGCGGGGGTCGTCGGAGGTGGTGTGGGGGCCGAGCCGGTAGGTGAGGGCCTCGATCAGGGTGGGGCCCTCGCCCCGCCGGGCCCGCTCGACCGCCCGCTTGGCCTCGAGGTAGACCGCCACCGCGTCGTTGCCGTCCACCACCGCCGCGGGAATCCCGAACCCGGCCGCCCGCTCGGCGAGGTAGCGGTTTTTCATCTGGCGTTCGCGGGGCACGCTGATCGCGTAGCCGTTGTTCTGGGCCAGAATGACCACCGGGGCGGCGAACACGGCGGCGAAGTTCAGCCCCTCGGCGAAGTCGCCCTCGCTGGTGCCGCCGTCGCCGATGGCGGTGGCCACCACCCAGGGGCGCTCCTGGTAGCGGGCGGCGAGGGCGAGGCCCACCGCCTGGGGGATCTGGGTGGCGATGGGGATGAAGGGGTTCAAGACCGGCAGCTCGGGGGGGAACCGCCAGCCCGCCGGGTGGGTGCGCCAGAGCAGGAGGAGCTGGGCGATCGGCACCCCCACGGTCAGCATCAGGGCGTTCTCGCGGTAGCTCGGCACCAGCCAGTCGCCCGCTTCCAGGGCGAGGCCGAGCCCCACCTGGGCGGCCTCCTGGCCGAGGTGGGGCGGGTAGACCCCCAGCCGGCCCTGGCGCCTTAGGCGCACCGCCCGCTCGTCGAAGCGGCGGGCCCGCACCATCGCCCGGTAGAGGGCGGTGGCCTCCTCCCGGGCGAGGGGGAGCTCGCCCTTTTCCAGGTAGGAAACCGCTTTTCGGCTCATCGAACGATTATACCCTTGCGCGGCCTCGGCTAAGGACGGGGCCGGTATGCTGGGCCCGTGTACGACAGCCACGTCCACACCCCGCTTTGCAAGCACGCCCGGGGGGAGCCGGCGGCCTACCTCGAGGCCGCCCGGAGCCGGGGGCTCAAGGGCCTGGTCTTCACCGACCACAGCCCGATGCCCCCCTGGTTCGACCCCGACACCCGGATGGAGGCGGGGGCGCTCCCCTTCTACCTGGCGACGCTGGAGCGCCTCCGGGAGGCGAACCCCGAGGTCTACGTGGGAATCGGCCTCGAGGCCGACTACCACCCGGGCACCGAGCGGTTCGTGGCCCAGCTGCTGGCCGGTTACCCCTACGACTACGTGATCGGCTCGGTCCACTACATCGGCGCCTGGGGCTTCGACAACCCCCTCTACGCCGAGGAGTTCGCCTGGCGCGAGGTGCGGGCGGTCTACCGCGATTACTTCCAGCTGGTCCGGCAGGCCGCCGAGAGCGGGCTCTTCGACGCCATCGGCCACCTCGACCTGCCCAAGAAGTTCGGCCACGTGCCCGCCGAGGGCTACCTCGACCTGGCCGAGGACGCCCTCAAGGCGATCGCCGCCGCCGGCCTCGCCCTCGACGTCAACACCGCCGGCTGGCGCAAGCCGGTGGGCGAGCTCTACCCCAGCCCGGCCCTTTTGGTCCGGGCCCGCGAGCTGGGGATCCCGGCGGTGCTCGGCTCCGACGCCCATGCCCCCGAGGAGGTCGGCCACCGCTTCCCCGAGGCGGTGCGGGCGCTAAAGGAGGCCGGGTACACCGAGGCGGTGGTCTTTCGCGGGCGGCGGCCCGAGGCCTACCCGCTATGAACAAGAAGGAGCTCGCCGCCCTCTTAAAGCGGGCCGCCGACCTGATGGAGGTCCTCGGCGAGGGCGAGTTCCGGGTCCTCGCCTACCGCCGGGCGGCCCGGGCGCTGGAGGCCGCCCCCGAGCCGGTCGAGGACCTGGCCGCGCGGGGGTTTGCCGGGGTCCGCGGGGTTGGCCCCTCGCTGGCCCGGCTGCTTGCCGAGATCTACGAAAGCGGGGAGTTCCCCTACCTCGAGGAGCTCGAGGGGCGCCTGCCCCCGGGGGCGCTGGAGCTCTTTTCGGTTCAGGGGCTCGGGCCCAAGAAGATCCGGCGGCTTTTGGAGGAGGGGATCGCGAGCCTCGAGGCGGTGGTCGAGGCGGGGGCGACCGGCCGGCTCGAAAGCCTTCCCGGCTTCGGGAAAAAGAGCGCCGAGAAGGCGGTGGCCGCCGCCCGCTTCGCGCTCAAAAGCAGCCGGCGGGTGCTCCTTCCGGTGGGGCTGGAGGCGGCCGGGATCGTCCTCGCCGACCTGGAGGCCGCCGGGATCGAGGCCGAGCTCGCGGGCAGCCTTAGGCGGGGGCTGGAGACCGCGGGCGGGGTGGACCTGGTGGCCCGGGGGGCGCCGGAGGCGGTTCGGGAGGCGCTCGGGGCGCACGTCGAACGCGAGGAGGAGGGGGTGCTCCACGGCCGGGTCGAGGGGATGCCCCTCAAGGTCTTCCTGGCCGGGGCGGCGAACTTCGGCACCGTGCTGGTGCGGGCGACCGGGAGCCGGGCCTACCTCGAGGCCCTCGGGGCCCTTCCCGAAGCGCCCACAGAGGAGGCGGTCTTTTCCGCCCTGGGCCGGCCCTACGTGCCCCCCTACTTCCGCGAGCCCGAGCACGTCGGCCTCCTCCCCCCGGCGCGGCCGCTCTCCCGGGAGGATCTACGGGGCCTCCTCCACGTCCACACCACCGCCTCCGACGGCGCCGAGCCGCTCCGGGCGATGGCCGAGGCGGCGCGGGCGGCGGGCTACCGCTACCTGCTGGTCAGCGACCACTCGCGCTCGGCCGGCTACGCCGGCGGGCTCTCGATCGAGCGGGTCCGGGCCCAGTGGGCCGAGATCGACCGCCTGAACGCCGAGCTCGCCCCCTTCCGCGTCCTCAAGGGGATCGAATCCGACATCCTGAAGGACGGGAGCCTCGACTACCCGGAGGAGGTCCTGGCCGGCTTCGACCTGGTGATCGGGAGCCTCCACAGCCACCTCGACCTCTCCGAGGCGGAGCAGACGAAAAGGCTCCTACGGGCGATCGAGAACCCCTACCTGGCGATCCTCGGCCACCCCTCGGGGCGGCTCCTCCTGCGCCGGCCGGGGGCCCGGGCGGATTGGGAGGCGGTGCTGGCGGCGGCGGCCGAGAAGGGCGTGGTGGTCGAGGTGAACGCGAGCCCCGCCCGGCTCGATCTCGACTGGCGGCTGGCGCTCCGTTTCCGCGACCGGCTCCTTTTCGCCATCGGCCCCGACGCCCACAGCCGGGAGATGCTGGCGTTCGTCGAGCTCGGGGTCCTGATGCTCAACAAGGCCGGGGTCGGTCCCGAGCGGGTGGTGAACACCTGGGACGCCGAGCGGCTGCTGGCGCACGCCCGGGCTAGGCGGGGGCCAGCACGTTCTTGAGGGCCGCCTCGGGCTCCTCGCCCTGGGCCACCCGCCCCAGGAAGCGGCCGTAGATCGCCTCGGGCTCAGCCCCCTCGGGGAGGGGGTGGTCGTGCTCCTCCAGGAGGGAGAGCAGGCGGACCCGACCTCGGCGGAAAAAGAGCACGGTGGCGGCCAGCTGGAAGAGCTCGCCGGGCTTCAGCCCCAGGTGGCCGGCGGCCTCCTCGTCGACCTTGAGGTAGGAAAAGGGCATGAAGGGGCGGACGACCTCGAGGAACTCCCCCCGGAAGGCGCGGGGGTGGTAGTTGAGGTCGAGCGAGAGGGCGAGGCCCCGGCGGATCCCCTCGCGCACGATCCTGATCGCGTGGGTGCGGCCGGGGTCGAGGCCGAACGGCCAGGCGGTGAGGTGGAGCATCGTGCCCCCCTCGAAGAAGGCCTCGCCGGCCTCCTCGAGGTGGGCGTCGGCGGACCGGTAGATCAGGGTGTCGGGCCCCCGCAGGCGGAGGCTGGTGGCGTGGACGGGGTCCTCCTGGAGGGCGGTCTCCAGCTCCGACTGCTGCAGGGTCTTCTTGATCCAGCCCCCACCGGCGTCGCGGCCGACCCGGGTGAGAAGGCGCACCCGCGCCCCGGCGGCCTGGGCCGCCAGCGCCTCGGTCAGGGCGTCGCCCCCGGGGCGGGGCTGGAAGGCGACGTCAGGGGAAAAGGGCCCCGGGCTTTCCGCCTGGAGCTCGATCAGGGCCTCGCCGACGACTAGGAGCACCGCTCGCACCTCCCCAAAAACCCCTCCTAGCCTACCGGGAACCCCGGCGGCTTCGCCACCAGGCTTGCGCCTCGGGGATGCGCGAGGAAGAATCAGGGGTATGAAGCGGATCGACTGGGCCGCCTACCGGGCCGACCCCGACCGGTTCCTGGTCGTCGACGTGCGGGACCCCGAGCGGTTCCGGGAGGGTTCGCTCCCCGGGGCGGTGAACGTGCCGCTGGAGGCCATCGCCCAAAAGCGCTACCAGCTCCCCAAGGACCGGCCCCTGTTGCTGGTATGCCAGCTGGGCCAGAAGTCGAGCCTCGCCGCCCTCTACCTCGAGGCCGACGGCTACCAGGCCTACGTGCTCGAGGGCGGGCTTGGAAACGGGAACAGGATGTAGCGGTTCAAAAACCGCCCCAGGTGCTCGTCGTACTTGCGCGGGTCGGAGAGGTAGCTGAAGTGGCCGATCATGTGGTGGTGTTCGGCCTCGGGGTAGACCCTTAGCATCTCCCTGGCGATTCCCCGGGGGATCAGCTGGTCCTCGGTGCTGTAGATCACCATGTGGGGGATCTCCAGCCGGGGGACGCGGAACGGGGTGGTGAGGGCCTGGTAGCGCTGCAGGAAGGTCGCCTTGCTGATCCGCTCGACCGCCTGGAGCAGGTAGTCCCGGGGCAGGGGCGAGGCCCCCTCGAACAGGTAGACCCGCTTCTCGACGAACCGGCGGAGGCTCGCCTTGAGCCGTTCCTCCGGCATCCGGCGGTAGCGGGCCACCCGCAGGGCCACCCGGAGCCGAAAGGCGAGCAGGGGCGGCGCGGTGTTGCTGAACACCGCCGCCCGCAGCCGCTCGGGGGCCCGGGCCGCCAGGTACTGGGCCAGGTAGCCGCCCAGCGAGTTCCCCACCAGCACGACGTGGTCCAGGCCGAGCGCGTCCAAGAAGCCGAGCACCCGTTCGGCGAGGTCCTCCAGGGTGTCGAACGCGGGGAGGGTGGGGGCGACCACCCGCAAGGCGTGGCTGAAGTCCTCGAACTGCTGCCACCAGGCGTCGGCGGTCTCCAGAAGGCCGTGGAGGAAGACCAGGGGCGGGTCGCCTTGGCCGGCCTCGAGGTAGGCGATCCCGTTCGTTTCTCGGTAAGGGTGGGCCTGCAAAAAGGCCTGGTAGCGACGCCAGGGGATGTTCGGCATGGCTCGAGTCTAGAGTATACTTCCTCTTTGGCATGCCGAACCTCGGAGTCGGAATCGTCGGCCTTCCCAACGTGGGCAAGTCCACCCTCTTCAACGCCCTGACCCGGGCGGGGGCGCTTTCCGCCAACTACCCCTTCGCCACCATCGAGAAGAACGTCGGGGTGGTGCCGCTCCCCGACGCGCGGCTGGAGGCGCTCGCCGCGGTCTTTAAAAAGGGCGACCGCACCCCGCCGATCGTCCCCACCCACGTGGAGTTCGTGGACATCGCCGGGCTGGTGCGGGGGGCCCACAAGGGGGAGGGGCTTGGCAACCAGTTCCTCGCCCACGTGCGCGAGGTCGCCGCCATCGCCCACGTGATCCGGGCCTTCGAGGACGCGAACGTGGTCCACGTCGAGGGCTCGGTGGACCCCCTTCGCGACGTGGGGACGATCGAGACCGAGCTCGCCTTGGCCGACCTCGGGGTGCTCGAGCGCCGGCTCGAAAGGCTAAAAAAAAGCGCCCGGGTCCATAAGGCCGACCGCGAGGAGCTATTGCTCCTCACCCCGCTCTACGACTGGCTCGCGGAGGGCAGGGCCCTTAGGCGCTTTCCGCTTCCCGAGGGGGAAGCGGGGAAGAGGCTCAAAGGGCTTTTCCGCCAGCTCGGGCTGATCACCGCCAAGCCCCTCATCTACGTCGCCAACGTGGCCGAGACCGACCTCCCTGAAGGGGCGGGGAACCCCTACGTGGAGGCGCTAAAAAAGCGCGCCCGGGAGGAAGGGGCCGAGCTGGTGATGGTCAGCGCCAAGCTCGAGGCCGAGCTCGCCGAGCTCCCCGAGGAGGAGGCGAGGGAGCTCCTCGCCGCCTACGGCCTTAAGGAGCCCGGGCTCTTCCGGCTGGTGCGCACCGCCTACCGGGCGCTCGACCTCATTACCTTCTTCACCGCCGGCGAAAAGGAGGTCCGGGCCTGGACGGTGCGGCGGGGGACCAAGGCTCCCGAGGCCGCCGGCGAGATCCACTCCGACATGGAGCGGGGCTTCATCCGGGCCGAGGTCATCCCCTGGGAGAGGCTGGTCGAGGCCGGGGGCTGGGCCCGGGCCAAGGAGAAGGGCTGGGTCCGGACCGAGGGCAAGGACTACGCGATGCAGGACGGCGACGTGATGCACGTGCTCTTTAACGTTTAGGGGGTTGTGGGGGTAGGGGCGTCCGGGCGTGGCGAAGCCACGCCCGGACGCGCTTTGGCCTACTTCTTCTTCGGCGGCCAGGTGGGGGCGGGGATGATCTGCTCGGGGACGTTGGAGTTGTAGACCCCCATCCGGTCGGCCGGGGGCAGGTGGTCGGTGAGCTTAAAGCTCGGCCGCTCGTGGCTGTTGATGAAGGCCATCACGTCCACCGCCTCCTGGTCGGTGAGGTTGGGGTTGCCGAGGGGCATGTTGTGCTTCGCCCAGGAGGCCCCCTTGACCACATTGGCCATGCCGGCGCCGGCGTTATAGGAATGGGGCCCCCAGACCGGCGGGAAGGCGCCCACGCCCTGGCCGTCTTGCCCGTGGCAGGCGGCGCACTTCTGCATATAGACCTGCTCGCCGTGCGTTTCGTCCACCTTACCCGACTTCACCAGCTTGGCGATCGCCGGGTCGGGCCAGGGCATGCTGTAGAGGCCGACCGGCTTCTTGGGGTTTTGCTGGATCGGGATCCCGGTGGAGAGCCAGGTGATGTAGGCGGCCATCGCCACCGAGGCCTTCGAGGCCACCGGCGGACGGGTGCCGTTCATGCTGCGCATGAAGCAGTTCAGGATGCGGTCCTCCAGCGTCACCACCGCCTTTTCCCGGGGGCTATAGGCGGGGAAGACGGCGGCGGTGCCGATGAAGGTGGCGTACTTGTTCTTGGTCTTGCCGCCCTGCAGGTGGCAGCTCTTGCACTGGAGCTTGTTGCCCACGTAGGCCTTGGTCAGCGGGTGGGTGTTGGTCTGCATGACGATCTGTTCGCCCAGCTTGATGAGCTCCCCGAGCTCGCCCGGGGGATAGGCCTTGGGCGGGTCGGGGACCTTCTGGGCCAGCGCGAGGCCGGCCACCGCCGCGACGAGGGCCAGGGTAAGGGCGTTCCTCATAGACTTCACCTCCCCTCCCAGCTTCGCCCCGCCGGGCTCAAAAAGTCCTCAACGCGCGGTAGCCCCGGCCGGGGACGGCCTCGATGGCCAGGGCGTCGCCGAGCTTCTTGCGAAGGCGGTTGACGTAGACGTGGAGGTAGTGGAGGTCCCCCTCGCCGCGGCCCCAGACCCGGTCGAGCAGCTCGGCGTGGCCGAAGGTGGCCCCGGGGCGGGAGAGGAGCACCGAGAGCAGGGCGAACTCGGTGGGGGTGAGGCGGATCTCCCGCTTGCCGATCCGGACGAAGCCGCCGGGGTCGAGGGCCAGGCCGGGGGCGGCGCCGTAGCGGCGGGCCACCGCCCGGATCCGGGCGAGGAGCTCGGGGATGCCGAAGGGCTTGGTCAGGTAGTCGTCGGCCCCCAGGTCGAGGGCGGCGACCTTGGTGGCCTCCTCCCCGATCGCCGAGATCACCACGATGGGGACCCGGGGGTCCTCGCGCATCGCCCTTAGGACCTCAAGACCCCCGAGATCCGGCAGCAAGAGGTCGAGGAGCACCGCGTCCCAGCCCCCCTCGGCGTAGCGCCGGAGGGCCTCCGCGCCGCTTTTCGCCACCCCCGCCCGGTGGCCCCGGGCGGTGAGGTTCTTCTCGATCAGGCGGGCGATCTTGGGGTCGTCATCCACCACCAGTATCCGCATCGTTCCCCTCCGCGGGCAGCCAGACCCGGACCCGGGTGCCCCCCTCTGGGGCGTCCTCGATCGCGACGCGCCCGCCGTGGGCCTCGACCACCATCCGGGCCACCGCCAGCCCGATCCCGCTCCCTCCGGGGCGGTCGTCGAGCCGGTGGAAGGGTTCGAAGACCCGCTCCTTCTCGGCGTCGGGGATCCCCGGCCCCCGGTCCTCGACCCCAAGCTCCAGCCCCCCGGGGGCGGGGCGGGCCCAGACCTTGATCGGGGTACCCGGCGGGGTGTGCCGGGCGGCGTTCTCCACCAGGTTGGCGAGCAGGCTCCAGAGCCGGTCGGGGTCGGCGGCCAGGACCGGGAGGCGGGGGTCGAGGTCCAGGGTGAGGGGGTGCCCGGCGGCCAGGGCCCGGAGCCTCGGGAGCTGGGCCCGGAGCCAGGCGGCGGCGTCCAGGGGCACGGGCACCAGCGCCAGCTCCCCCCGCTCGGCCCGGGCGAAGTCGAGCAGGTCGTCGACCCGGCGGGCCAGCCGGTCGGCCTCCTCCTCGATCACCGCCAGGAACTCCCGGCGCTCCTCTTCGCTCCAGTCCACGTCGGGGCTCCGAAGGCTGCTGGCGTAGCCCTTGATGCTGGTGAGGGGGGTGCGGAGCTCGTGGCTCACCGCCGCCAGGAAGCGGGTCTTGGCCCGGTTCGCCGCCCGCGCCTTGGCCAGGGCCAGGGCGAGCTCGTGGGTGCGGGCCTTGACCGCTTGCTCCAGGGCCTCGGTGCGGGCGGCCTGGGCCTCGGCCATGCGGTTGAAGGCCCGGATCGCCCGGCGGGCCTCCTCGGGGCCGGTCTCGGGGATCGGGGGCGGTCGCCGGCCGGCCTCGAGGTCCCCCGCCGCCCGCGCCAGCAGGCCCAGGGGCCGGGCCAGCGAGCGGCCGAGCCGGACCCCCGGCAGGGCGCTGGCGAAGAGGGCCAGGGCGAGGAGGGCGAGCATGGCGGCGTTGGCCCGGTAGAGGGGGCCGAGCAGGGCGCGCTCGGGGAGGGCGACCTCGACCTGCCAGCCGTTGGCGAGCCGCTTCCGGGTGGAAAGCCACCGGCCCGGCGGCCCCCCCGGACCCGAGCGCGCCAGGAGCCGCCCCCCGGGGCCGAAGAGCCGGGCCCTGAGCCCGCCGCCCACCCGCCCCACCGGGGCCAGCAGCGGACGCAGGCGGAGGTCGGCCCGGACCCGTCCCCCGGCGCACCCGGTCGCGCGCCGAAGGAGCGGCTCGCCCCAGGCGTCGTCGCGCACGCTCCCGTCCGGGGCGGGGGGCAGGGCGTCCCCCGGGCCGACCACCCGGAACCGCGAGGCCAGGCGGCCGTTGACCTCGATCTCATCGAGCTCGTCGAGGGCGGCGAGGGCCACCTCGGCGGCCCAGGCGGGGTCGTCGCCGGCCAGCCGGCAGACGCTCTTCAAGACCGCGTCCTCGGCGGCGATCCGCCGTTCCAGTTGGGCGGCGAGGGCCAGGGCGGTGCCGGCGAGCCGGGCCCGGGCGGCCTCGAGGTAGGCCCCCCGGGCGAGCTGCCAGCCCGCCGCCCAGACCAGCATCAGGGGCAGGAGCGCCGCCGCCGCGGCAGCCAGCAGGAAGCGGTACTCCAGCCGGCTCACGGGGCCTCCGCCAGATCGACGACCCGGGGCGCCGGCGTCCGACCGAGCCGCGCCCAGGTCCGGCGGTTCAGGGTGAGGCGCGGCCGGTCGGGCCGCTCCACCGGCAGGCGGCCGATGGGGTAGCCGGCCAGCACCCGGGCCAGCATGCCGGCGGCCTGGCGGCCCAGGTCCCGGTTGCCGGCGCCGTAGGCGAGGGCGGCGCCCCGGGCGACCTCCTCGCGGTTCAGGCCGACCAGGGGGACGCCGGCGGCGTTCAAGGTGGCGAGCACCCGGTCGAGGTGGTTTTCCCAGACGAAGCTCGGGAGCAGGAGGGCGGCGTCGGGCGGTCGGGCCCCGAGGCGCTCGGCGAGGCCGGCGATCGCCTGGGGGCGGGAGGCGGGGAAAAGGTCGAGCGCGACCCCGAGGATCGCCGCCGCCCGGCGGAGGTTCCTGAGCGCCCGCGGGGTCGGCACCACCTCGGGCTGGTAGAGGACGAGCACCCGCCGGGTTTCGGGCCAGGCCCGGACCAGCCACTCCAGCCGCTTGCCGGCGAGCTCGGCGTAGCCGTTGTCGACCCCGCTCACCCGGCCGCCGGGGGCGTCGAGCCGGGGGAAGAACCCCCAGTCGAGGCTGGCGGCGAGGCCCACGAAGAGGATCGGGACCCGCCCGGTGGCCGCGATCGCCGCCTGGGTCTCGACCCCGCCCACCGTCACCAGCGCCGTCGCCCCCGCCGCCTCCAGCCGCCGCGCGCAGGCGGCGAGCCCGGCTTTGGTGGCGGCCTGGCAGACTTGGAAGCGGGCCCGCTCGGGGTAGGCCTTGAGGCCCTCCTCGAGGCCGGCCACCCGGGCGAGGCGGCCGGGGCCGGAGACCAGCACCCCGACCAGGGGAAGGGGGGCCGGCCGGCAGGCGGCCAGCAGGAGGAGGGGCAGCCAGGCCAGCCGTCGCATGCCCCTATGCTAGGCGCCCGGCCGCCGGGGGCGTATCCTGGTCGGCGTGACGCGGAGGGACGGTCGCGAACCCCTGGAGATGCGGCCCCTTAGGATCACCCCCGGCTACGCCGAGTACGCCGAGGGCTCGGCGCTGGTCGAGCTCGGAAAGACCCGGGTGCTGGCGGCGGCGACCCTGGCCGAGGGGGTGCCCCGGCACGTGGGCCGGCGATCGGGCTGGTTGATGGTCGAGTACAACCTCTTGCCCCGCTCCACCCGCACCCGCACCCAGCGGGAGCGCTTTAAGCTGGGGGGGCGCACCCAGGAGGTGCAGCGGTTTTTGGGCCGGGCCTTCCGGGCCGCGCTCGACCTCAAGGCGGTCCCGGGAAAGACGGTGGTGATCGACGCCGACGTACTCCAGGCCGACGGCGGCACCCGGGTGGCCAGCCTGCTCGGGGGCTACGCCGCGCTCTGGCTCGCCCTCGACCGGCTGGTGCGCGAGGGGCGGCTCGACGACTGGCCGCTTTTGCCCTTCGCCGCTTTGGGGGTGGTCTGGCAGGGGGAGGACCGGATCCTCCTCGATCCCACCCAGGTCGAGGACGAGAACGCCCACGCCGACCTCACCGTGGTGGCCACCGCCGAGGGCGACGTGATCGAGGTGCACGGCGGCGGCGAGGGCCGCCCGGTGCCCCGGGCGGTCTACCAAAGGATGGTGGAGCTCGCTCTGGGGCGCATCCCCGACCTGGTGCGCGAGCTCCACCGGGGGTTGCGGGGCGATCAGTCGGAAGTGTAGAAGATAAACCACCTGAGATCGGGTGGAATTCGGTTCTTGGCCGTCACCTTCCAGCCGTCTTCGGTCTTGGTGGCGAGGAGAATGTTCCATCCCTTTTCCAGGGTGGCGTTGAACTCGATGCCGTAATACGCCCCAGTGAGCGTGACCTTTTGGTCGGCGTAAACGATGCTGACTAAGGGGGTCATCTCGCCGGGTATCAGGATCGGGCTCAGGGTGTCGCCAGGGCGGAAGTTTTTTAGATCCTTTGGATCTTTACTGGCTAGGAAGAGGGCATAGGACGACGAGCCCTGCGCGACATACAAAAAGGCCCCGTAGAGCTTGGCGTTGCCGTTGTCCGCCGTGAGGTTCAGACCATCGAGGAAGCTCGAGATCGAGACCAGGTCGTCCTCACCCGGCGTGCCCAGGTTGATCGAGAAGCTTCCGTCGGTCCTGATATCGGCGATCGCCAGAAGCTTGGGATCGTAAGAATCAATGGAGCTGTAGCCTATTGCGTACAGTTTGTTCGCGCTCCCCGACCCGTTTTCGATCCGTCCCTGGAGGTGGCCGCCCGAGATTGCGGTGGGCGCGTTCAGCCCGCCGCAGGCGGAGAGCGTAAGGAGGAGTGCGAGGAACCCAACGACCTTGGTCCAGCGTGCTACCCGCATCGCGCTTCACCTCCGCAAAAAAAGTATGGGAAGGCCCTTCGGGGACATGTGCCCCGGGGGCGGCCCCCGTCTAGGAGGGGTTCCGGAGGCGGGCGGGGAACCGGGCCAGCCAGCCGGGGACCTCCTCGGGGGGCATGGCGGCGGCGTAGCGGAACCCCTGGGCGAGGGTCAGGCCGAGCTCGCGGAGGCGGGCCTCCTCCCCCGCCCCCTCCACCCCCTCGGCGATCGCCCGCACCCCCAGGTGGCGGGCCAGGTGGCCGATCCCCGCCACCACCGCCGAGCGGGTCGGGGAGGCCGCCACCTCCCGGACGAAGGTGCGGGGGATCTTGAGGTAGTCGAAGGGCAGGTCGGTCAGCCGTTCCAGCGAGGCGCAGCCGGTACCGAAGTCGTCGATCGCGAGGCGAAGCCCCAGCCGGTGGAGCTCGGCGAGGTGGGCCTCCCCCCGGGGGGTGAGGAGGGCGGCCTCGGTGACCTCGAGGACCAGCCGGGCGGGCGCGAGGTCGTGGTGGGCGAGCCGCTCCTCGATCAGGGCGGGCAGCCCCTCGTGGTTCAGGGTCTTCGGCGAGAGGTTGACCCCCGCCGCCAGCACCCGGCCGTCCGCCTCCCAGCGCACCAGCTGGGCGACGACGTTCTCCAGCATGGCGAGGTCGAGTTCGAAGATCACCCCGATCTCCTCGGCCAGGGGGATAAAGCTGGAGGGCGGCGCCTGCCAGCGGGCCAGGGCCTCGAGGTAGACCAGCCGCCCGGCCTCGAGGTCGACCACCGGCTGGTAGTAGGCCCGGATCCCCCCCTCGGCCAGGGCCTTCCGGAGGGCGTGTTCCAGGGCCACCCGGCCCCTCAGCGCGCGGTCGTCCTTGGGGTCGAAGAGGGCGAACCCGAGCCCTTCCTGCTTGGCCCGGTACATCGCCAGGTCGCCCTTGCGGAGGAGCTCCTCCAAGCTCTCGGCGTCGTCGGGGAAGAGGGCGATGCCGATGCTGGCGCCGGTTCGCACCTCCTCGCCGTTTAGGGCGACCGGCCGGGCCAGGTCCTGGCGGATCCGCTTGGCGACGGTCGCGGCGCCCTCGCGGTCGGCCTCGATTAGGGCGGCGAACTCGTCGCCCCCCAGCCGGGCCAGGAGGTCGCGGCTCCGGGTCGCCCGGGCCAGCCGCTGGGCCACCGCCAGCAGCAAGCGGTCGCCGGCCTCGTGGCCGCGGGCGTCGTTGACCTCCTTGAAGCGGTCGAGGTCGAGGTAGAGGAGGGCCATCGGCCGCCCCCGCCGGGCGGCGTTTTCCAGCGTGACCCGGCCCCACTCCAAAAAACCCCGCCGGTTCAGGAGCCCGGTGAGGGCGTCGGTGATCGCCTGGGAGCGGAGCCGCTCGCGGAGGGCGAGCCGCTCCAGCGCCGAGCCCAAAAGCGCCCCCACCTCCCGCACCAGCTCGGCCTCCTCACGGGCGAAGCGGCTGGGCTCGGGGTGGGTCACCGCCAGCGCCCCCACCACCTCCTCCCGGTCGGCGATCGGCACCGCGATGGCGGTGCGGTAGCCGAGCACCCGGGCGGCCTCGCCGAAGGCGTAGCCCCGCATCCGGCGGGCGTCGGTGATCACGGTTTCCTGGCGGGCGAGGGCCTGCCCGGCGGCGGTTTTCCCCCAGTCCAGGGCGGCGAGGTCGAGGGTGAGCACCGGCCGGCCGTTCCGCTGGATCACGAGCCGCCCCGCCTCCTCCTCGATCGCGAACCGGGGGTCGGCGATCCGCCAGACCCGGGGGCGGAAGCCGCCGGGCACCCGGTCCCAGATCATCGCCAGCAGGTAGCCGCCCTCGGCGACGGCGGCCTCGGCGGCGCCCTCGAGGAGCTCCCCGGCGCTCCTGGCCTGGGCGGCCAGGAGCCCCACCCGCCCCAGGAGGCGGAGGGCCCGCTCGCGGAAGCGGTAGAGGTCGGTGCGGCGGCGCAGCCACCCGCCGGCCCCGGTCACCGCCGCCGCTCCCAGGGTGAGGGCGACGAGGTCGGCCCCGCGGTAGCCGGCGAGGGCCAGGGGCAGCACCATCGCGAGCCCCAGCCCGAGCCCGCCCCAGGGCCCGAGCAGCCAGCCCAGGGGGGCCAGCCAGAGGGCCGCCAGCAAGAGGTGCACGTCGCCGAGGGCCCGCGCCAGCTCGGGACGGAGAAGGAAAAAGGCCAGGGCCAGCGCCGCCGCGACCCCCAGGAGCCGGCGCGAACGGCCACCCACCGCGGCGGTCATCCCCAAAACTTTAGCACCCGGGGGAAGTGGGTAAGCTGGGGGGAGGATGCGGGTCTTTCTGGCCACCACCAACCCCGGCAAGCTCGGCGAGCTCAAAAAGGGCCTCCGGCCCCTGGGCTGGCGGTTCGTCACCCCGGCGGAGCGGCCCTACCGCCCCCCCGAGGAGACCGGCATGAGCTTCGAGGACAACGCCATGCTCAAGGCGGCGTCGGCCGCCCAGCAAACCGGCCTGCCGGCCCTGGCCGACGACTCCGGGCTGGAGGTCGACGCCCTCGGCGGCGAGCCCGGGGTCTACTCCGCCCGCTTCGGCGGCCACACCCGCGACCTCGACCGCAACCTCTACCTCCTCGAGCGGCTCAAGGGGGTGCCCCTAGAGGAGCGCACCGCCCGCTTCGTCGCCGTGCTGGTGCTGGCCTACCCCGACGGCCACCTCGAGGTCTACCGCGGCGAGACCGAGGGGCTGATCCTCGAGGCCCCCCGGGGCCACCTGGGCTTCGGCTACGACCCCCTCTTCTTCGTCCCCGAGGCCGGCCGCACCTTCGCCGAGATGCTCCCCGGCGAGAAGGCCCGCTACTCCCACCGGGGCAAGGCGATGCGGGCGCTCCGGGAGGCCTGGGCCCACGGGCCCCCGCCCCGGGAGATCAAGCCGATGGAATAGCGATGCGGCTGCACGCGCCCAAGATCGCGCTCTACCGCCTCTTTGACGTCGCCGACGAGATCGACCTGGGGGCCTCCGACCTGCCCCGCTACCGGCTCCGCCGGGCCCGCAGCCCGGTGCGCTACGGCGAGCCCCCCGCCGAGCTCCGCCTGGGGCCCCGGCGCTTCGCCGGGGAGGACGGCACCCTCTGGGCCCGGCTCTACCCCTTCGGGGTGGTCGCCCTCCGGCTGGTCCTCGACCTGGGGTCGGAGCTCGACCTGGTGGACTTTCGCCAGCGGGCCCTGGCGCTCCCCGAGCACCCCGGGCTGGGGGCGTTCTTCGAGGGGGAGCTCGCCCGGCTCAGGGAGGAGCTGGGGGCCGCCCTCGAGGGCCCCTTTCCCGAGCCCGCCGAGGAGGAGTTCGCGGTCCTCTTCTTCGCCGGCACCGACCCTGCCCTCCCCGCCAGCCGCCTCGCCGAGACCCTGCCGGTCGCGGAACTGGTGCTGGGGGAGCGGGAGCGGTTCGCCCCCGAGGTGGAGCGGGGGCTCGCCCGCTACCGGTTTTCCTACACCGAGGAGGACCTCGCCGTGCTCGGCTTCGAGCGGGTGCTGCTTTTCGACTCGGAGGGGATCTGGGACGTCGCCGACCTGGTCGAGTTCGTTCACGCCGAGCTCCTCGAGCTCGGCTACTACGACCGGGTGCTGGCCCGGGCCCTGCGGGAGCTCCCCGAGGAGCTCGCCCGCTACGCCCCCTGGCGCTACCGCCACTACGAGCGGATCCGCCGCCGGCTGATGCAGGTCCACGCCGAGGTCACCGAGGTGCGCTCCCGGCTGGCCGAGTCGCTGAGGATCACCGAGGACTTCTTCTACGCCCGGGTCCTCGAGGCCGCCGCCGAGCTCTACGGCGCGATGGAGCTCTCCCGGGCCACCGCCGAGAAGCTCGGGGTCCTCTCCGGCCTCTACCAGATGATCACCGAGGAGCAGAACTTCGCCCGGGCCCAGGCGGTGGAGGTGGGGATCTTCGCCCTGATCCTCTTCGAGGTGCTGCGGGCGGTCTGGGGGGGCCGGTGAGGGGGGGCTGGGCCGAGGACGCCGCCCTCGCCTACCTCCGGGCCCGGGGCTACCGCTTAAGGGCCCGGAACCGCCGCACCCCCTTCGGGGAGATCGACCTCTGGATGGAGGACGGCGGCACCCCGGTCTTCGTCGAGGTCAAGCAGCGCTCCGGCCGCCGCTACGGCGACCCCTGGGAGGCGATCACCCCCTGGAAGCTTGCCCGCATCAAAAAAAGCGCCCTCTTCCTCCTGGGCCGCGACGACCGCCCCTTCCGGGTCGAGGCGGTGCTGGTCTACGGGCACCCCGGCCGCCATCGCCTCGAGCACCGGGTCCTCGAGCTGCTCTAACCGCTCAGATCTCGGCGAAGACCCGCCGGTAGTAGAAGACCACCAGGGCCAGGGTCAAGAGCAAGAGGAGGTAGGCGAGCGCCGAGGCACCCCCCAGGTCGAGGCCCAAAAAGGCCTTGCGGTAGATGAAGTAGGCGAGGAGGTCGGTGGCCGCGCCGGGGCCGCCCCGGGTGAGGACGTAGACCAGGTCGTAGGTGCGGAGCTCGGCGATGGTCTGGAGAATGAGCACCACCCCGATCACCGGCCGGAGCAGGGGCAACGTTACGTGAAGGAAGCGCTGGGGGAAGCTGGCGCCGTCGACCAGGGCGGCCTCGAGGGGCTCCTTGGGCAGGCTCCTCAGCCCCGCCAGGAGCACCAGCGCCACGAAGGAGACCTGCTGCCAGGTGTCGACCAGGGCCAGGGTGAAGAGGGCGTAGCGGGGGTCACCGAAGAAGTCGGGGGCGGAAAACCCCAGCCGGCCGAGCAGGTAGGTGACGATCCCCAGCTCGGGGTGGAGGATCATCTTCCAGATCAGCGCCACCCCCACCGGGGCGATCAGCATCGGCACCGAGATCACCGCGTAGAAAAACTCCTTGCCCGGGGCCGGCTGGAAGAGGAGCACGGCGATGGCCAGGCCGATCAAGAGCGAGAGCCCCACGGTGAGGAAGGCGTAGAGGGCGGTGAGTCGGAGGGAGTTTAGGAAGTAGGGGTCGCGGAAGGCCTCGAGGTAGTGGGCGAGCCCCACCCAGGGGGCGAGGGTGGGCTTTAGGAAGGTGTAGCTCGAAAACGAGAGGGCGAGCGCGTAGAGGAGGGGAAAGGCCACCACCAAAAGGAGCACCAGCACCCCGGGGGCGGCAAAGGAGGCGCCCACCCTCGCCCGCATGGCTACTTCACCAGCCCGGCCTTCTTAAAGAGCCCGTAGAGCCCCTTGGCGGCGTCCCGGATCGCGGTCTTCACGTCCTTCTGGCCGGTGGCCGCCAGCGAGACCTCGCGGCCGACCACGTCCTCCATCTCGGCGGTGTAGGCGAAGATCGGGACCTTCTTGGCGCCCTCGAGGATCTTGAGGACCTGGGCGTAGTAGGGGTACTTGGCGAGGACGTCGGGATCGGTGAGGGCGTCCCGGCGGGTCGGCGCGTGGCCCATGAGGGCCCGCTTCTTCACGATCTCCTTGGACTCCACCCACTGGATGAACTTCCAGGCCTCCTCCTTGTGGGCCGAGTTCCTGGGGATCGCCCAGCCCCAGCCGCCGTTCACCCCGTGGCCGCCGGGCATCACCGCAAGCTTCACCTTGCCCGCCACCTTGGGGCACTTCTGGGCGTCGTCGAGCTGGGGCAGCATCCACCAGTAGGTGATCATGCTCCAGGCCCGGCCCTGGCACATCTCCCGGTAGGTGTCGTCGAGGTTGGCGTTCAGGGCGCCTTTCTGGGCGGCCTCGCGGATGTTCTTGACGTAGAGACGGAGGGCCTTCTCGCCGGCCGGGCCGTCCAGGGTGACGTGCCAGTTCTTATCGGCGAAGTCGCCGCCGGCCCCGAAGACGTAGTTGGAGAACTCCATGAAGTTGGGGTCGCCCCGCTGGCCCTGCATGGCGGCCCCCGCCACCCCGGCGTTTTGCTTCATGAAGACGCTGGTCTGGACGTAGTCCTCCAGCGTGGTCGGCACCGCCAGCTCCTTGCCGAAGCGCTCCCGGTACTTGGCCTTGAGCGTGGGATCGGCGAGCAGGTCGGTGCGGTAGATCAGCCCCATCGCGTAGTTGTACATGGGGATCATGTAGAGCTTGCCGTTGTAGTAGCCGACCAGGTCGAGCATCGAGGGCAGGTAGGGGGAGAGGTCGAAGCCCGACTTCTTGACGTAGGGCATGAGGGGTTCCAGCCAGCCCGCCGCCGGGAACTCGCCGGCCCAGAGGAAGTCGACCTCGAGGAAGTCGTAGGCGCTCTCCGGGGCCAACAGCTGGGAGACCAGCTTGTCGTGCATGGCCCCGTACTGCACCACCTCGAACTCGACCTTGATGCCGGTCTTCTTCTCGAAGTCGGGGAGCAGCTTCTCGATGATGTGGGTCTCGGGGACGTCCTCCATCAGCGCCCGGAGGACCACCTGGGCCTGGGCCAGGCCGAGGCCCAGCGCCAGCACCGCCGCCAAAAACCACCGCGTACCTTTCACCTCAAACCACCTCCCTACTTGATCGCGCCGAAGGTGAGCCCCTCGACCAGGTAGCGGTCGACCACCCGGGCGAGGAGCAGCACCGGCAGCACCGAGAGGATCACCCCGGCGGCCACCCGGGCAAACAGCACCCCCCGCTGGGTCATCAGCGCCGCCAGGGCCACCGGGATCGTCTGGGTATCCCGGCCGGTGAGCAAAAGGGCGAAGAGGAACTCGTTCCAGGCCAGGATGAAGCCGAGCACCCCGGCGGCGAAGAGCCCCGGGGCGGAAAGGGGCAGGACGACCTTGGCGAAGACCACCGCCGGGGTGGCGCCGTCGACCAGGGCGGCCTCCTCGAGGTCCCGGGGGAGCCCCTGGAAGAACCCCATCAACAGCCAGCTCATGAACGGCAGGGCGAAGGCCAGGTAGGCGAGCACCAGCCCGGGGTAGGTGTTGGTGAGCCGGGCCGCCCGGAAGAGGGCGAAAAGCGGCAGCGCCAGCACGATCGGGGGGAGCATCTGGGTGGCCAGCACCGAGAACCTTAAGGGGGCCCCGCCGACCCGGTAGCGGGCCATGGCGTAGCCGAGCATGGCGGCGAGCGGCAGCCCCACCAGCACGGTGGCCCCGGCCACCACCAGGCTGTTTTTGAACGCCCGCCCGAAGGGCCCGGTGAGCATGGCGGCAAAGTTCTCCAGCGTCCAGGGCCCCCACTCCGGGGGCAGGGCGTAGGCCCGCCCCTCGGGAAGGAGAGCGGTGCGCAGGGTCCAAAGCAGCGGGAGCAGGAAGTAGAGGGTGACGGCGAGCAGGAGGGCGGTGGTGATCCAGGTGGCCAGGGTGCGCTGCCGCTTCAAGGTCGCGCCTCCTAGAAGATCCAGGCCCCGCCGTTCGCCTCGATCGCCTCGCCGGTGATGAAGTCGGCGTCGGGGCCGGCGAGGAAGGCGACCACCCCGGCGACGTCCTCGGGGGTCTCCAGCCGCCCAAGCGGGGTCTGCCGGAGGTAGTCGGCGATCACCTCCTCCGGGGTGATGCCCCTTAGCTCGGCCTCCCACCGGACCTCCCGCTCCTGCATCGAGGTCCGCACGAAGCCCGGGTTCACCGCGTTGACGGTGAGCTTAAAAGGCGCGAGCTCCTTGGCCGCCGCCTGCACCAGGCCGAGGACCGCGAACTTCGAGGCCGAGTAGTGGGCGAGCAGGGGCGCGGCCTGGCGGGCGGCCATGCTGGCGGTGGCGATCAGCTTGCCGCGGAGCTCGCTCCCGGCCATGAGCGGCTGGTCCTTCATCCGCCGGGCGAAGGTCTGGAGGGTGTAGAAGACGCCCTTGGCGTTAACCGTGAAGTTGAAGTCCCAGTCCTCGTCGGTGAGGTCGAGGAAGGGCCGCATGGTGCTGACCCCGGCGTTGGCCACCACGATGTCCACCCGGCCGTCCTCGGCGTAGGCGGCGTCGCGGGCGGCCTCGAGGTCGGCCCGCCGGGTGACGTCGACCGGCTGGGCTCGGGCCCGGCCGCCTTCGGCGGCGATGGCCTTGGCCACCCGCTCGGCGGCGGCCGGGTCGCGGTCGGTGACCCAGACCTTGGCCCCCTCGCGGGCGAGCCGTTGGGCGATGGCGGCGCCGATGCCGCTGCCGGCGCCGGTGACCAGGGCGATCCTTCCTTCAAGCATCCCGCACCTCCAGCCTGGGGTAGAGGTCCTTGAGCCGCGGATAGGTCTCGCGGTAGACGCCGTAGAGCTCGTCGTAGACGGGAACCCAGCCGGGGTCCGGTTCGGTGACCCCGGCCGGGGTCGCCACCTCCTTGATCCGCCGGTAGTCCCAGAGCCCGGCCGCCACCCCGGCCAGGAAGGCGGTGCCGTAGGCACTCCCGGCCGTCCCGGTCTCGAGGTGGTGGACCGGCTCGCCCAGCACGCTGGCGGTGATCCTGCGCCAAAGCGGGCTCTTGGCCCCGCCGTCCATGACGTAGAACCGCGCGATCTTGTGGCCGTGGGAGCGGAGCACCTCGACGTGGTGGCGGAAGGCGTAGGCGACCCCCTCGAGGATCGCCCGGTAGAGGTGGGCCGGGCCGTGGGCCAGGGTGAGGCCGAGGACGGTTCCCCGGGCGTGGGGGTCGTGGATCGGGGTCTTCTCGCCCAGGAAGTAGGGGAGCAGCACCACCCCGTCGCTCCCGGCCGGCACCGCCTCGGCCTGGGCGTCGAGCTCGGCGTAGCCGGCGTGGGGGGCGAAGCGGTCCCGGAACCACTTGACCAGCGAGCCCGAGGTGGCCATGCAGCCGTTGATCACGTAGCGGCCGGGGACGTCGTGGTAGTCGATGAAGAGCTCGCGGAGGGGGGCGAAGGTGGGGGCGACGTAGAGGAAGTCGCCGGCGCCGCCGAACTTGAGCACCGCCTCCCCCTCGTCGAGGAGCCCGGCCGCCAGGGCGGCGGCGATGTGGTCGGCGCTGCCGGCGGTGAGGGGGGTGCCCCGGGGCAGGGGCACCCCGTCGGCGGCGACCTCGCCGACGATCTCGGTGGGAAACCGCACCGGGGCGAGCACCCCGGGGTCGAGGTCCACCAGGGCCAGGACCTCCCCCAGCCAGCGCCGCTCCTTTTCGCTCCAGAGCCCGCTCTCAAGCGCCCAGTTGGCCTCGAGGTAGGCCGGGCCCCGCCCCCCCAAGCGCCAGGTGACGTACTCGTAGGAGCCCGCGATCCGGTGGATCCGGCGGAAGACCTCGGGTTCGTGCCGCTGGATCCACAGCAGCTTGGGGGGGATGACCTGGGCGTTCCAGGTCGCCCCGGTGTGGGAAAAGAGCGCCTCTTCCGGGAAGCGCTCCTTGAACCAGCGGATCTCCTCGGCGTGCCGGGCGTCGTTTTGCTGGATCGAGGGGCGGAGGACGTTCCCCTCGCGGTCCAGGAGGACCAGCGCCGGCACCATCCCCGACACCGCCGCCGCCGCCACCCCCGAGAGGCCCGCCGCGGCGTCGAGGTCGGCGAGGGCCCCCACCGCCCCGGTCCACCAGTCGGCGGGGTCCTCCTCGGCCCAGCCGGGGCGGGGGCTCATTAAGTCGTGGGGGCGGCTGGCCTCGGCCACGACCGCGGCCTCCTCGTCGAGCAGGACCGCCTTGACCGCGGTGGTGCCGACGTCGATCCCCACTACGCCCACGCCGCCCGCACCTCCCGAACGCGCTCCATGAAGGCCCGGGCCCGCTCCTCGTCCACCGGGTTGAAGGTCTTTCCGTCCACCTTGAGGGCGGTGCCGACCACGCAGCCGTCGGCGAGGGCCAGCACTTCGGCGACGTTCTCGTGGTTGACCCCGGTGTTGGCCAGGACCGGGACCTCGGGCACCGCTTCCTTCACCGCCTGGAGGTGGGAGAGCGGCGCCGGCTCGCCGGTCATCGGCCCGGAGACGAGGACGGCGTCGGCCAGGCTGGAGAAGACCGCGCTTTTGGCCCGCTCCGGCAGGCTCCGCTGGTCGAGGGGCGAGGCGAACTCGGCGGAGACGTTGTAGAGGAGGAAGAGGTCGTCCCGCCCCAGCCGCCGGCGGTAGCGGAGGGCCTCGGCCGCCCGCCCCTGCCAGAGCCCCATGTCGGAGCCGTAGAGGCCGGTGAAGATCTCCCGGGCGAAGGCCGCCCCGGTGGCCGCGGCCACCGCCATGGTGAGGACCGGGTCCCAGAGCACGTCCACCCCGAAGGGCAGGGTGAGCTCGTCCCTAAGCCGCCCGATCGCGTAGGCCATGGCGGCGGCGCTGGCGGGGTCGACCTCGAGCTCGTAGGGGCGGTCGTTCTCGTTGCCGAACATCACCGCGTCCACCCCCGCCGCCTTGAGGGCGGCGAGGTCGGCCCGGGCCGCCTCGACGATCGCCTCCACGCCACCGGCCTCGTCGTAGAGCGGGGTGCCGGGGAGGGCCCGGAGGTGGACCATGGCGATGACCGGCTTTTGGGTCTTGAAAAGGCGTTCGAACCTGGCGAAGGCTTCCATACTCCCCCTTTCCTAGACGAGTTCCACCACGGGAACCTTCTCCTTGAGGGCGGGGACGAAGGGGGCGCTGGCCCGGTCGGTGATCACCCCGGTGAGCGCCTCCAGCCCCACCACCCGGGCCAGCGCCCGGCGGCCGAACTTCGAGTGGTCGGCGATCAGGTAGGTGGCCTCGGCCGCCGCCGCCGCCCGCTGCTTCACCGCCGCCTCCTCGACGGTGGCGTTGGTCACCGCCTCGTCGTCGACCGCGTCGGCCCCCAGGAAGAAGAGGTCGGCGTGGACCTCGGCGAGCTGGGCCTCGGCCCAGGGGCCGACCAGGCTAAACAGGCCGTTCCGGGCCCGGCCCCCCACCAGCCAGACCTCGGCCCGCCCCCGGGCCAGGGCCTCGGCGGTCTTGAGGTCGAGGGCGATCACGGTGACCCGGCGCTCGGCGAGCCGGCGGGCCAGGGCGAGGGCGGTGGTGCCCGAGTCGAGGATCACCGTCGCCCGCTCGGGGACGAGCTCGGCGGCGCGGGCGGCGATCCGCTCCTTCTCCGGGACCTTGCGGCGGGCCTTGAGGTCGAAGGGGGGCTCGGCGGCGCTCCCCATCCGCAGGGGAAGGGCCCCGCCGTGGGTGCGCTCCACGAGCCCCCGCTCGGCCAGCGCCGCCAGGTCGCGCCGGACGGTGGCCTCGGAGACCCCGAGCCGGCGGGCCAGCTCCTGGGTGCGGAGCCCGCCCTCGGCCTCGAGGAGGCGGAGGATGCGGCGTTGCCGCTTTGGAACCAGGGGCATTCTTGACTCCTCTTTTTCGATTATGCGCGAAAGTGAGCGATTTTGGCAAGTCTCGGGTCGAACCGCGCGCCGCCGCCGGTTTGGTATCGTGCCCCCATGATCGAGGCGGTCTTCTTCGACGTGGGCGGGACCCTGATCCACACCGACCCCCGCACCTGGCTGCCCCCGGTGCTCGCGCGCTTCGGCGCCGAGGCCGACTGGCGGCGGCTTGAGGAGGCCGCCCGGTCCGCCTACGCCTACTACGAGCGGCACCACATGGAGGCCACCGACCGGGAGCGGGCGCTCCGGCTCTGGCACGAGTTCGACCGCCGCCTCCTGGCCGGGTTGGGGGTGGCCGAGCCCGAGCGGATCGCCGACTGGCTGGTCGGGCACTGGCGGGACCCCGGCCTTTGGCCCCGGACCCCCGGCACCCCGGAGGTCCTCGAGGCCCTCCGGGACCGGGGGCTGCGGCTGGCGGCGG
>Ga0256841_1000721_pt1 | contig 32049 bp, 27 predicted proteins | sample 356308metaG_FD_185971 | JGI IMG/M metagenome (GOLD analysis project Ga0256841, IMG submission 185971) | Hydrothermal vent microbial communities from Mid Atlantic Ridge, Atlantic Ocean - 356-308 | ecosystem: Environmental > Aquatic > Marine > Hydrothermal vents | place: Atlantic Ocean: Mid... | reverse complement strand
AAGAAAACATTCTCTTCCCGTATATTGAAAAATATTTTCCGGATTATCGCTGCGTCGGTGTTATGTGGTCAATGCACGACGATGCGAGGGAAAGTATTAAAATATTGCTTGAAAACATTGAAAAGGAGGAGCCCTTGATAAATGTTTTTAATATGAATATAGGCAAACTCTACTATTCGGTTCTTCCGGTTATCTTCAGAGAAGAATATATCCTCTACCCTGTCGCTGCAAGAGCAATAAAAAAAACGGATTGGGATGAAATGCTGGTACAAAGCGCTGAGGAGGGATTTGCTTTTATCGAGCCTCCGGAATCACTTCCTAAAACCGTAAAACAAAAAGAAGCGCAAAAATCCCAAGCAGATAGTAACCTTGTTAATCTGGAAACAGGAAAACTCTCTCCCGCCGAAATTATTCGTATTTTTAATCATCTGCCGGTGGATATCACTTTTGTTGATGAAAATGATGAAGTCAAATATTTCTCCACTCCGAAAGACAGGATTTTCGGTCGCTCAAAAGCAATTATCGGACGAAAAGTACAAAATTGCCATCCCCACGAAAGTGTTCATATTGTTAATGAAATCGTTGACTCTTTCAAATCGGGGAAAAAAGATGCGGAATCGTTCTGGATCAGCTTTAAAGATAAATTTCTGCTTATTCAATATTTTGCCGTTAGAGATGAACAAGGTAATTATAAAGGTGTTATAGAGGTTAGTCAGGATGTTTCCGAAATAAGAAAGTTGAAAGGGGAAAAAAGATTGTTGGATATGTAGTGGAGGGTTGATGAGATTGATGAGATTGAAGAGATTGAAGGGATTGATAGGATTGATTGGATTGATTGGATTGATTGGATTGATTGGATTGATAGGATTGATAGGATTACAGAAAAGATTTATATGAAGAGAGTACATTTTTTTATACACGTTCCGTACGAAGACCCGGGTGCAATTGTAATCTGGTGCGACAATAACGGATATGAAAAAAGCTTTACACGGTTTTATGAGAAAGCTCAACTGCCTGATATTAAGGATTTTGATATGCTGGTGATAATGGGCGGACCTATGAGCGTAAATGATGAAGATAAGTTTGACTGGTTGCCGGATGAAAAAATGTTTATCAAAAGGTCAATAGATTCAGGTAAAAAGGTTATAGGAATATGTCTCGGAGCACAACTGATTGCCAACGCTTTGGGTAGCGAAGTCACAAAGAATGAATATAAAGAGATAGGATGGCACGAAGTTACTTTCCCTGATAATAAAGCTAACCTTCCAGTAAATCTGCCTGAAAAAATCAACACATTTCACTGGCACGGCGACACTTTTAAACTTCCTGAAGGGGCTGTAAAGATAGGACATTCCGAAGCCACTTCAAATCAAGGTTTCTTCTTCAAAGAGGATGTAATAGCACTGCAATTTCATCCGGAAATGACCGAAAAGATGATACAAACTTTAGTTAACGAATGTAAACGGGAACTGGAAGAAGATTCTCCCTTCATACAATCCGAAAAAGAAATACTGGAAAACATAAACAATATTTCCGAAAATAATTCCTTCCTGTACGGGTTGTTGGATAGTTTAACGGATAATAATCAATGAAATAATGAGTTGTTAATACAATGAAGAGGGTACGGAAAGAGACGGAACGAATAAAGCGGGAGAAAGAGACAATATATGTGATGATGAAAATGTATTGTCACGATAAACATCACACAAAGGAAGAGATGTGCAATTCTTGTAAACAATTGTATGAGTACAGTATTCAAAGGATTGACAAATGTGTTTTCGGACTTGACAAACCTGCTTGTGAGGTGTGTCCGGTGCATTGCTTTAAAAAAGATGCAAAGGAGCAAATAAAAGTAGTAATGAGATATGCAGGTCCGCGTATGACTTTTCATCATCCCCTAATGGCAGTTATGCACATTTATGATAAAATATTATTCAATTTAAAACGACCTAAGAAAAAAATTAAAAATTAACACAATGAGAAAGATTATTTTAACAATCACGGTTTTATTCTTTTTAACAGGATTACAAACGGCATTCGGTCAGGATGCAGCTACGGAATACGACAAATCCGAAATTCACAAAGTTATAAATAAGCTTTATGAAAATCTCACATTCAAAAAGAATTATGCTCCGACACTGGCAAAACTTAAAGAGATTTTTTACGGAAGAGGTCTCCTTATAAACAATAATACAGGAGAACCTAAAAAATACACTTTGCAGGAATTCAGCGGCATAATTAACAAACAGGTAACAGCGGGTAAGGTTTTGGCTTTTCGCGAAAAGGAAGTTTCATGCGAAATTGAAATCTTCGGCAACATAGCTCACTGTTTCAGCACTTACGAATCGGGATACATTCTTGCAGGCAGAGAAGATTATATCAACAAAAAGGGTATTAACAGCATACAACTTATTAAAGTTGCCGGTAAATGGAAAATTGTTTCAATCATATGGAATGAAGAAAATGAGGATTTGAAAATACCGAAAAAATATCTTGGTAATAAGTAATCTGCCGATTATAAGGAAAAAATATGGTTTTCAACCGCGTTGTCCACTTCAAGCAAATAAAAAATAATAATGAAACAAAAAATCATAAAATCAAAGATTCCTTTACTTTTATTGTTTGCGATTCTGACTTTCACAGGTTACTCGCAAAAAAAGGATATTAACCTTGTCATCCTTGAAACCACCGACGTCCACGGAAGCTTCTTTCCTTACGACCTTGTCAGAAAACGTGTCCCGTACGGCAGTATGTCCCAGGTTTCCACTTATGTATCGGATCTGAGAAGGACGGACTCCCTTGATGTCATTTTACTTGATAACGGAGATATTCTTCAGGGAACACCTGTCGTATATTATGCCGATTACATTCAAAAGGACAGTGTAAATCCGGTTGCTGCTATGCTCAACTTTATGAAATATGATGCGGAAACAGCAGGTAATCATGATATAGAGGCAGGGCATCAGGTTTACGATAATTACCGCAAACAACTCAACTTCCCCTTGCTTGGTGCAAATGCAATAGATTCCGTTACGGGACAAAGTTATTTTCAACCGTACACGACTATTGAACGCGGGGGAATTAAAATTGCGGTTCTGGGACTGATTACACCATCCATTCCCGACTGGTTACCCGAATATCTTTGGTCAGGGATCTATTTTGACGATATGATTGTCACTGCCCGCAAATGGGTTAACATTATACGCGAAAAGGAAAAACCCGACTTGCTGGTTGGACTTTTTCATTCGGGTTTGGATGCCGGCTACGGCGGCGCCGACCCCAATACACCGTTGAATGAAAATGCAAGTATGTTGGTTGCCGACCGTGTTCCCGGGTTCGATATTGTTTTCTGCGGTCATGACCATAAGAAAAAACTGCTCGTGATACAGAATGCGGATTCAAAGCAGGTAATGATAATTAATGCGGGAGCACATGCTCAGTTTGTCGGAAGAGCCGATATCAAAATGCATTGGGATATTGCTACCAAGTCGTGGCATAAAAAATTATCAGGCGCCATTGTCCCTATGAAAGATGTTAAACCCGACTCGCTTTTCCTGAAAAAATTTGATTACTGGTTTGAAGATACTAAAAAATATGTATCGGAAGATATAACAATCCTTGCTTCCGATGTAAAAGCCGAAGATGCTCTATATGGTCCTTCGGCATTTGTAGATATGATACACGAAGCACAAATGGAAATCAGCGGTGCGGAAATATCATTTGCAGCTCCGTTTTCCATTTCTGCAGTTTTAAAAAAAGGACCTTTTACCCGGGCCGACCTGTTTAACCTTTACAAGTATGAGAATTTTCTATGCACAATGAAACTCAAAGGAAGCGAAATAAAGAAATATCTCGAATACTCAACCGATCTTTGGTTCGACACATGTCTGAATGCAAGAGGTAACCGGTTGCTTTTAAGCAGTAAGGACAATAAAGAAAGCAGCTATATAAAGTTAAAAAATCCCTATTACAATTTTGATTCGGGAGCAGGAATTCGTTACATTATCACACCTGATGCGGAGAGAGGCTCCAGAGTAAAGATTATTTCAATGGCCGACGGTTCACCCTTTGATCCGGACAAAATGTATTCCGTTGCATTAAACTCGTACAGAGCCAACGGTGGTGGTGGCCACCTTACCGATGGCGTGGGACTTACAAAAGCGGAAATAAAATCAAGAACGGTCGGTTGCACTAAAGAGGATTTCAGAAGCCTTTTGGGTGAATGGCTTGCAAATCAAAAAAGGCCATATCAGCCTATGTCGCTGGGATTGTGGAGTGTTAAGGCTGACAAACGATAATATCATTAGCCACACGCCCAAAGAAAATCAGGAATATTCGAATTAACAGACGGACCATTCGGTTGTTTTTTTGAAAAGCTTATATTTGTGCTCGATAAAAATAAAACACAATGTTCGACATTCCATTATTAAAGTATAAAGATCAGGGCAACTTTTTTCTCATTGCAGGCCCCTGTGTCGTTGAGAATGAGACGATGCCCCTGGAAATAGCGGAGACAATAGTCGGGATTACCGACAATCTTAAAATTCCGTATATTTTCAAAGCATCATACAAAAAGGCAAACCGCTCCAGACTTGATTCATTCACGGGCATCGGGGATTTAAAGGGCCTTGAAGCAATAAGAAAAGTCAGGGATAAACTTAATATCCCTGTTCTTACGGATGTTCATAGCCCTGAAGAGGCAAAGTTAGCAGCGGAGTTTGTTGATGTGTTGCAAATCCCGGCTTTCCTGTGTCGTCAAACCGACCTGCTTGTTACCGCTGCAAAAACGGGAAAAGTCATCAACATAAAAAAGGGGCAGTTTTTATCACCTGAAGCAATGAAATATGCAGTACGAAAAGTTTTGGATTCAGGCAATGATAAAATAATGCTCACCGAAAGAGGAACAACATTCGGATATCAGGATTTGGTTGTTGATTTCAGGGGAATACCTGCAATGCAAAGCACAGGAACACCGGTAATTCTGGATTGCACACATTCTCTTCAAAGACCGAATCAAGCATCCGGAGTCACGGGCGGACAACCTGAAATGATTGAAACCATTGCAAAAGCAGGAATTGCAGTTGGTGCCGACGGACTTTTCATCGAGACACATCCCGACACGGCAAATGCCCTGTCGGACGGAGCTAATATGCTGCCTCTTGATAATCTGGAAGGACTTCTCAAAAAACTGGTAAAAATCAGAAAAGCACTTTAAGCTAACCGCCATTGCAGGCCTAAACGATGGCCATTCAACGGATGACTGCGCGCAGGCCCAAGCGAAGGCAAGCCACCCGTTGAATGCGCACCGAAACCTTTCAATTCGATGAGAGCCCGTGTGTCCGGGAATTGAAAGGTTGAGAAATCGTTAAATACGTAAAGCCCTTTTATATCTCAACCATTCGGGAATCGGACACACAAGCCTTCTTCGTCCCTAAAGGTTCCATTCGCCGAAGAACGAAGGAGAACCGTTAACTTGAAAAATCATACCGTTAACTTTTTTCTTTCAAAAAAACTTGACTTTTCAATTTTTATTCTTATATTTGCCTGCGTTATTATCCCGAAAAAAAAGATCAAAATTTTACGTTTAACAAAGGTAACCTAAAATGCCGAAAAATATTGAAAATAGGATAGCCGTTTCAAACCTTTTGCGAAAGATAAAAACCGGTGTGTATAATATGTTGTGCATCAATGAGTTACGCCGCTATCTATCTATCTATCAGGCGGTTACGGGTCTGTCAATTAACATCTTATGTTTCGTTAAAAAACAGTTCCGGAAATTACCGGAGAAAAATATACTATTTAATAAAATGCGTTCTTTTACCGAAAAGCAAACCGGAAATTTGGCTTTTCAGACTGAATTTGTTTTGACATAGGCTGGCACTTCAACGGATGACTGCGCAAGGTCGGCAATTCAACGGATGACTGCGCGCAAGGCCTAAGCAATGGCAAGTCATCCGCTGAATGGGCATCCGTTGAATGAGCGCCGAAACCTTTCAATTCGAGGCAAGCCCGTGCGTCAGGGAATTGAAAGGTTGAAAACAACGAATCATCCGAATAGGAGAGATATTTTCAGACCTACGCTATAAGGAAAAAGAAGAAATGAAGACAATAGGACGATGGTTGGGATAGATTGGCAATTCAACGGGTGACTGTGCGCAGACCCAAGCGAAAGCAAGTCATCCGTTGAATGCGGCGAAGGCAAGCCATCCGTTGATGCGGGAAGCTATATATATTATTAAGTAACCGAATTAAAATTGAAAAAAAATGAAAAAAATAATAGTATTAAGTGTTTTTATAATGAGTGCGGTAATAATATTTTTTGCCTGCACCAAAGAGAATAACGAAACCAAAAATGTTCCTGAAAAGTTTTATAGTAATAACGATGACGGATTTTTCACTAAGGTTTTGAAATTTAAACAGAGGATGGATTTTGTTAGGAATAATCCTGAATACAAAGATGGGGAGCAAATGAGTGCAGATAGTGCCGTTTTTTATATGGAAGCTGCAATGAATTTTGTTTATGGTTATAATAATTTGCCAGATGGTAAAATAGAGATAAAAACATCAGTTATTGATTTTCCGGATGATGAGATTCTCAATTCCGGTCAAATAGCAAGTAAACTTAATGAAATAGTACAGACGGTTGCAGGTCAATACAATGAAATACAGTTGTCTGACAAACATTTGTCTGCTGTTGATTTAAAAATTACAGGAAACGGTGAAGACAGAAAACTTGAAGTTACATCTGCAACAAAAGGCGGTGAAGGATCGGATGATATACCACACGATTGGTGGTACGGAGGAAATGCCGGCACTTGTGATAATTCAAATATTTTTGAAGGCGATGCTGCGCAGCAATTACAAACAAGAGTAAGTAAAAAGTTCAAAGAATATCCCCCAGAAGGATGCACTTACCTTTTCTATTTAATTGATACAAAAGAAATTGACAAGCAAGAAATAGTAGATGATTATATAAATCCTGCTGATGAAACTCCCGAAGATAATTATCTTGATTATCTTGTATTTTATGCCAATGAGCAAAACACACCAAATGCCTGGGTTGATAGTGTTAAATGTATTTCTGCAAATATTGAAATGCCATTTTATGATAACTCATATACTCAGATAGTTTCAGATTTTATTACGGAACATCAGGGGAAAAAGTTCAAAGAATTTAAAGTAAAAGATTATATTGATGGCAAAAATTCAGGAAGTGAGGTTATATGGCATAAATTGACGGTAATAATTGGCAAGCGGTTAACGGACTGTGGGCCTATTCCCGATACAATTCCATCACCAATAGGCGAATAATTTATATAAATTATTACGGCAGTTTAATGAATTTAAAAAAACAAAAAAAATGAAAAAAGTAATAGTTTTATTATTTTTAATTCCTGGCTATTTACTTCAGCCTACACATTCGCAAAATGGGTTTGAGATATTGTTCGACGGTGTTTATTCTACTTATGCAGATATTGTTGTTTCATCTCCCAATGGAAACTCATTCGTTATTGTCTCCGAGATATATCCTTCAACACCTTGGCCTCAGACGGTATCATATTATATTTATAAAATTAGCCCGTCTGGCGATACATTGAGATGGACATATAAAAAGCAAGATACACTGATAATGTATGCCCAATTACTTTATGATAAAGTTACAGGAAATATTTTAATTTATGGAATCGGAAATCAATTGATAAACAATGGAACAACCGCTGTTAATTCATTCCTCTGGTTGGCTTCCATAAACGAAGATTTCACATTGAATTGGGAAAGAACATATCATTTTGCACCTCTTGATTATCATTATTCTTTTCACAGTAAATTTTTACAATTATCAGATTCTACATTTATTGTTGCTTTTGCCGCAGAAAAAGGTGCAGGAGGACCTGGAAATCGAATGACATCAATATATAGATTTAATTCTACCGGAGACAGTTTATATTATAAAGAATATCCTTGGTATTCAAGCGGACTTGTTTATGCATTGACCTATGCCCCCGATTCATCTAATATTTGGATTCATTATGCAAGATATGTTTCTGGAGATGATAACAATAATGTTAATTGTCAGGTTATTGACATTAATACTTATGACAGTATAATGACATACTTTTATCCTTTACATAACAGCACACCAATATATGAGTTCTCCGCACCTTATTCGGCAAAAATATTGTCAGGAAATAAATTTGTTGCAGCAGGGATGTATGATATTTATAATGGTCAGATTGTAGACTATATAGGTGCTCTTAAATTTGATGCAGAATTTAATGTATTGGTTGAAAAAATGTTGACAACGGGTAATACTACGGATAACATCCAAATATATCCGGCTTCCGACAATTGTATTGATTATGTTTATCCTAATCAGATATATGTTAGCGGAGCTTTCAAAGTACCCCCGGGTAACTTCAACTATAATGATGATTGGATTTATGTAACCAAACTTGATGATAGTTTGAATATTATATGGGAAAAATATCTTGGTGGAGATGCTTTCTACAGAGTGGACGGAATGTGCGCAACATATGACGGAGGAGTTATAGTCACCGGAAGACGTTTTGACGAAAATATCAATTACCTGGATTATGATGGATTTTTATACAAATTTGACTATAACGGATACGTTGGAATAAATGATATTAGTACTACAAAAATTAAAAATGCCATAATCTATCCGAATCCATCTGAAAATGGCATTATTTATTTGCGAACAGCAATTAATAATGCTAATTTTTTCATTTTTGATTTATCGGGTAAAACAGTTAAGAATGTACCGATTAACAAAATCATTACAGGTATTGATATCCGATCTCTTTTAAACGGTGAATATGTTTGGATATTAATTAATCGGGAGAAAGTAGTGGAAACCGGAAAGTTTATTAAAAAATAATTTTAACAATCAAAAACTGAATAATTATGAAAAAAATTATATTAGCATTAACGGCAATTGTATCATTTTTTTATTTTGTTCAATCGCAAAATTGCACAAATTGCGACGGTTCAACAATATCAAATAACGGAAGTGCAATAGGTAATTATGTAACCGCATCATCAAATTCAAATTTTGTTATAGGAACAGGTGTTGGAAGTGGAATAAACGAAAGGTTGGTAAATAATAAATACAGGTCGCTATTGATTGGTTTCGGGAGCACAAAACCGACATTTTTCGTAAGTGATTCTCCTGATGATAATAAAACCGGCAAAATAGGCATCGGCGATGTAACCGACCCGCAGGCAAAGCTACATATCAAAGCCGACAACAACGAGGACGCCGACCTGCTGCTTGAGCCGGGAAGCTCAATGAACTATGCAAGAGTAAAATTCGGTACAGCCGGAAACAGAATTGATGCAAGAGGCAGTCAGGATTTGAACTTCCACACAGCTTCCGATTTCGTCTTTTGGGATGCCAATGTGGGTATCGGAACGCATAATCCTACGGCAAAACTGGAAATTACTAATGGCGATATTTTTATTAGTGACATTGACCACGGAATAATTATGAAATCCCCCGACGGACAGTGTTGGCGGGGAACAGTTGATAACGGCGGCACTCTGAATTTTACGGCTATTGATTGCAATCAATTGACAATAACCGACAATTATTCCGAGCCCGACGGATTGAAAGTAACCGTATATCCTAATCCTTCAAAAGATGTAATAACAGTTAAAGCGGAAGGCACTTGCGCAGATTTGTCCGTTACGTTGAAAGATATAAACGGCAGTACGGTACTGACGCGTGAAATACGAAACGGAAAGATAAAGATAAGAACCGCCGAATTGCCGACAGGTACCTATATTGTCAATATCAAATCGGACGGTGGAGAATGTGTTCATTCGGAAAAGGTAATAATTAATTAACCCGTGGGTAAAAATTCAACGGATGACTGCGCGCAAGCGGGCAATTCAACGGGTGACTGAACGCAAGGCCCAAGCGCAGGCAAGTCACCCGTTGAATGCGGCGCAGGCAAGCCATCCGTTGGATACGGGCAGAAACCTTTCAGTTCGAGGCAAGCCCGTGCGGCTGCGAACTGAAAGGTTGAAAAGCCACAACCTTCGGAAATAGAGGCATATAGGGTGTATGACAGAGGCAAGCGTGGACGCTTGCTCATATTTGAGTAGAAAGACAGAAAACCGTTAACTTGAAAAATCATACCGTTAACTTTTTTCTATATGAAATATTTGGTTTTTTTAATCCAAATTTCTATATTTGCAAATAACAGTTCAAAAAAACAGATTTAAAAAGAGAGTGTCAACCGAGAAAATACTTTTAATTTCTTCAATTTATTATCAAAAGCTTATGAAAACAATTGCAACTTATCTTTCGATAATTTTAATTTCAGGTTTATCTTTCGTTGCGAACGGTCAAAATGTTCCCGAACGTGAAAAAGTTTTATTAACATCAATTAGTTACGATTGGAATAACTCTTTATGGGGGCTTCATTCATACCGGGTGTATGAATATAATGATAATGATCAAGTTGTTTCGATTTTCAGATACCATAACTATAACGGTGATTTTTCACTTACAGACAAAACAATGTATGAATATTATGAAGATTTTGATAGTTTAAAAAGTGTTATTTGTTATAATCCCAATGTAATCGGAGGTTATACTTATCATTTTTCATATTACTATGACGATTCTCTTCGTCTGATTCAAGAAAATTATATTATAAATTTTCCCGATCCCGGAATAAAGTATATTTATACATACGAATATGACGAATATAAGTTAATTAAAGCGTATGGATATTTGGCATACCTTGATCCGGCTTATTTAAAATCGTATAAGATTTATTATTACAATAGCGACAATCGTTTTTCAGGCTATTTGTTTTATGTATTAAACGACACTGTGTGGATTAAATCCGATTCGGCATTTTATAAATATGATACAAACGGTTATGTGATAAAAAAGGAATATTTTAACCGTAATGTAAATGAATGGCAAAACGAATGGTTGAGAGAGTATTCATATAATGACAATTATACCGAGTGGGAGGAAGTTCTGTTAAAGTGGAAAGACACTGCTTGGAGTAATGAGATTAAAACTTTGAAATGGTTTGACGAGGAAGGATATGTTACAAAAATGATAAGAATGGATTGGAACGACAGCATTTGGGAAAACCTTGATAAAGAGGTCTATTTCTACGGAGTATTGGGCGATGATGAAATTAAGAGTGTACCCAAGGTACTTAATATTTATCCCAATCCTTGTGCCGGAAAGTTTAATATTGAAATAAATAATAAAAATTCAGCAAAGGAAACAATATCTGTAATCAATATAAGCGGCCAGGAAGTGTTACAAATTGTAAATACTGAATCGAAAATCAATACCGTTGATATTTCCGATCTTTCTGCCGGACTTTATATAATAAAAATGACCGAAGGTAATAATTGTTATCTTGGAAAAGTAATTAAGCAATAGTAAATCATCCGTTGAATGCGCGCAAAGCCGGACCAATCTAATGCGGCAAGCTGCAAGCGGGAATAGCCTTTCATTTATATCAAGAGTGCCGTTTCATAAGCATCCCTAATTGCTTCCTGTGCTTTACCGACCTGCCGTGCATCGCCGATAACATAAACTTCCGTATCCTCTTTCAATTTGTCTTCAAGAGTGTTGAGGCTTTTCATTCCGGCGGTTACAATTATTTTATCAATACCCTCCAGAATTTTCTTCTCCTTACCGGATATCATCACCTTATCACCTTCTATTTCAGTTACTTTATACCCAAGTAATATCTTTACATTTTTCGCTTTAAGTTTTGCAAGTGTCATCTTTTTCTCAATCATCTCCATTCCGCGGGCGATCTCTTCAAGCATTTCAACAACGATGACTTCATTATTGCGGTCAACCAGCTTGCTTGCCATTTCGATACCGATAAGTCCACCGCCTATTATCACTATTTTTTCATTTTCAGGCAGGTTTTCATCCAACAGATAGTCGGCCCAATAATAATTTTTTAATCCTTTGATTGGCGGGACTGCCGGAACGGCACCCGTTGCAACCACAACCGCGTGGTAATTTTCATCAAGGTCTTCGGCTGAGAATTCGGTAATGCTCACCGGAATGCCCAATTTGTCAATCTCATTTTCATAATAATCAACTATCTCCTTCAGACTTTCTTTTTTGGGTGGCAACCAGGCGAGATTAAACTGACCGCCGAGTTTGTCTTTCTCAAAGATACGAACATTGTGGCCACGTTCCGTAAGAGTTATGGCGGATTCCATACCTGCAAGTCCGCCGCCGATAACGGCAATGTTTTTCTTTGTGCCGGCTTTTTTAACGGAATTGTTTTCAAAACTTACCACGGGATTCACGACACAACCGAGTCCCGTACCGCCTCTAACTCCGCCGAGACAACCTTCCGAACAAGCCATACAAGGTCTAACATAATCATCTATTTCACCGAGATACTTCCCAACGAAATCAGGGTCAGCCACCAGTGCTCGTCCTATGGCCACATAGTCGGATTTGTTCTCTTTCAACAGATGGTCAATATCTTCTTCGGAATGAATCCTCCCGACTGAAATGACCGGCATTCCCGTTGCTTCTCCGATTTTTTTTGCAAACTCCCAGGTTTTTCCTTTTGGTACGAACATATGCTGAAAGAACCAGGGAGGAGTAGAGCAAACCGTCCCGGCAGAAACATGAACCGCTTCAACACCTTTCTCTTTCAGGATTGATACAAATCTTATCATTTCATCAAGGTGATATCCGTTTTCAATCATTTCATCACCGCTGATTCGTACAATAACAGGCAGATTAACAGCTTGTTTTACAGACTCCAATACTTCAATGGAGAAACGGATCCTGTTTTCAAAACTTCCTCCATATTCATCGGTTCTGTCGTTTACCGAAGGTGAGATGAACTGCGCAGCAAGATAGCCATGTCCGAACTGCAATTCAAGAATGTCGAATCCCGCTTTCTCCGCTCTGACAGCCGAGCCGGTGAATAGCCGTATTGCGGACTCAATATCATTTTTATCCATTCGTTTTGGAGTGGCACCGCCGTTTTCGCAGGGTTTATCTGATGATGAAAGATAGTAATTGCCGGGAATTTTCGGATTCGCCATTCTGCCCGGATGGTTAAGGTGTGCGATAATTTTTGTGTTGGAAGAATGTATAATATTTGTGAGTTTTTTCAGACCGTCAATTTTATCATCATTGTCAATACCGAGTTGTGTGGGTATTTCTCTAAGACCCTTATCCATATACAAAGGCTCGAGAGCCACAGCTCCGAGGTATTTGCTTCTTGCGGCATAAAAAGAAAGATGTCTGTCGGTGACCGCTCCTGTTCCGTCGCTGTATCCCAGCTTCAGCGGAGCCATTATGAAATTGTTCTTTAGGTTTAGCATAATATCTGATTTTTTGAGTTTTATCCGAATTTTAAATGTTTTCTCTCCTTGCCTGATTTAATAAGTTCATTGCGTATTTGCTCAATATTTTCGATGCATAATCCAACCCCGTCTTCTATCTTTTCCGCACCAATTATCACCGGAACGACTTTATCTTTTATTCTTGTAAGATTTTTGCCATACTGTTTGGAAACAATAACATCAACACCTTTTTTCTTTAGTATTCCGACGACACCTTTGGCTTTTTGCGGGTCGCCGTGCATACGTTCTTCAGGAGTTGTATTTTCAATCTTTGTAATTAACTCGTGTTTCTTGTCATTGATTGCGTAGATCATAAAAAACTTGGCTTCACCGGAATGTTTATCGGGAAAAGTTAATCCATCATCAGTGGCACAGGCAATTATAATATCTTTATTCATATTGTTATTTCTAAACATTGTTAAAAAGTTCTTTGATACATTCGTTTTTCAAGCAGAACCAGGGTTTTCCTTTTGCATACCTTTTATATTTCGCACCGAATTTTTTTCTTGCTCCCGGCTCTTCCACAATAGCTATCATCAAAAGCATAAAGAGTGCTTCTGCAGGTGCAATGATAAAAACAAACGACGGTGAACCAATAAGCAAAGCAAATGCAAGAGGGAAAAAGAGTAATCCGAGATGCATCGGATGACGCATAAGTCTGTACGGTCCTTCGGAGACGAGACGGTTTGTTTCCATTCGAGGAATGTCACCCTCTCTGCCGTATTTTGCCAAAATCCGGCCTGTATTACGGCTCACAACGAGAACCGTCCTGAGTAACGGTACCCCGAAAACAAAACTGACAATATGGAACATTAGGTTGTGATGAATACCGGGAAAAAAAATAGAATCAAGGTAAAACCCCAAACCGGCACCTCCGAATAACATCACTGTCCAGATAATAAAACGTATCATATCCGTTAACATATGTAAGTTGTCGCAAAGTTAAAATAAAAAGAGTGAAAAGCGAAGTCTTTGAAGAATGTTTTGTGAAATTTAGAAAACATTCTAAATGACGTCAGTCGTTAGAGTGTGAGAAAGTAAATCTGTAGTATCCGTAATTATTTTAATCAATTGATTACCGGATAGTTGCTATATGATAGCTAATTGTTTTCCAGTTCATACGTGATAAAACCAAATATTTCCGCTTTTTCTTTTATTGAGAATAAGCGGTTTGATGCCCCGTAGTGACCCGCATTTTTTTCAACTTTCAACAGAATCGGATTTTGTTGTACGGGTCTGTTTTGTAATCTTGCAACGAATTTATATGAGTGAAAAGGAGGAACCCTGTCATCATTTTCGGAGGTGATGACCAGCATAGACGGGTAGTTAATTGTTTCTTTGATATTTTGATAGGGAGAGTAATTAAGTAAAGATACAAAGCCGAGGCTATCTGAAACCGTCCCGTATTCATTAACGAGCCAGTGTCCGACAGAAAAATTCTCAAATCTGATCATATCAAGAGGGGCAACTTGTGGTACGGCAACCTTGAAAAGTTCCGGTTGCTGAATTACTGCAGCAGCCACAACCAATCCTCCGTTGGAAGCTCCCAGTGCTGCAAGTTTGTTGCTGTTGGTATATCCTTGTTTAATTAGATATTTTGCTGCATATATGAAATCCTCAATTGAATTTTGTTTATTAAGCCCTCTGCCGTCAATAGCCCATTCGGACCCTTTTTCGCCTCCACCCCTTACTTTTGCATATGCAAAAACACCTCCTTTTTTTACAAAATAAACTATTCCCGGATCAAATGATGGAGTTTCAAATATTCCAAAACCACCATAAGTTTTTAATATAAGCGGATTATCTCCATTGAGTTTCAAATCTTTTTTATGTACAATAAGCATTGGGATTTTAACTCCGTCACCTGACGGATATTCAGCGGCATCAATAACTAAATCATCGTATCCGTAGGTTATGGTTGTCATTTTACCCACCTTCTCTTTATATGTTTTGATGTTGAGATTATAAACAACAGGAGGCATAATATATGATTTAACGTAGTAATTAATTTTTTCGTCGGTACTTTCACCGTTAAGTCCATCAACAGATGTTCCCACAGGCATCTCCAGACTGTGTAATGCTTTTCCGGAATAATTGAAAATTGTAATGACAGGGTGCTGTTTCATATAATATACCGCGACAATTCTGTCGGAAAACGGGACAACTTTTTGAAGAACCGCTTCGGGAAATCCCTCGACAATTAATCGCCATTGAGTAGGATTTGACGGGTCAATCTCAACAATACTACCGTTATTGGCACTTAAAAATGTTTTGGCAATAAGTTTTCCGTTATGACTGTCAATAATATTGACTTCGTCTCGTAAATTCGTAATTAATGGTCTGATTGCCGGTTGTCCGGAGTTGAAGTCAATATAAAAAAATGAGGTTGTGCCACGTTGAATGTTGTCTTCTCTCAAGATGAAAAACCGTTCGTTTGAAGAGGTTAAAAAACTGAACAGATAAATGGACTTTTCACGTTTAAAAATAACCTTGTCTTCCGACTGGTCCGTTCCGATTTTATGATAGCATACCTTTTGCCCAATTGCCTTTCCCCATTGTCCCGTTCGTAAAAACGTAGAGTAATAAAACCCATCGTCTTTCCAGGCTATGTTAGAGAACTTTACATTTACGAGGTGATCTTTTTTATCTATCCCACCCGGTAGTGTAAGAACTTTTAACTCAGCCCAGTCGCTTCCGTTTCTGCTGAACTGATAGGCCATATACTTTGAGTTTTTTGAAACGCTGTAATCTGTAATGACAATTCTGTCTTTACTTGAAATAAACTTAGGATCAATAAGTAATTTAGGCTCGGCGTTCAACGATGACTGGTAAAATAATGCCGGAATATTGCCGAAGTTATAGTAGGCAAAAGTAAAATAGTAATCTCCGTCTTTTTGCGGATTATCAAACTTTACGTATGAATACTTGTCAATAAGATTATAAGAGTTTGTATGAGTTGTCGTTCGCGATAAAAATTTTTGTGACATTGCGTTTTCTTTATCAACCCATTCTTTAGTATCCTCGCCGTCCGTGTTCTCAAGCCAGCGGTATTTGTCTTCAATTATATAATTGCTGTAAAATGTATCAATAACAGGAATTTCTTTTGCATAAACCGGCTCATATTTTTGCGCTTTGGGAAAAAAGCACATTATCATTATAAGTGATAAAACATAATACCTTTTCATCTTTTTGCAATTAACATCAACAATAAATAAAGAGTTATAAACTTTTAAATACCCTTGCGAGAGAGACGCCCGGAGCTTCAACCGAAAGGTCGAGAAAATATCCGAATGGTGTTTGATAAACCTCGTATCCCGTATCTTCAAGGCGTTTTTGAACCTTGTCGAAAAAGGCTTTTGTGAAACCCGGCTCTGCTTTGCTTTCCGAAAGGTGGGCAAAAGAATGCAGAACTATTCTTTTGGTGCTGTTCTTTCCCGCAATCCATTTCAGATTTTTAAGGGTCTTTTTCAAGACATTGTTCTCATTCTCAATATCCTGCTCTTCAGCATGAATAAAGGCGACCTGTGCATCTTTGAACTCACGCCCTTTTTCAATTGTTTCCATCTCAACGAGGGTTTTTATGGTGGGTTTGTAAGCAAACCTGTCCATATAGATCATTAAAAGTTTCATATCTTTGATTTTATTTGATAGCTTTAATAACTATAAAACTTCCTTTGCCGAAACCGGAAGAGAAGTCTTGTATTGTCTCTATTTTGTCAAGCTTTCCGAAAACGGTTTGAACAATATCAAGATTCTTAAATCCCGTTTCATTAAGCAGGTTGATGATTTCACCGGTTGAAAAGAAAACGGCATCCTTGTAAAAGAGACTTTTTTCTTTGTTTTTCAAATAATCTTTCCCCGTTTCACTCTCTTTATCAACAAAAGCAATAATAAACAGACCGTTACCCTTTAAAATTCTGTAAACTTCTTTAAGTGCTTTTTCCGGGTCGTCAACAAAACAGATTGTTGTGACCATCAATGCATAATCATAGTTTTCATCAGGAAAAGGCAACTTTTCGGCAACACCTTTTATTACTTTTAGTCCTCTTTTTTCAGAAAGACGAATCATCTCTTCCGACGGGTCAATTCCTTCCCTGATGCCGAGCGGTTTTGCAAAAAGTCCGCTTCCTATTCCTATTTCAATACCCTTTCCCTGCCCGGGTATAAAATGTCTTATGGCTTTCAATTCCGATTTGTAAACAGCATTATTCCTTGTAAACCACTGTTCATACAATTTAGTATTCTTATCGAAAGGTTTTGTTTTTGCCATAATTTAAAATCCGGGTCAAAGATAATCATTTTGTAAATAAAAAAGCCTTCCGGTTTGGAAGGCTTTTTTAGATTACTTTTTAAAATCTCATTACCTGATAACAACTTTTTTATTAACACTTCCGGATTCATTCGAGAGGTTAAGAATATAAACTCCCTTAGCAAAAGATGAAACATCAATGCTGTTGGAATAGTTTCCGGAGAAATTATCGGTATTTTCTTCATAAACCACTTCTCCGGTCACCGACATAAGTTTAACTGTAAATGCTTGAGATTTGTCGGTTTTAAAGCTGATATTCAGAACATTGTTTGCCGGATTCGGGAATATATTCAGCATAGAAACTCCGTTCAGTTGTTCCTTAACACTTACATTTCCGATTTCCCAGTCGGCCGACCATCCCGGGCCGTTAAGATATCCGTCGCTTTGGAAAATAAGGAATACCTGTCCGCTTTGCGCAAAAACCGGATCGGGCATATTTCCCGAAGTATATTCTCCAGAAATCTCAGCAAGAAGCTGATTGTTTGAAGCATCGTATATTTTAAGAACATCTTCAACATCAGTATTGAATTCCGTAAAAGTAAGAGTTATATCGGAAGCATATACCGGAGCTATCTTCCACATACAATTTGACAAATCATTATAATAAAAGTCTCCGCTCCCGTCTGAAACAGTTCCGGTAGGCTCTTCAAGTGTTACGAGAGAACCGCAATATGAGGGGAGAATACTTTCATATCCCAGTTGCCAGCCTGCAGAGGTTGTTGCGTTTCCGTCGGCAACAAATGTTACAAGAACCTGATTTCCGGTAGAGAAAATAGTTTCGCCCGGAACCGTAGTTCCGGAGTATGTACCTAATACGGGATCGTTTGTAGTGGGTCCGTCATATATTGTGACAATATCGTTGGGATCGGTATCAAATTTAACAAAGTCAATTTTAATACTTGTAACGGAATCCTGATCTGATTGAGGGTTTATCAGCCAACTGCAATCTGCATTCTGGTCATAATTTTCCATGGGGCCGCTCCCGTCTTCAAAGCTTCCGTACAGAGCTGTTTTTTCACTGTTTCCACAACCATAAGGATAGTTGTCATCATTGGGGACAATGTTTATAACCATTCCCTGATTTGACGGGAATCCTCCTGCATTTGTGATTAGGTACCATCCGTTACCTGAACCGCTCCAGCCGAAGTTGAAATGGTATGTGTCGTCGGCATCATGTCGTCCGTCCAATACGAAAGCGTGACCACCATCCGGACTTGACCCGGAATAATAGACAGGACAGTCATCGTCCAATTCAGCCTGTACCATACTTTTCCAGGTGGTTAGGTTATAGTTTTGACGTTGTTTATAAGCACAACTGTTTGAATATTTAAAGTAATATTTGAGAGCGAAAGGCACATCCTGACTGTAAGCTCCGGAACCTCCCGGGCTGTACATCATCTCAACGGATACTCCGGCGTGGTAGCTTATTTCCGCAATCTCATAATTGTATTTTGAGTCGGAGTTATCAACCATTGCATCCCAGTCGTACGTAGCTTCCTCAAAATTAACGGTTTGATTTCCATATCCCGAGGCGTAATAGCTCTTCGTATGTTGTCCGTGTTCCGGGAATCTCCAATAATACATAATTTGTGACATTGCCGTAGCAACACAACCGACATAGACATGCCCTCCGGGTCCGTCTTCATCTTCAGGGCAAAGGAAATTGTACGGTGAATCCTGATTCCATGTGCAGGTAAGCATGGGGTCAATATCCTTGTCTCCCTTTTGGGGAGTGAATTGTGAAGGATCAAACGAAATTAGATTATCCCATTGCTGCTCTATCTCCGGCGTTGCATCAATTTTATTATCTCTCAGGTAGCTAACTTGCTCTTTAAACTCATTAATGACACCCCTGAAACCTTCCGGTTGATTCTCGGAAGGAAACGGATTATCAAATGTATAGCCGAGTACCGGTTCAATAGCATCTTCGGCAGCTATCAGGATAAAACCGTAATTTGTGAAGTCAAAAGCGTAAATAGCTTCTTCACCGTTAGCTTTGATGATAAACCGGTCAGCTATTTGCAGTGCATCAAAACTGACAGGCCGGGAGTAAGTGTTTAGTTTTTGGAAGTAAGCATTTTTGGCAATAGTCTTTGCCTTTTTTAGTTCTACTTTGTCAGCAAAACTTACTCCTGCAATTGATATAAGCAGGAGACCAAGTAATAATCGTTTCATAAATTCTTGTTTTTAAGTGTTAATTTGTGCAAAAATAAAAAAACTTCAATTTAGCAACGCTTTTTTATTTAAAAAGTTACTATTTTTATTGACAATTTAAGTTAACTGTTAGTTGCAATTTATTATTTTCGCAGATGAATTTAAAACGGATAAAATGACTATGCTAATTAAAAATATAAAAAAACTTGTTCAGACTGAGTCTGACCCTGTTACAAATCGTGCCGGAAAAGAGATGTCTGTACTGAACACAATTGAAAATGCCTTTCTTTATATTAAGGATGGAAAAATTGTTGATTTTGGTAAAATGGCTGAACAACCGCAAGGGGAGTTGCAGGATGCAGTTGTGATAGATGCTACGGGCAAGATGGTTTTTCCGGCCTTTTGCGATTCGCATACACACCTTGTTTATCCGGCAAGCCGTGAAATAGAGTATGTTGATAAGATAAAAGGGTTGTCTTACGAGGAAATTGCAAAAAGGGGAGGAGGAATTCTCAATTCTGCTAAAAAGATGGCTGAGATTTCGGAAGATGAATTATACGAAGATGCAATGAAGCGACTTGATGAAATAACGGCATACGGTACAGGTGCTGTTGAGATTAAAAGCGGGTACGGACTGACAACCGAAACCGAATTGAAAATGCTTCGTGTCATAAAGCGTTTGAAGGAAAACTCTCCTTTGTCAATAAAAGCCACTTTTCTTGGTGCTCATTCTATTCCTGCCGAATACCGCGGAAGACAGACGGATTATGTGGATGTTGTTATTAATGAGATGATTCCTCAGGTTGCTGCCGAAGAGCTTGCGGATTATATTGACGTTTTCTGCGACCGGGGATTTTTTACCGTCGAAGATACAGAACGAATTTTGATGGCGGGATTGAAATACGGGATGATACCGAAGATTCACGCCAATGAACTTGACTATTCGGGAGGAATACAGGCAGGTGTGAAATATGGAGCCCTTTCGGTTGATCATCTTGAATACACCGGCGAAGAAGAGATAAAAGCATTGCTGAACTCCGACACTATGCCGACTATACTACCGGGTGCTGCATTCTTTCTCGGAATGGTTTATGCCCCGGCACGCAAGATGATTGATGCAGGTCTTCCGGTTGCAATGGCAAGCGATTTTAATCCGGGTTCTTCACCTTCGGGAAATATGCAACTGATCCTTTCAATGGCAAGTATCCTCTATAGGCTTACTCCCGAAGAAGCAATAAATGCCGTTACACTGAACAGCGCCTATGCTATGGGAGTCAGTGATGAACTTGGCTCAATTGCCATTGGTAAAAGAGCTAATTTGTTTATTACGAAGGATATACCTACAATAGAATATATGCCTTATTATTACGGAACAAATAAGGTGGACAGGATAATTCTTAACGGGAAAATAGTTGTATAAATATTAATGATTGTGAGTAACAGACAATATCAATCTGTCATATATTGTTTTGGTAAAATACCGGAAAACAGAATGTTCTTATAAAATATTTTATTTACTTTTGTTAAAAATTGTAGTTAATGGCAATCGAAAAAATACATATAAAAAATTTCAAGATAGATTTGTAAATGGAGAGTTTTATGGTCAATATTTTTTATGTGTTGATCCTGAAAATATTGAGGGAGAACCTTTTGAAATGTTGAAAAGATTATTTAAGGAGTAAACTAATCGGGGGTTGAGTAAAATGAGAAATCGCCATGCTAACTTTTTTGTCAATAATGGTTTTTCTATTGTGAATGCAGCAAGTCATCCTAATTGCCGTAGTGCAAAATATTTTTTACAAAAACTCTCACAATTAAATCCCAATTCTTAACTTTGCGGACTAATTTTTTGAGTCGGATAAATTCGACGGAAGTATTTATCAATAAAATTAAAAAAGATGCAAAAACTTATAGAATGTGTTCCTAATATCAGCGAGGGCCGCGATGAGAATATAATAAAACAGGTAACGGATGTCGTTGAGACCGTTGAAGGTGTACGACTTATTGATGTTGATCCCGGAAAAGCTACAAACAGAACGGTAATAACCTTTGTGGGAACGCCCGATGAAGTTTGTGAAGCTGCTTTCAGAGTAGTAAAAAAAGCTTCCGAATTGATTGATATGAGCAAACATTCGGGAGCGCATCCCCGTTTTGGGGCTACGGATGTATGTCCGTTGGTTCCGGTGGCTAATATCACAATGGAGGAGACCGTTGAGCTTGCACGCAATCTTGGAAAAAGAATAGGGGAGGAGCTTGGTATTCCCGTTTATAATTACGAGTTTGCTGCCTTTAGCGAGGAACGGCGGAATCTTGCCAATTGCCGTTCGGGTGAATATGAAGGTCTGAAAGAAAAACTTGCCGACCCGCACTGGAAGCCCGACTGGGGTCCTGCCGAATTTAACGAGCACGTTGTTAAAACAGGTGCTACTGCCGTCAGTGCCCGTAATTTTCTTGTTGCATACAATGTTAATCTCAATACGACCTCAACGCGCCGTGCCAATGCGATTGCTTTCGACGTAAGAGAGCGCGGCAGGATTAAACGTGAAGGAAACCCGCTGACGGGTAAAATAGTTAAGGATGAAAACGGAAAACCTGTTTATACTCCCGGATTACTGAAAAAAGTTAAGGCAATAGGGTGGTTTATAGAAGAATATGGCATAGCCCAAATTTCTATGAACCTGACTGACATAACGGTTACATCAGTTCATGAGGCCTTTGAGGCTGTCAAAAAGAGTGCCGAAGCAAGAGGCGTCAGAGTGACGGGATCGGAGCTTGTCGGCGTTATACCTCTAAAGGCTATGCTTGATGCAGGTAAGTTCTATCTGAAAATGCAAAAACGCTCATTGGGTATTCCCGACAGGGAGATAATAAAAATTGCCGTCAAGTCGCTCGGGCTTGACGAACTTGGGCCTTTTGATCCCGATAAGAAGATAATTGAATACATTCTGGAGGACAAAGCACGGAAAAAGTTGGTTGATATGTCGGTTTCGGGATTTACGGAAGAGACTGCATCGGAATCACCCGCTCCGGGAGGAGGCTCCATTTCTGCTGCTATGGGTGCTATGGGTGCCGCTCTTGGAACAATGGTGGCTAACCTTTCATCGCATAAGCGCGGCTGGGACGACCGCTGGGAAGAGTTTTCGCAATGGGCGGAAAAAGGAAAATACTTCCAAACCGAACTCCTGAAAATGGTTGATGAGGATACAAATGCATTTAACAAAATAATGGATGCTTTCGGTTTGCCTAAGAAAACGGATGAGGAGAAAAAACTTCGTAATATTGCAATTCAGGAGGCTACTAAATATGCAATTGAAGTTCCATTTAAGGTTATGACGCTTTGTTATGAATCAATGGAAGTTATGAAAGCAATGGCTGAAACAGGAAATCCCAATTCCGTTTCAGATGCGGGTGTCGGTGCTATTGCAGCCCTCGCAGGTGTGAAAGGAGCTTTTCTGAATGTTAAGATAAATGCAGGAGGTCTTGACGATAAAGAGTATGTGGAGGAAATAGTTGCCAAAGGACAGGAGTTGCAAGGTAAAGCTGCAAAATTGCAAAAGGAGATACTTGATATCGTAAATGAAAAAATGTAATGGGGGAGCGTGCCCGAAAATATGAGGAATATTGATTATACATTGTTTGATCTAAAGCGCGAATACTTTGACCATCAAAGTACACTGCACGGCATTAACCACACTTACAGGGTTATGTGTCTTACGATGTATATTTCCGAGACCGAAGGGCTTGAAAAGGAGGTTGTGCCTGCTTTGTGTGCCGCCTTTATTCACGATTTGGCAAGAAAAGACGACGGTTACTGTACGCAACACGGGAGCTGGGCAGTTCAAAGTAAACTGCCGGTTTTTGAGCCACTTTTTCGTAAGATCGGTATGACTGATAAAGACATAAAAAATATTGGAAAAGCCGTTGCAAATCATTCCGTTACAAATGAATTTAAGATTACTGATGAAGCCTATTCCGTTACGGCAATTCTGAAAGATGCCGATGCTCTTGACAGAATCCGCCTTGGTGAGGATAATCTTGACGAAAGATATTTACGATTTGAGACAAGTAAAAATCTTATTACTTTTGCAAAAGAGTTGTATTACGAAACCGAGGATATCGAAATAGTACATTTTAATGAAGTAATGAATATTGCAAAACAGATAAAAAAGAAGAACTATGGTTAAGCACATTGTAATGCTGAAATTAAAAGAAACGGGAGAGCCTGCCGAAAAACTTGCCAATGCTCTTAAACTCAAAAAATCACTTGAAGATCTGAAAATTTATATTGATGAAATAAAATTCATCGAAGTAGGCCTTAATTTTAATATTAAACCTTCGGCTTATGATTTGGTATTAAACACTATTTTTGATTCGGAAGAGGATTTGAATAACTATCGCAAACATCCGAAACACGTTGAAGTACTTGATTTTCTCGGCAAGGTGACCGAAAGTACTGCCGTTGTGGATTATAAGATATAAGGAGCCTGTTTCATTATATGTTGTCATTTCAAATAACGGTGCCGGCCTTGTATAGTCGTGAGAAACACCTCTGCTTCAGCCGTGTCGGTATTATTGGTAATGGTACTCTTTTCATAAGTTGGATTTGTACATCGGTACTACTATTCTGCTCAATGGTTTTAAATGCTGTTTCCAAAGGAAAGGTGTAACAATAAAGAAAAAAAACATTCGTTAACAACTTTTATAAGAATATATTATTATTTCTGACAAAAAAAGCAGAATTTTGCACACTCAAAAAATAACACTTAAAAGATAATCATAATATGTTGGGTCTTTTCTTTTTATTGCCTGTTTCTTTCACAATAATTGCAGTATTTGCGTGGGGAATTTTCGAAAAAGCGGGTGAACCGGGTTGGAAAACTCTAATACCGTTTTATAACTTGTATGTGTGGTTGCAAATTATTGAGAAGCCTCTCTGGTGGTATATATTTCTTCTGGTTCCTTTTTTGAATGTGTTTATGATAATGTTGATGTTAGTGGAATTTGCAAAAGGATTTGAAAAATATACTCTTTGGGAACAAGGTATTGCCGTTCTTTTTCCTTTTGTCTATCTGCCGTACCTCGGCTTTTCCCATAAGGAGAAGTTTGTTCCTGTTGCCGAACGCAAGAAATTTAAAAAGGGTGTTGTCAGGGAATGGACTGATGCTATTATCTTTGCGGTTATTGCCGCAACAATAATACGCACTTTTCTTATTGAGGCTTACACAATTCCCACATCTTCGATGGAAAAAACACTTTTGCGCGGTGACTTTCTGTTTGTTAGTAAGATAGCTTACGGCCCGCGTATTCCCGAAACGCCGTTATCCTTTCCCTTTGTCCATCATACCATGCCGCTTTCCACAAGTACAAAATCTTTTGTGGAGTGGATAAAACTTCCTTACTACCGTTTTCCGGGATTTGAAAAGATAAAAAACAATGATGTTGTAGTTTTTAATTATCCGGAAGGAGATACGGTTTCCACTGTCTTTCAGAGTAATATAAGCTATTACAGATTAGTGAAAGAGGTGGGAAGAGACAATTTATGGAGAAATAAAAGGAGGTACGGCGATATTATTTATCGTCCGGTTGACAAGCGTGAAAATTACATTAAAAGATGTATTGCAATTGCCGGAGATACCCTTGAGATTAAAAAGCAGGTTGTTTATATTAACGGCAAGATAAATCCGCTGGCTCCCGACGGGCAATTCAAATATTTTGTTGATGCGCCCAAAGGAATTAACAAAAAATTCAGGGATAAAATAGGTATATCGGATGAGGATTATAATTACTGGCGCAGAGACCCGATGCATAAATTGCCTTTGACAAAGGAGATGGCAGCCTTGCTTAAAGAGCGGCCTTCAGTACGAAAAGTTGAAAAGGTGATTGAAAAACCCGGTGTCTGGAATCCTGACTTGTTTCCATTCGATTCAACCTATAAGTGGAACATTGATAATTACGGTCCTATATATATTCCTGAAAAAGGAAGGACAATAAAGCTTGATATGAGTAATATAAGCTTGTATAAACGACTTATTAAAGTCTATGAGCACAACGATTTGAAAATAGATAACGGAAAGATATTTATTAACGGAAAGGAAGCCGACTCCTATACTTTCAAAATGAATTATTATTGGATGATGGGTGATAACCGGCATAATTCCGCCGATTCAAGATACTGGGGTTTTGTGCCCGAAGATCATGTTGTCGGCAAAGCATCATTTGTGTGGCTATCGCTGAATCCCGAAAAATCGCTTTTCGGAGGTAAGATAAGGTGGAATAAATTGTTCAGATTTATCAACTGACAACAAAACCTGTAAGGTTTCTGTTGGCCGTGAGATAGCAACCTTGCAGGTTTAAAAAGGTTTCGGTTGGCCGTGAGATAGCAACCTTGCAGGTTTAAAAAGGTTTCGGTTGGCCGTGAGATAGCAACCTTGCAGGTTTAAAAAGGTTTCTGTTGGCCCGTGAGATAGCAACCTTGCAGGTTTAAAAAGGTTTCTGTTGGCCGTGTGATAGCAACCTTGCAGGTTTAAAAAGGTTTCGGTTGGCCGTGAGATAGCAACCTTGCAGGTTTAAAAAGGTTTCGGTTGCCCGTGAGATAGCAACCTTGCAGGTTTTAAATAACTGATTCGTATTCGGTAAATAGGTAATTAGAGCCGCACGGACGTGCCTCTCATGAGGTAACAAAGATTAAATAAATTATAATTATATAAACAATGAAAAAAGCGGAAATACATACGGAAAAAGGAATGATGGTGGTTGAGTTCTTTGAAAAAGATGCTCCCGGAACCGTCAAAAATTTCATTGATTTGTCGGAAAAAGGTTTTTACGACGGACTTACTTTTCACAGGGTGATTCCCGGCTTTGTCATTCAGGGCGGATGTCCCAAAGGTGACGGTACGGGAGGTCCGGGTTACACTATAAAATGTGAAACCGACGGTGGAAACCAGTATCACGACCGTGGTGTTTTATCTATGGCACACGCCGGAAGAGATACCGGTGGCTCACAGTTTTTCATTTGTCATAACCGTCAAAACACGCAGCATCTTGACGGTGTTCATACGGTATTTGGCAAAGTGGTGGAAAATGTTGATATTATTGATGATATTGAGGCGGGTGATGTAATTGAAAAAATTGTTATTTTTGACGAATAGTAATCATAATAAAATATTATGCACATGAAAACAAGAACAAGCATAGTTGTAATGTTTCTCCTTTCGGCATTTATCTTTGCCGGACACGGGAAAGCAGAAGCCAAAGGATTTACAGGCGTAATTGTTTATAATATCACTTACGGTGATGATTTGGATGCCCAAACGGCTTCAATGATGCCTAAAACCATGAAACTTTACATCAAAGGAAGTAAAACACGAATGGAGATGAGTATGGGAATGGGAACAAATATCACGGTTTTTGATGCCGAGAAAAAGGACGGTTTTGTCCTGATTGATATGATGGGGCAGAAAATGGCAATGAAAATGACAACCGGTGATATAGAAAACAAAAGTAAGGACGTACCTGATGTAGATGTTACGGTTACGGATGAAACAAAGGATATTGCGGGATATACCTGCAAGAAAGCCATTGTTAAACCTAAAGACGGTTCCGATGAATATACGGTTTATTATACCGATGAACTGGGTGACGGAATGTTAAACTGGGATAATCCTATGTATAAAGACATTGACGGGGTTATGCTTGAGTTTTCTTCCGCTGAAAAACAAATGAATATGAAGTTCACTGCCGTAAAGGTTGAGAAAAAGAAAATATCCGATAAGGATTTTGAAATACCTGAGGAATATAAGGTTATGTCAATGGATGAGTTTAAGTCTATGTATGGAGGTTAATATTGAATGGCAGGAAAATCGAAAAAAGTAAAATCATCATTAAAAAATAAAAAGAGAAAAGGTGGCTTTTTTAAGTCTGTTGCACTCTTTTTGAAAAATGAAAAGTTTCACAAGCTCACAGGGCTTTTTTTGGTTCTGTTTTCCATTGCCTTTTTCATTGCGTTAGCATCTTACTTTTTTACCTGGCAATCAGATGCCACAATGCCATCGGGAGAAGCACGCAACTGGATAGGGAAACTGGGCAGAAATATGTCGAAATGGGCCATAGAGGATTGGTTTGGGATCGGTGCTTTTATTTTTCCTTTCCTTCTTTTTATTTACGGTTTTCATATACTTTTTAAAAAAGCTGTTCTGCCCGTTTGGAAAACTACCCGTTTATCAATTCTTATAATGTTATGGTTTTCCATTACTCTCGGCTTTTTCTTCGGTGGCAACGATAAACTGGCAATCCTTGGCGGTTTATTCGGAAATCAGACTGCACGGTGGATTGAACTTGCTCTCGGGAGTCTCGGAACAGGATTGCTATTGCTGTTTTTACTGTTGGGCTTTTTGATCATTAACTTCAACATAAATTTTAAAACTCCGGATATTAAGTTCGGTAAAGGAAAAAAAAAGAATAAACGGGCGTCGGTAGCTGATAATCCTCTTGAGGATAAATACAATACAAGAGAGTTTTCCGTTGAGGATGAAGATGATGAAGACGATTGGGGTGATTCAAAGCCGGAAGACAAGCCTGTAAATCAGGTAATTGACTTAGGTGTGGATGTGCCTGAAAAACCAGATACGCAAGATGCCGGAGAGGATATTGAGCTGACAATTGAGGAGCCGAATGAGGATGAGCCTAAAATAGATGAGGGTGCTGCTAAAGCTGAAGATGTTGACCACAAAACCATTGACGAACCTTACGACCCGCGTCTTGACCTTGCCGAATTCAAGTTTCCGCCATTGGAGTTGCTTGCTGAACACGGCAGTGACAGGATTTCCGTTCGTAAGGAGGAATTGGAAAGGAACAAAAACAGAATAGTTGAAACACTCGGCAATTATTCCATTAAGATACAAAAGATAAAGGCAACAATAGGGCCCACTGTCACTTTATACGAGATAGTACCTGCTGCAGGAGTCAGAATTTCAAAGATCAAGAATCTGGAAGATGATATAGCGTTGAGCCTATCCGCTCTCGGCATTCGTATTATCGCACCTATTCCGGGCAAAGGGACGATTGGTATTGAGGTGCCTAACGAAAATCCGGATATCGTTTCTTTGAAATCAATCTTAAGTTCCGACAAATTTCAACATAAAGAATATGAACTTCCGATAGGTCTTGGAAAGACCATAGCAAATGAGAGTTTTGTTGCCGATCTTACAAAAATGCCCCACCTGCTTATGGCCGGTGCAACGGGTCAGGGGAAGTCTGTCGGGCTGAATGCCATAATTGTTTCACTGCTTTACAAACGTCATCCGGCGGAACTTAAATTTGTTCTCGTTGACCCGAAAAAGGTAGAACTTACGCTCTATTCTAAAATTGAAAGGCATTATCTTGCCAAGTTGCCGGACTCGGAAGAGGCCATTATTACCGATACACGTAAAGTAGTTCGTACTCTCAATTCTTTGAGTATAGAGATGGACAACAGATACGAATTGCTTAAAGATGCTCAGGTCAGGAATATAAAAGAGTATAATGTCAAGTTCAAATCCAGAAAGCTGAATCCGCTACACGGGCACAGGTTTTTGCCGTATATTGTGCTTGTTGTTGATGAATTTGCCGATTTGATAATGACAGCCGGTAAAGAGATTGAGGCTCCCATAACAAGACTGGCTCAGTTGGCAAGAGCGGTCGGCATTCATCTTATTATTGCAACTCAACGTCCTTCGGTAAATATCATTACGGGTTCCATAAAAGCAAATTTCCCAGCTCGGGTTGCTTTCAGGGTCATCTCCAAAATTGACTCAAGGACAATTCTTGACAGTGGTGGTGCCGATCAGCTTATTGGCCGTGGTGATATGCTAATGGCAACGGGAAGCGATATGATACGATTGCAATGTGCTTTTGTTGATACACCCGAAATCGAAAAGATTACCGACTTTATAGGTTCGCAACGTGCATATCCCGATGCGTTTCATCTTCCCGAATATGCCGACGAAGAAGACTCGGGGCCGGCAGAATATGACCCGTCCGAGAGAGATAGCCTCTTTGAAGATGCTGCCAGAATTATTGTTCAGACTCAGCAAGGGTCAACTTCATTATTGCAGAGGAAACTTAAACTTGGATACAACAGAGCCGGCCGTATAATAGACCAGCTTGAAGCTGCGGGAATCGTTGGCCCCTTTGAAGGAAGCAAGGCCAGAGAGGTTAAAATTGCCAATGAAATGGCTTTGGAACAATATTTGAAGGATTTAGACAGTAGAAACTTTGAATAAAGGGACTAAAATCCGTGAATGGTGAATGAAGTCTGAATTATTGGAATAGTATTAAATCAATTAAAATGAAAAAATCATTAATTTTATTTTTAGTTATAGCATTGATACCCTCACTTTTTGCTCAGGATGCAGAAAAAGGAGATAAAAAATCCAGAGAGATACTTGATAAGGTTTCGGCAAAAACGGAAGCATATAAATCTTTTGAAGCCGATTTTACTTACAAAATGCAAAACAAAGAGGCCGGTATTGACGAAAGCAAAGAAGGTGTTTTGATAGTTTCGGGTGATAAATATAACCTGAAAATTGCAGGTCAGGAAATTATTTGCGACGGCAAAACAGTCTGGACATATATTAAAGATGCTGATGAAGTACAGATTAATTCAGTTGAGGATAATGATGAATCAATAACACCTAACAATCTCTTCTCTTCTTACCAAAAGGATTATAAATCGAAATTTGTCAGAGAGACTTTTCAGTATGGAACTGATGTGTATGTCATTGATTTGACACCTCTTGAGGGGAAAAACTTCTCAAGAGTGAGGATAATAATTGATAAGGATAAACTTGAAATCCTTGACTTTACAATTTTCGATAACAGTGGAAGCAGCTATTCCTATGTTATTAACAAGTTTACACCGGATGTGGAAGTTAAAGATTCCGATTTTACTTTTAATCCTGCCGATTATCCTGATGTGGAGGTTGTTGATATGAGATAAGAATGCAAGTATATTCCAAAAGATATTAACACTCAGATTCTTGATAACTTTTCCCGTATCCCTTATTATATAAAGGATTCTTTGTTTACTTTTGTCGCAAAATGGAGTAAAATGTCTGAGAAGTACACAGAAGATAACATCCGGTCTCTCGAATGGAGCGAACATATCAGGATGCGTCCCGGTATGTACATCGGAAAACTGGGTGACGGAGCATCGCAGGATGACGGTATTTATGTGCTTATCAAGGAGGTGATTGATAATTCCATTGATGAGTACGTTATGGGTTACGGTAAAACGATTGAAGTTACTATTCAGGATAAAACCGTAACAATTCGTGATTTCGGACGCGGAATACCTCTCGGTAAGGTTAATGCCTGTGTCTCAAAGATCAATACCGGTGCAAAGTATGATTCCAAAGTGTTTAAAAAAGCCGTTGGACTTAACGGAGTGGGGTCAAAAGCGGTCAATGCCCTATCTTCTTATTTTATGACAAAATCGGTCAGGGAAGGCAAAACCAAAATTGTTGAATATTCAAAAGGCCAATTGCTAAAAGATTATGATATTCGGGATACCGACGAAAAGGACGGGACACTTGTTACTTTCACTCCGGATGCCGAGGTTTTTGGTAACTACCATTTTATTCCCGAGTATGTTGAAAAGTTGCTGTGGAATTATGTCTTTCTGAACAACGGGTTAAGCATAACATATAATGGTCAGCGGTTTTATGCAAAAAACGGACTTAAAGACCTGCTTGAGAGAACAATTAACGGCAACGGACCAATACTTTATCCCATAATCCATATTAAAGAGGGTGATCTGGAATTTGCATTTTCGCACAGCTCAAAGCAATACGGGGAGGAGTATTACTCCTTTGTTAACGGGCAGCATACCACACAGGGCGGAACACATCAGGCTGCTTTCAGGGAAGCTATTGTGAAGACTATCAGGGAGTTTTATGGAAAAGATTTCGATACGAGCGATATCAGGGCAAGTATTGCCGCTGCTATTGCCATTAAGGTGCAGGAGCCGGTGTTTGAATCCCAGACAAAAACAAAGCTCGGATCACAATATATGGAGCCGGGCGGGCAAACCATAAGGAATTTTGTGAACGATGTGGTAAAGCGAAATCTTGATAACTATCTGCATAAAAATCCTGAAACCGCCGAAGCAATGTACAGAAAAATCCTGCAATCGCAGAAAGAGCGTAAGGAGATGGCGGGAA